>ERZ869921.3-NODE-3-length-199920-cov-11.430305_pt1 | contig 199920 bp, 267 predicted proteins | sample MGYA00579310_ERZ869921 | MGnify/ENA primary metagenome ERZ869921 (study PRJEB32216, sample SAMN09231816) | wastewater metagenome | place: USA: Maryland | collected 2016-06-21 | study: EMG produced TPA metagenomics assembly of the PRJNA472060 data set (Reclaimed...
TAACACGGTATATAAGCAAGTTTGCCACAAACGGTATCGGTAATTTGAAACATTATGCAAGGCAAACCTGCTCATATACCCAACCGTTATACGCAAATTCATTTTTTACCAACGCTCAATTAGATAATGTTTTAATGTAGTTAGATGCCTTTTCCATTTCAGTAATTGCTTTATGTGTTTCAATACTTGCGTGAACATAACCAGCACCGTGATAACCTACACAAGTTTCACACTCCATTATAATCCACTTGCCAAGTTTGATGTTTATATTTTCTTTAACAAACTTTTCAAGTTCATCAATATTATCTTTGTGAATGGCTATTTCGCAAGTTACGCAACCATCTTTTTCATCAAACTCATTGCTCATTGCAATTACTGTTTCTTTTGTATCTTCTGTCATATCTTTAATGTTTTAATTATTCCTTCCCGCAAAAAAAATGAATCAGCGTATAACAGCACATTTGCGTTATGTGCCAATAAACGGTGTGCCTTTGAATGAACATTTTTGCGTGGCACACAAACGCAAATCTGCAAAACGTTATGTGCAAGGCTACGATACTGCTTCGTTTGGAAGTTTCGTTTTAACATACGCAATTTTATCTTGTTCTGTTAAGTCGGTAAAAAATTGCACCGCTATTGCTTTTCCAAATAATACTTTTTTTGCCATTGTAAATCGTTCTTTCAGTGTAGTATATTTCTTGTCATAATTAAGTGGTTTAGCAATCTGACACCCCTCTAATTTTTTACCTTCAATTACTACTGATACTTGTTCTGTTGTTGATTGGTCTTTTACCAACTCGTCAATTAAAATTGCTTTCATTTTGTCTTTAAATTAAATTTAGTGCTGATAAACCGCCCAGCACATAACAGCGGCTTGGCAAAAGCTGCCATTAAATTTCCGTGCGAAAATTAAACATCCGTTAGGCAGCCTTCACCAAGCCGCAAAACGTTATAGGCAATCCTTGCAGTACTTCCAATCAACGACTTGCTCACCATCTTGAAAGGTTTTACTACCTGCGTATGAATACCATCCATCATCGTAATAAACAACCTCATACCATTTAGATTTACCTAAGTCGTTTATGTGTTCAATTTTCGCAAGAATAGGACTGCCTATAACATCAGGTATATTCAATTGCGGAGTTTGTGCTAAATTTGACATTTGTTCTATTTATTTAAGTTATTACTAATTTGAAAGTTTCGTGCTTTTAAGTCCGCAACTAAATATACCTGCGAACCGTTATGCTCCATTGCTACATTCGTGCTTCGATTATAGTTTTGTGGTGTCATACCGTATTTATTTTTTTCTTCCCTCGCTTTTAAAATAAATAATTTTTCAATCGGTTTATATGTTTTAGTTTGATTCATACTGTTTGTAATTTCTTTTTCCCAAATACATTCAAAATCATTAGGTGCTTGATATTCACTCACAAATACAGTATGTCCTTGTATGCTCATTTTTCTACACCAATCAAAGAAATTATCGTGATTAAAATCTTTTGATGTCGCATATTGTTTTGTGTCCTTGTAAGGTATATCACAATAAATCAAACAGGGTTCTTTAAACTCAAAATCTTTATAATCTTTTGAAAAGAATTTTACTTCTTTCAAGTCATTTATTTGTGATTCCGTGTTTCTAATTTGTTCATCAATGTAGTTTCTTTGTGTTTTACCTACATCGTGTCCAGAATATCCACCATCAAAGAATCTTCCGTTGTAACTTCCCATCCAGCCAATCCAGCCAATCATAAAGTCATCAAACTCTATATTTGTTTCGTTGTTGTATTCAGTTCTTGCTTTTGAATATAATTCTTTTGATATTGTTTTTGGTCTTTCCTTGTTTTCTTGAAGCCCTTTCCACATAGCAATAAGATATTTGTTCTTATCGTTTGCAATCCTTCTTCCATCAACATTTTGAATAATGTGGCAACCACCACAAAACATATCAACAAACCATTGGTTTTCTTTTCTATTCTGTAACATAATCGGTATAATCTCACTTGCTATCCGATTTTTTGAACCCATATATTTCATAATATCTTTTAATTTTTCAAATTAATTTTTGCCACCACACAAAAAAATAAATACTACTTCTGTACTTCGATTTAACTTTTTGTTTCGGCAACTTCGCCAAGCCGAAAATCGTTATCAGCAATTAAATCGTATATCATAACTTTTTATTTTGTTTACAATATTATATACGACAAACCTAATTATTTGTTTCAAATAATCCAAAATATTTTCTATTTATTTTAACAAACATTAAAAATTAATTTTTATGGCATCAGGTAAGTACGGAACAATTGCGCCTTCATTTATATCTACTAATGATATTGAAATACTTTATACATATCAAAGTAATAGATCAGTGGATTCAAACATAATCAACACTTTAGACCCTTCTGACGTAATAACCACATATATTGAACCAAATTCTACAAATGAAGTCATAGGTGGTTTATACAAATTAAAACTTCCATCAAACCTTTTCAATCAAATTGGTGTTTATACAATTTTCATTAGACCAAAACGAATCAAAACAACAATTATTGATTGCGGTGGTATCAATACATTACCAGATGTCAAAGGAATCGTTTTAGATGGTACTAGTGCCACGTTAAGTAGTATTAGTAATAAGTTAGGTAATGGTGGTTTAAGTGGCTTTAGAATCGAATATTTAGATGATAATGGTCAAATTATACCTGATGGATTCACAATTGTTACTTGGTCTAACAAATGCGAAGCAATATCACAAAATGTTGGTAATAGTACACAAAAATCAATCTCATACAGATTTAATGATAATGGTTCATTAGTATTCTTAACCTTAACCCCAAGTGTTAGTACTAATGCTTTACCATCAATAAAACCATTTATTGGTAAAGCTGGTCAAGAATGTTATATCATTAATACCTATTTTGATCCAATTACAATTGAAGTTAATTTAACCCATAATGATATTGATACTTTATCTTATGCAACTCAATCAAGCATATTAGAAAATGTTCAAACAGGTAGATTAACATTGTTTGATTTTGATGGTAACATATATAACCAAAGAGTTAGTGGAATAATTAAAGACTCAATAACTGGAAGCGAATTATATAAATTTGTTCAAAAGGTTGATGATATTGATTCTAGTGAAACATTGGATAATGCACTTAATGATAGTAATGTTGTTTAATTACTTTTAATTGAATCACATAAACATTAATGCTGATGCCAAACCCATAAGAATATCACCAACGACCATTATTATTTTATGTAGTATTTTGAAAAACATAATTAAATAATCTTTAAATATTTCAAAATAATAAACTGGTTCAATGTAGTGGTTATTATTTTTCATTACTTATAAGTTCAATTAATAAATCCTTTTTTATTTCTAATCCCAAATATATTTTAATAATATCATCCGACCTTAAAATGGAATGAATATCTTCAAACGTTTCTGTTTTTAAAGAATTAATAAGATATTTTTGTTTATTTGCTATTTCTTGCAGTTTATCTAACATAATCTATTTTAATTTATTTTTAACCTTTGTTTTAAACAAATCTACATAATAAGCGATTTGAAACCTAACATTTGGTTCAATTATTTCGCTTACAACAAACAATAATAAACCTATAAGGATTATTGGGTAAAACTCTTTTAATTCCTTCAGATACATATAATAATAAAATTAATGGTTAATTGTAGCAAAATTACTACAATACAAATATAATGAATTATTTTAACAATTTTAATCTATTTTTGGTTCATAATTATAATAATTCATTTAATAATGTTTTTAAATCATCCATATTAAACATGCCTGAATATTTCTTGTTCAATTGTCCCATAACAATACCAACATTCTTGTTTTTGTTGTTTGGATCAATAACAATAGAATTTATTGTTTCAATCGCTTTTTCTTTCAATTCAACAATATCCATTTGTTTAGGTAAATATCTACTTAAAACGTCAAGCTCTAATTGTTCTTTCTCAACCAAATCCAATCTATTTGCATCATTGAATTGTTTGATGGAATCTTTTCTTTGTTTAATAGAAGATAAAATCACCTTTAAAACCTCAGAATCATTTAGTTCGATGTTTTTATTGTTCTTTTCAGCTTCAATTATTTTGGCTTTCAAAAACGATAATGCTGATTTTATTACATTGTCTTTGTTTTTATAAGCATCAGTAAAATCAATGTTTATTTGTTGTTTTAAAGTAATGGTATTAGTATTCATAAGTATATATTATTTTAATTCGTTTTTTAAAAAGTCTATTATGTCTGTTACTGTAACGTCAGTTAACCACCAACTATATGGATCATCTTCGTCATCATCTTCCTCAATTAAACTTTCACCAAATTCTAATTTTAGTTTTTCAGCTAATTCATCCCAATATTCTTTATCTTTATTATTCATAATTATATTATTTATTATTCCCAAATATTTAACATAATAGGAAAATCATAAACGTTTGTTATTTTAACATTTGGATCTCCAAAAACAAGTTTTTTAAAATCTCTCATACTTATATCGTATTTTATATTATAAACTTCACGATCATTAGGTTTTCTATTATTATTGGTTACTGTTTTTAAATGTTTTTTGCTACCAAAATGGCTATATAATTCCCAAAACATATTAGGTTCTTTAGAACTATAAACCCATAATCTACCACCTAATTCTTTATCGGTATAATTTCTCCATTTATGACAAGTAATATCAAAGTGATTATCGTTTATATCAACATATTTTACACTTTTATCATTTATTAAACATTTATTATATTTTACATTTTCATCAATACGTTTCATTTTAAAATGAACATCAATCATATCACCACCATATTTTTCTCCAGTTTTAATATTTTTAAAGTGTAGAAAAACTTTATCTTTATATACTGTACAATTTTCAAATAGTAATTCTTTACCACCATTAATTGCTGTATACAATACTCCACATTCATAATAATTTGGAGTGTTCAACCTTTTATAAGCCTCAAAAAGGTTTGAGTCATGTTTTTTAACAAAATCTTCTAAAGTAGTATTCATAATAATATTTTTATTGTTTATATATTGTTATACGTAAACAATCTATTAAGGTTACAAAAATTATAGGTTTTTCAATTCAGGTTTAACATCAATTATCTTTTGTGTGAACTGATATTTTTCTTCAATATCAATTAAAGCATCTATTTTAAACATTGAATCAATAGATAATAATCCCGATTTGAATACTTTATTATCTTTACATAAATGATAAAACCCATTAGTTCTATCCAAAATAATTGTTGAATACAAATGATTAATATTGATGGACATAAAATAATTATTACTGTCTTGATCTCTATAGATTTTATATTCAAACCTATCAACCACTTCTTTTACATTGAACATAAAACAACTAAGGAAATTGTTAATCATGTTTTCATCATAATTATCCTTCATGGTTTTAATGTCATATTTTTGTTTTAAATTGTTGTATTCATCATTATTAACAAAATTTATCATCATTAACATTGATAATTCATTGAAGAAAGTAAAGAAACTCAATAAGAATACTGATAAAGCAATCGTAAATATAGGTTCTGGTAGCATAAGTATAAAATTTTATTTGGTTTTAACTATTTCAATTAATTTATTTAAACAAGCTAATTTTGCACTTAAAGTAGTTTCAAATTCAATTCCACTACCTTGTAAAATACCGCCATATAAAATTGGGTCATTCACTGTTAAATTAACAAACTTTTTTCTATCTATTATTGTAAAATGGTAATTTTTACGATATGAATGTACATAACCATCTAATTTATGTTTTTCACGAAACCAATCAAATACTTGATCCCATGTTGGTGTTAATACAACTGGATAATTTTCTGGTTTGTAAAAATACTTTGGAGTATTATAGTTTGAATTAACTAATTCACTAGATATAAGTTCAAACCTAATGTTATTTTGATTAGTTTCATCAAACAAAGCCAGACAAGGTTTAATAAAACCTAATTGTTCTTTTAAGATTTTCGCTTCGGTGTAAGGGATAAATAAGTTTTCCATAAGTTTAATTATTGTTTATGTTACATACAAATATACGCAAAAATTAAATAAAGGTTGCGAGATTATCCTTCATTAATTTATTATGTTCCAATATTTGATGTTTTATTTCCTCACATTCCTCATAATCCTCATTTAATTCAAAGAACTCTAGTAATAGTAATAAAAACCTATGTGAAAATACATACATCAATGTAGTATAATTTTGAGTAGTAATATATAATGTGATTGATTTTCGATCTTCATTATAAAATATTAATCTCCAAGCCTCCTCTGGATATTTATTACAAATAAACTCCTCAAACCTATCAACCTTATCGTAAATTTCTTTTATGAACATCTATTTTTAATTAATATTTCTTTCACCCAATCAATATAATCATTAAACCTATTATCGTCCCATTCCCAAACCCTTTCAATATATAAACCACTAACAACATGTTTGATACCAAATTCACAATTACCAACCTCTATCATATTAAGATTAATTAAGGTTTGTAAGCGTTTTCTGGTTCTATCGTTACGAATTGGGTTTTGACTTTCATAATAATGTTTATAATTTATATCTATTAAATCATCATGTGAATATAAATTATTATGGTCTTTTATTTGCTGCATAATTATATGTATGTTATTTATTTTGAAACCCTTCAGTGAATTCATTTGTAATTTCTCTTATGTTCAAACCAATATTATAAAGTAATCCTTTATGGTTGTTAATTGATTTCTGACAAGAATCAACCAATAATACTATAATGATTATGGTTATTAAATCTTTTAATATATTTGTCATAATTACCAACCTTTTTTAAATTCAATTATGTTTTTATGAATAGTGTGCGATAGATGCTCGTTAAATGGCTTCTTTTTTGGTTTGGTATTATAGGTTTGAATCAGCATTATAACTAAAAAACCTAAAATGATTATTGTTACTGCGTTTTTCATATTTACTTTTGTTTTAGTTTGAAGTAATTAATACTAAATCTCCACAATGATAAATTGGATTATCTTTAAAATCATCAATATAATTAATTTTTGGTTTTAATTTACCAATCTGACTTAAACTATACAATGATTCTTTATTTTTACCTTCAATTACCACTGATAAATCTTTTCTTGGATGATATTCATTAACTTTAAAATCTCTTATTACTCCAATTAATTTACCAGTTATTGAGTTATAAACTACATCACCAATATTGAATGACGTTTGATTATGTCGCAATAAATGTTTTAACTCTGTCTTTATTACAATTAACATTTAGGTTTAATTTATGGTTATCACCATTACCTTTAGTCACATTACACTTGTAGCACATTGGTTGTAAGTTTTCTAGTTCATCGCTACCACCTTTAGACTTTGGTATGATATGGTCAACAGTTAGTGGGTAAAAATCATCAGTATACACATCCCAATGAAAATGTCCTTTTTTATCTTTACCATAACCCAACTTTGTTCCAACCAACCCACAAGTAACACAAGTGCAACCTTTATTATAAAACACTTTCAAACGTCTATGGCCTTTGAATTTAATCAAATCGCTTATAGGTTTTACTTTAACTATTTCGTACTTAAAAACTTTAGCTCTTATCATTGTTACATTTGTTTTATTTTACTTAATATTGTTTAAATTATATGCGTTTAGGATTGAATCTTTATTAATTGTATAGTGTTCTATTTCTCCATATTCGTTTACAATGTGATTTGGGTAAATATTTAATACTTTAGCTTTTTCAGCTATTATTTCGGCTTGTTTTTTACAATGAAGTTTAGCGAATTCGATCATTAAACATTTTACATCTTCAAAAGCAACAAAGAAAGTTTTAGTATAGTCTCCATTTTCAATAGCCAAACTATCATTCGCCATATTTTTAATTAAGGTTTTTGCTGTTGGAATCTTTTTCATTAGTATATTTGTTTTATATTGTAATATACGCAAAAATAACAATTAAGGTTACAACAATTGTTAAAAATAATTTTTTAAATCTGGATAAAATAATTGGACGTAGCATTTAAAATAAAAATCAAACCCAAACTGGTGACATCCGCTATTAAATTCTAAAAATATGTCATAATAATCAACACCATGTTGTTTTATAAAATTATTTGGTGTTTTTAATATAAGATATTCTTTGTGTTTATTCAAATTATATAACTTTATAAACTCAAAAAACTCTTTTGATAACAATACTTTTTGTTGTTCTAATTGTTTTAATAATGATTGGTATTGGTTTGGATCAAATGATGGGTTTTGGTTTGGATTTTCCATTATTAATTTGTAGATTTGTATTTAAATAATATATGATATTTAAATAGATAATTATGAAAAACAAGATCAAAAATAAAAGTTCGATTATTAATTGGCAAAAAATTAAACGTCAAATGATTAAAAAAGATACTAACCTTGATAGCCGTTTTACTACCAAGGTTGTTAGGTCAAAGAAAGTTTATAGTAGGAAATCAAAACCAAACAACAGCGTTGATGAAATCTGATATTACTTTATCGTGATTAAAAGCAAATTCATATTTATTCAATTCTTTAACGTTTATCCATTTAATCTCACTTACCTCACCTAATTTTTCACCTGTTGGTTCAATTATGTTTGGTAATTCATTTGATTCAAACATAATCCCATGCTGTACACTAACGTTTTGTTTATTATTTGATGGATCTGAATTTATGTTCCAAGGATAATTAATATCATTACTTATTATATCATATTCTTCCATCATCTCAATCAAATTGAAACCTGTTTCCTCATAGGTTTCTCTAATTGATGCTTCTGAAGTGGACTCTGATCCGTCTAAATAACCACAAACCAGGCAAAATAGTCCTTGAAAATCAGGAGTTTTCTCTCCACGTTTAGTAATTAATACATAAATTTCACCATGTATTTTAAAACTTATTATACATGTTACTGCTACTGATCTTGATAACCAAACCGTTCTACCATCAATGGTTTGTACACATTCATTTTCTACGTTATTGAATTTCATCGTTATTATTTTAGTTTATGTTTTTATTAGCTCTAACTCTTATATCTTCAAACCTATGTTCTGTTATTAATTTACCATTTTCAAACACAACTACTAATTCATCATGTAATTGATCAAACATTAATGGGAATTCGTTTTTCATTAATGTTTTATATTCACCATTATCAGTTTTAACCAGTTTCATTAAACCTTTCTTACTTTTCTTGAAACTAATGTGAATATTACCATCTTTATCCATTTCTTTAGGTGATTTAACAATCTCTACTTCTTTGCCATCAATAACCGCATAACAAGCCTTAACTGCAAAGTTTTGGGTATCTCTATCAATATTGGCTTGTAATAATTTACCACCCATACCTAAAACTAAATTTTCAGCTGCAATATGGTTATTGGTTAAGGTTTGATAAATTTCTTTGATTGATTCATAATTAACTGAATCGCCTTGAATAACTCTAACTTGGGGTGGTAGAACTTTGAATCCTTTAGCATTAACAGTATAACCAAACTTATCAAATAGGATGTTAAAAATCTCTATCAAGGTACGTTTAACATCCCCGGAATCAGGTCTTATCACCAGCACACCATCTCTACTTAAAATTAAATCTTTAAGTTCTGTACCCCAATACATTGAACAAGCTCTGAATATATCATAGCTATCAGAAACACACGCAACAATGCCAGTAGGGTTATTGGTTAATATACGTTTAAATACATTTATCTCACCTTCTTCATCTTCCATGCAGCACACACTATGTTCTGAAGCTTTGATAGACTTACCATACATTATTTCACCACCATAATATTTCATTATCATGTCAGATGCAATCGTATTATCCGAACCCATAAAGTTAACTAAATGAGCTGACCCACCAATACTTGCAGATTCAACCGAAGATACACCTCTAAACCCAAAATCGTTCAATATAAATTCAGTAGTAATGTCAATATATTTTTCATCGCAACCTGTTTCTAATAGATTTTTTTTGATAATTTTTTTCACTTCAAAAGATAATGTTGCTACTGTAATTGGATACCAAACCTGTAACAATAATGTTTCCAAAAATCCAACTAACCAAGGAAATTCATCATCAGTACTTTCAATGGTTATTAATACATTTTTAACAGGTACTACTTCACCTTCTGGAATAGCTTTTATACGTATGGGTAAATAACCATTATGAACTTCAATTAATTTTAACCATTTTTCAGTTGGGAATACTTTAGTACCAGAAAAAACTCCATCGACACCATTTAACTTTTTATCCGCTTCTAATACCATTTCGTTAGATAAAACTCTACCAACAAGATATTTTTTAAGAATATATTGTAAACCGAAAAATAAAGTGTTATCAAACTTACCACCTCTTGATTCAAGATAACTAACTAATTTTGTTAGGTTTGGTGTATAAAGGTCTGGGTGAGAATACTTATAGGCATCGGATAATAATATTAGGTTTGGCTCTAAACCAATTAATATTTTTTCCAAACTATCAATCAATGATTGGTTATCATTGATAATGTCATGATTTTTATCAAACCTTTCAATTATTCTGTTTAAATTTTCGCTTATATTCATTTTATTTTACTTTTTTAAATTTTGTTTTTACAAATATAGTAATTATTATTTACATTCATCATTAAGAATATCAATTATCTCGTCAATATTAATTAATTTATCTGGTTGTTCAGCTCCAATACTTTTTAACCAACCCAAATAAATTTCTGATTTTTTAATATTATAATTATCTTGCAATCTATAATAATACCTAAAATCACTTTCCATTAATCGAATAACTAAAGAATATTCAAATTCACCTTTGTTGAGTTGTAAATGATGCCAACAATGAAGTTTTTTAAACTCATTTGGGTTATATTTTAATTCTAATATCTTTTTCATAATTATTAAATTATATTCATTTCGTTTAAACTATGGTATATTTTTGAATATCCATTAGTAAATTTAACTTTATACTCAACCCAATCACGACTTGCTGGCCACCAATCATTTGCTTGAGTAGCTGGTTCTAAATCAACTGAACGATTCAGTTGTTCAACATTATCAATTATTAATTTAACATCAACTAAAGCATCAGTTTTAATGATTACTTCTTTTCCTTTTAACAAATCTAAGATATTCATAATTATAATATTATTATTGTTTTTATACTATTATACGTTCATAATCAATAAAGGTTGCGTTTATTTTTTAAAATATTGAATTACATCTTTATATATTTTATCGTCAACCAAACCTATAACGAATTCATCGTGATTGTCTTTTATTAAATCCCTAATTTTGGTTGAACTGATAGCATATAATATGGTATTAATTTTAATATAGTTTAATTCTAACAAAAATCGATTCATTAAATCAGGTTTATCAATAATATCTCTGTCTGCTAATATAAATTGAACGTTTTTTAATATTGTTTTTTTATCTTGTAATATGTCAAGATATTCTAATTCACAATCTGACTCATAAGATTCTCCAACAATATAATCTTTCATAAACCTTTCAACTGTATCAGAACCTTGTGGGATTATTAATTTACCATTGAATTTAAGTCTAATCAAACGTATTGTATCTGTGTATAATGGTTTGTTATGAACCAAAACGCTATAACCTAATTTATTAATTAAATTAATTCTAAACAGAATAGATTTATAATCAATCTTACCTTTACCAAAAGTATTAATTGAGATACTAAATATAGGTTTAGCGGTGGGATACAAGTCTAAGGTTTTATCTATAATTTCTTGATGAGCAATTGAAATAGGGAAAAATGAACCTTTATATACAATCAACTCATTAGTATCTCTAGTGATTAATTCTAACCTATCATGAGAACCATTAGGTTTGAAGATTATTGGTATATCAACATCATTATTACAATTAGCAATTGATCTTAACGCATCGAGATGAAGATAATTATCGTTGTGATCTAATACTATGTCTATATAAGAATTAACTCCTATATTAGCGTTTTTATTTAATAATATATCTAAACATATATTACCAATAATGGTTTGATATTCAATTCTACTTAAACCTTGATGGATTGAAATATGATAATATTTTATTGATTCGTTATTAATATTTAAACTTATCCAACCATGTGTTGATATGGATTCATTAACATTAATATCTCCAATTTGAAATGTGGTGGATAAAACTGTATTATAACAACCTATTTTAAAATCTTTTTCAATATCAATGTTATTATTGATATGTTTCAACCTCTCCATACTTACAGCTCTATGAGTTATTTCTCCAAACCTATAATTAAAGGCTTGCTTGCTATAATAACATTCAGAACTATAAATGGTTTTGCTTGAACCACCAATCGAAAACATTAAATGAGACAATGGTACGCCAGCACCATTTTCAATGATTCTAACAAATGTATCAGAATCATTTATTTGTTTTATTTTATCAATTGTATTGTTATTTAATATCATTTATTTTACTTTATGTTCAACTAATAATTTATCTGCATATTTTAATCTAGTTATGAAACTATCAATATCTCCTGAAATATATATATTTTTATATATTTGATGAAAATAATACTCACCATCCTCAATAAGCATTCTACATAACGCATCATCAAATTCTTTTATTTTATTAGCTTTATCTTTAAATTCAATTGAGACTTCCTTTAATAAGGAACATATTAATCTCATTTTTTCTTCTGTTTGCATATTACATTATTTTATACCTACTATTATAAGGTTGCGATATTTATTGATTATTTTATAAAAATAAATAATTTCCAAGATAAATCCAAACATAAAACAGTAATATTACTAATAACCCTTCAATTAATACATGTGGTTTGATTATTTTGAATTTAGTAAGGATTAAATCAATAAAATAGAATGAGAACATCGTCAGAATAAACGATGAAAAAATTATTAAAGGTTGAATTAATTTGATCAACAAACGTGATTATAATTTAACATAATCTTCAATACTTATTTTCTCTATTAAACCCATAGCGATCATTTTAATGATGTCAGTTATGGGTATTTGTTTAACCACCTCTATCTTTTTACCACCAATCATTTCAATTGTGGTAACAGTGGCTTCATCAACCAATAATGATGGTTGAATGTTATACTTAAACCATTTGTTTTTTTCTGGTTTATCTGTATATTCTTTGTGGTACTTTGATTTTATTTTATAAAATCCGTATTGGAAATCAATCATAATTTATTTACTTATTATTTATCAAACCTGTTATTTCTCTAGTTAAATGCCCAGCCGTTTTAGTTCCGTCAACATTCCAAGCTATTATAAGATTTTCTATTTCGGAATATAAATTATTATCACCATATAGAAAATCGCCATAATTTAACTTTATATTTGGAATCTCCATAGGTTTGATAATAATTAAGTCATTTTTCATTATAACCTTTTATTTAAAACCCCCATAGCTTCTGTATATTTAGCGACTAAATATTCTTCTACATCCAATATTTCCAACATGTCTTTTTTTAAAACATCATGAAGTGGTGTTATTTGATTAATGACCAATAATAAATTTTCATTGGTCATTTTATCATAATCTTTTTCAAAACTTTTTTTGCAATCAGCTAATGTAATCATAAATTACTCAATTTCGTTTAAAAACAACTCATATAATTCCGTTGATGTCAATGTCAAATCATTAGAATCTTTATCGTACCACAAATAATCGTTCTCGCTATAAAACCAATCTGATTCATAACCATTATTTTTAATCCAATCAGCAAACATTATTGCTTCAGCTTTTTCATTAATATTTTTCATAAATGTTTTTCATTTAATTAGATGAAAAATAATATTTTTAATCAGTTTTATTAAAAATAAATCACTTATTTTTTCATTTTTAATTCAGAATCTTTTAACGCTATCACTTCTTGCATCAAACATAATTCCATTACTAAGTTATCAATTTTATGTTGATATTCAATGGTTGCCTCACTCAAACCTAAATTGTAACCAGCATTAAATGAGATTGAATTCTTTTTGTATTTTAATTCGTTGTTTTCCATAATTATTATGATTATTTTATCATTTGTTTTAATTCTTCAATTGATTTAGTAGTAAATATCGATAAAACTTTAAAATGCCAATCTAGGTTTGGGGTTGAAATGAATTTTTGTAATGTTTCACTGGTTCTAATCCATTGGATATTTTCTTCTGGTGCTTTATATGAAGCATCATTGAGATTCCATTTTAATTGGCTAATGAATGGAAAATTCTCTTCAATTAAAGGAATTTCTTTCAACATTAATTTTATTACCTCTACACAATTTCTTCTCTCCATTATTATTATTTATTTTTAATATTGTAAATATACATAAATCTTTTCAATAAAACTAATTATTTTTAAAATAAAATCACCTAGTAAACCTAAAACTATATATTCTATTGCCATTATGAGACTGATAGTATTATATAGTGCAAACCAAAAAGGTTTTTCTAACAAAAACTTAAAACAATCAAATATTTTATTCATTTTCATCATTTATTTGTTCTTCCAACGCTTTTTTATTAACATAATTTTCCAAATCATTCTTAATTTATGAAATTCTTCATCATTAATCTCATCTTTAAAATCACTATAATGATTGAAACAATAATCAAACCCTTCATTATTGATACAACACTTAACATAATTAAAATTATAATCTTCTCTCATTTTATATTATTTATTGTTTAATAAGACAAATATACATAAAAGTTTCATTATTTCAAAATAAATCTTTTATGTTCTTTAATGATAGTGGTGGTAAATGGTAACTCTGTTTTTGGTACTAATTCCAATATTTCCATCAAACCTATAGAACCACTAAAAGTAATATAATTAATACCATTTAAGGTTATAATCCAAACATAAACAATCATTACTACTATTATTATCTTTGTTAAATTTGGATTTAGTTATTTTAAAATCATTCAAAATTATCTCAATGTTTATTATTTCTTCTATATTTTTCTTTATTCCTGAAAATGATTTGGGTTTTAGTTTGATATTTAAATCACTGAATTTCTTCATCTCAACGTAATCTATTGTTAATTTTTTTAATAAGTTTTTACAATTTGCATGTTTTAACCAACCATAATAGGAAGCTATGGTATTAATTTTTGCTACTTTATGTAGTTTTCTACAAAAAGCTTTCTTGATACTTTTCCTAACTAATATGTGATTATGATAAAATTTATAACCAACAAAATCAATTCCACGTTTCTCAACTGGGAATACTTGATAATTATTTTTTACTTCTAGTTTTAAATTAATTGTTAAATATTCTTTTATTTGATATAATAATTTATGTAAATATGGTTTATTGTTACTTAAAATAACAATATCATCCGCATACCTAAAATAATATTTTACTTTTAATTCTTCTTTTAACCAATGATCAAAATAATTTAAATATAAATTAGCAAAGAATTGGCTTAAATAATTACCAATAGGTACACCAAATTCCACACTATCAATTATTTCATCCAATAACCATAATAAATCATTGTCTTTTATCTTTTTCCTTATAATAGTTTTTAAAATATCATGATTAATAGATGGATAAAATTTACTAATATCCAATTTTAAACAATAAGCAGTATTTTCTTTATTACTATGTAAACAATATTTTAATTTTTTAAATGCGTCATGAATACCCTTACTTTTAATACAACTATAAGTATTTGATGTAAATGATTTTACCCATATAGATTCTAATATATTCATTATTGCGTGATGAACTATTCGATCTGGAAAATAAGGTAACTTATAAACATCTCTTTCTTTAGGTTCAAATACTTTAAAAACCTTATATTTTGATGTCTTATAAGTTTTATTTTTTAACCATAAATGTAAGTTGTTTAGGTTTGATTCAACTATTTTATCATGTTCATTTATTTCATTTCTATTGTTTTTATTTTTTCTAGCATTTTGATCTGCCACTTTTAAGTTTTCAATACTTATTATACTATTATATAAATTATTACATCTCTTCATTTTCTCTTGCCGATTCAATCTTTTTCGCTACTGCTACCAAAGCTTGTTGGATATGTTTATTTTTTGGAATGTTTCCAAGGTTTGAATTATAGTTTTAAAAAAAGACAATAACTGAGAACTGACATTCGAATTCGTATTGTTGTAGTTGTAATCGTTATACGACCAACTGCCAGACGAACTAAACTGACACTATAATAATTCACAACCATAAGAAATTATTTTTAAAAACCACCTTCCAATAAAATTATAAAATATTGTTATAAAGGTGGTTTTTAAAAATCGTTTTTCGTGCTTATTACATGGAAAACATATCATTATAGAGTAATTCAAACTGTTTTCCAGCATATACAGCTAGTTCTTTCGTTTTAAACGAGAGCCGAGAACCGATAAACGAACCCGTAGACCAGTCGTAGTAGCTGCCATACACCCAACCGCCAGACGAACCAAACCGACACCATACATAATATTTATATTCATTAGAATTAGACCAATCAGGAATCCAACCTTCATTTAACGCTTTCGCTATGATTGAGAGTTTAATAGAAGCAATGTGGGATAAAGTATTTTTATCAAAAACAGCATCAATAGGTTTAAAGTCAAGAACCAATTGTTCTATTACAGTCGCTCCAACAATCGCTAATGCGTCTTCAAAGGTTTTAATCTTATCAATTATGCCTTTATCTTCTTGTGGTATGATAACACCATAATCTTTTGATGTAACCAAAGTTATTTGGTCTTTAGTACCATCCTTTAACAATAATTTAATATAATCATCTGGAATGATGATTTCATCTTTTTCAGTAGAAAAAGCTAGTTCGCTTATTTTACTTTTCCACGTAGAACAATCAAAACTTTTATAAAGTTGGTTCAATTGTTTACGACTCAATTTGTTTGATACTTTTTTCATAATTATTAAAATTTTTGTTTTATTATTTTATTATACTGTTTAATACGACAAATATAATGAAAAGGTTTCAAACTTTAATAATTATTTTTTAAAAATCTCCAATAAAATTAATTGTTCCTAAATCGAATATAGGTTTGAACACGCTTAAATTATTACGTTCAACCTTTATGTTGTTGTTAATGATTGGTTTCTCATGATAATGTTGTTTGTCTGATTTATATAAAAACCCATCACCAATACTATTGGTTCTATTGAGTGTTTTATTACCAAAGAAATAATAAGTAACATAATTAAATTCATTATTGATGTCATTTGGTTCTATTGTGTAAATAATGTCACCATCAAACGTAATTAAATTATTGGTAGAACTAGAATAAAATAAGCTGACATTATCATTTACATTAAAATCATGTTCAAACCTAAATGTTCCATTTAAATTAAAAGGTAATGATATTGATTTAATATATAATCCATTAATAAAAAGGATTATGTTGGTTGTTGTGCTTGAATAAACAAGATTTGTTGTCTTATAATTAACTGTTATGTTATATTTATCACTAACGGTTATGGTTTTAAAGTCACATTGGGTTTCTAAAAATGTATTGGGGTTACTAATAATCGCATTGTCTTTATATGTGTTTTGATTGAAATTAGTGATATAATCAATCAAATCAACCTTATAATGTACATAATCATCATTAACTTTGATAATAGTTATATTTTGATTATCAATTACCCTAGAACCTATTGGGTATGGATTAGTTTTATCATAACTCTTAATAGAAGTTATTAAATTACTATTGGTAATTCCAGTAATAATAGAACTAGCAATTAAATCACCATAATAATCAACGTTATCTTGTGGTAATACATAAGATGGGTTTTCAAGTGTTATATCATGGTTTAATTCACCTTTAATCAAACCCATAACACCATTATTATTATCGTTATTACTTACAAATTGTAAATAACCTAAATTAACAGATTTGTTAGAAAACAATATGTTCAAATAATAATCGACATCAATAACATTATCATTATTATTGTTGTTATTAATAATTTTGCTAATCTGATATTTATACTTAGTTTGTATCAATCTGATTGTCTTTATCTTTTATAGGTATTGTTGTTTGAGAAACTATTTTGTTATCTATTTCCATAATTAGTCCAACTCTGTTGATAGCTTCTACTTTTTTGTATTCTTTTTCATCTTGTAAATAACCCTTACAAATAATTGTGATTGATTTTTTATAAAACCTATCCCCTTCAATGTCATCCATCGTATCTTCCTCACTGAAATCTTCTTCCATTGTGGTTGGCATAAAATGACCATTTACATTCACATATAATTGTTGGTTGCTATATGATGTTAAATATCTCGTATAAAACCTATTGACATCACCCATATAACGAGTAAAGAATGTTATTTCATAATATATATCAATTGGTATAGGTTGTGGTATCATATATTTATCAAACCCATGAATTCCATCTTTATATGTTGGTACTGTTAGGTATGGGAACGTTTTTCGGTTTGGGATTGAATATTTTACATCCAAATAAGTTCCTCTTTTTACATCAGATCTACGTATCGTAACATATGGCATTGGTACATTACCATCATCGTCCATCATGCTCCAAGTTTGTTCAAATTCAGCCCATCTTTCTTTGGACATGATAATTGACTTTACTTTCTCCCCTTCTACATTGAATGATAATTCACCATTCATGAATAAATTAAAACATTCTCTATCAATATCCTCAATTTCTATACCTTTTGGAAAATAATTAGTGTGGGTATCAGATTCAGCCATCAACTCGCTACGTCTATCCATACCACCAAAATTATTATAAACATCAATGTTGTTTTTAGATTTTGCTTTTCTCCAATTATATGCCATTATGATTATGTTATTCTATATAGATTTAAATAGAAAATGTTCAACTATTTATAATTATATAAAATAAAAATTAATATTTAAAATGGGAAAAGCTAATCCAAACCAAGTTAATTTAAGGGAAATTTCTTCTGTGAAGAGACCTGAATTGCTTAGTAAAAACAAATTCAAAGAATCAGACCCTTATGGTTTAGATAAAACAATGGGACCTTTGGGTAAAAACATTGATATTGAGGTGAGAACCAAAAATACAGGTATGAATGTTTTCACACAAAACAAGCCGTATCAACCACCATTTGATGATGTATTATAATGGGATTATTATTAGAAGATATTATTTATAAAGGTTTATTAACTGAAGCAGTTAAGGAGAATTCCATTATTAATGCAATTAAAAGTAAAAGAGTAATCAAGATTTATTATGAAGGTGATGAATCAAACGGAAAAGGTTTTAGATCTATTGAGATATATTGTTATGGTATATCTACAGCTGGTAATCAAGTTATAAGAGCATTTCAAAGAGAAGGGGTTAGTGCGACAAAAACAGGTAATGCTGACCCATTCGATAACATTCCATCATGGAGGTTGTTTAGGGTGGATAAAATAAGTTCATTTGTCAATACCATTCAATTTCATAAAGGTGATAGACCCAAATATAACCCAAACGATAAAGGTATGGGTAGAATAATTTATCATTTATAATAAAACGTAATTTAACTTAATAACAAAGAATAATAATAAAATTTTATAATTAATATGAACCAACAAGAAAGTTTTGATAAAAGAAACTACTTAAATAATTTAATGAGTGGTAAATTGAGGGAGAAAAATATCATCTTGAACAATGTTTTGGAAGAAAGCAAAGGTTCTAGTGTAGAAGGTATCGCTATGAGTGCCAAAAAAATAGCTAATCAATTAAAAGAACACATATCAGACCCAACAGAATCATCTAATATACCAATAACCCAAAACGTTAAGTTTGGTGAAGCTGCATTTTTGGAGTCAAAAAGCGTAACTGAGGAACAAATTGCTAGGTTAACAGGTAGACCAATGCCAAAAAAACCATTAACTCAAGCACCATCATCAGTAGGTCAACAATTTTTATATGAGGAAAAAATACCTCAACAAAAAGCTAATAATATTGATATAAATCAACTAAAAGAACAATTAAAGGTTGAATTGTTTGAGGAAATGAAAGAAGAAATCAATATGTATATCATGGAGATGTTCGCCAAACAAAGAATCAAAAATATTATCAAAGAAATATTTGACGAAAGTAAGAAGAAATAAAAATAATAATTAAAGGTTGGGTTTAAATTAAAATTCCCAACCCTTTTTTTCTTTAACATTAACCACTTCATCAATAGGAATTCTTCTAATGTAACGGTTAAATTGATTTTTCAACCATTTTCTAGATTTTTACCTTGACTTCTAATGTTAAGATGTTCGATTTGTTCTCTGCAAAGTGCCATAATTATGTTTGTTTTAAAGTTTTATTTACCTAACTAATCTACTATCAACTACATCAAATAATACGAATTTATTCCCAACAAAACCTATATTATCTTCATGAACATCAGCATTCATAATACCAATACCTTTTAGTTTAGCTAATGCTTCAATTAAACCACTAAGGATATTTTCTAGTTTTATGTTTTTCAATTTACCTTTGATTACATCCTTTAGTGGTAAAATATTTTTATTAGCTTTCAATAATCCAAATAAATTATCCCTAAATTGATTTAATCTAATATTTTCATCAGATGTTAAAGTGATTGGAGTTACTTTTTCCATCACTATAATATATAAATTATTATCAATTTTCTTAATGTCAAAAAATTTAGGAGTAACAACACCATTCAACTTTTTGCTTATTTCCGAAGCGGTTTTAACTTCTGGTAAATCTTTGGTTATTTTAATTACAAAATTTTTATCTGTTAAATACGCTTCACCATTAAATCCTGAACCTAATTTATTTATTGTTTTAGAACCATAATTTGGGTTTGACTTTAGATAATTATTGATTATTTCTTCCATTGTTATATTTGGAAGTAAATAGAAACTAACTTAGTAGTTTTATGGCTTCTTTTAGTTTTTCTTTATCAAACCCAAAGTTTGGATCGCATTGAATCAAACTAGATATTTGTTCTGGTTCAAAGAAATCGCTACCCATATCATCAATAATGATGTATTTATCATATTCATTATTTTTTAGGTATCCCTTTATTTCCAAACCACGTTTATTAATATTTATAGGTTCAGTGATATCATACAAACGTCCAGCATACCCACGTTCTATCCACATTTGTTGTAAACCAAATAACTTTAAGTCATTTTTCCAAGTTGATGTGATAATAATATCGGGATCGAATTTATCAACCAACACTTTAATGTTGTCCATTACTTCTGGTGAAAAGAAATATCCGTATTTATCTTTACCAACACTTTTACCTTTTGAGACAATATTCATTTGCTTCAAGAAGTTTTCATAATGTAATGGTAATGTAGTACCATCAAAATCCAAGAATAATGCGATTTCCATAATTATAGTTAATTTTAAGTCCTATAACGTAAAATATAACTATAAGGTTACAAAAATAAGTAAAAATTATTTATTATCAACATTAAACCTAAACTTATCTTTATCATCATTTATTTTACTACGATAAACAAAGCTATTTGATTTCATAGTAAATGGTTTTATAAATTTATATTGTTTGTCATTCAAAACCCCTTTCTTAATATAAGAAATTGTTAAATGGGCATGGTAAATGGGGTTGTAACTGTTAATAAAAATCTATACAATACTATTTAATATTAACTAAAGTGATTACTATTTATAATTAAAAAATGTATTCGATAAATGAATTTTCTAAAATATTAGGTGTTTCCAAACAAACTTTGAGGCGTTGGGAAAAAGAAGGGAAAATATCTTCTTTTAAAACTAAAGGTGGTCATAGACGTTATTTACCAAACCACGACACTTCTGTCAGAAAAGATAAAACAATTGCTTATGCTAGAGTATCAACTTATGGACAAAAAGAGGATTTAATTAGTCAAAAACAAACCCTTGAACTATTTTGCTCCGCAAAAGGTTTTCAATATGAAATAATAGAAGATTTAGGTTCTGGATTAAACTACAACAAAAAAGGGCTTAAAAAATTACTAGAATTAATCAATAATAAAGAAATAAACAGATTAGTAATAACTCATTCCGATAGACTTCTTAGATTTGGTAAAGAAATAATATTTGAATTATGTAATTTAAATAACATAGAAGTTATTATCATTAATAATAATGAAAATTCAGATTCTAACTCTGAATTCGTAAAAGATGTTTTAGAAGTAATAACTCATTTTTCATCTAAATTATATGGTAAAAGAAGTCATAAAAATAAAGAAATAATTAATACCAATAATAAATTATTTAATTGAACATTATACCTAAAAATATTAAACAATATCATTTTATTGAAGATAAAACTAATAAGGATTATCTTAGTTTTATCGCTTTAGCTGAAACTTATAGAGACGTTAAAAATTATATTTATTCACGTTATCATTCCCATAACCATTATCTTGATATACATAATTCAGATAAAAACATCAGAGATGTTTGGACTAAAAATAAATTTATAGAATCATTTGGCATTAATAAACGTTATGTTAGAAACGTTATCGAAGATGCTTGTAGTAATTTGAAAACAATTTGGGTACAAACATTAGATAAAGTAAAACTAGCGGTTAAAGATAACAAAGAAATTAGTAAGGAAAATAAACATTTAATAAACTATATATTAAAATCAAAAGAACTAACCCAAAAATGTTTTAATAGAACATTAAAATTAATTGATTTAAACACTAATAAGTTTAATTGGTTAAATGATGATAATTTAAAACCAATTATCAAATATATAAACCGCATAGTTAGGAAACATAAACCAAAAGTGCCTTATACTAAATCGTTAACCATTCAACTTGATGAAGAGTTATATCGTTATGACGATTTAGGTAACATAAAAATAACTGGAAATGAAAAGGGTAAAAGACTATCATTTAAAATAAACACAAATAATAGATTTAAAGGAACGATCAAAATTTGTTTTAAAAACGATAGGATAGTTTTTAATAAATGTATTAAACGTAAAGTGAAAATTAATAATAATGATAATTCTATTGGTATTGATAAGAATTATGCTAATTTGATTGATACAAATACTCATAATTCTTATGGGGTTGGATTTAATCAAATTAATAGTTATTACACCAACATATTGTTTGAAAAAAACAAGAAAAGACAGATTTATCATTCTATGCTAAAAGATGATAATGTTTCAGATAAGAAAAAAAATAATATAAAACGTAATAATTTAGGTAAAGTAAAATATAATAATGTAAAGAATAAAGAGATGGAACGTATACGAAAAGTGGTTAATAAATCATTGGTTGATATGTTTAAACAAGAAGAATTATGTGAGTTGGTAACAGAAAAGTTAAATTTTACTATTAAAAAGACTAAACATAATAACAAAGGTAAAAAGGTTAATCGTGTTTTAAGTGGTTGGGTTAAGGGATATTTGAGTGAACGGATAAAATATAAATGTTTAGAATATGATGTAAAACACAAGGAGGTAAATGCGGCATATACATCGCAAACATGTGGTTCTTGTAGAACGCTAGGGGTTAGGCAAGGAAATGTGTTTTATTGTAAGAACAAAAATTGTGATTGTTCAAAAAGCAAGGGTGTTAATGCTGCATATAATGCAGCGGAGGAAGTTTTTAACCGAAAAAATGATTTAGATATTACCATAGATATGTATCCAAGTCAGGTGAAAAAGCTTTTACAAGTACGGTTGTTAGAGGTTCAACATCAAAGTGATGTTGGGTGTACCGAGCCAACCAAGACCAACAACAATGTTTAGTTGTTGTTGGAGCGAATTATAGGTATTATTGTATAATTTTACTTAATCGGTTTATTGTTAATATAATTTAAAACCAAATTTTTTAATTTGTTCTTATCAGTAGTATTGTTATCAAACCCAAAAAGTATGGTTATGTGAGGATCTGTCTCTTTTCCAAAAGATTGTTTATCGTCATCATAAACCATATCATCACTCACTAATTTCAAGCAATTATCCCAATTATTGAAATTAACCTCCAGCATTAAACAACCATAATCAACTTTGGGATTTGTTTTTCCTAAATAATTACTCATAATTTTATTTTTATTTCAAACCATCTTTCATTTGTTTTTTTGCGTCATTGAATCTCTTGGATAATTCCAACATATCTTCTTGACTTGGGATTGTGTTCTTGTCAGACTCTTTTGGTGGTTCAACTTTAAGTTTTGCTACAATCACATCTTTTTGTATTTTAATTAAATCTGTTTTAACATTAAGATATGTTTGTATTGCCTTATCATTGTTACTAATAACATTTTGTAAATTCATTGCATCTTCAAGATTCTTAATCAAACCAGCTATTTTTGTTTGCTGACTAAAAATTTTACTTCTACGTTCTTCCAACACATTATTTAGGTATTGTGATTGTTCTAATAATGATTCTTCTGAAAAAGATAATTTAAGTTTTGTAGGGCGACCCATAATGAATTTATTTAATAATAACTATATTGATATTGTTATTAAATAGCTTTTATTTGATCATTAATTAATTCATTTAGTAAAATTAGCATTTCATTTATGTTGTTTCTTATCGATTTATTCTTTTTAAGAGTTTTGGTTTTATCTAATAGTTTATCAAACCTAATTAACTTTTTCTTGTCGTTTTCCAAAATTATAATTATTTTTTTTGTAAATATACGAAACCTTTATAACATTATTATCGTAACAGTATTTAAATAGAAACATAAAAATGATACAGGAAAAAAGCGTTAGAATAAGATTATTTAATAGTAAAGGTGTTATGTTGTATGAGGATTATCATGATGTTGTTGGTGAATACTGTTTGTTTGAAAACAACTTTAAGATAAGTAAAGCTAAAATAGAGGGTAAGGGTTGGTTAAGATTTAATAATTTTCAAGATTATATGATGAAAACTCATGTTAAAGCAAATTTATTTTTGGTTTTATTTGAATAACATGTAACTTTTGTTTAAGTTTGTCGTATATATTGGTAAATAAAAATAAAATAAGTAATAATTATGGAAGATCAATTGGTAAAAATTACAACAGCTAAATTAGCTAAAGAAAAAGGTTATAATTGGGGTTTTGTCTGTTTTGTGGAAGATTATGAATCTTTACCAACCCAAAACCTTTTAAAAAAATGGTTAAGAGAAACTTATAATATTCATGTTGAAGTAAACGCTTATTATAACCCTGCTAAAATAGAAGATAAATTGTTTTATGAATTCTCTATATCTACTAAAGAAAATGGGTTTGAAGGGCTAATGGAAAATATAAGTCATAAATTTAAAACAAACAATAATTATTATAGATTGTTTAATACTCATGAAGAAGCACTAGAAATTGGGTTAAAAGAAGGTTTAATGTTAATAAAAATATAACAATAATTAATTATGGAAGAGGAAATAATGAAAATAATAGTAGATTTACTGAAAAGTAAAAAGATTAGGTTTGAAACACATAATAGATATGATGATTGTCTTGTTGTTTATTTTGATTCATCTGTTGGTTATATTCAAATAGATGATGATGAAATAAATTTTTATTCTGAATTAGAAGAATATGGTTATGGTGAAAATTTATATTATTCAAACCTAACATTTAGTTCAATTAATACTTTAATTATTGAGTTAGATAAATTTATTTTAGGAATGAATAATATTAATGATGTTTTATTTACCATTAAAAATCATTTAAAAATAATAAATAATATTTGTAATAAACATAAAATTGATTTTAATGATATTATAAGTATTCAAAATAAATCATTAAAACCCATTAATTGAGGTTTTACCATAAGTTTCCATAATATGTATATTCAATTCATCTTGTATTGGGACAATTAATTTTCCTTTATTATTGTTATCATCATCAAAGAAATTTATGGTAAATTCACCTTTAAAATAACCGCTGTTTCTAGTGTCACGTTCGGTGAAATCATAATAAATAATATAAGTTGAACCATCATATTCATCACCACAAACGACATTAATACCTTCATCAATGTTTAATATACCACCACTTTTATTGGCAATAGCATATTTTCCAGTTTCAACATCAATCATACTAAATGTAACAGCTGCATTTTTCATCATCTTATTCAATGATTCAACATCAATATCATTATTCTCAACCATTTTCATGGTCAAAACTGGTATGGTTGCATGTTGCTTTATTAAAAAGTCCATAATTATTAATTTATTAAAAATCCATATCCAATTCGATCACGATATTTTTCTTACTTGTTTTTTTAATTGGATAACCTAGTTTACTAATTGCGATAAGATTATCAAATGAATCATAAATACCAACTTCACTTATATATGTATTACCATAAGCACTAGACCAAGTTGGATTGGTTGATGTGTTGAATTGATTATATGGAATGTTTAATATGATTTTGGTTCTATATATCAATGCTTGAACATCCACATTTATGTTACCTAAAAAGAACACTTCATCCCCAAATCCTAAGTTTGTATCATCATTAAGAACCTGTAAATTCAAATAACTACTAAGGTCATAAGTAGAACCTGAATTATATACGTTGAGATCAATTCTAATAGGCATTGATAATGCTGTGTCATATGGAATAGATAATCCGTTAAAACTACTATAACCATTCAAATAAGGGGTCATATCAAATACCTTCCATGCTGTTGGGTCAGGTAAGATAGTATCGTTTGTTACTTTTTGCATCAACACCTTAAATCTATTAGCAGTATAACCTTCACCATTACTCATTTCAGATTGGTTTTTGAAATATTTTAAATCAGAATATGGGAATGTTATTTGAACAGCGTTATTAGTTCCAGTAGAAGTAACTTTATTTATGTATTGACAATGTATAGGTGTAGTGTAACCATAACTAGTAGTGCTAGAGTAACTAAGATTGTTGTCAAATAAATATGTTACATAAAAAACCTCATCAGTAGTACTAAATAAACTCGTTTCGGTAGATAATTTAGTTACGCTATCAGTTGTTAGTTTAGGATAAGTATAGTTTCGGTTTGATTTATATGACATTGCAGCAATTAATTCTTCATCCTCAATCACCACTATTTTAAGATCATTGAATACTTTACCTACAACAATATCATTAATATCACTTGGGTTAGTTATGATTAAATCATAATAAGTGGTGTTATATATCGTATTTCCACTATTATCACTCATTATTGTTTTTTTAACAGTATCAGATTTTAATTTTAACCCAACACTATCGGTTGTTTTATGGAATAATACTAATGGTAAATCCAAAACTAATGTGTCTTTGTAAAACCCTTCAGCATAATAATTATTGATACTATGGTTTGTAAAATGTATCAAACCTAAAACTTTTTTGTTTTTATCATTTCTACTTTCTAAGATGTAGTTATCAAACCCTTTATAAGCAAATGAACCATAATTATCATATCCATTATAAATTGTGGTGTTTGTACCTTCTTGGGTTTGTAAATAAACTAAATTCATGTTCCAAACCTTAACATCATCAGACGTTACATTACAAGTAGCGTCAAAACTAATCGTATTTTGATTCCAATAAGCAGTAGTGGTGTCTAAACCATAATATGTATTAATACTATCACCAGCTGGAAAACAATATACATAACCAACTTTATCCGATCCGCTATTATTAAAATTAGGTATATCTCTATCAACTGTAACACTATTACCACTAATACCCATAATCTTGTACATTAAAAAAGGTGTACTAGACGTAATAACGTTAAGAGTGATGTCTTGACCACTAATATGGTTTGGGTTTATCCAATTAACTAACAAATAATCATCAGCACTCATGTTTGAAGCATCAGACAAAGTAATTATTCTACCACCATTAATTGTACTTGATGTATATATGGATTTTGATATAATAAAATCAGTAGAACCATTTAATGTATAACCAGTAGTAGAACCAGTATAATTATAGGTAAAGAATCCACGTTCAACAGCACTATTCACAATTATCGCTTCAGCAACACTTACATTAGCTGATGATAAACTATTAATGTTGTTTGATGTAGGTGTTTGTTTTAAGAAATAGAATGGTTTAGGATTAGCATCTTTTGGTCTCATTACAATATAATCTTTAGAATCGTAATCAAAATCATTTGCTACCTTATAATCTATTTCAGAATCTGAAACCGAAAATTTACTAAATGATAAAGCTCCAGAAGCCAATAATTTACGACCAGCATTAGTTAACTTTGTATTGGCAACAACACCTTCTGATTTTAGTATGAAACTCATTTTTAATGTTTAATGATAAATAGAGCAACAACCATTATTATTAATTTTTTATTATTGAACAATTGCTGAACCATTAGCATATTCAATTGTTTGACCAACTACTTGAATAGGACCTCCAGCATTACCACCTGATGCACTAATCTTTACACCTGGTGGGATCGAAACACTAAACGCTCCATCATATTTTAACGCTTCATATATTACCATAAATGCAGTTTCAAATGCAATACTAAAAAGATCTGGTGTACCATCTACATGAGTACCTATTTTAAAACCCTTATCAGCCATAATACCCATAAACCTACTAGTAGATTCAATATAACTCAAACCTGTTCTTTTTTTTCCATTAGCGATCAATGGTGCTGGAATCTTGGGAGATTTAGTTTTAGGTGTTTTAAGAAGTTCTTGGGTTTGATTAATAATGTCTTGGGAATTCATAATTATAATTTATTATTAAATAAGGTAAAAAAATAATCCCTTAATTACTAAAAATAATAATTAAGGGATTATAAAAAATAAGCAGATAAGATAAAAATATTACTACTTTTTTATTTAATTTCAATCTTGATTTTAGGTGCTTCCATTAAACCTATAGTAACTGTTAATATCCCTTCTTCCAATTTAATGTCTATTTTGGTTTGGTTGTATGTTGGTAAGAACAATATTTCCTTATAAATTTTTGTTTCGCCAAAAATATTTGTTGATTTACCTTGAATTTTTAATACATTATTATCAATCTCTGCTGTTAAATCTTCTTTTTTAATTCCAACACAAGTAAAAATGTATTGATGATTATTTTCATTTTTAATTACTTTTTCTTTGCTATATTCACTAATGCCAAATATAGTTTCTTTCAATCTAAAACTTTTAGGTTTGAAAAAATCATCAATTAGATCCTCAAACGTGTAAAGTTTTTCAAAGTGTGCTTTAAATCTTTCTTGTCCCATAAATTATTAATTTTTGTTTTATATTATTTTTATTGTTTTCGATAGTAATAATATTGTTATCAATTACTGTTCCAGTTCAGTTACATCCTTTAAATCTTCCAATTTGTCATTCTCTATCATAGTTAAATGATATTTATCTGCCTCTTTGTCATATCTCAGGAATATGTCTTGATTATATAGTGTTTCAGTATCTCTTTTTAGGGTTATATTTTTTTCATTCAATTTATTTTTATAAAATTGGTATCTATTAATATAATCGTATCTAATTGGTGTTTCACTGGTAAATTCATCAAATATTTCATTTGGGTTCATACCCATATTATTCCAAAACTCAACTTCTCTTTCATCCATTACAAACAATTCATCAATTGAATCTATTTTAGCTTTAGCGAAAGGATAACTATCATAATCATAATACTTCAACCTTGTTTCTTCTTGAGTGAAATATTTTCTCTCACTTGGATCTTCTTGGATTAAGTTTTCAATTATGTTTTCATCGAACCCGATCAATAGTGGCGTTATACTATTGTTAAAAGCATCCAAATATTTTGGTACGTTGTAATCACCTTTTTTGTTTGGGTTTGTTTCTAGTTCTTTTTCGGATATTAAATAACAATTGAAGTCATTCGTATCTTTATTGATGGATGTATCAGTATCTTTTTTCTTAGTACCATTGTTAACGTAGTAAATGGTATCACCCATAGAAACTTTTAAGTTATCTCGCACAATCAACTCCATGTGTATTTGTTTACCTTTAGCTTTACCAGCTTTGTTCAAACCACGATTCATGTATTGTTTAGGTAACAATTTAACTCTGGATTTTGAAGCTATATTCTTTAATGGTATTTCTTTGAAAAATATGTCTGATAAATGATTATAGTAATATTCAACAAACCCATCACCATCACCTTTCAACAACATTTTAAGACCTTTATTCATAAAATCATCTATGTATGTTGGTAGTTTTGATGACTTGATACTATTTCCAACCATTTTTATCTTACCATCATATTCTAAATTAGCGTAATTTTTTCTAGCAACAGTGATACAAGATTCCCATCTACCATCATTATCAACCTTCATAGTACCTAAATTCATGACATTAGCGTTAATATCCTCAAATATCTCTTCTATATCACTTTCATCCAAATACAATTTTAACTCAGCTTTTTCACAATCATAAACATCACCTTTTTTCTTTGTCCACTTTATATCTTTAGTGATATTATTGATATAATCATCAATAAACGCTTTACCTTCCTCATAAGTGTTAAATTGTTTATCTCTAACGTTATTATTAACCTTGTTTTTTAACTCTACAATAAATTTAATTGGGTATTCGTCAGGTATACTCAAACTAACTCCATCAGTGTCCAAAATTACAGGTGCGAAACCTTTATTGATAAAGTATTTTAACATTTTTCTCAAATACAATCTACCTCTACAAGTAATTTCCTCTGCATTATTGAAGTCAGACCAATACATATAAATTGAACCGAAAGCTCCAAATAATGAGTTATTCAATATTTTTATTGGAAGTTGTTTTGTATCATAGAATTTTTGTAATAATGGATCTGATTCGGATTTAGCTAATTTCTTATACTTATTTCTAGCGTCCCTAAAATAACTCAAAATACCTTTCAATACCCCATCAATATCATGTCTTGGGAATATATTATGCGTTAACATAATAGATGGATATAGACCAGCAAAGTCAGCCTTTAAGATATTTTTATTATACCCTAACCTATATGTTCTTGATAAACCACCAACAAATTTACGTTTGGTTTCACCATATGGAATCGCTAAGTTATTTTCATAACTCCAAGCGGTCATAATTAAGTTCCAAGGCCCTGCTCCACCACTACTAGCAGTTTTAACAAAACTCATAGGTAACATCTTACTCAACATAAATGAAGATTCGTTATAAACTCTATCTACATCTTCTGTTTCTTGTAAGTCATCAATCAAATAGTTTGTTACCAATTCTTTACCATTCGTAATTATAATTTGAGTTTTATCCTCAGTACCAATGATGTCATTTAATTCAATGTTTGTGATTGAATCAACATATAATTCAACATTATTTTGATATTCTTCTGGAATTAAATAATATTTATTATTGAGTGGGTTCATGATATAATTGTAGTTATCAAACCACATCTTATATATCTTATCACCAGCAATATATGTCCTGTTTTCTTTTGCTACTTTAGCATACTTAGCAATGTATTTTAATTTAAATTCTTTGATGTCAGAATTAATTGCCTTTGCTCTTCTAACAGCATTTTGGGTATCTAGTACATTTATACCCCAAATTAAGGTTTTAGAACCTTTCTCTGAATCACCACCAAACTTAATACTTGATTGTTTCCTAACTAGGTTTCTTAAAAATGTCTCACCATCTTCATTTTTTTCATCATTGAATGTGGTTTGAATTTTACTTAAATCAAGGTTTAGTATGTTGGCTCTTTCTAATATAAACCACATATCAAATTCCTCACTATTATAACCAGCTATTATCGCTGGTTTTATTTTTTTACATAATAGGTGAAAGAAGTTTAAAATTAGGTTGCGTTCAGATTCATCATCATCTTCTTTTTTGCAAGAAAGTATTTTTTGGAAACCTTTATTGGTTTTACAACCTATTAAAAATATTCTATCATATAATGGATTTAATCCAGTAGTCTCAATATCAAACGTAAACTTTTCTACGTCATTATAATTCTCATAACCTTTAAACAACCTGATACCAGTTGATATCATGAATTGTTCATTCAAACCCAAATAGTAAAAACAATCTTTCTTTAAGCTGATTTCATCCAACAAAACTTGTTTTTCATCCAATTCTTCTTTAATTGGAGGTAAATCTTCATTATTAATATCATCAACCTTCTCCTTTAAAGCGTTTAATTTAGCCAATAATGTTGCTTTCTTTTTAAGGAAAGCATTTTCTGTCATCTTTCTAGGTTTGCCAGTTTTAGTTAACTTTTGACCTAATATAAAATTAATATCACCTAACAATTTTGATCTTAACTCTTCATTGTCTTGATCATCATATTTACTATATTTTAACTTTTCATCCTCAATTTTGTCATTTAACTTTTCAATCTCATTAATCTTAACCTCATATTCAGTATAAATTTCATCATATTCAAATTTTATTGATTCATATCTACTCTTAATTTCTCTAGTATCAATCCCACCTTCTTTAAAAAAGTTATTTAAGTCATTGTATGAACCAGTGGTGGTTAGCATAAACTTGTAGCCATTACTTAATCGTTCTATCTGACCATTATCATCAGTGGTTTTTAATTGTTTGATGGTTATACCGAATTTTTTTATCGCTTTATCACGTAGTTGTTTATCATTACCATATAATGTTAATCCACATTTCTTCAATTCCTTAATAAACATAAATGGAGTGAATTTAACTTGTTCCACATATTTATTTTGAGTTTCTGGATTGTGAATTATAACATCAGCTTCATTTTTATGGTAATAAGTCTCAATCGCCACAACATATTTCTTGTTGTTATGACCATTCAAAAAATGTTCGATTTGTTCAGGGGAGGGTGTTTTTAAGGACATTTATTAGTTATTTTTTTAAATTTTCTAATTGTTTTTGTTTGACTCCTTTCAATTCTTTTAAAGAATTCAATATTGAGATGGTAATGGGTGTTTTAATAAAATTATTGCTCATATTTTCCATAAATTCAATTTGTTCATCCAACTTAACACTACTAGATGAAAGTGTTGGGTTTAGGTTTGATAATTTATCTAATAAACTTTCTAGTTCTTTTTCCATATTTTAATTATTATTGAAATCACTAAAACAACCAAACTTACTATAGTATAATAGTTTTTTAGCTGCTTCAAATAACCTCATTGCCTCTATGAATTTTTCTTTAGCTACCAATTCACTAATGTCTGAAATTACAACACCACCATTAATATTATCATCAGTAATAGTGTAATTTGGTGAATCATTATCATTATTAAACCTAATTATAGCGTCATATTTACCAATTTTAATTTTATTCATGGTCTTCAAAAGTTAATTTATGTTTAAAACATTCAGCAATAATAACATTAGCATATAAATTAGCATCTTCAATATTATCAAAATAAATAATTTGGGTTTCATTATTAATAAATCTTAATACAACTTTATCTTTGGTATAAAGTTTTTTATCATCACTAATTGCAAAACATTTTGAATTTATTATTTCTTCTAATGTGTAATAAACCCATCTAGTTCTTGGGATAATAAAACCAGTTATACCATCATCCCACCAAGTTTTAGGTTTATCAACATAAACTAACCTATCATCATATTCTTTTTCTTTAACTTTTACAGAAACTAATGTTTCTGAATTATATGTTGTTACCATAATTACCTATATTTATATTAATTTATTTTTAATCCCAAACTTCTTTGTCAGCATTTTCAGTCGCCATGAAAATTATTATTTGTCTTTCACGTTCTGTAAATGAAAACCAATTATCTTTCCAATCATCTGGAACATATTTTCTCCAGTTATGACATCTACTATTATCATTAAAATTGGGGTTGTTAGCATCAAAAATTAAGTTATCTAATTCTTTAAACATAATATTTTTATTTATTTTAATTTATATTTTTCATACACTAAAAAAGAATATTCTGTTTCATCTGTAAAAATACCTTCAAACTCATATAGAAAATCGATATTAATTCCACTACTTTCAAAATTATGTTTTTCTAAAATTTCATCGCAATGCTCATCATTTTCATAATTATAATTTGTAACTAAAGTTAATATATCATATTCTAACTCATTTATATTTTTAGCTTCAAAATTTTTATCATAATGTTCATATGATAAACGCAAACCCCAACTACCATCAGGAACTTTTAAATTATCTAAAGCTTTTGTTACTATTGGTAAAAATGGATTATTTACACTAATTGTAGCTTCCTCATCAGTATGCCCATCAGCATCACCAATCATGTAAAAAATTTTTAATTTATAATTCTTCTTAACTCTATTAACTTTTGGTTTCTTTATTAAACCCAACAATTCTTTTTCTTCCTCAGTTAATTTTGATAAAGCTAAATCAATAGCTTTTTGTTTTTCCTCTTTCATTATAATACCAATTATATTTATTTTCCACAAATATAACTAAAATATTTGAAAGTGAAACCAAAAATTATAAAATATTTTTATTTAAATTAAAACAACATTTTCTTTTGCTAATGTGCAAGTTATTTGAGTATAATAAGGTTTGAAACCAATATCATTATCAGTAGTATTGATATTGTTTGATATTTGAACCTCGAAATTTCGTTCTTTTGACCCATCATGATACTTAACAAAATCACCACGTTTAATCTCGCAATCCTTATTTTTTAATTCATCCAACAAAACGCCAAACCTAAAATCTTTAAGATTATCATTAAACACACCATCCTTTGAAACAAAAAAAGTTTCGTGTTCTATGGTGTCTATTGCAATATTCAATTCTATTGGAGTTAAGAATTTCTTTTCTTTGGCTCTTGATTCACCATATATATCAGATGTTTTACTTTTAACTACATCTATACGATATAAAATTATGGTAAAATTAATTGAAATTGAATAATATTCCTTTACGAATCCAGTAAAATAAGCAAATTCTTTCTCTCCATAAAACATGAAACGTTTTTTGGGTGGTAGCGATTTATTTTTTTTAGCAATCTGCATTATATAACAATATTAATATTTATTTTTTTATCCCCAAACGAATTGGACTCTTGATGGTTGATGTGCTAATACTCTAGCCAAATTTTCAGCTATGTTTGCTCTTGATTCCATCATTTTTTCATATGACAAGTTAGCTAATGATTCTTTAATTTCCTCATATAGTCTTTCTTCCTCAATTTTGGCTTGTTCTTCAAGGAATTCATAATCCAATTTTAATGTTTTACCATTAGGTCCTAGAATTTCTCCACTGAACTTACCTCTATTGATAGCCAAAAATCTTTTTAATTTAGCAACCAACAATCTTCTTACCCTTATTTTAGATACTTCATTTAGTTGTGTCCAACCCAACGTACCTAATGGAACATCATTAGGGGTTTTAATTATATCGTTATTTTCTTCCAAACATTTCTTTCTACCTCTACTGTTTGTTTCATAATAAAAATAAAACACTTTAGCACCATCATAATGCTTGCCGAATTGTCCTGACATTTCATCAATCGAACCAGGAATTGGGTATAAATATAGGTTTTTAGTGCCATTTGCGCCAGCTGTTACCCTATATGTTAATTCTGATTGTAACAATTTCTTTTTTTGTTGTCTGTCTTGAGCAAATAACATCAATGAATAACTTGGTAAAGCGGCTTGCATACCATAACCACCAACGAACCAACCTTGTGCGCCCGGAATCCAAGCCCCAGTTGATGCTGGTGAAAAACCTCCATTAGGTATGTTTGGTGGAGTTACCCAAAGCACCTCATTTATCTCACGACCAGCTGGTATGCTATATACTTGTGTGTCGCCAGTAACAATAATATAATCTCTTTTTAATTCCCATTTAGAGAATTGAGTGTTACCGACACCCCATTGTTTGCTATATGATGCTGCAAAAGATTGTTCAAAATCAAGTGTTTTAGTTGTTAGGGCTAATGTTATGTCAGCTGAATCAACATTTAAACCTTGTAAGGTTGGGAATTGTTGTTCTATGATCCAATTATTGATATAAGATGAATATTCTTCTATCGCCATAGTTAAATTGATGTCGAATGTTTTATTGTCTATTTCAACCTCCAATATTTCACCGCCTAGCGAATATATCACTTTATCAAATAATAAATCCCTTTCTGCTTTAGTTAATCCTGCCATTATAACATTATAATAATATAATTGTAAATAGATTTGGAATATTGAATTAAAAGCTTTATGTTTGCGTTGTAAAACTAACCCTATATAATTATTTAAGATGAGAATAATCCATAAAATCACTCAAAGAACTGAACCTAGTATCAGCAAGTATTTTAACGAATTAAAATCCAAACCTTTAACATTTGAAGAAGAAAAAACATTGTTTAATGAATATAAAATCAATAATAATTTAATTGCAAGGGAAAAATTGATTAAGAGTAATTTGAGATTTGTGATTAGTTGTGCAAAAAATTATCAATCCAATTCATCAAAGTTATCGTTAGAAGATATTATTGGGTTTGGAAACATAGGGTTAGTTAATGCAATAGAACGGTATGATCCAAATAAAGGGTTCAAATTTATTAGTTATGCAGTATACCATATCAAACAACAAATAATTTTGGCTTTACAAAAAAATAATAACTTATTAAGTGTTCCAAATCATCATACTGAAATCATCAATAAAGTAACTAAAGAAATTGATTTGTTTCATAATATTAATCAAAGAAACCCTTTAAGTGAAGAATTAGTTGAATATGGTTATGTTAATGAACATGAAGTTTCAGTTTATACCTATTCATTGAACCATAAACACATAATTGGGTTTGATGACGTAGTTAGAGGTGGTAATGATAGTAGTGAAATAACATATAATGATTTAATTGGGGATAAAAATGAATCTCAATTGGATAAATACATTGAAAAGGAAGAGTTACATTATATTTATAAAACGTTATTAAACAAATCAAACCTAAATTATGAAGAGAAACTTATAATTAAATATAGGTTTGGGATTGGTTGTGAAGTTAGGAGTATGGAAAAAATTGCTAATGATTTAAATTTTACAATTAAAAAAACCAAAACTTATTATGATTTAGCTATGATGAAAATGAAAAGAAAAAATAATTATTTTGACTTGTTAAAATAAAAAATAATCTATTTATATCAAAACCCATAAGATTAAGGTTTCAATATAAAATGGCTTTTAATACTAAAACAGATTTTTCTAGACAAATCATTCAACATGAAAATACCACTGCTATTTTAAGTGGTAACACTAGTGTTCTAGGTGATTTTTATATAAAAAATATTGAATTAACACCTGAAGATATAACAATTGGTGAAACATTGGTGTATGATGGGGTTAGATTAAAACCTGGCTTGACAAGTAGTTATCAAGATAGAGTTATTGTGGGAATGGGTCTAAGTGTAGATCCATCTAATGTTTTAAATTATAATGTAAATTTAGGTCAATATACAATTAGTAATACACAATATTTTTATTCTGGTGGGACTGTAACTATTTCTGATGGTGATCCATCATTGTCTAGGTTTGATATAATTTATATTACATCAAGCAACACTCCTAGTGTATTAATGGGTACTAGTGCTAATTCACCAATCACACCAACATTAGGTTCTGGTCAATTAAGTTTAGGTATTATTTTAGTACCAGCTGGTTATTATAGTGGTAGTACTGGCACAACTGTTTTTACCCCAACTAGTAGTGATACTATATTTAGATACCATGATGGTTATACTAGCGCAATAGAACGTTCTGATGGTAATTCTGACGCTTTGGCTAATTTTGCTATGGCTTTATCTAGGGATTCTAGAGTTACTGGTCAAGATGGTATAGCTTTAGGTTTAGGAACAAAAGCTAATACTAATTTTCAAACCTCTTTAGGGAAATATAATGAATTTGATACAGATGCTTTATTAATAGTTGGTTATGGTCAAGATGATCTGAATAGAGCAAACGCTTTAACTATTGATTTCTCTGGTAATACTAAAATACATCAAAAATTATATATAAATGATGTACAAATTGATACTGGTGTACCTAATTTAGGTGATGTTTTAAGATATGATGGTGATAAATTTTCGCCAGAAACATTAGTTTGGAATATCGAAATACCTTATTATTCATTCTCAGGATTAACTACATATACAGCTAACGCCACATATAAAGTTACTGGAGTACATCCAGAACTATATGGTGGTACTGATATATTTATTAAAACTGATGATTTTGGTAATTTAGATACTGAAAGAGCTGTTGGTAAATTTTATAATCCAAAATATAATCAAAATTTAGTTGGGTTTGGAGTTTGGAATAAATATAATAAATGGGACACTAGTTCTATTATTGGTAATTTTAATTTAAATGAAAATGTTACAGCCAATAATGGTGCAACAGGTCAAATATATCATAATATTTATAGTGGATTATTTACTAAATTAACTGGAGATTGGTTAACTGCAACTTCAATAACTGGTAACACTTCTTTAGCTAAAGCTAATATTAGCAGTATATCATTAGTTAATTATACTGCTGGTACTAAAACAATTTGGGGTGGTTACGTTTGGGAAAATTTAACTGGTGGTACTGGTAATAATACTAATATTTTAAATTTAAATACTAATGATTGGGTTAAAATACCATTTTCATCGTCAAGTGATTATAATGTTGTTTATGATGAAATTAGTTTTGATATAAATAATGATTGGATTGATAGAAGATATGAAACTGGTTCTGAAAATGAAGTAAGTGAAACTAAAATAGATTATGATTTTTTTGGTTTTGCATACCCATCAATATCAGTTTTTATGTGGGGTAATAAATATAACACCACACTTGGAGTAGGTTTGAGGTTAAATAAAATTAAAAATTCATATTGCGAAACAGTTGATTTTAGAGGTGGTAGTTTTTATTCAAACGAATTAAAAAATAATAGTATAATAAATAATAACACTTCAATAGGGGCGTATATTACTATTAATAATAATATATTAGAAGCAACAAATTGTAGAATTTCTGATAATTTATTACTAAACAATTATTGTAGAATTTATGGTAATAAATTATCAAATATTGATAATAAAATATATTATAATACATTATCTTATGCTTCTGAAATAAGAAACAATATACTTAATTGTTCCAATGGGTATTTCAATAGTAACATATTAGTAAATATATCTAAAATAAAAGATAATGTTTTATTTGGTTCTAATGCAATTATACAAAATAATAATTTAAACAATGGATCAATTATGGACAATACTTTAAATGGTATTGTTTATATAGATGCAAATAATTTAACTGGAGGTGGACGAATAGAAAGTAATAATTTAATAGGTTCTAACGTTGCTATAACTGGTAATTTATTATATGATTACAGTTATATTAATTATAATTTTTTAAAAGGAGATAATAATTATATTCAAGGCAATAATTTAATTGGTAATAATTGTTCTATTTCAAATAATAATTTAAATACAAAACAAAATACAATTAGAGATAACGAATTATTATATAGTAACTCATCAATAGATTATAATACCATGTTAGGTAGTGATAATCAAATTCGTGATAATGAATTTAATTATTCTTATGGTAAAATTGAAAATAATATTTTAAGTAATGAATGCGAAATATGGGGTAATATAATCAATGGTAGCATTGAGATAAGTAATAATAATTTAATTGAGTATTGTACTATAAACTATAATACAATAAGCGGTAATATTATTTATAATGCTCTAAAAATCAAAAATCAAATATCCAATAATACCATTAGTGGTGGAATAGAATATAATGAATTTTTAGGTGATACCAATGTAAGTAATAATAATATTGCTACTTCTTTTAATAGAAATAATTTGTTTAATTTTGCTATGAATAACGTAGTTTTAAATTACGCAATAACAAAAAGTTCTTTTACTAATTATGAATTATTAACCGCCACAACAAGTTATGATAAATGTTTTTTTATTGACGGATTAACTACAAGTAGTACATTAGATAATATATACATCAAAAAAGATAATCAACTTAAAGAAATTTCTTTAATTGATTTTAATAATTTATTAAACATAAATATTAGTGGTTCAACTTTTAATCCCTATGTTGATACCATAGGGGATATTAGTGCAAACACTTCTACTATTTTAGATAATGACACAATAAACGTTTTTGCTGGAAAAACACAAGGTCAAATAGATGGTTTAATTCCAAAAGCAGGGACTACCGAATTAACAGGTGATATAATTAGAAGTGGTGATGGTGAAAGCTACTTTGGAGTTGTAAATGGATTAAATAATTCTAGATTAGATACTTATGTAGATGGGAGTATTAGGATATTAGAAAATTTAGCAGTAACAGGTGGTAATTCTTACAGTGGTACTTTTATGCGTTCAGGTACAGATGTTGCTGAATGGAATGCATCAGTTCAGGGTGTTACAGGAGATAAAAATTTTAGTTTTAAATTAAATCAAGCTTTTTTACTAGAAGGTGCTGAAATAGCTTATGATGTAGATAGAACAGCAGAAATTGACGCTAACCCTTTAGCGCTAATAAATCGTGCTTACGCTGATCTTCGTTATTCAGGTTCAACTGGTGGTAGTGGTGGTATAACTAACATAAACGGTCAAACAGGCACAACTCAAACCTTAATTACTGGTAGTACTGGTAATGATTTTAACATCAATAGCGTTGGTGATGTCCATACATTTAACATTCCAACTGCAAGTTCATCTACCACTAGAGGACTTTTAACTGCTAGTGATTGGTTAAATTTTAATAATAACCAAACATATGCTATAAATGGTTTAAATAAATCGGGTCAAACTTTTAAAATTGGCGGTTCTTTAATTGAAAATACATCAATAATAGGAGATTATAAATTAACTACAAATACAACATCTTTAGAATTTATTAATAAAAACTCATGGTACATTGATAATGGTAGTGGGTTTAATTCTGATATTTTTTCTATAGTAACACAAACTGATGGTAAAATTTTAGTTGGTGGAAATCTTTTTTGGACTTATAACGGTGTTTCTTGTCCTAGTAGTTTGCTTAGACTAAATTCTGATGGAAGCGTGGATTCCACTTTTTCTGGTATTACGACAGGTTTTGATAATGCTGTTTATTCAATAGCCATACAAACTGATGGTAAAATTTTAGTTGGTGGGGTGTTTACAACTTATAATGGCGTAAATTGTCCTGATAGATTAGTTAGGCTTAATACTAATGGAAGTATTGACACTAGTTTTAATTCAGGTGGTACTGGTTTTGATGATGCTGTTGGTTCAATAACCATACAAAATGATGGTAAGATAATAGTATTTGGAGCGTTTACAACTTATAATGGGGTTAATCGTCCTGATAGATTGGTTAGATTAAATTCAAATGGAAGCATAGATACTAGTTTTAATTCAGGTGGTTCAGGTTTTGATGGTGTATTTTCATTAGTTTTTATATCCGTAAAAACACAAACTGATGATAAAATTTTAGTTGGTGGTAATTTTACGACCTACAATGGAGTTTCATGTCCTGTTAATTTAGTTAGATTAACTTCAGCTGGAACTATTGATTCTACTTTTTCTGGTATTACGACAGGTTTTAATAATAGTGTTTATTCAATAGCTATACAAACTGATGGTAAAATTTTAGTTGGTGGGGTGTTTACAACTTATAATGGCGTAAATTGTCCTGATAGATTAGTTAGGCTTAATACTAATGGAAGTATTGACACTAGTTTTAATTCAGGTGGTACTGGTTTTAATAGTAGTGTTTATTCATTAGGTATACAAAATGATGGCAAAATTTTAGCTGGTGGTTTATTTACAACTTATAATGGCGTAAATTGTCCTGATAAATTTGCTAGATTAACTTCAGCTGGAACTATTGATTCTACTTTTTCTGGTATTACGACAGGTTTTAATAATAGTGTTTATTCAATAGCTATACAAACTAATGGTAAGATATTAGCTGGAGGGGTGTTTACGACTTATAATGGAGTTTCATGTCCTGTTAATTTAGTTAGACTTAATAGTAATGGTACTTTAGATATCCACGAAAAAGTTTTTATGGATTCTAGTGAAGGGGTGTTTAAATATGCTAACAAATACCATAGTCTTTATAATAATAGAAGTTTAGTGGATAAAGAATATGTTGATTTGGCTGTAGGGTCTGGTGGTTCTAGTTCAAGCGGAATAACTAGTATTAACAATCAAACCAATAGTGTTCAAACCTTAATTACTGGTAATACTGGAAATGATTTTAACATAATTTCAAGTGGGAATACTCATATCTTTAACATACCAAGCGCAAGTTCATCTACCACAAGAGGTCTTTTAACTGCTAGTGATTGGTTAAATTTTAATAATAAACAAAATAATTTAGGTTTAAACACTTTAGGTGTTGGTGTTGCAAGCGCTTTAACTATTAACACTGGAACAAATGGTTCATTTGTTATTAGAGGTTCATCTGATTATCAAACTCAATTAACATTCTCAAATGGGTTAAGTAATAATTCAGGTGTTGTGGTTAATAATTTATTAGTAGGTACTGCAAGTGGACAAACAATAATAGGTTCAACAGGAACAACTACTGGTTTAATCTATAAAACAACAACAGCTTCTGGTAGTACTGGTGCAGATCATATTTTTCAGGTCGGAAATAATGGCGCTACAGAAGCAATGAGAATTTTAAATTCTGGCAATGTAGGTATTGGAATTAATGCTCCTTTATCACAATTACATGTATCTAGTAACGCTACTACAGCTACTAGAGGAGCAACAATAGACCAACATTCAACAAATGCGGCATCAGCGACATTAAACTTTAGGAAAAGTAGAGGAACTTTGGCTAGTTCTACAACTGTTGTAGATCAAGATTTTATAGGATTGCCAATTTTTCTACCTTATGATGGTGCTGCTTATTTACAAACAGCAGGGTTTGGTGCAAGGGTAAATGGCACTGTAACAACTGGTTCAGTACCAACTGATTTATTTTTTTATACTGGTTCTGTAAACACTACCAATCCTTATACAGCTAGTCTTGTTAAGATGTTAATTCATAGTTCTGGGAATATAGGAATAGGTACAACTACACCAAATTCTGTTCTAAATGTTAATGGTTCTTTGTCTTTAGGTTATGTTGCCAAAACAGCTACATATACAGCTACTGCAAATGATTATTTAATTAATTGTACTGCAAACACTTTTACAGTTACATTACCTACTGCTGTAGATATAACAGGTCGTATTTATGAAATCGTAAATAGTGGTGCTGGAACTATAACAATTGCTACAACTAGTTCACAAACATTTACGAACGTAACAGCAACACCAACTACATTAACATTAGCATCTGCATTAGGTAAGTCAATAAGAGTAATCTCAAATGGTGCGAATTGGCTTCAATTAAATTAACATTATGTCAGTAAAGATAAATTCAACAAAAGGAAAATTAGGGTTTGGTGAAAACCCATACGCTAAAATATATATTTACAGTCCAACTAATGTCGGGCTTAATGTAATTAAGCCTACTTCTAAATTAGAAGTGTTACCTTCACAAGGATTAGGATTAAAAGATTTTACTCCAAGCGATAAACTAGATATTTCTAGTGTAGTGAAATGATAATTTATAATATCATTTTACTAACACCAAACCTATCTTTTTCTACTGTTATATTATAATCTGATATAAATTCATCACCATAAGCGTGTTCAATAATTAAGATTTTATCTATTTTAAGTTTTATTATGTCCAATAAATCAAAGAACTCTTGTATGGAGTCACCAGTTAGTTTGTCGCAAACCTCATCCAACAATAACATATTATTCTTGGATTTGTTATTAATTTCTCTTAAAGCTAAACGTAAAACCAAACTTATAAAGGTTCTTTGTTTACCACAACCTTCAATTGCATTAATTTGAGCTTCTGGTTTTATTTTGTCATACATTTTCAATGATAAATTTTCATCAAAATAAACATCAAACAAAACATTTTGTAATAAGTTTGATAACTCATCATTGATTTTATCTCTCATTTTAAGGAGTAATAATCTAGGTATGCCATCTCTACTTAAACAATCAACATAAACCTTATTTAATAGTTCTTTACGTTCTTGTTCGATGAATTTATCTATATTAACTTTTAATGTTTCTATTTTATTGACTTTACCTAAAATCTCAATATTGTTTAGTTTGTTCAAATAATTATTCAAATCATTTAATCCTGTTCTTAATTGATTTAATAGGTTTTCGAAATTATTTATTTTTTCTTGAATCTTATTATTTTCTTCGATGTGAATTAAATTATTTTCATAATCAATTATTGTTCGTTTATGGTTTTGTATTTTTAAGTCGATTATCTCAATTAGGTTTGGAATATTATTTTTCTCCACCTCTAATTTGCCACGTAATTCAATTTCCTTGATAACATTATCAATGTTTTTAATTTGATCAGTAACAAGATCAGTTTCTAATGTTTTTTTGCTAATATCATCTTTTAATGTTAATATTTCAGATTCTATTGATTTTATATTTTCAGTTAAATCAATTTTACTTCTTTCTTTTTCTTCTATCAATAATTCTTTATTTTTTATATTAGTATATAATTCATCAATCTTAATTTTTATTGTTTCGCCAGCCTCGATGTTTTTTATTTTATCTTTTAACTCAATAATTTTTAACTCTATAGGTTTTATTGTTTCGTTATTGAATTCTCTCTTACAACTTGGACAAACCTTTGAGTTTTCAAAAGTATCTATTTCTAACCAAATTGATTTAATTTCTTTCTCGGCAAATTCATGTTCTTGTTTTATTTGATTATTAATATTATTTATTTCTTTATTAATCAACACTACCTCACCATTAATAAAGCTGATTTTATTTTTAATATCATCAATATTATGTTCTTTATTTCTAATTTCTTTGTTAGTGTCAATTAACCACTTATTAAATTCTTCCTTTTTTAGGTTTAAATTATCATATTCAGTTTTATTATAATCCGATTTTAATAACTTTATTTTATCACTCAATACTTTTATTTCATCTTCCTTTACACCTTTATCTAGAACTAATTTATTGACATCATCTTTAATTGAATCGACATTTAAACTACTTAATTTCTCATCTAATTTATGTAGTTTTTTAATCTCATCTTCCTTTAAATCAGTACCTTTTTTAATTCTAGTTTGTTTGGTTTCTATATCTTTTTGGGTGTTAATAACATCATTTTCAAGATTAACTATCTCTATGTATAAATCATCTATCTCAAGTTGTGTTTTATTAACGTCCAAAACTATTTTTTCTTCTTTCTTATATGTTTGTTTTTTAATTTCTTTATAAATGTTTAATTTCTTTTCATAAACATCCAAACCAGCATCACGCAGTATTGAGTCAATAAATACTGATTCATCAAGTGATAAAATACCATTCAAGGTATCACCAGTAATAACGGATAATCTTAAAAAATCATCAAATTTACCGACCGACTCCTCAAATTTCTTAATTGTTAAATGTTTTTCATGTTCATTTTCATTACTTATACTACCGTCAGGATTTATTTTATTGATGGTAAATGTTGTTGGACATGCAGTTAGTTCTGTATGGTTTCTGTTCCATTTACGTTCAGTTCTACGAACAATACTAAACCTATCTTCATTTATTCTTATAACTCCTCCAGCTTCACAATAATCTAAATCTCTCTTGTTATTGATAAATCTATTATCACCATATTTTTGTTTCTTTTGAGTCTCAATTGTTACTCCATAAATCAAATAACAGATACTTGACCAGAAATTGGTTTTACCATGTTCATTTAAACCATTTAATTTCCATATTCCATCCTTTTCTTTCCAATCAATCTCAAACCTATCCCCATGAGACCTGAAGTTATCTAAATAAAAACTTTCTAATTCCCAATCATACTTATTAATATAATCAACTTGATCCAATTTGGTTTCAACATACTGATCCATTTTCAATATGTCTTGAACAAAATTATCATCATACCCTAACGTATTTTTAAGATAATCAATCAATATTGATTTCTGTACGGTTTTATCATTAATATTACTTAATTCATCATCGCTTGCATTTGATGTTGATTTTTCATTGATTGCATTTTTATCAAACCTAATAGATACTATTTTATTAGAATATTTTTTATTTAAAAAGTCTTCAATTAGCCTTTTATTGGTATTGGTTTGGTTGGCTTTATAATCATTCCAAATCACTCTAACCCTCATTTTTGAAGTTGGGTTTTGGATGATCAGATTCATATCGTTATAATCAAACCCATTTTCAATAAAAAGATTTATATAAGAATAGTCATTATCATCAATATCAACCTCCTCAAAATTAATTTCTTTTGTCTTGGTATTAATATCCCACAATATAAAACCGTGTTTATCTTGACTCTCACCATGATTCAATTGAAATAATGAACTTGGATATGCGCCTTTAATATCACCTTTATTATTATAAAAGAATTGACGTTGGTGAATATCACCAAGTAATAATAAATCACCTTTGAAATCATTCAAATTTAAATAACTATCATCATTGAACACCCTACCAAAACTATTTTTACTTGAATTGATTGGGTCATGGTGTAAATCAATGATAAAATTACCATTAGCAATGACTTTATTATAATCATCAACAAAATCTACATATGGATTAACATAGTCACCAAAATTCCAATTACAATAAGTTAATTTATTAAATTTATTATCATCAATAAAACCGCTTTCTTTCAAAAATATAATTTTTGGGTTATTGATGACTTTAACTAAAGATTCAATTGATGAAGTTCTTTTTAAATTATTACGATTAACTTCATGATTACCTAAAGTAATTATTATTTGATTAGTAAAATAAGATAATCTTTTTAAAAACTCAGAAGCTACAACCTTTGCTTCATTAATCATTATGTGTTTATCCAACGTATCGCCACATAATATGATTATGTCTGGTTTTATAAAATCTAATTTATTATAAACTTTATCGAACTGAGATTTCTGTTCGTTTAATCTATCAATGTTGTTAGATATGTGAATATCTGCGAAATGGGCTATTTTAATCATTATTGTTGTTTATTTATTATTTTATGTTGGTTATTAAAGTAATTTTTATAAAAATATAATTCACGTTCTAAGTTTTCTATTTTATACTCCAAATCTAAAATGTGTGAATATTCTTTTTCTATTAATTCGTTATTCATATGAAAAGCTGGAGTCCTTAATTCTATTTTTAAATCAATTGATTCAAAAATGGCTTCTTGAATCTTTTTACCATACCAAAACCTATTTTCATCTTCTTTCAACCAAATATCTAAGGTACTAAAAATTCTTCTACCAATAGTTTTTCTAATTCTTTTATATTGTTTTCCAATAATATTGGTTAAACGATGATTTCGTTCTACTATATTTAAATTATATTTTGACATAATTATTATTTTACTTTATTATTTTACAAATATACGTAAAATTAGTTATCTTTGTTACAAATAATCTAAAATATTTTTAAAACATAATTATAATGTTAGAAGCAGATTTATTAAAGTCGTTTTTGGGAAAACCTAAATACAATAATATTAGTAATGAGGAAACTCATTATTCATTCAATTGTCCAAAATGTAAAATAGAAAACAATAATAGGTTTGACAATAAATATAATTTGGAGGTGGATTTAGACAATCGAGAGAAAAGGTTTAAATATAGAAAAATTTGTCATTGTTGGGTGTGTGGATTGTCTGGATCGCTAGATAAAGTGTTTAAATATTATGCACCACCAAAACCTAAAGATACTTATTTTAAGATTTGCACTAATAGATTAATCACAACTAATAATAACAATCTTGATGATGATGATTATATTGAGGAACAAATCATAAAAATTGAGTTACCTAGAGAATTCATATCTTTCACTCATATGGATCATAATAACCCAAGACACCTTGAGGCTCATAATTATTTGATAAACCATAGGAAACTGACAGATGAAATATTAAAGTTTTACAAGATTGGTTTTTGTTTAAGGGGAGATTTTGCGAATAAAATAATAATACCATCTTATGATAAAAATAATGAATTAAACTTCTTTGTTACAAGGTCGTTTATTATTGGTAGTAAAGATACTTATCAAAATCCAGAATTCGATAAAACAAAGGTGGTTATTAATGAATCAAACCTAAATTGGAATGAAACCGTCTATTTGTATGAAGGTTGGTTTGATTTATTTCCATTACCAATCAACAGCACGACATTATTAGGTAAGGATTTAAAGGTTGATTCAAAGCTATTTCAAAATATTATTAAATATAAACCAAATATAGTTATTTGTTTAGACTTAGATGCAAGAAAAAAACAAAAAGAAATAACTTCATTATTAAGGAGTTACAATATTAATGTAAAAAATATCAATATTTATCAAAAAGATTTAGGTAAAATTAGTGAAATATCAGGAAAAATTGGTATATTTGCAGTATTATACAACAATTTTAATTATTTAAATATTTTATCACGTAAAAACAACAATGAAGAAAATGATGAAGACGTAAAAGAACCCATACCGACCTGACAATAATTAACTTATTTTTTTAAATGTACATTAACAAACAAGACGATTTAGACTTAATTAACTCTAAAAACCCAAAAGATTTAAATAAACTTTACAAGAAATATTCAACCATAATAAATGGTATTTTTTTCTCTAAAACCAAAGACAAAGATCAATCTTTGGACATGACACAAGAGGTATTAATAAAGATCCACAATAACCTTCATAAATTCGATCAAAACAAACCATTTAACAGATGGGTATACCAAATAGCAATAAATCATTTTGTTGACCAAAAAAGGACATTAAATTGGACTAAAGGTTATGTTGAATTCAATCAATTATCAATTGATTGCGAAATGTTGCGTGAAACCTTAACTTATGATGACTATAATGAATTCAACATTGATAATGACCTTATTTCCGAAGTAATGGATAAGTTGGATAATGATGATAGGTTTATGTTTGATCTTTATTTCAACAAAAATCAAAAAATATCAGACATATCCAAAACCATGTCGTTAAGTAAAGTTGTAGTTAGTGAAAAAATAAACAACATAGTCGATAAGATCAAGAAGTTTAATTTAGAATTATTGGCTATTTAAACCAATAAGGATTTATGGGTTTTGTCAATAAAAATTTCACTCTAGTAACAAGTTTAACCCAAAAGGGTAGGGAATATTTTTTGTCAAAAAACAAAAATAAGTTTAATGTAAAATTTTTTGCTTTATCTGATTCTGATACAAATTACATTGTTGCTTCATCCAATACCTCACCATTTATTTATAACACTTTAAAATTGGGTTATGTTCCAAACATATCTGGTTATAATGATTCAACTATTGATTGTTTAAGGTATATTGCTAATGGTATAACGCAAAAATATAGTGTTGGTGGAAATGATGGTGATTGTGCTGTTATTTCTGAATTTATAAACCCATTTACGAACGAATTGAGTTGTAATAAGGTTGATTATCCAATCATTTATCCATTTACTTCAACATTAAGCGTTGATATGGTTAATTCGTTAGGTGTTTTGTTCCCAACTGGAAAAGACAGTTTTGGTAATAATATTATTTTGTTTAATGAAAAAGATAATAGCGTTGATGATTTTAACTTTGATGTATTTTTAGGGTTAAGAAACAATGTTAGTGTTAATGATAATTACGACCCTTATGGATTGGAATCATACTCATTTCTATTAAAGAATCTTAATGATAATATAATAAGTATTGATAATGAACAAGCATTAAACATTAATAATAATTTACTTAATCAATATAGGTTTGAAAAAAATCAAACCAATGTAGTTAAATCATTTAATTTTAAGGTGGATAAAACATTTTATAATACACTTAATAATTATGGGTTAAATGATTTGGTATATGCTGATTATTTTAAAGCAGATTTTATTGATGGAATAATTGAAAATTTACCATCAACAGTTGAGATACCTTTAGAAAAAAAATCATACATAGTTAAAGCTTATAAAGCGACTACTGTTTCTATTGATGATAATAATGTTATTGATTTAGGGGATATTAAACAATATGTAACTAATGGTATTGGTTCAATAAAAATAATAAATAAGTTTTTATTAAATTCTAAATCACCTAATGGTTTAGAACAATTTGATGTTAATATATCTTCTAATAATAATAATATAACTAATTTAAGGTTTGATAATAATAATGATAAAAATAATTTAGGTTTAAAATATGGTGTTAGTGAAGATATAATTAATATTAGTGATAATGACATTAAGTTTGGGTTTGATGAATCAACAATACCGAATGGTACTAATATTAATATTGATTTACAATTAAAATTATCTAATCCAAATAAATTTGTTTTTATTGATTCAATTTTAAATAATAAAACATTTAAATTAAATTACAATAAAATTATTGGTGTTTATTTTGAGGATGTATCAAATAGTTCATTAGTATATAACTTCTCACCAGATACAACTGGAAGGAATTTTGCTAGTAGCAATTATTATGCAATTACAACACCAATTTTATGGGGGTTAAAAGTTAATACTAATGCTATAATTAATGATGATTTAATTGTTGATGTGGACATTGCTTTAAAAAATAATATATTTAATAATTCTATAATTAGTGATGATTTATCATTATTAAATAATTATCAAAATTCAACAGATCCTTTAGTAATCGAAAATAATTTATCTTACCAGAAAGATGGTTTTTATTATGAAATATTGTCTAATACATCTAGTAGTGGTGAACTTATATCGTCTGGAGTTAAAACTAAAATTCCAAGTAATATAAAAATTAGTGGTTGGGAAAACTCGAATGACCCACAATTATTCAACACCTTTAGACCGATATTAATGTTTAAATTTATTAAACCATTAGATGAAACTATAACAGATGTGTCTTTTGATGTCGTTTATAAAATAAAACCTAATAGTAATTATGAAATTATAGGTTCAGATACCGCTATTATAAGGGTGAATGGTAAAATTAATAAACAATTTAAATATATTAATACACCTTTTATTACTGATTCGCTAATTTTAAATGAAATACAATATAAAGTGACTGAAGGTAGGTATAAATTACAAACAATACTATTAAGTAAAAGTAAAATTATCAATAAAGATAATGTAAATTCATTAAATTTGAATATAAAAATAAATCAATATACTAGTTATGAAGTTAAATTATATGTAAATAATATTTTAGTTGCAACTTTAACTAAAACAAAAGTAATAGGTCGTAATATAGTTAGTTTTGATGAAAATTCAATTAGAACAAATGGTATGTATGGAACAAGCGATACATTTACTAGAAACCAAATAACATCAGATTACACTATAAATTTAATTGATATTAAAAAGAGTGACAATATAAAAGTTGAATATTTAACCTACTCAAATAGTTTTGACAATAAAGGTTCATTTGATTTAAATATTGATACAGTAGAAAAAATAGCAATATAATTAATCAAACACAAATTTCCAATCAAAACTAGGGTTTACTTGACAAGAAGTTTTATATAGGTTTGATTCGGTTATAATGCCATTAACATCAAACCCATCTTCATAACATATTCCATCCATATAAGGTGAATTATATGGTATTGGGTGAATCTCACATAAATAACTAATCAATTTACTTAAACTTAATAGTTGTTTGGTTTTATACGTCTCCCAATATGTAAATCTTCTCCACTTAAATTCAAACACCTCTTCCTCTTCAACATATTCGTTTATCCAATTTTTATATTTATTATTATTGTTGTCAAACACTAATCCTCCACAATTATTTAATGCTATTATGATGGATGTTTTATTCAACATATCTAAATCTTTCTTATAATAAGAAGCTGAATAAATTGATGGTACATGTTCATATATTTTACCGTCACGATCAACAGTATAATTAGGACATTTCTTCAATAATTCAAAACTATGATAATAATGGTTTATATCAAACCTTTCAGTGTCAACCAACAACACTCGTTTTTTATCACACTCCTTTTTGGATATAAGGTTTGATGGTGCTTTTAAATTAGTATTTATTTTAGGTTTTTTTGTTTCAATACCCATAATCCTTGTGATGTTTGATATGTTGGTAATAATTCTATTCCTTTAGTTGTTCTGACAAATATTTTACCTTCTATTGCTTTAATATTCTTGTTCATCGTTTTTAAATATTTCTCTGAAAAATTTCTTTCTATCGTTGCGTTTCCAAAACCCTTTCTTGTAAAAACATAAATGTTCACCATGTCTTTGAATTGGTCTACCAGTTTCACCTTCTGTATAACCATGATACTTTTCAGTTATTGGTCTAAAAATTTTCATTTTAAAACATTAAATTTATCAAATACCAAAACCCATAACCAATACCAGCCAATATTATCATTAATGGAATTCCACCAATATCAAGACTTATACCATTTTTACCAATTTTTAGGTTTGGGGTTGATAATAATGGTTTAACCCCACCACAAGGTATACATTTTTCTTTCTCTGGTTTAATTGGCGTTTCCATGATTTTAAATATAAATAAGCATAATTACATTAAATTACGTTTTCTATCTTTTCAAACCTTAATTGAACGCAATCATGTTCGCCACAATGAGGACAAACTTTATCATTGTAATAATCGTAATCATCAACTTCTAACAATTCACCATAAGTTAATTTTTCTCCACAATAATCACACATAATAACTGTATTATTATCAAACCCATACTTGTATTTTGAAATTGGTTCATGATGAATTATATTGTTACTTATATTAATATTTACTTTAATGTTAATTTTATCTTCTTTTAACTTAAAATAAATATTATCATCAAAATAATCAATTACTCCACTATAATGAATAACATCATCATTTTCATACTCAATATTAGTTATATGAAAATTATCATCATCAATTAATTGGTTTGGAATTTCTCCAGAACCACTAAAAGTTATATGTTGATTACCTTTAATAACAGTGGATCTATCACCAGCATTTTTATTTTTAATGATAGATGTTTTATCTATTTTGATTAGTTGTTTCATTAATAATATTATTTTTATTTAATAGAAATTTATAAAAATCTCTCAAACAACTATGTGTAATTGAGACACTTCTCATGTCCCATTCTGGAGTAGTCTCTTCTAAATTATTTAAATATTCATTACCTAACTTAATATAAGTTTCCAAAAAATCATCTAATTTTTGTTCCATAACTTCAAAGCTAATTTCATTGTACTCATAACATCCATTTCAGCATATTTAGCAACATTAAGATTAGTTAATCTATCATCAAGAAAATCCTTATAAATTGTAGCTCCAGTGATTTCATTTTCTTTAGGGTTATCTACACCCAAGAAGTCACAAAGTAGTCCTAGAGAGACAAAATAAGCACCAGAACCCTTCCAATCCAACATAATGTCCATACAAGTTACTTCCCAAGGTTTCTTGAAAAATGTATTGAGATATTTTGGTAATTTACCTAATTGTATGTATTTTTTTTGTAATACACTAATATCAAATGCCAAGATATTATAACCAGCCAAAATATCATCATCTTTTTTAGTTGGTTTCTTTTCAAACCAATCAAACACCTTATTTAATAACTCCAATTCATCCTCTAGATTACTAAAAGACTTAATTTTAAAATCAACAAAATTATCTTGCTCATCAAACATAATTCGACCAAACGTAATATTGATCACTTTGTTTAACTCAGGGATTAAACTCAATCCACCAAAAAAATCCTCTTCGGTTTGATCTAGTGGTTTCTTATCCCTCATTCTATTGACCTTTTCAATCTCGGAATGTTTGCCATTATTAGTAAGATCTTCTTGATCCTTATACTTTGGTAAGGTCTCAATGTCAAAGAATAAAGCGTTTTTTAGTTTATCTACAGAGTATATCATAATTATATTAATTGTTATTTTATCTTTATATTATTCATTTTTTTAATTACCACTGAACTATCAACATTACTTACTGTTGCTATATAAAGTTCTTTATTGTATACCAAATAGAATTCATCATGAGTTTTTAGGTATATGTTTTGGTTTGGAAACAAAACTTTTAGCCTATTAATTTTAAAATCAATGTTGTCATTATTAATAAGTTTTTTATTACCACAAGAAAATGTTGATAATAATAAACCAATTGCGATTACTTTTAATGTTACTTTTTTCATATTTACGTTATATTTATTTTGTTATTTGATATTCTTTTAAATAAAATGAACCTTGATCTAAAATACCATTACATCTATTCCACTTGATATAATCATCAATACAATCGTCAATATCTTCATGAGTTAACATGAATTCTCTAGAAATTTCTTTTAATCTTTCTAATTGTAGATTCTTTTTAGTAACATATTTATTAGCTTTGTCTTGATTAACAAAAACCTTATCAACCCATCTACTAAAATCGTCCCATGAACCACTAGTTCTTTCAACTATATAAACCTTATCTATTATTTCTTGCATCACCTTATTATTTTATAATGCAAATATAAGGAATTATAAATAATAATCCTAATGTTTTTTAAAAAATATTTTTAACTAATAATAGTAATAGTCATATCTTGTGGTGCAACAATATTCCCACCAAAATAAGGATAATTATTGGTACTGATTAATAAATTAAACTTATTATTATCAACCATCTTGAATTTATCTGACTTATAATCACCAATCACTATATTGTTACTCAAACTAGTGACTTCAAACCTATATTGGTATTCAACAACATCAATATCATTTATTTTATAAACGCCTATTTTATATTTATAAAACTTTTCAGGTATAACGCTACAAATCCTGACATACTTTCTAACCCCATTAATATAATAATAACTAAATATATCAATATACATACCATTTAAATTTGGCCTCCAACCAAACCTAACAGAGTGTTCATGAACATCCTCAAATAAATTACCTTTAATATTAGAAATATTAAACCCAAACAACTTATTCACATCATCCTCCAAACCTTTATAAACGCACTCCTGAGAGAATTTAATCTTATTAGTTAATTCTTTATCGCCATTAACTAATAGTGGTTTATACAACATATTATATGCTTTATATAACCAACAGTTAGAGTAATGATCACCTTTTTTAATTTGAAATTTCATCTTCATCAGATTATGGAATATAAAGATAAATAGAAAATTCTATTTATATCCAAAAGATTATATAATTATGGATATAAATAAATTAAATGGTGTTATACCTAAAAAAGTACTGGATGAAATTCCTTTGGTAATGAATCGTTTTAAAATAAACACCCCTTTACGTTTAAGTCATTTTTTGAGTCAATGTTCACATGAATCGGCTAACTTTAGTGTGGTGTACGAAAATCTTAATTATAACAAAGAAGGTTTGATGAAGATATTCCCAAAATATTTCCCAAATGAAACCATAGCTTCTCAATACGCCAAACAACCAGAAAAAATAGCTAACAAAGTTTATGCTAACAGGATGGGAAATGGTAATGAAGCGTCAGGAATGGGGTTTAAATTCAGAGGACGAGGATTTTTGCAAATCACCGGGTGTAATAACTACTCACTATTTGATAAATTCGTTGATGATGATATACTAGCTAATCCAGATTTAATTGCCACAAAATACCCATTACTTAGTGCTGCTTGGTTTTGGGATACAAATAAAATAAATATTGTTGCTGATAAAGGTAATAGTAATGATACATTAATCGCTGTTAGAAAGAAAATTAATGGAGGAACCATAGGGCTTGATGATACTATTAATAAATTCAATACATATTATAATTTACTGAAATAAAATAATTTGGGTTTGATAATACATCCAATATTACCAAACCCATAAAAAATATCAAAAAATAAGACTACTCAACAGATTAAAAAATAAACACAATAAATACAACAATATAATACGAGTTATTATTTTTCATTTTATGATAAATTGAAATTATCTAATATTTCTTTACAATTAGTTTTTGTTTCTTCCAAAACCTTTAAAACATTTTTATATTCCTTTGAAGTCACCAATTTAGGGTTGATACATTCAATTCTGTGACCACCAGTTTTTGTTGGTAAAACAAAATTAATCAATAACCCATTTATATTTCCATCAGATAAGACTTCCCCATAATGTTTAAAATTTTCGCTAACTTGACTATTGCTCATTCCAGTAGTATCAATATAATGCACTAAAATTATTTTTTCCATAATCACTTTTATTAATTATTATTAAAGTACGATTTCTATTTATTAATAAAATTGATAATAATGGCAAACAATAAACCCATAGGAATTGAGGCATTTAAAAATATTTTGAAAGAAGGTATTATATCTGAATTAAATGAAGCTGAATATAAAGGTAAAGATGTAGAATTGAACAAACCATTCAGAACTGCAATATTAAAAGTATGTAAATATATACAACACGTTTAATTACAAACTTACGAATCTCTTCTCCATTTGCGAATCCAACCTATAAGGTTTGAATTGTCCTTGCCAGACAGCTTTTATATTGATAGAACCGTTAACGTCCCTATCAACACTTATTTTACAATTTTTGCAATTAAACACCCTATCTGATAACTTCAACTTATCATCTACCAGACCACAACAACTACATGTCTTTGATGTGTAATTCTCTTTTACTTTATAAAGCTTTATGCCATTTTTTTCACATTTATTTATCAACTTAACCTTAAACTCACCCAACCCATTATTCGTAAAACTTCTACGTAAAAACGTTTACTTTTAACTTTATGATTATTTTTATCCTTAGTAATAATATCCTTTACTTTTATATCTCCCAATGCTACGCATTTCACCTCATCAACAATCATTTTATCAACATACTTTCTTACCTCTTTGTTTTGGTAATCAACTCTTGTGTTCTTTAATCTTCTATGCGCTTTTGATAACTGTTTCTTTACATTCTTCCTATTTTTAGAACCTTTTTTACATTTACTTAATGATTGGTTTAATTCTACAATTCTATCTGTATATTTTTTAACCAACTTGGTACTAAACCTATTAATTTTATAACTATTAGTATCTGTACTTAGAGTTTTTAAACCTAAATCTATACCAATGGATTTTAAGTTAATGTCGTTATCATAATCATCATAAATTATTGGTTCTTTACCATCTTCATAATTAAACACAAGATAATATTTGTTATCAGATTCTTTAACTAAGTTAACTGATGTAAATTGTAAATTAATATCTTTTATTTCTTCATTTAAAACAATTGGTTGTTTTATTTTTGGTAACTTTATATGTTTGTTATCAACAATTTTTATGTCAGTTTTTACGAAATAAACTGATTTAAAATTATCATTATTCTTAAATTTAGGAAAACCAACTCCATTGGTTTTATGTTCTTTAAAGAACTTTTTAAATGATTTATCTAAACGTTCAAGGGTTTCAGTTAATGATTTGTTTGGTATGTCTTTCCAAGACTCATCTTCAACTTTTAATAATGGTAATTCTTTCTTTTGATCAAAATATCCAATACCTTTTTGTAATTTATTATAAGATTCAATTCTTTGTTCCAAAGCAACATTATAAAGCATTTTGCAACGCCTCAACCAAAAATCGAAAGTTTCTTTTTGGTTTTTATTATGTTTAATTAGTATTTTCTGAACAAATCTCAACTGGTATTATTAGTAATATAACTCACATATAAATAGTTAATTAATAGATATTTATATGTAAAATATGAGTATTTTTAAACATAATTTAGTATATTAATATTTACTAGTAATTAACTACCACAAACATAAACAGGATTTGTTGCTTCATTCAAATAATTTCTTAATTTAATTGGTCAATAGAACAATCAACACAACTCATGTAAAACGCACCAGCCTGAAACAAGCTGTTCGCAATGACTATCTCTTCCTCGCCAGATTTCCATTTTAATTTATAACATTTCAACATAAATAATTATTTAACAATACATTAGAAATTCTTTTTTTGTTACTTCAATAGGTTTTCCAAAACATTCTCGGTTTGGAAATAAAAATTTACATGATTCAATAGCATCTTTTTCACTTTTAGAGCCAATATAATAAAGTAATCCAAACCCATCAATTGTTACTAAATCAAGTTTAAAATAAATTTTCTTATTTTGTTTCATCATTATTAATTTTATTTTTTCAAACTCAAATAATATAGTTTTACTAAACCTATATTGTCAACATCACTTTCATTTCGCCAAACCCAACCCTCACTATTAAACCAATCAATGAATTCAACTGTATGATTTAAACCTAAATGATCATTATAATCAACATGAGTTAATATTAAATCAAATAACCCTAAATTAATATCTTTGTTATAAAACTCATTAAACATGATTAAATTATTTAGTTTAATCATTATGTCGTTATTAATTGGAAAATCAGAACCAATATGCATATTATATTAATATTTTTCAATCATCATTAAACACTTAATAATTGCATTAAGTTCGCAATCAAACCTAACACTTGTTGTGTCATAAGGAATGTTATTAATACAATATTTAAACATCATTTTATCATTATTTTCATCAAATGAATCAGATGGTGTTATAGGTTTAATATAAATATAATAATTATGTTCATCTAAAAACTCAACCATATAATGTTTAAACATAACATCATTAAATAAATATTGTTTAAACCTATCAATATAATCAACTATGTTATATTTGTTATCTAACCAATCATAAAACGCATTTAATGATTTAGGGAATCTATTATATAAATCTCCGATATTGATCAAATTATTATTTTGTTTATTATTCATGATTATTTTATTTTTTTAATTAAATCCGTAATTGCATAGTAATAGTTTTCTATTTTGACATCTTCATAAAATTCATAACATAATATTTCAAGTTCATCGCCACTTATATATTCAATGAATGTGATCGACCAAGGATCAATATGTCCATAATAACCCTTAGTCTCAAGATAACTATATAACCAATGAAGCCAATTCCAATCACTATGGAACTTCAACATGCTCATCATCATTTTATCATCAAACCCACCAACAACAAACTTTTGTTTATCTCGCCATTCATTAATAAAATCACCTTTAATAGTTATTGAGTCAAAACTATCATGTTGGGTTTGATATTCAACACCAACATATGATTCTCCACCTAAATAATCAACAATTATTTTGTTTCTTTCAGTTAATTCTTCTTTATATATCATTATATTATGATTTAGTTTCTATTTCTTTTAACCAATGAGATGGAAACATAAAATCTTCAACTTCATTATATTTTTCATACCTATACCACTTTCCATCTATAAAATAAATTGCACCTTTATTAGTATAATAACAACCATTATTTTCTGGAGGGATAGTGCATGGAGTTTCTATATAAGTTGTTTGTGGTTCATCAAGAGTTTTTATGAAATCATCAAACCTAATACCGTTCCCATTATCAATGTCATTTTTGGTATCATTAATATCATTGATTAGTTTATTTTCCATCTCCATAGTTGTTATTTTATCTAAACCACTCTCCAGCATCTCACTCAAACATGTACCTCCATTATAAAATTGAGTGGTAAATGATAATGTACCATCACCATCATTATTATGCGTAATATTAATCAATGCTTCATAAGGATCATGTTCAACCAAATCTATAATTTGATATATGTTTAGGTTTGAGATAACAAAATTTTTATAAAAATACTCCTCATAATCCATAAAGGGTAATAGGTTTGGATTAAAAACATCAGTGTTACTAATACTCATTTTTATCACATCCTCATAACTATTACTATCAGTTAAATCAAGCGTCTTAACCAATTTTAATTTTCCTGTATAACTTTTATTGTCGCTCATAATATATATTTGTTAATTATTTTCCATTTAAAGTAATTTTATAATAAACTCTTTCACCTTTTTCAAGTTTTAACTCTTTATATATTTTATTATTTTTTAAACAAAGTTATCTTATAATAAGCTCCTTCACCCCTCTCCACTTTTATTTGTTCAATATACTCTATCAAACGTTGATGTCCAATAACCTCATCAGCATATTTTACATCATTAACATAAATTGTATAGTTATCCATAATTATATCGTTATTTATATCGTTATTTATACAATTCAAACCTTTCATTCAACTTAATAATAATATCATTTTTCTTTTTTTCTATAATATTATTTTCAAACTCTAATTTTTTATTGTTTAATAATTTAAAAATATTATCAACCTCAAGATATGTTAATTCAGTTTTAATATCACCAAAACTTAAATAATAATCAATGTCATTGGTATATTTTATACAATTTATACCAATTATTTTTTTATACCAAGGTAAATTTATTTTTTCTTCTTTACGGCTTGAAATTGAATAAAAATATAGGTTTGGTTGTCCATCAGGAAATAATATAGTAAATTCACCATAAAGATAAGTATCATAATACTCTTGCGTTACCGATTTACAAAATATACCAAAAAAAGAATACTCATAACTAATTTTATTGGTTTTATAAGGATAACTTTTTACATATTCAATATTATCATGCACATTTCGATATATTTTAATCTGCTGAATACCATTATAATCAAACACTTCATGGTTATTAATGATATTATATAATAATCGTTTTAGTTTTATTTCAATCGCAATATTTTGTTGTTGTTCTATCATGGTTATAATTGTTTTTGATTTACCAATACATACGGCAAAGATAAGGTTTGAGTTACAATTATCCTAATATTTATTTTTTAATTCTGGATAATATTTAATCATTAATTCTTTATTATTCTCTATAAACTCAATCTCTTCTTGCGTTTTAATGTCTTTTTCCACCAAACCTTTATAATAGCAATATATGGTATCAATGGCTGGATCAACAGAACGTTTATGTTTTAAACCACTAATAAGTTCCGTTTCATAATATAAAAAAGCATGTTTAAAAGCTTCTTGTTCACACTCAAACCTACTAACGTATTTTTCATCCCTAAAACTTATTTGATTGTTTATTTTGTATTGATAATAATAATAAGATAAAACATCATTATCATCATTTTCCTTAAAAATAGGTATTATTGAAATAACTAACCCTACTTTATCAAAATAACTATATAAATTAAAATTTTCATAATTATTTATGTTTTCAAAAGCTAACTTATTATCAATTATATACTTCCAATACTCAAATACATTATCATACATATTACTAGCATTTGGATAATCAGCTCTAAGTTGACCATCAATCTCATGGGTTATTTTTATCATAAATATTAACGATTATGTACAAATATAACGAAAAAAATTGGTAATAAAAATAATATTAATTATGGGTTATATAGAACGGATTATAGGTTTGAACCACAATTATTATAGGTTTGGGTTTGAAAAAATTGATAGTTACTCAGGTTGGACACGACCCAACAGTTACCATGGTCAAAGCATGGTGTTTTACATTAAACTACTGAGCATTATGTAGTTACGTGTGGCACATGGGTCACGATCCCACATCAAACAATTCACAATTGTTTCGCTTAACCAATTAGCGTAATGCCACCATATAATATTTTTACATCAATTACTTTACTTATTAAAGACCTAATATAGGTTTAGGTTTGAAGGTAGTAAAAGAGTTGAACTTTTATCCACAGATCCGTATTCTGTAATTCTAACCAATTGAACTAACTACCCAAATATGTTAATAGATCTCCATGTTGGGCATAATCCAACCTTTCTGCGTTACAAATGCAGCACATCGTTCGCCTATGCTTATAGAGAATTAAAGTCACCCATGAGGTAGTCAAAACCTCGTTTTTCCCTTGAAAAGGGAACGTCCTGATCGCTAGACGAATGGGTGTTATATTTACATCAAATTTTTGGTCTACATAGCTGAAATCGAATCAGCGAATCTCAACTTCCCAAAAGTTGCGGGTTCTTCCGTCTGCCCTAGTATGTAGTTATATAATTACCTTAAAATCATAAAACCCCCAACACAAATTAAACATTGTATTGGGGGTTTTATGATTTTTTGTTTTTAAACTTGTTCTTTACTCTAAAACACAATTTTTATCAAAACAAACGCTATAATTCCCAATACTAACATGAGGTTCATGCTGGCGTTGCGGTTGCGTTGTTTCGGTATGTGTGTTAATGTTGTACATTGTTTGTTTTTAAATAGTTAAAATTTATTTTACTTAATTTTTGTTTGTTGCGGATGCTGGCTATGCTCCAGCGACCTCCAAATTATGAGTATGGCGAGATAGTCTCCTTCTCCAATCCGCTATGTTGTTTTACGTTATTTTATTTAAATAGTTAATCATAATACAAATATAACGAAAATATTCGGATTTAGTTCAAAATTATTAATTTATTTTTAAATTAATTATATTGGCGATAATATCTAAGTATTTTATACAATTACTTTCTTTAAAATACTTTAATTTTGAAGCATCTATTATACATAATTCTATCTCATTTTCAATACATGCCTGATATTTTCTATTATCATTATTAGTTATTTGTTTTAATTTATCCTCACCATAAATTGGTTCATAATGAAATATCCCATTTAATTCAAAAGCTAATTTTAATTCTGGTATGTAAATATCTAATTCAGAATTAATTACATCCTTTTTATTAAAATCGAATTTTATAGTAGGATATAATGTTGTTAATTTTTCCTCTAACCAAACCTCTAATTTAGATCTTCTATTACCAGTGGTTTTGTGAGTGTTATTATAAGTTGCAGCACAAGATTTTGTACAAAAATGATTAGGTGATGTTATTGTAGCACTATTCAATTTTAAAAATTCATTACCACATTGTTTGCATGTTACATTATGTTTATTTTTATTTGATAAACCTACACATTTTAATGAACAAAATTTATTAGGTCTATAACCACTTAATAATTCGTTTTTTTTCCTATAAAAAGTATTTTTACAATGATAACATTCACAAGGTAATTTATCAGTAAGTTTTGCTTTTTCTATTTCTTCTTCAGTAAATAATGGTTTCATAATTCTATTTTATTATAAATAGAATAGAATTATTATTTTCAAATCGTAATTCTGAAATATTTTTAAAAAATAAAAAAGAGGTTTATTTTGGGATCAAACCAAAACCATTTCTTTAGAAGAGAAATATGCTATTCATTACACCAATAAACCTTATAATAAAAATATAGATACAGAGAATCGAACTCTGACTAAGACGATATAAGCGTCTCGTGCTAACCTTTACACCATATCTAAGTTTCCCATGATAGAATCGAACTATCTCTATTGGTATGTAAAACCAATTCGCTACCATTACAACAATAGGAAATATAACTATAATCTGGATATTTGGAATCAAACCAAAGCCGAAACCTTATGAAAGTTCCATTCTATCATTAAACTATATCCAAGTGGAAAAATAAGGAATCGAACCTTAATTAATTGATTATCAGTCAATTGTGCTAACCATTCTACTATATTTCCATAATATTACATCAAATTCGTTTTTTGTGGACAGATACGAACCTCGAATTCGTGACTTAACTTTGCAAGAGTCATGTGATAGCCAGCTTCACCAATCGCCCAAAAAGAAAAACCCCTCACTATTTTTTTATTATTAGTGAGGGGTTTTAATTGTTATTTAATTATACTTTAAATCTAATTATTATAATCAATAGAATTTCCACTCACTTAGGGCTACCACCCTAATGACTCTCATTCGTATCGCTATAATAATATTTTTGTTCATTTTAATTTATTTTAAATAGTTTATATTTTACTTTAAATTAAACCCTTAATAATTTTTTTAGACTATTAAGGGTTTAATTGCTGGACCAGTAGGCTCCGCCCCTACACGCAGAGATTCAACTAGTTACAAGTTTTAAAACTTTCAATTTCTTGGTGGTCTATCCGCTATAACTAATCTATTTCTTTATCTGCAACCATGAGACAAATGGTCATGTATCCTATTCCATCACAGCCCAGTATAGTTTTTACATCATTTTTATTTAAATAGTTAAACTTAATACAAATATAACGAAAATAATCGAATTTAGTTCAAATTTTTTAATTTATTTTTAAAAAATATCTAACTATACCTAAAATAGCTACCCTACTTAGCTATTTAATAATAAAAAATTATGGAAAATAATAAATGGAATGAAGAAGAAATACTATTTTTAAAAGAATATTTCCCTAAATATGGGTTTAAATATGTATCACAACACTTAACTAATAAAACAAAAAATTCAATTAAAAATAAAATATACACTTTAGGTTTGAAAAATGATGGAACACCAATACATTATTTAGAGGAAAATTTAAAAAAAATAGTTTCTGAAAGTTTATCATATAGTGAAGTTTTAAGGAGATTAAATATTAAAACTAATAGTGGTAATTTTAGTACGTTAAAAAGATACATTAAAAAATATAATATTGAGATTAAAAATTTTACACCATATAATAATAATAATAAAAATAGAAATTATATGTTAAATTTTGTAAATAATAAAATATCAATTGAAAAAATTTTAGTAGAAAATTCAACTTACACTAATAATGTTAATTTAAAAAACCGCTTATATAAAGAAGGGTTAAAAGCTAGATGTTGCGAATTATGCGGTCAAACTGAAGAGTGGCAAGGTAAACGAATGAGTTTAATACTTGACCATAAAAATGGTGTACATGGCGACAATAGACTAGAAAATCTTCAAATTGTTTGTCCAAATTGTAATGCTACTTTAGATACTCATTGTAGAGGTAGTAAAGGATTAATAAAAAAAGAACCCAAATCTAAAATTGAATATTTAGAACGTAGAAAATGTGAAAGACCACCATATGAACTATTAGTTCAAGAGATAAAAGAACTAGGGTATTGTGCTATTGGTAGAAAATATGGTGTTTCCGATAATTCTATCAGAAAATGGAAATTAGATTATGAAAAAAATTGAAGAGGGTGTGGTACTCGAAACCACAACGGCTATTAAACCGCTACTTATGTTCAAAATAAGCCCTTCATCCAGCCAGATACCCTCCTTATATTTACTTTTAAAGTAGAGAGTATTGAATTCGAATCAATGGAGGCTTTTACACCTCGGCACTTTAGCAAAGTGCTGGTTTAAACCACTCACCCAACTCTCTATATACAACATCATAATTGTGGTGCTAGATGGACTTGAACCACCTATCCATGCGGATTACAGAATTTACAGTTCTGCGCCTAACCAGTTTGGCATTAGCACCATATATTTACATCAAATTTTTTCTACTCGGTCAATATGTCCAACTATTTGTCCAAGTATAACAAATATTAATTTTTTTAATCGTGTCTAGAGAGGGCTACGATCCCTCAAGGTACTTTTTATTTCCCGAACGTTTCTAAGACGTTTGCGTTTGCCAATTTCACCACCCAGACATATAATTTTACATCAATTAATTGTTGCACACCATAAAGTAATCGAAACTTTTCCTAATAATTTGGAGTTATTTTGGCTGCCATAGCCCATGATGTGTATAAAATGATAAAACCCCTTACCAAGCTTTTTAGGTTTGATAAGGGGTTTTAACCACTTTTTTTTATTTAATAATAATTTCTTTTAAAAATCATCATAATAATCAAACCTAAACATATAGTTCCAACTCAGCCACGATAACGAGCTAAGACAATAACTATAAGATGTATAAGTCGATAATAATAATAAATTTTTCACTTTGTTTTATTGTTTTTTATTTAAATAGTCAATTACTTTACAAATATAACGAAAATAATCTAATTAAGTTCAAAATTGTTAAAATATTTTTTATTATTACAAAAAACAGTATTTAATAATAAAATTTATGGCTGATATAAGCAACCCTGCAACTAAATAACCCAAACTAAAGCGTATTAATGAAGATTTAAAACTTTCTTTAAGAGTCCCACAATCTTTCCAAGTATACCAAAAACCAAGTGATGATGTTCCTACAAGAATAATGTAAATGAGAATAATTCCAATTATGATTTTCATATATTTTATTTATTAAACTATTTTTTTAAATACTATTTGATTCAGCATCAAACCTTATTAATCTTTCTTTTACTTTAGTATAAAGTTCTTCAACTGGTACTAGTTGTTTTCCGCTTCGATCTTGTCTATGGCAAGCATCTTTAAGAATTTTAATGTCAAACATACCTAATTGTGTTGCTCTCAACACAGCGATTGTTTTAACAATATTTCTATCACAAATGTCGTTATGTAAAATATAGATATCTGTTCCATAAATACCAAATGTATCCATTAATAATATTGAACCTAAACCAGCGCCCATGATATTATCTGGATCTATATTAATAGTTTCGGGTTTTAATAATTGCATAATTACCTTCTGCCATTTTAATAACAATATCCATTGTACTGTCGTTTAATTTTATTCTTTCGTGTCCCATAATTAATATTATTAGTTGTTTTTAATTGTTATTTTGTTTAATACAAATATAAGTAAAATTTTTTAATATTAAACAATTATTTTACGTAATTGTTTTTTTGCCTCAGAATCGCACCATTCATTTACATAACTTCTTTTATCATTAACGTTTGAATGTGCTTTAACGTGTCTGAATTCGATAATGGTTTTATTTTTATTCAACAGATTATTATATGCTATTCTGATGTGTTTCCATCTCACTATGTTTTTACCAATATAACGTTTGATATGATCTTTATCGTTTTTAATGAGTGCTATGGCGTTTAAAGAATCGGTATTGATAATTATTTTATTAATATTATTATGATTGTTATTATTAGTTGATAAAAGCACCTTTAAAGCGTTAATAATACATTTAGCTTCTGCATCGTCAGGGCTTATACATTTGTCCTTAAACACGCCACTTTTTGTTATTTTAAAATCATTAGATATTATCCAAAAAGCATAAGCACCATGTTTTAATATGGGGTGAAAACTTGCATCTGTATTGATTGTTACTAACATTAAATAATGTTTTTAATTAATTTTAGCGATTCCACCTTCTGAATCGCAAACATATTCGCTACCATTGTGATTAAATGTGGTTTTACAATTAAATAAAATACTTAATTCTTTTACAGCTTCTTTCAATTGTTCTAATTCATCACCAGCTAATGGTTCAACTCTAATTTCTTTTACTCTTTTTGCTATGTTCATAATTAATTATTTTATTTTTGAACTTCATTTACTATTTTAATAAAATCTTCTAAATTGTATTTTTGAGCCATTTTATAATACTCTTTCAGTTTGAAATTAACATCGTCTATTTCTAATTGTTTTATTAATTCATCTATCTCATAACTATCGATATAGTCACCATTATCTTGATCATATCGCCTTTCAGTGTCTATTCCATAGTTACCTTCTCTATAATGTTCTAGATTGAACCTAGATAAAAGTTTTAGTTTATTTATGATTGTGTTGATATCCATTATATAAGTTCTAACACTGTATTCTTATGATAAATTGGCATTAAATAAACGTTCAATCATAATTGGTGTATCTTCAAAAGACATTTTAAAACAGAAATAATCATTATTTTCACGATAAGCTCCATTAAAATTTCTCATTGAAAAAATACCTTTACCATAAAGTATTTCTATATCTGGTAAATCTTCATTTAAAGTTGAAATTACTATTCTATAAACATCTGAACCATCGTATTCTTTTAATATTTCCCAATTATAATCACCACATTGGATCATATTAATATGGTTTATTGTTTTAAACCTTTTCATAATTTACATACTATAACTATCGTCCATCATCTTTCTAATTTCCATAATACCTTCAATTATCTTTTTAAAAGGTTCATCTAGCAATTTCGGTTCTAAATGAAATACATGTCCATAATCTTCTACTAGGTGAAAAAAATTAATTATTTCATCCATTTCTTGCGGTTTCAATTCTTTAATATCCATATTAATAATTTTTTACATTAACCCTAAAACTTCTTTTTCTTTATCGCTTAGTTTACTTAAAGCTATTTCTCTTATTTTATCATCATTATTATGGTTTTCAATGACCTTTAATCCCTTTTGTCCATCAATCCAACCAAGATCGATTGTATCCCAAACCCTAAATATTTTCTCATTGGTTTTATATTGCAAATAAATATCACCAGTATCTGAACTGAAACTCATGTTATATTTCTTTTCCAATTTATTCACTTCATCCATGAACTCAATTGCTATAAGTATTGCTTCTTGTTTATTGTATTCCATAATTAATCAATTTTTTTAATCCAAAACATCATAAAAATACCACAACTTGAATTTTTCATTAACAATTTTTGTTATTTCATCTTTGGTTAAATTACTATCAACCCATATTGATTCATTTTTTGAATAATTACGTTTTAAATATACTACTATTTCTATCATGTTATTATACTATATTAAAATAAAAAAATTCCTTTATATTAGGATATTTATCCTGTAATCTTTTAACGTGATAATTATAAGTTGGTATCGCTTTTTTATTCAAAAACTCTTCATTAGCAGGCGTTAACCTTGTTCTACTACTCAATTCGGTCAAATAATGTAAATCGCTCCACATCATTAATAATCTATCAACATCGGTTTGTCTATAAACCTTCCTTGTTGAACCATAATAACATTTTAATTTATTATTTTTATAATCATGAATTGATATTTGTTGCATAATTACTTTATGTAGATTTTAATATTATAATACAAATATAATGTTTTTATTTTTAATAAACCAAAATAATTGTACAATTATTTTTATTCAACATGTTTCCATAATTTACGAGCGATAATTTTAGCAATTGTGCTATAATCCATATTAAATTGCTCTGCTATTAATTTCTTACTCTTTTCACCACTTTCAAACAACCTCCTTATTTCTCTTACGTCATCTTCACTTATCTTAGCACAACCATTCCCATTACCCCTTGAATGAATTGAATGTTTAAATTTTGTTTCTTCCGAATATTTCTTACCAGTGTTTATCTTACGTAAATGTTCTTTTTGTTCTTCTGTTGGTTTTCTTTTTCTTTCTGGGTTATCTATATATAATTGTTTTAAAGTTTGTGACAATTTATTTTTTGTTTTTTCACTAACAACCTTATTTCTATTATATTCAGCTCTATCTTGTTTTTGTTCCTCTGTCATTATTGGTAAGTATAATTTTCTACCATCTTCTTTCTCAATAACTCTAAGTAATCCTAATTCAATTTTGTTTTTTAAATTCTCTTCTTTTAATCTTTTTCTTTCTAATACTTCTTGATGTTTTAATTCAGCTTTTAGGTTTGATTCTAGTTTATTAATTTCTTTTAATTTATTTTTTTCTTCTTTTTGTTTTTCAATTTCTAACTCTTTTGATTTTTTAATTTCAAGTTCCTCATTTTTTATTTTATCTTGAAGTTGTTTTAGTTCTAATTTTTTTAACTCTCTTTCTAGTTTTATTTTTTCTTTTAAATCAAACCTAATTTTATCTCTTAAATCTATTATTTCATTATTAGTTAAATTATTTTCTTTTTCAATATGATTATTTTTAATCAACCATTCTTTATATTTATTAATTTTCATTTTATATCTAGTTTCTTCGGAAATATTTTCTTTTCCTTTTTTTAAACTATTAATATGTTTTTCTGATAATTTTTTACCTTTTCTAGCTAACCCTATCTTTTTTCTATGTTCTTCTGATAATGGTACACCTTTAAATAAAGAACTTAAATGATCTTTATGCGCCTGAGTAGGTTTTACTCCAACTGTACCATTTCCACCATCACTAGTATTAACTAAATCATAACCTAAATCACGATAATATTTGATCCAATAAACTTCTCTTTCATTAGCTTCATTTAGGTTTGGAATACCATCTTCAATTAATATAATTTCTATATTATAATCATTTTTTCTAACCCATCTATCTTTGTGGGTTTCTCTACCTTTAGCATGATTTTTATGATTATTTATGCGTTTACGTAAAGAATTTTTCGTTAAACCTATATAACGTATATTTTCTTCACCTATTATTTTTAATCCATATATTTTAAAATTCATTTCATCCATAATTATTTTTATTTATAAATAGCAATCTTTTATACCAATTCTATCCTAAAATAATAATACCCCATAAATTTAATTATAGGGTATTTTAATAGGTGTTATAGGTTTGAATTATTCGCTATAATCTTCTTCTCGTATGATAGTTTTATCTTCTTCTTTTACCGTTTCTAATTGAATATCAGTATCACTAATTTCTAATTTAGAAAGAATATATTTTTTATTATCTCTCTTATAGTTTTCTATTTCGTCAACAGAAATAAAACCTTTAGCTGTACTAACTATCTCACTTTCAAAACTATTACCATTAATATGGTCTTTAATCATTTTAATTTTTACTTGTACTCCAAACTGGTATGATTTTTTTTCTCCATTAACTGTACATTGTGCATATAGTTTTTTAGTACCATGTGTCAGAGTGTTACCGAGTAAAGTAATTATCCTGGAGCTATAGAAAAAACACTCGCCACCTTTCATTTTAATTGTTCCAGCACCACCAGACATTGAATCTAACCATATTTTATTAACTGCTAATAATGTGTTAGTGTGTTTTCTAGTTTCTTTTCTTGATGCTGGAATACGATAATTCAATATACTTTTGAAATTAGCTTCGTAAGACCCTGCATTAAACATATTATTCCTTACCCCTAAAATAGATTTTTCTGAATCCAAAACTCCAACTGAGTCCAGGGCAAAAAATAATGGTACATCTAAATCACCTTTTTCTTGTTCATCTAAAAAAGTATTTATCATCATTGCCAAACCTTCAATGGTTGCTTCATTTAATTTTGGATTTCTTTTTTTGTCAAAATTCTTTAAAATATAGTCATTGTTAACATATATAAAAAATCCATCATAACTAATTAATTCGCCAGTAGTTTCATCAAAAACTTCATCAAACTCCATACCCATTAATTTTGCTCTTTCAAAAGAAAAATTATTTTCTAAATCAATAATTACTGGTAATATACCTTTTTTTTGTGACCCAACTATAGCTTCCATAACCATAGTACTTTTACCCACTGAACTATAACCAGCTACAATACTAACAAATCCAATTGGGACTGCCATTCCAGTTGCTTCAACATACGCTTTTGACATTGGAATAAAATCTAAAGGTTTATCTTTGACTTCATCATTCAAACCTTTTTTATTCTTATAATCACTTAAACTAAACTCCTTTTTCACTATCTTTCTTTTTTCTTCAACCACAACGTTTGGATTGGTTGTTGCATCATTACTATCTGCTTCTACTGCTTTCTTAGCCATAATATTACTATTTTTTTGTTATTATTTTTATACCCTATGAGGTATAATTGTTGTCGATATGTGTTGTTTTATACCCTATGAGGTATAATTATTCTTCCATTTTTTCTATTGAACCTTTTAATATTCTAGTTATTTCATCATCATCTGAAATATTAGATATTACTTCAACATGTTTACCATCAACTATTACATGAACTATTAAATTACAATAATCAGGCATTCTACTAATGATATCGTTGATCATTTCTCTAGGTATATTTTTATTCTCTCTCATCATTTTTATCTACATTAAATTCATATTCATCAAAATAAAGCTTCCTACGATACTTAATGTTAAATGGAATATAGCAAACCCAAGATCTGTTTTAGTGCCTCTTACGCTATTGTGGGTATCAAAAAAGGCTACTGATATGGATATACTCATTATTACTACAAACATGATATAATAATAAATCATTGAGTTCAAACCTAAACCTATTTCTACTGTTGTCATATTATATGTATTAATGTTGTTTATGATTGGTTCAAACCTATTGGGATTTAAAAGTATAAAATACTAATCAAGACCAATTAGGTTTGAACGCAAAATCAAAATTGTTATTTAATTAAAAAGGAAGATCATCTGTTTCATCCTTAACTGTAGCTGCTGGTTTTTCTTTAGCTACTACCTTTCCACTAACACTTGGAGTAGCCGTTGGGGTGATATCTTCAACATTAGCAGTTAAACTTTTGTTTGATGCTTCAACCTTTATGGTTTTTGCTTCATCAACAACCTTTGTTTTTTGCTCCCATTGTCTTGATTCTTTATTCCATACTGGAATTTTATCATCAATAATAGCTTGTAGGTATTGTTGAACGTTCAAACCTGGAAGGGTATTTGGTCTAAAAACGTCTCTCCATGTGATTGGATCGTTCACCCATTCTTCCACTTTTTTTGGATTACCATCTAAAACGATTGGGTCAGACAAAACGATTGAAGTGACTTTACGATATTTAACTCCATTACTAGGAATTGTATCCCAAACCGTTTTGATTTCTAAATCAACACCATCTTTAATATCAGCTAAAGATTTATTATGTTTTTTGTAATAAGATTCGATTAATGGTTCAATTTTATCAAACACACCTTCTTTTTTCTTATTATCTTTAGACCTCCAAAACTTAACGCCATCTTTAGGAGTACCTTTATCTACACCTTTAATGATATGATATTCTGATGCTTTAAATTTAACCGCTTTTTTGAAAATTTCATTATTTGCGATTGTGATTGGGTTTTCTTTGTCTTTATAATTAGGATTATCTTTAGTTTGTGTGGCTAGTAATCTTTCGTATTCATCACATAACGCACATTCTTTTCCATCGTTATGTTTTGGACAATAAATGGTTTGACTGAAACCATTAACAGTTACTTCGTGGAAGTGTGCTGTTTCTATTGATGTTTCTCCTTCTGGTGTTGGTAGGATTCTAAAAGTTTCGTTATCCTCTTTAGGTTTGAAGGTTTTTTTGTCGGTTTCTTCTCTTGTTAAAAATTTCTTACCTTCATTTGCTTTAGCCTCAGCTGCTGCTCTTTTTTCGCTTTCGTATGACATGATTTTTGTACTTTTATTATTTTTTTTACTTTTTTACCATCTTGACGTATCGTTAGTTGTCTTTACTTTTATAATAAGTTTAGGTTCGATGTGAAACCATTATTATTTTGTTTTTACTGTTAAAATATAATCCTCCCAATTTGTTTTTAACCTTAATTTTATGTTACTTTATGTCATAGTTTATTACTTTAAAATTTAAACTTTATTCTTATATAAATAGTTCAATTTAAATTATTTTTAATAAAATCATTCAATATTTTTTGTTCTACAAAATATTCTAAAAATTCAATTTGTGATTCTAATATACATTCATCTTCTTCAATATCCAAACCTATAATAGTTTTATCTACAATTTGTTTAATAGTAGGATTATTGTTATAAATCCCAATAAAACTTAGGTTTGAATTATTCTTATATATATTTAATATATTAGATAATTCAAAATTACTCATTTCTGAAACTAACATTTTTAATTCTTTCATCTTTTGTAACCTTATTTTTATTATTTTCGTATTAACAATACAAATATACATAATTTTTATTTAACTTTAACCCAAAATACATGATAAAGATGAAAAAAATAATAAAAATAATTACGTGGGATGAAAAGAACTATGAAAAGGTTGTTGATATGCTTAAAATGAGCTTTGAGTATCATGAATATATAGATGTAATGATTGGTGATAATGATGAGATTAATGGTGTTGATTTAAAAATATATGTTGGTTATAGCAAAACCTTAACCAATAAACCTGAAATGATGTTAGAATCGTTAGATATAACAGATAACCAAATCAACACTAATTGTTTTTGGATATTTGGGTATGACGAAGATCGAGTGTTATTTGGTAAGTATTTAAAAAAATATGTTAAAGAACTAACTATTAAGTTTTTTGAGGATTATATTCAATATGAATGTGTGGATTATATCTTTAGTGATAATGTTCATTCCGTTGATGATTTTATTAACTTTTATATTGATATTGATAAAGCGTTTTTTACAGGTTTAAGTTATTATTTTACTTTAAAAAGAGATAATAATATTAAGGTATACAATATAAGTTTGAAGATGGTTAAGTTTTATGAAGGTGGAGATAATGTTGCTTTGTTACGACATTATATAGAAAATAACTCATTAATTTTGCGTAATGCCAACAACAATGATTATGTTGATTTCAAACATAAATTTAATATGATGTTAGATGATGTGTTTTTAGAGAGGTGTTATATAGTAATGTAATTGTTTAATAATAAATCGGTTTACCATTTTCAACATAAAAACTGATTGGATTATTCAGTGTGCCATATAATAATATAGGTTCTAAAAATGGATCTCTTGATGAATTATCACCTATGTTTTTAGTGTATATATTATTATCTTTATATTCAAATATTTTTTTACATCTCATAATCACTGGAAAACTTTCATCCCAAGGAACATATAATGATTGTAAAAACGGTTCAATATAACTAGTTACTTCATTGATATTTTTAAAACCATATTTATCTTTAAAAATGTTTAGTTTTTTATAATGATAATCACATTCTTTAAATTCATTAATTATATTTTCATAACCACCAGTTAATTCTTTGATAGTTTTAACATTTGTTACCCAACCCCAAAAATATTGGTTTAATTTTATTACATAATATTCAAAATTATTTTTGTTAATTATATCTTCAATTCTATCTATTGTATTTGGTAATAATAATACATCATCCTCCAATACTAATAAAATTTCTTCATTACCCAATTTAGATGAAACCCAATCTAAAGCGTAAATTACATGACCTTTACAACCTCTTTTTTCTTTTAATATATTAATTTCTTTATTAGTATCAATTATAAAATCATTAGAAATTTTAATAACTTCATCAACCAATAATTTATCAGATTCTATATCTTTTTCTTTATCTATAGAAATGAATAAATTTTTAATATTTTTGCAATATTTTAAACTATCTAACACTTCTATTAAATAATTTGGTCTATTATACACTATTATTAATATGTTAATTTCATAATTATGGCCCATAAATTAAATCTGGAAAGTTTTCTATAAAGGTATCTTGTGAAATGTGTAACATACTACCATAAGTATATATATTATTTCCTAATACATTATATTTTAAGTCACAATATAATACATAAGCACCATTGTTAAAAATATCATCAGTACTTAGATAAGTAGTAGATGGAAATTCTGTTTTAATGAATCTAACATATGGTGCATTACTATAATTAGGATCACATCTATAAGTATTAGTTGAAGAAGTTGATACTACAGTTAAATTACTACAACTATGTTGAATATCACCATTTGAATCATAAGCTAATGGTAATAAAATTTTAAAATCGTCACTATATGAACTAGTTGTACCATTTGGACAATTTAAATAAAACGAATAATCAACTACCAATTGATTTAACCTATATGAACCAGAATGACCATTATTTGTTAAAGTTGTAGCTGTAAAATTTGAATTATCTGAATAGAATTTAGGTTTAAAAGTTATAGGTTTATTAAAAGTGTTTTCAGTTTCTATTAATATCCAATTCTCACCATTACTAATAAATTTATACTGTCTACTATTAACCTCATTTATAAAAACAAAAGGTAAACCATATGTATCACCATTATTAGTTTGTTGACCTAAAATCCTAATACTACTTCCATCATGTGTCATTATTTTCTTTTTATTATAATTGTAATTATTACTACTAGTATTTTTACTAATATCTAATATTTCAATTATTTCGTTAGGGAATAATGTTGGGTTTGGTAAATAAATTTCAGTATTATTGTTGGTTATATAACCATTTTGTATATTTATAATTATCTTTCCTGGTTGTTTTATATAACTTACCCTAACATTATTAGTGTAAGCGCTAGTTAATAACATTGAATAATTACTATAATTTTGAAACCCATACGTGTCATAATTGTTAATTAACGCATAAACATTATCATTAGTTATAGTTTGTGTATAATCTTTTTCTATAACGTTATTATACCAAGTATTTAAGAATAAAGAATATGTAAATAAATAAGAAGTGTTATTTGTTAGAGTATATGAAGTTATTGTAGTACTACTAGCGTATAAAGTTGAATAATTTCCATTGTTAGAATTAATTTTTAAAACAAAACTATCACCATCAGTATCTCTAGTAATTAAATTAATTTTGAAATATTTATTTTCATTTTGCGTATTATTACTAGAAGCATTATTGGCAGTTAAATCAAAATACTGATTAGGTTTTAAATTCATATCTATAGTATAATCAGTAGCGAATAACGCTTCATATACTTCATTGAAAGTAGTGGCAGTAAATGGAGCAATCCAATTATTTAATTTAGAAGTAACAATATTAGTAGCATTAATTAACCCTAAATTTAAAGTGGTATTAATAACATCTCCATTTAATTTAGTTAAAATTAAATCTTTAGTACTATTATCATAAGTCAAACCTGTAACGATATTATCTATCGTTTCATTTAATTTTCTAAATCCGTCTTGAACTTGATCGTTAGTTGTTACTTTTGATGGAATTGCCATAAATAATTAATATTAATGTTGTTTATTTTAAACCTAAACTGACTTTTACTTGTTCATCAGAATAGCTTGGTAATTTTATTTGTGCTGGTTCTGATGTCTCAACACCATTTTGATAATAAGGCATCCTACCAACTACTTCTTTACCTTGATTTTTAGCTGACCAAGTTTTCCAATAATCATCAATAGTATAACCTCCACTAATTCTAACCATTTTATCTAAAGATTCTTCTGGTGTATCTGGCGTTAAAAAGTCTATTTGATCTTGCATCTGTATTGATTTATCATTCAAAACATCAATTTCTTGTGTTTTAGTAATTAATTTTTCAACCTCAACACCTAATACTTCAATGTAATCGAATATTTGGTCAATTTTCTCTTTTTGTACAGTTGCAATGTCTTTTAAAACACTTACTTTTTTTGTTGTTAACTCTTCAAACGATAATGGATCAGATTTTGGTTCTAAATTAGCATTAGTTTCATCACCTTTTGGCTCAATTACAGTTGGTGTTGTAGTGTCAACATCACCACTATTATCGTCAGTTGCAGTAGGTGTTTCTGGTTCAATTGTTGGTACTTCTTCAATTGGTGCTTCAGCATCTGGAACTGGATCTTCCTCACCTATAAAACCTGTTTCTTTATATAATGGCTCAAATGGTTTCCCTTCAATCACATTATATTCAAATAATTGTTTCAATCTATCTAGTGATTTACCACTATTTTCAATCAAATCAGGTTTTATTGTGTTAATTTTTTTACCTAAAGCTTCTTCTAATTTATTAACAAACTTTTTATTGTTTGAAGTAAAATCAGGCTTAACGCTTTTATTTTCATTCAAAATATTTTTGGTTTGATAGCTTTCTTTAGGTAATATAGGTTCTATTTTCATTTTATTAATTCTATTTTCTTGTAATTGGATAGTATTTATTTTATCACTTATATCAAACATTGTTGGATGTTCATCAATGCTTAATCCTGTATAATTTCTAGGATTCATTAATATTCCTTTACTTAATAATCGTTTTATTGCTTCTCTACTATCGCTAGATTGTAGATTTATCGTTACCTTAGTGATGTTTTTATCAAACAATTCTTTTAAAACTCTCTCATAGGTTTTTGTTCCACGTTTAGGTTCTATCGTTTTATCATTTACTTTTGGCGCATTTATACTTTGAATATAAGCGACATCTTTAATTATTTTACCATAAGCATTTGCGCCATCTTCAAATTTTATATCGAATTTTTTAAATTCCTCCGTACCTATCTTTTCATCACTTACGTCATCAAGTACATCTTTACTTGCGTTGGTTATGGTAATCATTTAATTAAATCTAGTTTCTTTCAATAATTGTCTACCGTCTTTAGTAACCAATTTCTTGTTAATTAACTCTTTTCTCTCAAACAAACCATCTCTATTGTTTGATAATATTTCCTCTTCCATTTCAGAAGCATCTAGGTTTAAGAGGTTTTGGATTTTACTCTTTAGGTTTTTCATTGTTTTAATCGTTTTTTTAATGTAAATAGTTAAATTATCTGAAACTTTATTTTTAAATTGTACGTATAACATATTTAACTAAAACATAAAACATTATTAAGATGCAAAAATTTAAATTATCATTAAAAGAATCTTATTCTTCAATAAATTTATTTGAAAAAATACATTTATTGGAAATATCCACCATTAATAACATGTCAATAGGTATGGATTGGGTACACCAAAATAATTTTAACGTTGTTTTGGTTGGTGGTACTGCTGTAGTTAATTATTTAAATGGCGGTAGGGATTTAACCCCAGATGTAGATTACTTAACTAATAATTTAGTTAAGATTAAAAACAAATTAACTCAAGATAAAATAGTATCAGTAAACAGTATAAAATAGTAAAATAATTCTACTTTAATAGTTATTTACACCAACAACCCTCACGGGTTTGTCTTTCTGTTTCAATGGAATCCTCGGTGTACTCGTAGAGACTAACTCTACTTTCACTTCAAGACCCTCCACAGACCTTTCATGACTCTTACGAGTCACAGGTTCGGTACTACTCGTACCTACCTTAATATCATTATTTAATATTCTTAACGCTTCTAACTCTATGTTTTTAGCAGCGTTTAAATCCCTATCATGAGTTGTGTTACATTTTACACATGTCCATGTGCGTTCTGACAACTTTAAATCAACTTTCTTGTGTTTGCAACAACTACATAATTTACTAGACGGAAACCACCTATCTACAACAATTAGGTTGCGATTGTTCCAATCGGCTTTATAAATCAGTTGTCGTTTAAACTCATACAATGATAGCTCTTGTATTGCTTTACTCAAATGATGGTTTTTCATCATTCCTTTTACATTAAGATCTTCGATCCCTATGACTTGGTTTTCGTCAATAAGTTTCTTCGAAACTTTATGTAACATATCCATCTTTACATTCTTTATTTTTTCATGTTTCTTCGCTAATTTTACCCTTGCTTTTTCTTTGTTTTTACTTTTGTTTGTTTTTTTACTTAACCTTCTATTAAGTTTCTTTAACTCCTTTTTATTGGTTTTGTTTGTCATCGACTTGATATTCTTGTACTCATCGCCATGCGATGTGACAATGAATGTTTTTATCCCTAAATCTAAACCTATTGATTGGTTTTTAATTGGTTTTATTGTTGGTTTATATTTATCGTTAAAATCATCAACCAAAATACTTAACTCATATTCATTGGTTTTGGTTCTACTCAGCGTAGCTGACTTTATTTTAACGTTTTGTTTGTCATTTAACAATTTTTCATCATTATTTGAACATTTAAAATGAACATCTTTTAAATTTGTTATTAAACTAATTCTATTACCTTTAATTCCGCTTATAGCGTCAACAGGAAATCTACATGAATCAATATCTTTACCCTTACTTTTATAATTAGGGTAACCAGCTTGCTTTTTGAAAAACCGCTTGAAAGCGGTATCTAAATCCATCAATTTTTGTTGTAAAACTTTGGTATGAGTTTGTTTTAACCAACTGTATTCATCATTAACTTTAAGGTTACCGATATGTTGGTACAACTGCGTTGTATTAAGATAAGTGTTACCACTAATAGTATAGTTATCAGATTGTAACGACAAGCAATTATTATAAACAAACCTTAATGACCCTAAGAGGTTATTAATTGTTTGTTTTTGTTCATCCGAAGGATAAATTTTTACTTTAATCGCTTTAATCATTGGTTATTATGATATATTTAATACCAATTATAAATAGTCAAAATAAACTAAAGTTTCTTATTTTTTAATTATATTTATAATGTTATTTAATACTGGTGAAATATTGGGAATTACTGTACCTAAATTCAATATTGATTTCTTAGATTCTAATGTTGGTAATAGATCATTGAATAAATTGATTTTAGGTTTGAAAACGGCTACTAATATTGGTGGAGTCACAGTCCTTATTATCGTTCCTGAATTATTAGCTATATTGAAATTGGATTTGCTCTGTTAACGTCAGGTAAAGTTAATAAGAAAAAATATATTGATTTAGTTACAGGGTTAAAGCCTACTTTGAGTGATTATGAATCATTAATCGGTTACTCCGAATTAATAAAATAATTAAAACGTATTTTATATCTACTTGGTAACTTAACATGTTATTAGGTAGATATAAAATGTACGTTTATTTAATCACAAACAATTTAAGCCAATATAAGATTGGAATCAGCAAAAATCCAAAAAGAAGAATTAAAGAACTTCAAACTGGTAATGATTCCAATCTTTTTATTGTTAATGAATATAAATCAGAAAAATATTATAAACAGATTGAGAAAGCACTACATAACACTTATAAATATTGTAATATTTTGAATGAATGGTTTGAATTAACCAACGATCAAGCATCAATGTTTATAAGCGAATGTATAAAAATAGAAAATAATCTTACTTTTATGGATAATAATGTGATCGTTGATTAAATTATCATATAAAATTAACAAAACTCCATTTTTCTTCCCATTTACTCCAATAAAATCTATAAGACCAACCGTCATCAAAATTAAGGTATCTTATATTTTCGTTCTTTTATAAGAACATGTTTCATTATTTTACCAGTATAAATAAATTGACCATCAACAATGATGAATAAAAATGGTGAAAATACTTTTCTCTCCCTAAATTCATACAATTTTTCGGTTTGATATTGCTCCATAATCATATAATATTTAAATTGTTTTGGTTGATTTTTCAACATTGAGGATATCATCCAATGAATCTGCTATTGTTTTGTCAGTTCTAAATTCAATGAAAACAGGGTGTAATAATGAATATTCTTTATTTGAATTGTGTGAAGTACCAGAACATTTTACTTTAACTATTGTACCTAATAACTTTTCTTGATTTATAGTAATGAATTCCATATCATCTTCTGTAATACCAGCTGGAGAAGTTTTTAATAACCCATCAGATGATTCTACATTTATTGATGAGATAAGGTTTTCATTTTTACTACCTTTTGTACCATAATTAAAGCTAACAATCTTTAAATCAAAATCAAGTTCTATTTTTACTTTACATTGAGTATTAGGTTTTCCAGATTTCCAAACATTATTGAAGGATTTTAAAATAGTGCCTTCCTCATTATTAGATAACAGTTTTTTGAAGTGATCTATCGCTTCTTTTTTAGTTGAAACAACAATCGATTCAACCAAACCTATATTGTCCAATTTATATTCATTTAATAATGTTTTTAAATTTTCAAACCTTTCAAAATAAATTACGTTAGAATATCCATTAAAATACTCATCTTCTGAAATTATATCCCAAACAACATACTGGATAGAATCCAACGCTTCATGATAACTAATAGGGTTGTTTTTATTAAATTTATCAATTTCTTTAGTGATATCAATATTATCATTAAGTTTTTTAGACAACGTTATTAAACTAGCAATAATACCATTTGATTCATACCTACTAATGTTTTTCATTACTAACTCACCGTTCAACACAACATTACTATTGATTTTATTTAGTTCGTTTACAAACTTAGCTTCAGATAAAAATGATGGTTCACCACCCCTTGATTCAAGATAAACTCCATTGTTTTTAATAACAGCATTACAATATCGTCCATCCATTTTCGTTTGTGAAAACGCTTTACCAGAATTGATTATTTGTTCAACCAATTTATCTGAATATGGTTGAGCGCCCATATATGCAGTTTCTTCAATGAAATTAGAACCTAAAACTTTATTGATATTTTTAGATCCCATACCTATTTTTAGATCTTTTTGGATTATTCTGGATAAAATTATTGAATCTTCAACATCTAAAGATTCTAATATTTCTTTAAGGTAATTTTGGGCTGCGTGACCTGTTATTTTTCTATCAATTAATTGGTTTAATTTTTCTAAACCTATTTTTAAATCTAAATTACCTTGATTAACATCAAATATTGGTATTTGTTTCAACCAAAACTTAATTCTTCTGGATTCAGCCAAATAAATGACTCTTTTTAATAATTCGTTATCTTGATTATTTTTTAGTATAACCATTTTTTGGTTCGTACTGCTTTCGTTTGCGATTTCATTGATGATATCTAATATTTTCATGTTTAAATTATGTTTTAATTTTATCTTGTTTATTTACGACAAAGATAATGAAATGGTTTCAAATTAAACCTATATTTTTTCTATTTATCTTAAAAATGTCAACAATTAGATCTTACTTCTCTCAAAATACTACACTATTAAGAAACAATTTCACTAATAATTCTAGAAATCCTGTTTTCGAATTATCATATGGAGGTTCTCTTAATAGCGGTAGTACATTAATTAGTAGGTATTTACTAAAGGTTGATTTAAATAATATTAGCGGTAAAACGATCAGTGGTGATTTGTTGGTTAATCAAATTACATCTCATAAAATTAAAATAAAAAACGTTATTTCTGAGTCGAAAGATAAGGTTGGTGGTAAGTTTTTGGATGCATATAGAGGTAGTAATGTCAACGTTATTGCTTATCCAATAACCGAATCTTGGGTTGAAGGTACTGGTTATGATTTTATCTATAATCCACCAGCATATAATCCAGATTTATTGAATACTACTCCTAGTAATTGGTATTATAAAAATAGTAATGTGTTGTGGAATGAAAATGGTTCTTTTAGCGGTTCTACGCCAAACATCATTATTGATACTCAGTACCTTCAAGATGGTACTGAAGACATAGAGTTAGATGTGACTAATTATATTAATGGTATTATTTTTAGTGGAAACACTAATAATGGTATAGGGATATGTTTTGATGCTAATACAGAACAATTCGTTGCCAACAATAGGTATGTTATAACATTCTTTAGTAAATACACACAAACCTTTTTTGAACCATACTTAGAAACAACGTTTGATCAAGTTATTATTGATAATCGTAACAGGTTTACTATGGATTCTGATCAAAATTTATATTTAACATCACCTAAAAATGATATTGATAGTGTTGAAAAAGTAATAATTTATGATTATAATGATGAAATATATAGTATTGTTAGTGGGACTAGTATTAGTAAAGTTAATAAAAATACCTATAAAATAACACTAAATATTAATTCAGACAATTATCCAGATTTAGTCAATTTTAGAGATGAGTGGTATTACACTGGTGGTGATAACAACAAACAATATAGGTTTGAACAAGAATTTACATTATTTAATAATGATTCTAATAGATTCAATAAATTACAATTTACCAACAGTGCTTTCAGTTTAGGTTTCAATGGAATAACCTATAATGAAAAGTTACATATGAATCAAGGTATTAGAAGGATTAATATTATAACTAAAAGGCTTTATAATAGCTCAATTCAAAGAGATTTATTTGTCGATAACCTTCAATATAGAATTTATAACCAACAAGGTAACAATATTGAAATGGAAATAGTGCCTTGGAGTCAAGTTAATATGAGTTCAACTGATGGTAATTACTTTGATCTAGACCCATCTTGGTTAATCCCACAATTTTATTTTATAGAATTTCAATTGGTGTCAAACCTATATACTTATAAACCAACCGAAAGAATTAGATTTCAAGTGGTAAGCGAGAATTAAAGTAGTTTTTTAATGTTACTTCACTTTTTCATATAATGGGCAAGCATTATCAGTTCTTCTAATCCTTTTAAATCCATGTAAACATGCTTTACTTGTTTGTTTTTCACAGTACACTCTTCCACCAGATTCATATTTCTTAATATATTTACATGTGTTGCAACGAACCCATTCACTAACAACAGGTATATTTGTATTATTCAAGTTCTGTTCTTTTTCCATATTACTAAAATGATTCAGTTATACTTTGTTGGTTTAATTCTTTTTCATCAATTCCAATAGTTTTAATTAAAACATCTAATGTTAAATCACAATAGTTATCAATCCAATCACCAATATAATATAAACGTTTTGAATTTTTTATAACACCAAATAAAATTGGGTCTTTTTTACGTTCCTTTTCTGCTTTTGTGTCGTCAACTGATTTACCATCATAATCATAATGTAGGATTAGATAATTATCAAAAACTTTTAATTCATCAGCTTTTATCTTTAATTCAGTTATTTCATTTGGTATTATTTTAATAAAATTTTCTACATAAGTTAAACATAAATTCGTATTATATTTTTCATGTTTAGACGCTTTTTCATAAAATGTTATAATGTCTTTTTCATCTAAAAATTTATTAAAATCTGATGTTGTTAATATTAACTCATATTTAAGTATTTCTATATAATCCTCTAATCTTTCAACCAAAGCAATTTGTTTATTATATTTGGCATTAGATAATACTGTATCATATTTACTTATTATCTCATTTATATTTGTAATATTTAATTCAGAAACATTATTTTTAAGATTATCAAAAAACATTTTTAACTCTAAAACAGTTATTTTCTTTTTAGTTTTTTCTTTTTTAATTTCAAAAACACGACCATACATTTTTTTATATAACCAGATTTTAAATTTAAGGTATGGTGAATGTGTTGCGCTATATTGGAATTCTAAATACTCTAATGAAATATCGGTTCTATCATTATTTGAAAAATTTCTTATAAATCCATTTCCGTTTGAGATACTAATAGAACCGTTTTGTTCTTCATTATTATTATTTGCTTTTAAATGTTTTGGTAATGTCTCATCAATTTGAATATCTTCTAATATTGATAATTTTCCATTTTTAATCATAATTTTATATTTTAGTTTATCATATTTCTACAAATATAATGATTTTAATTTGGATTTTACCAAACCTATACCTATATTTACAAAAAAATATATGATTTATGTACAAAAAGACTATTTTTATAACCATAATAATGAGTTTATTATCAACAAACAATTATAATATTATTGATTGTCATGATAATAAACTTAATTTATCATTAATAAAAAATAAACCTAAAACTATCAATAATCGTTTTAAAGCCTCTATCTATCATCCAAAAAGTGGTCAAACCGATTCCACCCCTTTACAAACAGCTTCAATGAAGATTATTGATACAAATATGCTTAATGCTGGTAAATTAAAGTGGGTGGCGGTAAGTAGAAACCTTCATGCTCGTTATGGTGGTAAATATAGGTTTGGGGATAAAATCAAGTTGTATAATTGCGGTAAATTCAGTAATAAAACCTATATTATACAAGACCTTATGCATCATAAATGGAAAAATAAGATAGATATACTGATTTCTAATAATGATACAATCAATTATTACTTTAAAAACATAACTATTAAGTAATTTAATTCGTATTTTAAACTAAAAAATAAATATCATGAAAAAAAATATATTATTAACAATAATTATCAGTTTAAATGCAATGATGTTTGGGTTAATGGTGTTTAGGTTTCATATGTGAAAATAATTCGTCACCCCATTTATTTTTTAATACTGAATAATAAGCTGAACTGTTTTTTTGACAAAACTCCCACCTGCTATTGTATTTAATGGCCTCTATTTTACATTTTTCATATGTCCATTTTATAACACCACCACCTATACCACCAGTTTTGTGTACATTTAAAGTAACCCAACCTTCGGATTTATATTTTTGAAGATACTCTTCTTCTTTAATAATAGCTTCATTAACATCAATAAAACCAGTAAGCGTTTTAAAAATTGGTTTTATTGATGTTTTTTGAATATGTTTATAAACTTGACTAGTTTTATCATTTTCATGTCTATATTGTCTATCTTTTATATTATATGTTAATCCAACATAAACGCAATTATCAGAAAATTCATAAGAATATATACATTTAGAACTTCTATTACCCAATATTTTCATATGTGAACATATTTCATCTAACCACTTTTCTTTGTGAGCTTTAATATAGGCAGTTACAGAATTTTTATTAAACTCTGTTCTGTGATTATATTTTAAAGCTTCTTCATGACATCTTTCTTTTGTCCAATAATTATTATTTTTACGTAATTGTAATAAATGTCCAGAAATATCATTTAACCATTTATTTTTTCTTGCTGCATTATACGCTTCTGTAGAGTTTTCTTTAAATTCTTTTTTTGTTTTATATTTTAAAACCTCTTCTTGACATTTTTCTTTTGTCCAATAAAATTTTGGTTTACGAAAATTAATCATGTGAGTAGTTATTTCATCAATTATATTTAACCTTATAGCATACCCATAAGCTGAACCAGAGCCATCTTTAAAATCTTTTCTAGTGGTATATTTTAAAGCCTCTTCTCTACATTTATCTAAAGACCAGTATTTTAATGTTGGTGTCATATGTAAACATATTTCATCTAACCAACCATTATTGGTAGCTGTAAGATAACAAGAATTTTCATTTTTAATAAAATCTATTTTAGTTTTATATTGTAATGCTATTTCTTGACATTTTTCTTTTGTCCATTTATTTCTCATATTATTTAAAATATTAATTTAACTCAACCCAAACCCATTTGTTGTTACATCTATACTTAGGTTTAAATCAATAAAACCGAATTTATTTTTTAATGTATTAAAAATTTTGCTAACATACCTAGTTCCTTCAGTTTCAGGTGCAGTTTCATGGATTTTTGGATCACCTTGTCTCTTAAAAGCGGTCAATATAGTGTCAGAATAACTTTCTTTTGCATAAGCTGGACCTCTATTGTAACAATATAAACAAACAGACGCTAAATCAGATTTTATTCTACTAGCAATGTAAAACATATAAACCGCTTGTGCTTTTATCATTATCTCTGGATTTTTAGAAACATTTTTCAATAATATGTTTTTACTTGATTTTGGTACAAACCCTTTATCATTAAGAGTTATGTCTTTTGAAATCAAATTTTTTTCGGTTTGGTTGAAATGTTTACCCAAAAAAGTATCATTAAAAATAACGTCATTAATAGTTCCCAATAGAAATTGAGTGACACCCATAGCATTTATATATTTTATGCCTGTTTTCTTGCTTTTAAAGATACTATATACGTTTGGTCGATAAGAACTCTCTGCATCAATTTGAGAAGCTAGAATGTTTGTGTTTAAGTTATATTGTTTACTATGTTTTTCCAACCATAATATTATATTATCATAATAAGCGCTTACTGACATGTTTATATCAGAATCAGTCAACATTTTAGTAGTGACATTTTTATTTATGACTTTTTTGATATAAGTTTTACCTTCTGAGGTTAAAGGGATAAATGGCATTTTTATTTGTAAATAGAATTATTTGGCTATTTAACCTTAAAAGCTTTTATTAATGGGTTATATAGTACCAGATATTAATGATTCTGTTTGTTCAGGTAATTTGACTGTTTATTGGACAGATATTGGTCGTCAATATTTATTGGGAATCAAAAAACCTAAAAACGGATCAATACCTTATTATTTTTCACTTTCTGATTGTGATAAGAATTATATCAATGATCTAAACATTGAAAAAGGTTTTGTACCTGATTTAACTGGTGATCATACCGTATGTTTATTACCCACTGTTTCAGATATTGTTAGAAATCAAATTGAAACCATAACTGTTAGTGATGACAACATACCCATAATTGATTTTAGAAATAGAAAAATGCCTCTTTGTTCAAATAATGATATTGTTATTGATTGTTCTTACTATTACGATATGGAAGCTCTTAATTTATCAGACCCAAGAAGCTACGAATTATTAGGTGATAGTATTTGGGATTGTATAATTGGCAATTTTGAAGGAACTCTATAATATAAATTAATGAAAATATAATAAACGTATTTTAAATTAAAATATTTATTATGAGACAAAAAATTTATTTAGCATTTGACATATCAACATCTAGGATTGGAATAGGTTTATTTAATGAAGATTATTCATTTAAAGAAGTCAAATTATTAGCACTAGATATTGAAAAAGATGTTCAAGAACAACATAGATTGTTGGCTAAAGGTAAAGTATTGGAAAAATACCTAGAAATGTTTGAGGAATATGAGGTATTAGGAATTATTATTGAAGATCCGCTTAAAGGATCAAATAATCAATTCACTTCAAACATGTTAATGCGTTTTAATGGTATTTGTTCTTATATGTTGTATGAGAAATTTAAGGTTTTACCAGAATTTATAACGGTTTATGATTGGAGAAAACAACTATGCCCAGAATTCATAGTACTTAAAGGTAAGAAATTGGTTCATTCTTTTCCAAAAGACGTAGATAAAAAGGTTTATGTATTAGAAAAACTAACTAAGCTTTATCCAACTTTAGGTTGGGGATACAAGAAAACAGGTACGCACAAAGATGGAAACTTTGATATGGCTGATGCAATAGGTATAGGTTTAGGTTACTTTATAAGAGAAAAATTAATTACTATTAACCAACAATAATTATTATCGTTATTTATTTTTCCAATTATTGTAATCCCAAACAAATAAACCAATATAAGTTATTGTTAAACCTAAAATGACGAAAAAAGGTAACAAATCACCTTGATTAGCATCTTTTAATCCACCAAACCAAAACAATCCTATTGTTCCTAAAAACAATAAAAATATTTTACCAAATGTTTCTTTGAAATAATTGAATACGTTTTTCATAATTAAATTGTTATTTATCTTTAAATAGAGTGGTTATTAACTAGTGGTTCTTGTGGTAATTCGCTAATACCAGTTTGGATATGATTAGTTAATGTTGTTATTTGGTTTAATATTTCTACCCCTTTTGATTTTAATGATAGATCCATTAATAATGTTATTAAATCCAAATCACTTTGTGTTAATCTGACTAAAAATTCTTTTTCCATAATAATAATAAAAATCTTTATATCTAAATAGATTAAACAACTAACTTTTTTTGTATTTAACTTTATATTTATTTAATAATTCCGATAAAACCGATGAATCACTAGTATCTTCGTAGTCGATATTATCAATTGCTTTTGATATAATTAAATTTTTGTTATGAACCAAATCATAAACTTGTTCATCAACGGTGTCTTTAATAATCGGTATAAACACTTTTACTGTATTTTTTTGACCTATTCTATCCAAACGTGCTATGCATTGTTCAATTTCACTAGGTAACCAAGGTATAGTTAATAATATCATGTTATTACCAGTAGTTAATGTTATTCCAACATTACCAGTGGCAACTGACATGAAAAGATTTTTTAGGTTTGAGGTTGGATCTTGAAACTTATCAACCAATTTTTGCCTATCTTCAGTTTTGGTTTCACCAATATAAAGTCCTGAAATAGATTTATAGGTTTCATATAATTTTTTCAACCCATCCTTATAAACATCAAAAACCACTAATTTTTCACCTTGTCCATTGATTTCTTCAATTAACTCACTATCAATACAATATTTTATTTTAATTGCACTTGTAAATTGCCTCAATCTAGTTAAAATAGCCAATGGTGAATCATTTAAATCTTCAGATTCCTTTAAATAATTATGTTTATCCCAACTTACATTAGCTAAACCACTTTCAATCAATTCATACTCCTTTTTCTCAGAAGGACTCATTTCAATATAAATCTTTGATCTCATTACTGGCGGTAAGTCTTTTTGTACGTCAGATTTTTTAACACGATACATTATTCCACTTAATTTATCATAAATCTTTTCTAAATTAGGTTTTTCTATCTGTACCCAACCAGCATTCATATCATATCTCATACCACAATATTCTTGATAAAAATTAGTTTTGTTTGAAAATTCATCAGGTAATATTAGGTTTAATTGGGTATATAATTCCATTATTTTACTCTCAATTGGTGTTCCAGAAAGCAAAATATAGGTTTTAACAGCTTTTTTAAATGCTTTTGTGATATTCTTATAGGTATTGGTTTTAGTATTCTTTATTTTATGAGACTCATCGAAAATTATACAATCTATGTTTTTTAGACCTATTTTATTTACTTTTTCGTTAATATTAAATGATTTTGACCTAAAATAATCATAATTAACAATTATAAATTTAGATTCTTCAATGCTATAATCATTATCCTTATAACCTATAATGTGATATTTTTCATTGGTTAAATTAAACACTTCATTTCTCCAATTAAACTTCAATGAATTAGGTACAATACATAAGGTTTTATTGATGTTTTTCTTCATCAAAACACCTAAAATGGCTGTTCCTGTATTGTGGGTTAATATAAAATCATTAGTAACATATAAATTATCTTCTGAATTAACTGAAATACAAGTACATTGATCAAAACCAACTTTTTCTATTGAAATTATTGCTCTATATGGTTTATATTTTGTTTTAGGTTTGAAATAATCTAATTTTCTTTTTAATTTAAAAGGAATAATTTCTGATGGTAAAGATATAGTAACTGTATAAGAAAAAAAATTATTTTTATCAATTTTAATTTTTCTTCTTTTAGCAGTTCCACCTAAGCTTTGTACAATAAAAATAATATCTTTTATTAATTGATCAGATACTGAAGTATAAGTTATACTTTTACCATTTCTATAATCCAATGTACCATCAGTGTCCATCAACCCTTGTAATAATTCTATTCTATCTTCAATTGAAGATAATTTATAAATTTCTGGTATAAATTTATAATGAGAAGTTTTACCGCTTAACCCTAATTCTTTAATTATTAAATTATATTTGTGTCTATTATTATGGTTATTTTTACCTTCTTTTAATGTTAATGTATAATCATATTTTTTTTTATTTTTTTTAAAAAAATATTCTTTATCAATTAATGGGTTTAAAATATCTATTAATTCTTGATCAGCACTTGTATAACCAACGCAATTATTAGTTGATAGACTACCATCACCTAATAAACATCCCAAAACATATGGGTGCATTTTTAATTCTTTTTTACTAAATTCAACTGGTTTTATTACATCTATAAAATATCTTTTATTATTATTATTTTCTCTTTTTAATGATTCATTTTTAATAATATCATTTGTACTTAATATATAAAAACCACTTTTTCTAGATCTCATTTTTGGTGTTGTAACTTTCCATAAATGTTCACCACAACATAATGTTTCAGTATTATCACTAAATTTTATTTTATATATTTCTTTTTTTCCTTGTGGAAAAATACCTGTAATGTTAGAAATTTTACCTGAAGAATTAATTATTTCATCATTAAGTTTTAATTCACTTATCTTAATATAACCATTAGGTGTTAAAACTAAACAACTATTTGGTTGCGCTTTACCAGTGCCGGGTTCCATACCTAAAAGTATGTTTTGATTATACTCAATAAACTTAGCGCCAACCACTTGGTATATAAATGGTTTATAAGAACCTTCTTTGAAGTATTTTAAGTGATCAAACCCATCATTTTCTACCTCTTCTCGCCAACTAACTAATAAATCTTTTACTTTTGATTGTTTATCTAGTGATTCTTTTAATTTATCTTCTTTGGTTTGATGTTTTTTAATCTCACTATCCTTATTCTTTATAAACTCTTGTTTTTCTTCATCACTACTAAAATTAAAGAAAATAATGTCGTTTTTACCTTTATATGATAAAATAAGATTATATAGCATAACCGTTTTAAGTTCCCAACGTCTTACATCTGGATTCCATTTACGTTCGCTACACACTTCTTTAATTTTATTAATTAAATCAACATTATATTGGAAATCCAAACCATAAAGATTTTTCTTAATTCTAATGATGTTAACAATTAATTGTGGTTGATTTGTAGTAATAATATTATTTTCCAAAATAATTTGATTTATTAGTAATTAATTTTATAAATCCCATACCCAAACCATAACCAAAAAGTAGTAGTTACAACACCGCTAAAAATTAATTCTAGTGCCGATAATACTCCTAATACTAATACCATTGGGTTTATTTTATTTAAAAATTCCATAAATTATATAATTAATTTTTTATTTGATGATAATCGTGAATTATAAAATGATCCAACATAGAATTATTTGGGTTGTAACAGTTTGGAAATAACCAATCACGATGAAGATCTACTACTTTTATATCTGTTTTATATTTTACTGGAAACTTATCCAACAAAAATTTAGGAAAAAGCTCTAATTTAAAATGTTGCCAAATGTTAGATGGATATTTAAACTGCACTTCAACCGAATCTTTTTTAGTCTCACCAAATAGTTGGGTTTGAATATTTAATATGATATCATGAGTTAAATAATCTATTGAGTCTTGATACAATAATAAATTTTGATTTATTTGATGTTTAAAATGGTGTTTTATCCTAGTTAAAACGTATTGTTTAGGATGATATTCAGTTTTTGGTGGATAATGATCGTATTGATTATTCATGGTTAATTTTTATATACTCTATAGGTTTAACTATGGGTTTGATTGTACAAATGGATTTGAATACAATTACTTCTTTTTTTAATTTTTCACTTAATATATACGCTTCATCTTCAGCATCAACTAATAATCTAAATCCATTATAATACAATTTATCTTCGCACCATAGATGATAATGATATTCTTCTTTTACATTATTATTTTTAATTGGTTTACTTAATTCAATAAATTCATCAATTGTTAATACAGTTGGGTTGCCGAAAGAAGTTAAAAAACCATCATAATGAACTTCATTATTTTCATTTACTCCATAATAATCACCACCACAAGATCCATCTAAACAGTCATTATAAGTATCATTTAAGTACTTAATGACAATTTCTTTAAACCTATCATCCCAAATATGTTTTACGACCCAACTTTTTGGTAAATTATTATTAATTTTATTCATAATATTATCTTATTTTATCATTATAAAGCCTTTTGCAATAAACAACTATTTCTTCGGTTAATTCTTTACCAACATAATTATTTAACAGTGTAAAACCACCAACTACATTAAAACTATACATTGGAGTTATGGTTGGATAAACCTCAATAAAGCGATCTATATCAATTATGTTATTAAAACCAACGCAATTATCGATATGATTGTTGACATAATACAAAATTACACTTTTATCATTTTCAATATTAGTCTCTTCAAAATAAAATTCTATAGAATTATCATTTAAATAATTTTTAAGTTTTAATAAAAAATTGTCATTGATTTTATTAATTTTAAAAATATATTGTTTTTCCATAAATTATTCGTTTTATTATTACAAATATACACTATTTATATTAATAATAAACTACTTTTTAATTTTATTTTGAATTCTATTAAAACATATTCCTTCTATTGTAATGACTTAAACGATGTAAAATATCAATTGTTGTATGATAAAGCTTTACAATTAAGAGATTTTAGAAATAATATATCTAAAGACATTTGTAATAACCCATTAGAATTCTTAAAATTATCTAAGTTTGATTGTATTAATAAATATCGAATAAGGTTGGATAAATGTAATAACCAAGATATTTCTAATGCGATAAAAGATGTTTTTGTTTGTTATCAAAATAAAAAAGATAAGTTTTTAAAGAATATAGAAGTTAAATTACAAAAATCAACAACTAAAAGTTATTATAAAGTTAATACTAAAAATCATAAGAAAGGTGAATTAAAAGATTATGAAGTTAAATTTCATAATAATGACTTCACAAAAGTAGTTTCATACATTAGTAGATATTATGATGAAAATTTTATTAATTATATTAAAACTAATATACCAACTGACATAAAACAAATTAATTTTAGAAACAAACTACTTTATTATATTGATAAATTTGGCGATAGGTTACTTACTTTATGTAAAAACAAACAATCAAGAGTAATTAATAACTGTTTTAAAACACAAATTGAGTTTAAATCACTATCATTCAGTTCATATAATGAACAAGTTGGTAATATTATAAATTACAATGATAATAAACATTCGATTTATAATTGTTATATAACATTAAGCGGACAAAAGACTGATGATGGTAAAATACATATACCAGTTAAACATAACAAGGATTATCATGGAAGTTTAAAACATTATTATAAAGAAGCTGATAAAAGAAATTATCGTAAATGTAGTTATGAAATAATTTTTCCAAATAATAGTAATAATAAAACCAATAAAATTAGAATTGGTTTAACAAGGGAAGTAAATGAAAAGATTATTAATAACAAACAAGGTTATTATGGTATAGATGTTAACGTAAAACATAATTTATTTTGTGATAAACATGGTAACGTTATTGATTATGATAGAAATTTGTTTGATGATTATATTAAATTTTTGAAATATTGTGATGAAAAATTATCAAAGAAGCCAAAATATAGTAAATTAAGTAAAAAAGATACAATAACCAAAAATAAATGGCAAGTCAGAATTAAAGATATGTTGAAACGCAAATCTAGTGATTTGGTTAAACAATGCAAAGAATTAGGTAAAGATCATATCGTTATGGAAGATTTAGGAAGCTTTGGTAAAAGTATGGTTAGATCGGAAGACCTTTTAGGTTTTAAGTATAGTAGGTTAGTTAAATTACTTAATTTAAGCGATTTAAAAAATATAGTAAGTAGTATAGGTAATAAAAACGGTATTCAAGTAACGTTCATTCATGCTCCATACACATCCATAAGTTGTTCTTGTGGATGTATTGATGAACGAAACAGAATTACCCAAGAAGAGTTTAAGTGCATTGATTGTGGGCTAACCGCCCCTGCTGATGCCCATTCAGGTGAAATGATAGAGGAAAGAATGAGCGTAGATGTTCTACGCACATTATTGATGACACTTGACATTAAAACAGGTTTATACAAACCTAAATTGTTATCAAGACCTTCTATTAAGAAAATTTTGCATGAATGTTATGATAATAACGGATAAATATCCGCTTTAACGATAAAAAAGAAATTATATTTAGTTTCAAAACAAAATTTTTATCGTTTTTTATTATCATTTGTGTAGTAGAATAATATAGGTTTAATATATTTAACCTCATTTAAATCAAACAATTCTTTGATTTCATTCAATTTTTTACTATCAATATCATTGCTATCAATTTTAAAAACATATTCTTTTTGCATAAATTAAATAATTTTTTTAAACCAAATTTTTGTTGGATATTCATCATTAAACACAAATAACGTTACAGGGCATAACCAAACCTGAAAATCTCCCTTAATATTGTAATTATTTTCTTCCACTAGTTTATATGTAGCACCGCTAATATCATCATTATTATCTGAAATCAATAATAATTCATCATAACTATCAAAATCATCATAATTAACAGGTTTTATAGTTATTATTTCTAATTTAACCCTATCTTGACCTTTACTAACAATATCCAACAATATATCAGCTCCAGCAACCATTTCAAGATTCTCTAGTGTACCGATACCAGATTCAATGTATTCAGGTAAATCGATATACCACCTATTTTCTTCGTTTTTATAAAATTTGTGTACCATATTTAAGTTTTAATCAATAATTACCATTTAATACAAATATACACTATTTATAATTAATAACAAACTATTTTTTTAATTTTATTTTGAATTCTACCAAAACATATTCTTTTTATTGTAATACTTTAAATGATATAAAATACAACTTATTATATGATAAAGCTTTACAACTAAGAGAATTTAGAAATAATATATCTAAAGATATTTGTAATAATCCGATAGAATTCTTAAAACTAAGTAAGTTTGATTGTATTAATAAATATCGTGTTAGATTAGATAAATGTAATAATCAAGATATTTCACACGCAATTATTGATGTTTTTGTTTGTTATCAGAATAAAAAGGACAAGTTTTTAAAGAATATAGAAGTTAAAATACAAAAATCAACAACCAAAAGTTATTATAAGGTTAATACTAAAAACCATAAGAAAGGTGAGTTAAAAGACTATGAAATAAAATTCGAAAGTAATGATTTTACTAAAATAGTTAGTTATATATCTCGTTATTATAATGAAAACCTTATAGATTATATAACTACTAATATTCCAACAGACATAAAACAAATTAATTTTAGAAATAAATTACTTTATTATATTGGTAAGTTTGGAGATAGATTACTTAATTTATGTAAAAATAAACAAAAAAGAGTAATTAATAATAGTTTTAAAACACCAATCGACTTTAAATCGCTAACATTTAATTCATATAATGAATTAACTAAAAATATTATTAATTATAACAATAATAAAAATTCAATTTATAATTGTTATATAACATTAAGTGGTCAGAAGACCGAAAACGGTAAGATACATATTCCAGTTAAACATAACAAGAATTATCATGGGAGTTTAAAACATTATTATAAAGAACCAAATAATAGAAATTTACGTAAATGTAGTTATACTGTAATTTTTCCAAAAAACACAAATAATAAAACAAATCAAATATGTATTTGTTTAACAAGAGAAGTTAATGAAACAATTGTTAACAACAAACAAGGTTATTATGGAATAGATGTTAATGTTAAACATAATTTGTTTTGTGATAAACATAGTAATACAATTGATTATGATAGGGAATTGTTTAATGATTATATTAAGTTTTTAAAGTATTGTGATGAAAAATTATCAAATAAACCTAAAAGTAATGGTAATAAATTATCTAAAAAAGACACCATAACCAAGAATAAGTGGCAAGTTAGAATAAAAGATATGTTAAAACGCAAATCTAGCGATTTGGTTAAACAAACAATAATGTTGGGTAAAGATCATATTGTAATGGAAGATTTAGGTAGCTTTGGTAAAAGCGCTGTTAGATCTGAAGATTTATTGGGTTTTAAATATAGTAGATTAGTTAGTTTATTAAATTTAAGTAATTTAAAAAACATTGTAAGTAGCATAGGTAATAAAAATGGTGTTCAAGTTACATTCATTCATGCCCCATACACATCCATAGGATGCAAATGCGGTTGTATTGATGAACGAAACAGAATTATCCAAGAAGAGTTTAAGTGTATCAGTTGTGGGCTAACAGCTCCTGCCGATACCCATTCAGGTGAAATGATAGAGGACCGTATGAGTGTAGATGTTCTACGCACATCATTGATGACCAAAGACATTAAAAGTGGTTTATATAAACCCAAAATGTTATCAAGACCCTCTATTAAGAAAATTTTGCATGAATGTTATGATAATAACGGATAAATATCTGCTTTAACGATAAAACTGAAATTATATTTAGTTTCAAACAAAATTTTTATCGTTTTTTATTATCATTGTAAAAACCGTCAGGTAATGTATTTACTTTAGGAACTTTATCTTTGATTGATTTAATTTTATAGCTCATTTTGTTTATTTTTACAAATATAACTAAAAAACGCTAATATCAAACCTAAACTCATTTTATTTTATAAAATATTATTATCCAACGACTGTATAACTAATTTTTTCTTAGCTCTCGTAACAGCTGTATAAAAAGTTCTGTATAGGTTTTCTTGTGATTGTGGCGATGTCATTATATTATCCTCGCAAACATAAATGTTATCATAACCGCTTCCCTGGGCTTTATGAGTTGAACAGCTATATCCATACTCAATTTGTGGAAATTGTTTCTGTAAACCATAAAACAACTGCCAATCCGATGTTTTTGCTATTTTATCAAGGTCTTTTTTGTATTGAGGGTCGAATATCAATTCTAAAATTAAGGTTTTGTCGTCAAACACACATTCAGCCTCATAAACATCATTATAATTAGCTTTAAAGTCCCTTCTACCCATTTTATGAGAATGAACACTAACGTTTACTTCAATTGTTGTTTTATTATAACTTTTCACGATAAATGATTCTGAATTTTGAGCCAATATCTTTTCATCTTGTTCTGGATCATAAAATGGATTGTACATTGTAAAAATCTCATTTGGCATTATAGGGGTTGTTGCATTTGGGTACAACAATTCTCTTATTTTATTGTTGAGAGATAATACCGATTGAGGATGTCTGTTACGATGATTATTATAAGTTATGATTTTAGTTCCTTTAGGATTCTTTTTAAAGTCCTCAGCTGCCATATCAAGCATTGTTTGTTCATCACGTACAAATATTACACCTTCTCTAGATATCTCGTCATAATCAGTATTTCTAACCAAATTTACCGATTTATAATCAATTATACCTTTACTTATCTCAAGAGCTGTTGTTGAGACCTTATCTCCAAACCGCATTATCTCACTCAAATGACTTTTATTATACTCTTTATTATCATACAACATAAACGTGCTTGAAATACCAGATTCTTGACCTATTGGAGGAAGTTGATTAGGATCACCAACCCAAATTATCTTCAAACCACTAGGACATTTATCCAAAATATTATCCATCAATTCTTCTGATATCATTGATGTTTCATCAATAACCAATATACCAGCTTTCATGTAATTAATGCGTGGTTTTAACTTTTTATCTTCGGTAAACTTACCTGTTTCTTCATTCAACTTGATACCTAACAATGAAGCAACAGTACAAACATAATCATCACCAAGTTGTTTACCCAAAATGGTTTTGGCTTGATGACTTATTGTTGCACCATACACTTTTAAACCTGTTGATTTCAGAGCTTTTTTCATGATGGTTGTTTTGCCAGTACCAGCCGCACCAGTTAAAACAAATGATTTATCGTTTTTATTGTTGATAAACTTAGATATTTTTTCTAACGCTTCAATTTGATCGTTATTGGCGTAATAATTACCAAACAATCTATATTTTTCTTGCTTATTTGAGTTATTATTTAATGGAATTAGGGACATTATATATTATTTAAACTTATATTTTCTATTTAACAAAGATACGTATTTTTTAATTAATAAAATGAATTTTACCAAAAATATTTTACCTAAACATGATGTTTTTATATTTGATGATATAAAAAATTGTGAAAATAGTTTTGATTTTACTAAAATAGAACATTTACAAGGGTTTAGGTTTGATACCGTTATTTTATCTTATAGGAGATATTATGATAATAATGTTGTTGATAATGAGTTTATAAGTAAATTGAAAACTATAATCAGCTTTGCTACGTTATTAGATACTGACTTTTCAAACCTAAACATAGAATTTGGATTCGAAAAATATTTCAACTTTAATCTTTTGGAAAATGACTGTGAAAATTTAGGTTTAAGTTTTAATGCAATTGAGAACATTATTAAAACCAATAGTAATATCATTATAACCAAAAATATATTAAGTGAATTCAGTTTAAATTTTAATAATTATGTTGATAGTGATAATGAAAATATATTAGTGGAATCCAATGCTACAAAATCAAATTTTAGGTTCGAAAAATATATGAGTAATAAGGATGTTTTATTGTTTGAGAATAAAGATGATTATTACGATGAAGATGATTCCATAACTAATATCATTAAAAACATATACAATGTTAATTCTTTAATTACTATTGATTTTTAAATTTATCCCAAACATAACTAAGCATTTTTAAAAACTTTTTATTATTTTTATCATTTAAATATGAAAGAGATTTATTAAATTTACCACTCATAATTTTATCATAAAATTCATTAAACGTTTTAAAATTAGGTATTTCCTTAATTATTTCAGATAAAGCACCAGAAAAATAAGATCTAAATTCATGAGGTAGATTTGTGTAATCAATTTTAGATTGTATGTCATTTGGATTTACAGAATTCATTGTTTTTAAAGTATTTTTACTAACTATTTCCTTACCTCCCCTAAAATAATGTTCATATAAATGAGTTAGCTCATGAGATAAAATATTTAATAAATTATCCTTTATTATGGAAATAAATTCTTCTTGAGGTTTACTTAGGTTTGATAATAATAAATTTTTTATATCATTTAAATTAATTACTATATCATTACCTTCTCTATAAGCTACACTTTTATTTATTGAAACGAATTTAATTTTACTTTTCGATCCTATACAATATAACAAGAATTTTTTAAAATCATCATTGGTAGAAAGTTTCAACATATTTTTATTAAACAATATTTCATAATTAAAAATACTACCAACAGGTTTTGGTTTATTAAGTCTGCCATATAAAATTTTACCATATTCTGTTAATAAAAATGTGGCTAAATTGTTTATATTATCTATTTCTTTATAGTTTTCTAACAATTTTTTCTTGATGTATTCTTTGATTATTAATTTATTATCCATAAGAATAAATAGTTTTTAATAATATATTTTGCATTAAATAAATTCTATATAATTCCAATTTTCTTTATCAAAAACCTTAAAACTTTGATATAATTCAAACATGATAGGTTGACTTAATTTGTATTGGGTAATTAATAATACTTCCTCAATGTCCGTTTGATAATGATTTAGGTTTGGGATTGGATGTAAATCAATCCCTTTATCAACAATAATAATATTGTTTAATATTGAGTTAATAATATTAAAATTAGGAATTGTTTCTTTAGGAAACGTATAAATGTAACAAGTTATATGGGTATTTAAAGCTATCATAATTATATAATATTATTTTATATATAATTAGCCTTATTTTCATCTTCCATCACTAATTAATTTTTGTTTCAAAAAAATCTGGTAAAAATTCAAATGTTTTTCTCATTATATATTCACTTTTTTGATATACAAAACCAGAACTTCTTGGGTTTGGGATAATATTAAATGTTTTGTTATAGGTTTGAGTAAGTGATGATAAATAAAGGTGGTATAAAAAGTTATTACCATTTGGGTTTGGTACTATTTGTATTTTCTTTTCCATATTTTTATTTAAACACAACTATCTTTCCAAACTCTTCCAAACCTGTATCGTTATTAACAAAATGATCTTTTTTCTCTTCAATATTGATAATGGTGTAATGTATTGTGTCCAATAATCTTTCATAATCATCATATATTCTTTCTTCTGAACAAATAACAGAATCTTTATCCAACATCAATAGTTTTTCTATTAAATCACCAACAGTTATTTTACTCATAATTACAATATCAATTTACCACCATTATTATCATTTCTGTTATAATAATCATTAACATTGTAATTTATTAAAAAATCATCAATATTATCTTTATCAATTAAACCATTTTCCTCAATATCCTTTATCAACCCTAATATTTTGTTTGATTCTTCCAAACAAAACACTCTAGTTGATTCATCCTCAGACCTCAATCGCTCATGTACCATTTGATCATAAAGTAAACCTAGACCAAGTAGGATGTATTTTTTATTTTCCATAATTAATTATTATTAATACAAATATACCGATTATTTTTTAATAAACATAAAATATATACAAATGTTAGTGAAATAGGTAAAAAAGTTTACTATTTATAAATAAAAATAATATGTACACAAGCGTAAATTTTGCAAAGAAAATAGGGATCAATGTCAAAACATTGAGAGATTGGGAAAAGAATGGGAAGTTATTACCAGAATTAATAACTGAAACAAATAGAAAAATGTACTCACATGAACAATATGTTAAATATATGAAAGAAAAATTTAATATCGAAGTGAAATAAATAATAATAATAATATAGGTATGAGTATAAGAAATGGAGAAAAATGGACAAAAGAAGAAGATAAATTTTTGGAAGAAAATTATAAATCTAAAGGTGCTTGGTATTGCGTAGAAAAATTAGAACGAAATTTTAATTCAGTAACTAAAAGATACGCTAGAGTTTTTATTAAAAAAGAGACTAAAATAATAGAAGTGGATAAAGAGGTTTGGAATTATGATAAATGTAAAGAAGAAGCTTTAAAATATAAAACTAAAGCCAGTTTTATTAGAGTAAATAATGAAATTTACAAATACATAATAGATAATAATTGGGATGAACTATTATTACATATACCGCTAATAGAAAATAAACCGAGTGGTTATTGGACGTATGAAAGATGTAAGGAAGAGGCGTTAAAATATAAAACAATGGTAGAATTAGCTGAAAATTGTGTAAGCGCTTACAATAAAATACAAAAAAATAGATGGAAAAATGAGTTATGTTCACATATCGAATATGGGGCGAATTTATTTAAAAGAATGGTTTATGCTTATATTTTTTCAGATAATCATTGTTATATAGGTTTGACTTGTAATAAAGAAGATAGGAAAAATAGACATAAAAAAGATGGACCAGTTTATGATCATATTGTAAAAAGTAATTTAAAACCAGAATATATAGAATTAACTGATTATATAGACGTAATAGAAGCTAGTGAATTAGAAAAATTTTATATTAAAGAATATGAAAAAAATGGTTTTATGTTATTGAACACTTCTACAGGTGGACAATTAGGTAGTAGTATTGTAAAATGGACTTATGATAAGTTAAAAAAAGAAACTAGTAAATATAAAACTTGTGTGGAGTTTGCCAAACATTGTAGTGGAGCGTTAAAATCAGCTATTAAAAATAATTGGTTGGATGAATTTTATCCAGATAACGGATATAATAAACCACGTACCATTTGGGATTACAATAAATGTGAAGAAGAAAGTAAAAAATATAAAACTAGAAAAGAATTTATTAAAAAAAGTTGTACCGCATATAAAACTGCTAAAAGTAATGGTTGGATAGATGAGTGGTTTCCTTTAACTGAAAATAGGTTTTTATGCGAAAAAAGAAAGTGGGATGAAGAGTCGGTTAGGTTTGAAGCTAGTAAATATAAAAGTAAAAGTCAATTTAGAAGATCTGCACCTAGAGCTTATGATATTGCTTTAAAAAATGGTTATCTTAATGAATTATTTCCAGAAATACAGTGGACGTATGAAACATGTAAGTTGGAAGCGATGAATTATGAAGATAAAGCTGAATTTTCTAGAAAATTTCCAAGCGCTTATAGATACGCTAAAGAAAATAATCTATTAGATGAGTTTTATCCTAAAAATAACCCTATAAATTAATATAGGGTTATTTTTATTAATTATTAATACAAATTAACATAAGTATAATCGAATGATTTTTGTCTAGAGTTTTGTTTACCCAATATAAATCCAGCTAAATTATTTAACCCTAAATCCTCTAAAATATATTCATCCGTTGAACAAACTGATGGTAATGATATTTCCATATAATTAGTACCACACTCTATTCTACTTCTATGGTAGTGACCTGATATAATTAAATGGTAAGCACTATTACCAGAACCATATAGGTTCACCAATTCATGACTTTTACGCTTAACTAAATTATTATCACCATGAAAACCGATTAACTGAATATCTCCATTTTTTATATTAATAATATTGTTTTCTGGTATAGTTATATCAATAATATCTTTTAGTTCTCTTTGTAAAATTTTGAAAGCTATTTTTCCTGGTGTTCTATTTTTGTCATCTTTACGATCAACCTCAGATCTGTCATGATTTCCCGTAAGTGCTTGAAAATCAATTAGTAACGATGGTAACTCATTTTTTATATGCAAAAGAGATTCTTTAATCGAATCTACAGCAAAAAATATTTGTTCATCTTGGTGTAAATCTTGTTTTAAAACTTGTCCACCGTGAAAACCTCCCTCTAGAAAATTTTCTATTAAATCTCCAAAAAAACCAATTATCAATTTTTCAATATCATTAAATTTACAATATTCAATAGTTTTTTCAGCAATTTCCATTACTCTTTCATGAGCTATATCTTTATTGTAAGGTCTACCAAATACTGGACGATCAAAGCACTTGCCAAAATGGGTGTCAGAAAATAAACAGTAACCTACTTTTTTATTTTTAGAATCCTCTATTTTTTCAAACCTATAATGTTTTACATCTGTTTTTCTTTCATTAAAATATTTTTCAACAATTTTCTCTATATAATCTCTACTTTCTTTAATCTCCACCAACTCTTTTTGCGTATCCCTAAGTTGTTTTTCAATGAATATTGGTTTATCAGTAATAAACTTTTTATAAACAGCATTTTCTTTGGCTTTAAGAGCTAATTCAACCAGTTTTTCTTCTGATTCTTCCTCAATTGAGTGTAGACTTAATAGTTTATTTTTTGAGATTTGGAAACACAAAATTAGGCGTTTAAACTCAATAAAAGTAAATCTTGGGAATAATTGAGAGCAGTTATTTTGAGTTGTGTATGGGTATTGCGAGTATATTGAATCCATTTCAGACCTAGAAAGAGTTCCGCAGAAGTCTTTTTCATCCCTAACCATAATTTTGAACTCATAATCAATTATTTTACCGTTTTCGTCACGATTAGCCCACCAAGTAGATCTTTTATCGTATTTAATATCATTATCTAAATCGATTGTTTTTTTAACGATTGTTTTAAAATTATTATTGCTATTACCAAATTTATTAGCGATATTTAAGTTTAAATCATCATATTCTTTTTTAAACTTAATTAACTCATAATTATCATTGAATTTAATGATATTATCGCTAAAAAAATTCTTACCTCTACCTTTATGTTTTAAGGCTTGATGGATGCTGACTTTATTGTTTATAGCATAAATTAAAATGTCTTTAAGTTCTTTTATGCGATATTCTTGGTTGATTGGAGATGATAATGGTTCTTTGTTAATAAGAGTCATGGTTATTTGTTTGTGGATTAAATTAAATTGGGCGTTTTATGATAGTTGTTGAATTTTCATCAATCAAACCATTTTCTGTCATAAAAACAGATAATGATGGGGTTAATTTTGTTATTTTAAAAATTTCTTTTATAAATTTCAATAGGTAATTTTGTATATTAGACAATTTATACTTATTATAAAAATAAACATCTATTTTATCATAGCTCCTTACAAAACGATTATGAGTAAAATCAAACCCAACAACCCATTCTTTATCTTGGTTTATTAATTCAAACCCATATTCAGTTTTATGAAAGCAACTATTTTCGAGTATATTTAAAAGGTCAATCTTAAATTGTTCATATTTTAATTTCATTTATACATTTGTTTAATATTAATACAAATATACTGAAAAAAATTGAATAAATGCTATATTTTTTAATATATTTTAGCTGTTAATAGCTTTAAATCCAATAATTTATCCAAAATAACTGATTTTGAATCGCTATTTTTGCATTCTATCAATATATTTTGGATTAAAGTACATATTTGGTAGGATTTTAACTCGTTTGATGAATATGTTATTGAAAACTCTATGGGTTCTGATTCTAATATGTTTAATATATTATCGTAGATCGAATCGTTCATCTTTAAATTTTTATTACCCCTTGAAATTCCTTATTGTTGAAATCACCAAATATTTTATATTCGTATTTTATTGTTTTACCCAAATTTTCTGATAAAAAATTATTAATTGATTCTTTATCGTTCATAAACCAATACCAACTTGTATTTATTATACAATTGGTTTCAATATCTACTATGTTGTTTTTATTTATTAATTTACCAAACCTAAACGTTTTGTTGGTTTCATTTATATGTTTGGTTAAATCATTCTCAACAAAAATTAATTTCAAATTACGTTTTTTCTCATCACCTTCAATTTGTATTTTAAATGATAAATATTATTATAATAAGCTCTAAACGTTAATGTTTGTTCGAAATCGTTTTCTACATATCCCAAATAAACTTTATTATTTTCGGTTTTAATCTTTTTAACTGTTAACATGACTTATATTTAAACTAATCCATAAAATTAAAAAACTTATCTAACCTATCATTTTGTTCTTTTATAACTTCATCCATATTTTTTATTTCGTAACATCCATCACTATCTAAAGGTACTTCAACACCATCTTCTAATATTTTAATATTTTCAGGTTTTAGTTTAGGATAATCCTCAAAGCAGTTATGTTTTTCATTTAATAATATTAAATTTAATTCCCTAATAATTAAATCAGAATTAGTATTAATTTCAGTTAAATTATCTTTATTATCTAACCTAACTACGTTTCTAAGTAATTGCACAGCTAAATCAATAGGTACAATTTCAAACAAATTGTTTGTTTTTACATTTATGTTAACTATTATCATATTTATCTTAATTTAAAATGTAACTTCCGTATTCTTTAGTAATCGTAGTAGAAAAAGGTAGTGATAGTTTATTTACTTGTTCAAATGTTCCTATTAAGTTTTCTGACCCTGTGAAAACTATATGTTTATCTAATTCTGTTTTAATATCTAGTTTTAAACATCTACCTTTAAATTTAGATGCTGTAATTTTAAAATCATGTACTTCAATCTCAAGGTTAATAATCTCATCTATTTTCTTTTTAGCACCAGAAAATGATTTAGGTTTAGGTTTGATATTTAAATCACTGAATTTCTTCATTTTAGATAACTTATTAATTAAATTTTTAGAATTTGCATGTTTTAACCAACCTATATATGATGAAACATTTTTACGATTTAATCTTTTAAAACAAGATTTTTTAATAGTTTTCCTAACTAAAATGTGACTATGGTAAAATTTATAACCAACAAAATCTATTCCACGATTAGAAACTGGAAATATTTGGTAATTAGACTTTACTTCTAGTTTTAAATTAATTGTTAAATAATCTTTTATTTCATATAATATTTTATGTAAATCTGGTTTATTATCACTTAAAATAACAATATCATCAGCATATCTGAAATAATACTTAATTTTTACTTTTTCTTTTAACCAATGATCAAATTGTGATAAATATAGGTTAGCAAAATACTGACTCATTAAATTACCAATAGGGACACCAGAATCTACGCTATCTATAATTTCATCTAATAACAACAATAAATCCTTATCTTTTATTTTTCTTCTAATAATAGTTTTTAAAATATCATGATTTATAGAAGGATAAAACTTTTTAATATCTAATTTTAGACAATAAGTAGTGTTTTGTTTATCTTTTAAGGTTTTCTTTAATTTATTTACAACTGCATGAATACCCTTATTTTTAATACAACTATAAGTATCTGAGGTAAATGATTTTACCCAAATAGGTTCTAATATGTTCATTATAGCATGATGAACTATCCTGCAAGGGTAATAAGGTAATTTATAAACATCCCTTTCTTTAGGTTCAAACACTTTAAAAACCTTATATTTTGATGTTTTATAGGTTTTAGAAGATAATGTTTCATACAATTTAATGATATTATCTTCTTTATTTTTATTATGTTCAATCACATCAAAATATTTAACTTTACCTTTACTAGCTTTTTTATCAGCTAATTTTAAATTTTCAATGCTTATAATAGTGTTGTATAAATTATTACTTCTTTTCATTTTCTCTTGCCGATTCAATCTTCTCCAAATATTATTATTATAATATTTTACCAAAGCTTGTTGGATATGTTTATTTTTTGGAATGTCTCCAAGGTTTGGGTTACAAATATTTTGCAAATGCTGAGAACTGATATTCGAATTCGTATTCCAGTTGTTGTAGTTGTCATACACCCAACCTGACCCTGAACTATCAGAAACGTAACCCACAACCTATTGGTTAGATTTAGAACGAAAACTACTAAAAATTTGCGTTTTTCGTTCTAAATCTCATTTTTTCGTTTAAGACATCTTGAACATTTGATTGTACAAACCAATGAATTGAGTTCCTGCATACTCAGCAAGGTTTGAGGTTTTAAACGTGAGCCGAGAACCGACATGCGAAACCGTACCCCAGTGGTCGCAGCAGTCACACACCCAACCCGACCCCGAACCAACTTGTTTAAACCAAGGGAAATATTTGTATTCATTGGAATTAGACCAATTAGGTTTCCAACCTTCATTTAACGCTTTCGCTACGATTGAGAGTTTAAGAGAAGCTACTTGTGCTAAAATTCCAACATTTTTACCTGTATAATTCAACAAAATATAATCATCTTCATCCTCAATACCAACGATACCTAAAGCATCTTCAAACGTTTTAATTTTGTCGATTATACCTTTATCTTCTTGTGGTATGATAATCCCATAATCTTTTGATGTTACCAACGCTAGTTGCTCTTTTGTACCTTCTTTAAGTAAAAGTTTGATATAATCATCAGGAATAAGTATTTCATCTTTTTCCGTAGAAAAAGCTAGTTCACTTATTTTACTTTTCCATGTTGAACAATCAAAACTTTTGTAAAGTTGACTTAATTGTTTACGACTCAATTTGTTTGTTACTTTTTCCATAATTATTATTTAATTGTTTTTGTTATAATATTCAATACGACAAAGATAATGAAAAGGTTTCAAACTTTAATAATTATTTTCTAAAAATATTTTTATTAATTTACCAAACCTAAACCTCTTTAATCTTATTTTCTACTTCTAAAATTTTATTTTTAATTATTTCTACTTCTTTTTCGGCTTTATAACATTTATATTCAACATATTTTAGTTCATGTTCAGTTTCTTCAAACCTTTTTGTAGCTTCTTTTAAAGATTTCTTTAGGTTTGATAGTTCAAGTTTTAATGAGTTTAGTTCCATGTTATTGATTAATATAACTAAATTTATAAGTATTTTTATATAATTTTCCAGTTTCACATTTAGATTTAAAACATGTATTAAACCCACCACCTTTAATATTTAAATATATTTTTAATAAATTAAGACTATCAAATTCAATTATGTCATTAGTTTTAATATTTTCTAATTTAACTTTTTTAGAGTGTTTTAATCCATTTACTCTATTAAGTTCTGGTAGAATATTTTCTCTATAATTAATAATAATACTTTTATAAGTTAAGTACCTATTATATTTTCTATCTAAATATATAATACTATTTTCATAAAGTAAAATCATTAAATTATAACCATTATCACAACTTATACTTACACTTTTAGCTTTATTATTAATTTTGTCAATTATTTTATTATGTTCATTATCACTAAATTCTAATAATTTTTTACAAATTAATTTAGTTCCAGTCAAACTAATAGTTACATACCTATTATCAACTAGTATTACGCTACCATCCCCATCTATTACACCTCTCCAAAAATCTTTTAAAAATTCTTTAGGTATTAAATTTAAGTTTGGATCAAGAGTATTTGATTTTCTTTCGGTTACACCATATTTTAATAAATCTTGAACTAAAATTTTACAAGTAACAGTAAAACAACATGATGTAAAAATTTTATTATTTAATTTCACAACACCTTCAGATATTTTATTGGGAGAATTAATGAATTTTTTAAATTTTTCTAGGTGTGATTTATCTTCTCCTTTAAGTCCAATTGTAAGTTTATTTTTAATACAACAACCATCTGCCATTATAAAACCTAACCAATAAGATTTTTCTTCAGAATCTATAGTTTCAAAACATCTATAATTTCTATTTAAAAGTTGAGTTTCTCCTCTAGTACGTATTTTAATACCATTTTTAAGTAATATTCTTTTAACTTTATTCCGATCTAAATTTAATTTATCAGCAACTTCAATTACTGATAAACCATCATTGTATTCATTAATAACTTTTTCTATTATCACACTTATTTCAAGAATTTAGTATAGTTCGGTTTAAAAAATGACGAAGCTTTAAGTATCTTATTATCCGACTTTCTTACAAAAACATAATTACCATTTACAACTTTATAGTCCCAATCATCTTTACCAGCAACAGTAGCTAGTGCCTCATCTTCTGTTTTGCAGAATTTACTCATGTTAGAGTCCATTGTTTCTTTGAATGCGTCTTTAGCGATATTTGTAAAACCATTTATACAATATGCACCCAACACAACCACCTCTAAATCACAATTAGCATCTAAAGCTTCAATTTTATTAAAAACATTAGTATCATGTAATTCAATGTTATGGTTTAAAAGATCTGTTTGTTTCTCAGCGCTTTGTTTATCTTTTAAATTAATGAAGTATTTATCTAACCCATAACTTTCAGCCAATTCTTCTAGTTCTTCTAAAATCAAATTTAACCTTAGTTTTCGTTCTTTGATTGTTGGGATGTATTTATCATCTGTAAATTTAACTGTATGACCACATGTGGTTTGGAAATTTACTACTTGTCGTAAGTTGTTTTGTATGAGTGGTATTTCAACTACGCCGTTTGTTGGGTCGTTTAGATCCATATCTTCTGTTTTAATACCATTTGGATTTAATACTGGATGATAGTTATTTGTTCCTATTTTAACGTTGTTGTTATCTGACATTATATCTTATTTTATTTTAATTTTCGTTTATTAGTTTTTTATATTCGCTTGATGTTAATAAATTAGTTAATTCATCAGCGTTAGTTATTTCGATTTCTATTATCCAATTACCATATGGATCTTCATTAATTAATTCAGGGTTATCGATTATAACATTATTGATGTTGATTATTTTACCACTTACTGGAGAGAATAAATCGCTTACAACTTTAACAGCCTCAATTGAACCGAAAACTTGATCTTTAATAACTTTTTCTTGTTTCAATATGTCAACAAAAACTATATCACCTAATTCTTTTTGAGCAAAATGTGTAATACCTATTCTGGCGATATCACCATTATTAGCTTTAGATAAAATTTGTAAGTATTCGTGTTCTTTGGTGTAAAAAAGGTTGGTTGGGTACATAAAAATAATGTTAATTTTTAAATTATTTTTTCTAAAGCGTTTATATGGTTATTAAGATAAATTAAGTTTTGATTTATGTAATTTAAATACATACCAATTTTTTCTCTCAAACCATTAGGTTCTTTACATACATCTGGATTAGGGTCTGATTTTCTTTCATAATTACCATCAAACCTATCAATTAATACACTTAATCTATGATTTAAATTATTTAAACCACTATAATAATCTCCTAATTGATCTGATATTTCTTCAATTATTGTTTTTTCGTTAGCGATAACCCCTTTCAAATCATTTTCATGGTGACTATAAGGGAGTTTGTCTTGTATTTTTTGCATAATTATATATTATTTAAAGTTATTACAAATATACTGAAAATAATTTAGATTTAATTAGGTTTATTAGATATAATTAACAATAAAATCACTACAAATACCATAATAATCTTTTAAACTATGCGTATTCCCTAATTCTGGTAGAACCGCTATAGTTTTAACGCTTATAGGTTTTACTTTTGGGTAAGCCCAGATAAAGTTATTGGATGTTATTGTGTAATCGTCATCTTCGTGCCAAAAGAAATGAATTCCTTCATTTAACATACAAAAATTTAAAGCGTCACTATTCTTACAGTGAACCCATAACTTATCGTTCTTTAGATACTCTAAATTTACCTCGTACTGAGCCGAATCGTGTCCGAGGTAAAGTTTGTCATCAATTAACCAAAGATCTATCTCAACATTAAAACCAATCCTTAACGCTATATCAATATAGTCAGGATGATTTTCCTTTTCTATGTTTTTACCAGTTAAATTACCTCTGTGGGATATTAGTATCATTTATGCTATTAACCTTTTGAAAATGTTTATTATTTTTTTAGATGAGTAACCATCGCCAAAAGGTGAAATTGCATCAACTTTGTAATTCTCAACATATTTCTTAAAAACTCTCCCTAATTCATTAGGTTTAGTTACCATAAATGATGTTAATCCAACACTTTCTGGTCTTTCGGTCACTTCTCTACAAACAAGACATTTTTTATTGAAAAAAGAACACTCTTCTTGTATACCACCACTATCCGTTATTACAAGTTTTGTTTTAACTAATAATTCTACCAAGTCAGTATGCGTTAACGGTTCAATAACTGTCACATTAGATAATAAATGTTTAAATTTCTGAACGTTAGGATTTGGGTGTAATGGAAAGATAAATTCTAAGTTAGAATATTGAATCGCCAATTTATTGATTTCAGTAAACCATTTATTAATATTTTCATGGTTCTCACGTCTATGCATAGTAACCAATACTTTATTAGTATATTCACATTTACTCTTATATTCAATTAGATTATCAAGAACGGTATTACCAACAACAAATATTTCGCCTTGTACGTTTTCTTTAATTAAATTTGAATAATTTAACTCAGTTGGACACAAATGTATAGTTGCAATTGTAGAAACTATTTTTCTATTATTTTCTTCTGGATATGGGTTTTCACAATCATATGTTCTAAGTCCAGCTTCTAAATGAATTAATTTAATTTTTCTATGTAGTGCAGATAATGCTAAACCAATTACCGAAGTAGTGTCTCCTTGTACTAAAACATATGAGATATTTTCAAAAATTTTATCTGATAAATTCATACAATTTTGCATTATATTATCAAGTCTATTTAACCCATACTCAACCATATCTATTTTAAAATCATATTTACCATCAGATATATCTTTATGTTGTCCAGTAAATAATACTTTAAAAGGTATTTTTTCTAAAACCATAATTTTAATCAATGGTTTAATTTTAATATATTCTGGTCTAGTTCCGTAAGTTAATAATATCATATTTCGTATAGTTACTTAAAAATTATTTGATAGCGTGTATAAACAACCATTGATAATGATAGTTCATTATATTAGGGTGTGGAGATTCCTTTAAAGTAAATTTAACATCTTTAAACCCTATTTTATTTAAATCTTCTTCAATTACCTTAAAATGCTCTTGATTGGGTATTGTAAAATCATTACCAGCGTTTGTACTTGAGACGTTATACTTATTATCTAACCAATAAAAACCATTATCCCAACCAAAACCTACTTGTAAACATATTTCACCTGATTCGTTTAACAATTTGTAAAAATCTCTAATTATATTAAACCTTATTTCATGAACACAGATATGTTGAATACAAATAGTAGAGTATATAAAATCATAATCGTCAGAATTAATTGAACATGATAACCCATCTGTGTTAAATAATTTTACTTTATCTAAATCGCCATCTAAATAAAGTTTAGCATACTCTAAATTTTTTAATATTAGATCGGCTCCATCAACTCTATTAAAAGTGGTCAACATTCTTTTAATCATACGACCCATTCCGCATCCAAAATCAAGTGCTTTATTGTATTTTCCATTATAGTGTTCCAATAAATACGTGTCATATGGATATAATTCATGTACATCCCAATTTCCAACGCATTTATTTTTACAAGACTCATAAGTAGCCGAATAATTATTATATTCATTTACTTGCATATTTCTATAAGTTTCTTTGTTCATATTAATTAAATTTTCGTTTAAATTTTATATCGCATTCAGCATCTATACCACTTTTATCAATTATAATTTCAGTTGTGAAATTATTACCCTCTAAGTATTCGATAATATGTTTGTAGTCGTTATCGACTATATCATATAAATTTACATTATAAGCAGCTTCACAAATACCTTCTTTAACTATTGATAATTTATCTTTTAAAGATTTTATAACGTTAAAATCATGTCCTTGCGCATCAATCCATAAATAATCAATTTCAGTTATTTTATAAATATTGATAAAATCATATAAACTGATTGTTGGTACTATATACGAATCCGTAAAATTAAAATCTGGTCTATTAGGCCATTTTTTATGTATATCTGGAGTAAAATTATTTAAACTACTACACCCCCAATTAGAAGTACCAGCTATATTAAACTTTTTTATTGTGGTTTCATAATCTATGGCAAATGGTAAAATAATGACATTATCTTTATTCTTATATCGTTTCCATAAATCAAAAGCTAATTCCATAGCTGGTTCAAAACAATATAACATAGCATCATCAGCTACAAATTTATTTGTATCAGTTCCAATATTAGAACCAACTTCTATATATGTTTTTTTATTTTCCATAATTTTCTAAGTAATAGTTTAAATCTTCTGGTGTACCTATACCCCACATTTTCGGTATATTAAATACTCTTATTTTTTTATCATCATTTATTGCTTCATTAAAAACAGGACAAATATAAAATTCGTTATTAACTCTTATATTTTTACCAATCATTTGTTCAGCATATTTTACATAATCAGAACCTTTCTTCCAAAAATACACACCTACTGTTGCAATATCTGAAATAGGGTTCTTTTCAGCAACTTCAGTTACAAAACCATTTTCATCTATTTTAACAAATGACCATTTAGGGTGTGTTGATGTGAACGTGACGATACCACCATCAGCGTTTGTTTCGTTCATTTTATACATAAACTCATTTGAATCCCATTCAATAAATTGGTCCGAATTTGCCATAATTAAAGGTTGGTCATTGTTGATAAACTCTTTGGTTAATAATGTTGTACACGCTGCACCTTCAGTTAACCCATCTACTTCAACTATTTTGCAGTTCGGTGATATTAGGTTTAATAATGTGTCCAAGTTATATTTTTCTCGGTGTTTTTTCTGTACAATATAAATGAAATTAGCGTTCATGTTTAAATTTTCACTAACCACTTTAATCATTGGTTCACCATTAACATCAATTAACGGTTTAGGAAAAGTATATCCAGCTTGTTCAAATCTAGAACCAGCTCCAGCCATTGGTATTAGGATATTTAATTTGTCATCAGACCATTTTGGTGTGTGCATAGTTTTGTTTGTTTGTATTTCTATTATTTTATTTTTAATGTTAGAATAAGTTACTTCATTAGGATTTATCACTCGCAATATATGTGATTTACTTCTAGAAGCTGCTAATAAACCATAAGGTGAATCTTCCACTATTAACGTTTCTTCTGGTAGCACACTCATATCAGAAATAGCTTTCCAATACATTTCTGGGTGTGGTTTACTGTTTTTAACATCTTCATTAGAAATGATTAAATCAAAATATTCGATTATACCTAATTTAGATAAAACAGTTAAAACCGTTTTTCTAATTGAATTAGAACAACAAACTATTTTATAACCTTCTTCGCTCAATCTTGATATTGTGTTTAGAAGTATTTCTGATGGTATTAATGAACGTAATTTTTCTAATGTCAAATGTTGTTTTTTATCCCAAACATTTTTGTGTTCACTCTGAGGTAGTCCTTTATATTTAGTTAACATATCTAACTTTTGGTTGGTTTTTAAACCATCATACCTACTCAAGTGTTCAGACCAAGTAATAAGATATTCATCCCCAATGATAGATAACGCTTCATTAAGTGCTGAATAGTGTATTTCTTTAGCTTCGACTAATACACCATCTAAATCGAATATAATTAATTTTGTCATTATTTCTTTGTTCCTATTATAATGTAATTAGGCCATCTAGTCTTTGGATATTCATCCAAAATTATTATGTTAAAATCTTCACTAATTCTATCGATGAATTTAGTTTTTCTGTTTTCATCATGAAGATTCATTGTTAAATAAATCCTATCAGATTTAATTATTAAATCGTTATAAAATTGATATATTCCATCATCATTAAATTCAGATAAACAAAATTCACTAATGAATAAATCAAATTTATCAAATTTATTCCTATCAGTACTAGTAGATATGTTAAATGATGATAAATATTTTTGTGCCAAAGCTTCAACTTTAGGCAAATCACAAAGAAGATAATCCTTTAATTGGTGGTTGGTATTGATAATACAAGATAAACCACCATAACCAATACCCAACTCAGCCACTACAAAGTCTTTTAAACTACCAAAATTATTTTCTAAATCAACAAGTGTTTTAATATATCTTAATGTATTTGGTGACATAGAATAACCTGTCTTAGAAGTCCACATCATCGGTGATCCAATTGAATCGTTGATTTTAAACGAGTCTAGTTTATCAAAAATAGTTTTATTATTTATTTCAATGAACTCATAAAACAAAGGTGCTTGCCAATCTTCACTCATACCAACGATACAGTTATAATCTGGATTACTTTTAAATGTTTTAAACTTATCTTCATTTGTTAGAGTTTCACTAACTGCTCTATCGTATCTACTTTGGGTGTTATGACTTGCTAACCACATAATCTTTTTTTATTAATTGTTATTTTAAAAATTTAACATAATCACTAACTAAATGTTCTTTATTTAATTCAAAATCATATTTTCTATATTTATTATATATTTGGTTAGCTTGATACGAACTTAGTCTAATATCACGTTTAATCCAAAATAAATCGTTATTTTCGTTAAGTGTTGGAAGAAAGTATTCAATTTCTACTTTATTCATTAACTTAGTAATGTATTGTTGAGTTAAATGAATTTCTGGTACTAAACACCAAGACATATCTTGTATGTCCCATAAAACTATTAAATCATCAATAGAGCCAGACATCAAATAATCAATTAGATAACCTGGACAATTTGGGTATACTTCATGACAATGCCAACACAAGAAATTCATTGAATTATTGTCTAAATATTTAACAAATTCGCTTATATTTGTAGGTATTATATCGCTTCTTAACTTTAAAGCTCTTTTATAACCTAACTCTTTAGCTCTATTTAACCCAGCAATAGTTGTTATCTTTTGTAGGTTTAAATTAGCTGGTCCAGCATATAGCGGTAGTTGACTATAAACTACCAAATCAGAATCTGAATATTTCTTTTCTTCACCTACCCATGTTGAAAAGATTACGTTGAAATCTTTTAACGCCTCACGTAATTGTTCTGTATAAGAACTAGAACCTTGAACTATAATAACAAAATCTTCCATTATCTAATGCCTCTATTATCTTTATCAATATTAAATTCAGTAAAAACTAAATCTAAACCTTCTTTATATTCTGAATAATTCCATTTACCTTTAACAACCGCTGTTGCGATATAAGGGTAAATACTTGAATTATAATGACCACCTACTTTACCCCCTTTCTCTTTTACACATAAACCTACTTTTCCTAGAACCATCAAATATTTAGAGTTTAATGGTTCGTCCCAGATAACATTAACCTTAGATTTTTCAAACATTTGAATTAAATCTTTAGTTCTCCAAATAGTTATTTGAGCGCTGAAAAAATATTCATGGTCTGGTTTTAAGTAAATCAATTCACTATTATAATCCACAATATCAAAATCAACACCGCTATAAATTAACCTTATAAATGAAACATCTTTATCGTTATCTAAAACAGAAATTAGTTGCGCTAATTTCTCCTTATTAACCGAGTCAAATAAAATATAATCTTCTTGCGAATAAATTACATAATCAGTTTTAACGACCTTTAAACCATTTATCATTTGTTTATAATATTTATCAGCGTTATTGTAAACTGACATAGATAAACCATTGTAAGGCAGTTCTATATCACATAAAACAACATGTTCTTCGACACCAAAATACTTATTAATTCTTTCGAAATAAGGTTTATGAACATCAGAAGTTTTACTGTGTGTATACGTTAATAAGGTTAAATTATTCATTAGAAACTAGAAATCATTTTAGAATAGAATGAGCTTGGGTCCATATACGGTCTTGTTAATTTACCATGAACATATTCATCAATTGACGAACCAACATCTACGTAAGTGTTATTAGGGTTGTTTTCGTATAGTTTATGAATAATAATCTCTGAAATTGGTCCGCAAGAAATAAAAAACAATTGGTTATTTAAATCTTTAAACTTATTAATCTTATCTAAAAACTCAACGCTATTGGTTTCCCAAAAATTAATACAATCATTCGGAAATGGAATTATTTCCGTAACGTTAAATGGGAAGTTTTCAATCTTCGCTTCTTCATTACAAATAAGAATAACCTCTCGTTTATTAATACATAATTTAAGTTTCATACTTAAATAATTACCATTAATCCATAAATTAGCAAAAGTTAATTTATCTTCAGTTTGTTTTATATTTTCTTTTAAGTATTGATAATCATTTACATTATCACTTTTGGATGATATAGCATAAAAATAATTAGATTCAGTATGATTAAGTGTTAACATTAATTCTACACCAACCTTAGTTAATATATTGGGAGCTTTCCATTTATCAATTGAGAACGCTTGAGTTATTTCGCTTACTTGATATCCTTTCATTAACATAACTTCACCATCAGCATATCTTGCAAATGTGAAATTCTCTTCTTTTTCAATTAAAGACCAAAAATACTCAAAATCATCATTAAAATTTCCCATTAGTGTTTTATTCTTTTAAACCCTTCTTTTATTATTTTTTTATAATAATCATTCATTAACTCCATGTTATTTGGGTTTAATGAAAGCGCATTTTTTTCTGTTCCCATCTCCCAACCTTTTAAACTACTCCACATTTCTTTATTATTTATAGGGTGTGGTGGTACATAAGTTTTTAAACCTAAATATTTTTGCAACATATATGAAAAATGCATATCTTCACCAACTATTTCATAACCATTTGGTGGAAGTTCTCTCCAAAATGCAGTTAACCATTCTTTTTTAAAAAACCATGAATGTCCAACTATATCAACTTCTTTAGTTGTTTCATTAGGATTTGCCCAACCAACCCTTTCTATTGGAAAATAATTTTCATTACTATTAAAAATAACACCAATACCACCTAATAATCCGTTATATTCTTCAATAGTATTTAAACAATTTTCATACCACATTGTACCAGGTATGGTATCATCATCAAAAATGCAAATATATTCGGTTTTAGCGTTTAAAGCATAGGTAAATCTAGCCCAAACACCTAAATTCTTATTAACTATACTAGTTGTTAAATTATTAGTTATATTTTTATCAAAAATATCAGAATTGTTATTTTGCCATAACATTATTTCTTTACTTTTTATAGTTTGATTTTCAATAGCGTTAACTTGTTCATTTAGAAAATGAGGTCTTTTATAACCGTTTAAAATAGTTGTTATCATATATTTCTAATTATAGTTTTATCATTACATAATATATTTACTTGATTCTTATATTCGTCACCATTAATTGTTTTACTAATATCTAGTTTTCTATGCGGTAAATGGTATGTATTTAAAGTTAATTTTTTCCTAATTAAACCATATTTAACTAACCTATTATTCATATCATCATCTTCACCACCCCAAACAATAAATCTTTCATCAAAACCACCTATTTCATTAATCACATTATATGGCACTATGAAGAATCCACCTAAAGTAGTGTCTGATCTTTTAGATATAAAATCTTTCTTTTCGTTAAATAACCCATTTAAAACATATTCTTTATTATACAGGTCATAACAATCAGATACATAAAATTCATCTTTTCTAAGTTTTTTTAAATTTTCAATCAAAACATCAAAATCTTCATCTAGTAAAAATATATCTGAATCAATTAAACAAATAAAGTCACAATTTAACTGTTTATTAAATTTTAAAACATCATTAATTTTTTTAGATTTTAAAAAATAATCTTTAGGATATGGTATATGGATAGAATTTTTTATTACTATTTTTTCACTAAAATCAAATAAATTTAAAATATACTTATCATTTATTTGATTTTTAAATGAATTGAAAACATAGTTAACATTTTCGATCCTTTCCGAATCACCATTATCCCAAAATAAAATGTTAAAAGAAATCATATTTTTTATATATCTATAAAGTACGTTTAATTTTTATTTATTATGTGAATAAATGTCATAAATATTGGTATCCCAAATTTTATTTTTTAAAATATCTTTATCTATATTCGTTTTCCATAAAACATAAGGTAAAGATACTTGGCATTGCGGAGTTATTACAGACCATTTTTTAATCTCACTATACCAAACCTTATTAAAATTAATAACCTCTTCATCTCTATTATTACGTAATAAAAAACCACTTTGAAATAACCCATAATGTTCAGGAAACCCATCTTCTTTATAATGGGTTAATTGTTCAATGATTTTATTTTTTTCTTTATTATATTTCGGTAAAGTAATTGAGTACTCACCTTCAATATAAGCGCAATCTCTAGGAAAATTAGCCATACAGAAATGTTTGTATAACATTATTTTATTACTTTTATAATTATATAATAAAAAATCTAAAAAAACATCGTTTTTAACTATAAAATTAGCATCTAACCATATAGTAGTTTCATATTCAGATAAATAAATTTCTGGATGACATTTTATTTTTTTATAAAATAAAGCTGATGATTCATTAGTATTATTTTCAACATATCTAATATCCCAAAATTCTGATTTTAATTTTTTATTATCCGTAAATAAAACATAATCTATATCATCAATTTTTATATGGTTTCTTAATGTTTCATAATCCCCAAAAATACAAGTATAAATGCAAATTTTCATATATTAATATTAAAAATATTTTTAACTAAATAAGTTGTTTCTTTTTTAGAATTTAAATCAGTAGTAAAAAAACTATCACCAACATTATAATTTTTAAATTGTTTATCAAATTCGTTTAAATCGTAATTATAAGCGCTTTTTGATGATGAATTATTTGTTTTTTTCATTATATTTTTTCTAACAAAACTATAATGATACATTTCTACTTCTTCCCTTTTAAATATTTTAGGGTTATTACATTTCATATTTCTAGTTGGGTCGCAAATTACAACACCATTTAAACCTAATATATAATTATTATCATTTTCAACATTAAAAAATAACGATACAAAATATTGATTATCTGGTTTTACTCTAAAAGTAGGTTCTTTAAAAAATGTTTGCATTTGACAATATCCGCCATCAATAGTTTCATCATCCAAATAGCATTTTTTAACGTATTCTAGTTGTTCTTTTAAGTAGAATTCATCGCAATCTGCGCTAAGATGATACTTACAATCAGCATTTTGACTCAAATAAACCCCAATTTTACGCTTTTCTAACTCATTCCAGTGTAACCCCATATTCAACTTTGGGTTATAAAGAAATATTTCATCAACTAACCCTAAACCTTTTAAGTTATCCAACAACCCTTTTATATCCTCATCAGTTTCCTGACCAGAGTTAGATACATTCTGATAAACAACTGATATAAAATCAACTGATTCACGAATGGATTTAATTGAACCTTCTAGTAGTTCAATACCATCAAAGACATTGTAGGAAGCTCCGAATTTAATATTATTGCTCATTAAAATTAAATACGACTTACTATTATCCATTTTTTAATTATATCTCAAAATAGATTCTTGTAAATTATTATTTCTATCGACATTTTTTTGTTTTTCATCCGAAATTAATTTATTATCTATTTCCAATAAAATTTTATTAAGAAATTCAGTTGGATTTAGGATTGAATCGTCATAATAAGTTATTATGTAAGTTGAAGGGTTTACTGAAATAAAAGATAAAACCCTTTCATTAATCCTATCTATGTAAACGTTTTGAATATCAGATATTGTGCTTATATTTCCAGTTTTAAAATGTAATCTAGTACCTTCTTTAAGTTTTTTATAAAGAACTGGATAACTAACTGTTGATTCTAATATTAAACTTTTTTCTAAAATTTGAATATATTCTTCATCAAACCAATAACGTTTACAAATCATTTCAAGCCCATGAAACTTAAAGATAACAATTTCTTTCATTATTTTAAAATCTGAAAAATGATTGTGGTTTTTAAGATCAGCGATTAAACGTTTTAAGGTTAGATATTGTTTGAATTCTTTAATTTCATATTTAAAATAAATAGATATTATTGTAACTATAAAACATAGTGTTATGAATAAAATTATATATCCCATAATTCTTAAAATTTTACGTTTTTCGTTTTAAATTTCATTTTTAAGACAGTTTGAACATTTGATTGTACAAACCGATGAATTGAGTTCCCATGTATTTTGCTTTCTCTGACGTGTTTACGCAGAGCCGAGAACCGATATTCGAAAGCGCATACCAGCCGTCGTAGCCGACATACACCCAACCCGACCCCGAACCAACATTTTTGAACCAAGGATAATATTTGTATTCGTTGGAATTTGACCAATCAGGTTTCCAACCTTCATTTAATGCTTTCGCTATAATTGAGAGTTTCAAATGGGCGATTGAAGATAATATATTGTCGTTTTTACCACTGTAGTTGAGAAGTTCTTCTTCGTCTTCATCCTTAACACCAACTATCGTTAAAGCATCTTCAAAGGTTTTAACTCTAACCATGATGTTTTCTGATTGTTTAATACCATATTTCTCAACCAACTTCTTCTGTTCATCTGTACCTTCTTTGGTTAAAACCAATAAATATTTAGGTTCTATTTCAATCAAATCACTATCAGTTTTAAGTACATTAGAACTTAATATTTCAGAAATATTAGTTTTCCATGTGGTACAATCGAATTTACCATGTAATTCAATTAGTTGTTTTCTTGTTAATGTGTTTTTCATTTAATATATTATTTTAATTATGGAACAAATATAACAAAAATATTTTAATTTTTAAAATATTTTTTCAAAACCCTATCAATTAATTGATTTATTTCTTTTATATCAACCAATTGAAGCTCAAGTTTGATCATTTCGACTGATAAATCATCACGATTAATCAAATGAAGTTGGACTATTTTATTTTCTCGTTGTTGTTGGACAACTTTTAAGTTTAAATTATGGTTTTGGTTCAAAATGTGTTTTATATTTTAATAATATATTTTTCTAGTTTATTTAAATTAGACTTGATTAAAGGTACTAAAAAATTCATCATATCATTATATTCTCTTTGGTTTTTTTCTGGGTCATTTTTTCTGGTTTGTGATTCATAATGATAAGCAACCGCATTACCTAGATAAATATTCTCATAACCACCCAATATACATTTAACTGACAATTCTACATCTTGAAACGCCTCTTTGTATTCTTCATTCCACATACCGCATTTTTCAAACAATTTTTTACTTATCATCATAAATGCAGCAGTATTACCAAACCTATTTCTACTCACTCCCTTATTATAGTTATAATAATTACCTATCTCATAATGTCCAAACCTAATATTATTTTCTTTTTGGTTATGTAAGCAAAAAACACCACCGTGTTGGATGGTATTATCGCCAAAATGTAATCTTATTCCAATTGTTCCAGCGTTATGTGTTTCTTGGTATGTTTTTACCATCAATGAGACGCTATCATTAAGAAGCTTTATGTCGTTGTTACAAAAAACTATAAGTTCTGTATCACTACTTATATGATTTTTAACGACATCATTGTTTATTTTACTGAAATGATAATAGTTGTATTCAACTAATTTGATTTTATTGTTAGTATTATACTTTTGAATTATTTTACTAATATTATCATCACTAGACCCTGTATCAGCAATAATTATTTCATAATTACTATAATTGGTTTGATTTAGTATTGAATCAATACATTGAAACAACAAATCATTTCTATCTTTGCTTGGAATGATTATTGATACTTTTGGTTGTTTTTTTATCTTAATATCGATTTTATCAACAAAAACTTTTGGTGTTAGTTTCAATGGTAAATGATCAGAGTATTTACTTAAAAAAAAACCTCTTGATTGATGAAATTCATCGTTTGGTACGCCAGCTGAGAAATGGGTTATCTCAAAACTAAACGTAACACCTATTTTAACACCATCAATATAATTAGGAATAGTAAATCCATGATCATAAAAATGGAATTTACCAATAGATTCATCAAACCTATGTTTTATCTTAGTCTTGTCAAAGGATATAAATAAACCATCAATAGTAACAACCTCTAACAGTTGATTTTTATATTTTGGACTGAATTTACTCAAATATTTTGGGTTATTACCTATTTTATGGTAAACATTACCACACATGGTTTGTTGCATTTGTTCCCAATAAACACCACTTTCAGGCATCACGCTAGATCCAGCTAAACCTATAATACCAAACTTAGGATTATTGTTATAATCGCTAATTAATGCTCTTCCCCAACCTTTTTCAAGTGTTATATCATTATGACAACAAACAACAATATCATATTTGGCTTGAGAAATTCCTTTATTATAAACTTCTGCCAATGAATATTCATCATTGTTTTGAAACATTAATATTTCATACTCTTTAATACTTATTGTCTCTTTTAAATGACTAATAAAAGAATCGTTATAGGTTTGATCTTTATGTGTGCTAAAAATAATTGAGATCATGTATTTTTTAATTAAAAATTTGTTTATACCAAGGTTTATTTTTAACTTCTATTTTTTTAACTTCTATTTTTTTAACTTCTATTTTTTCTACTTCTTTAATTTTAGATATTTTGTAAAATTCATCAATTAATATATTCCATTTTAATTTAGTTTGATTCAATTCATTTTCTAAATTTTCATTTTTTATTATTAATTCTTTACAATAATCATCTGCATTGTAATAAATATATTCATAATAATTATGCCTACCACCTTTACAAAATATTAATTTATTTTTATCCAAATTTTCTTTCATCTCTTTTAATTCATTATAGAATTTAAGAGAAACTATTACTTTTTCTTCCATAATTATATTTATTTTTTCATCCCAAACATTCCCATCATTTGGTCAAGTATGTCATCATCTTTTGTTCTTAATTCGGTTATTTTATCAAACCTAATCTTGTTTTTGACGATTTCCTTTGCTTTTTCTTCTGAATTAGCTTCAATGGTAGTTTTTAATTTTTTACCATAAACTTCAAACAATATTTCGTATTTTTTCATTATTCACTTATTTTAAGTACGTTTTTCAAAATATCTTCATCAATTAAACCTTTTAAGATTTTGTAATTTGTTTTAAATTCTTCTTGGGTTTCTTTTATCGTTACAGATTTTATAAAACCTATAATTTCTTTTTCTTCAATGTTATTTTCCATAATGTTATTTAAACCAATTCCTCAACCAATTCGCCTTTTTCGATCATTTCAAGTATGTCATTTATATCAACCCCAAACCTATTGATATTATAACCGCCATAAATCGGATTATCTGGCTGAATTTCTTCCAACACAAAAAATTGTTTTTCATCCAACTTACAAGTAACTAATTTTATAGGGGTGTATTTATTGTTTTTTTTAACCCAACATTTATTAGATATATCGTTGGGTTTATTACTATCATCTATACAAACGACTTGATTTACATTAATATTCATAATATTTTATAATTATAATATTTCTTTTTTATTTTTAATAATATAACTTAAAAAGAAACTTATTCCTTTACCCAAAGGTGCGCTTGTGGTGGATATTATCTGAATGTTTTGATTATCCCTATAAAAATTATTTATTTCTTCATTTAATTTTAATAAGTTATCATCGTAAAATATGTGTGTTTTTATTTCGTTTTCCATTTTTATTTTGTTTAATTACTTTTTATCTTTAAAGAACAAATGATGAATAAAATCATCATTATTTTTAATTTTAGTCGAATGTACGAAAATATTTGTTTTATGATCTGGTTTTATTAAGAATATATCTCCATTCAATCCACATCCGTTATTATATTCTATTTTACGATTCATATTCAATTTGGTTTCAATTTTCCAAATTCTTTTTATAAAATCGTATTGCTTCTTATTTATTTTTATTGATTCAGCTTTTTCATCCACAACATAATATGAACCTTCATGGGTTTCACAATCAGAACAATCTCCAGATATGTTTTTAAAATCAAAACCTGTACCTTTCACCTCATAAGAGTCATCACACTCTATTTCTTTCCAAGTTGAGTAAGGTTCAATGTATCTTGCTGATATTATTAACCTTGGTTTTTCTGAAACCTTCTCATATTTTACATATTTTGGCGTTAAAAACAAATCTAACAACCAAATAACAAAACATGTGAATGATAAATATATGGATATTGTTTTTAACATTTATTTTTGTGGTGCTGGTTTAATATTAGGTTTTGGTGTTTTAACTATTTTTTCAGTAAATCCCATAATTATATTTTCACAAATATACTGATTATTTTTAGATTTTAACCAAACTTTTTAAAGTATTTTTATAAGCAAGCAATTTTTCTTTCAAAATCAATTTGATTACTGGTAAAATCAACGCTAAAAGTGCTTTTTTGAAGAAATCAAAAATATATTGAATAAATTTATTCTTTAAGAAACAAATAAGGAATTTAATCAAACCCATATATTGTTCTATCAATTCTTTGATGTTATTAATGGTTTTTAATTTACTACCAACTAAGTTGGATTGCATGATTAAGAATATCAACATTTGTGGAGAAAAAATAAGTTCTTTAATCAATGTCAATAACATTTTTTTGGTAACATCTTTCCTATAATTATCCTTTATTGCGTCATTATTATCAATATTGGCATTATTTAAACTCTCATCCAATGCTTTTTCTATCAAAATAAAAGCGTCAGTCAAATAATTTTTATCAAAAAAGTCACTAGGTAAACTTAATGTACCTTCACCACAACCAAAATCAAGGTTATTTACACCTCTTTTTATCTTATCAGCTTCAGATTCTATTTTTTGTAAACCATCAATAGTAATTAAAAAAACATCATCATTACTTGAAGCACCATTCATTATATTTTCTATATAATTATCTAGCGTTAAAACACCTTTGATAGCATTAACACTTTTCTTTTTAGATATAGTACCAAAAATTGAATCGACAGTAAGGTTTGATACTTGTTTTGAGTCGATTGTGGGCATTGTGTCCAGCATATTATCCAAAAATTGCTGTTTAGTACCAAAATTAACGTTGTTGTTACTAAATGTGACCAAATTTAATAGTTCTGAATATGAAGCATTAAGCGAATTATTGAAAAAATTGTGGTTTTTATTACCATTTAACACATTTTCATAAAATTCACTATTAAAAGAACCATTCGGCATTAATGTTTTACCCTCAACCGTATTTGGTGGTTGTTTAAAATTTTCATTATAATCAAGCAAAGACATAGGGATGGGTATTGAAAAAGAACCCACTGATTGATTGGATGAATTAGTAATATTTAAGAATTTTAATTGACTTAATAATAATGGTATTATTTGTTTTATGAATTCATTAAACAATTTACTTAAAATGGTTTTCAAAACCTCACCGCCCAAGATTGTACTAATTAAATTTAATATTGTTTCAACAGGTCCACTTATTAAACCTGAATCTATATTAAAAAAATTATCATTATTAGCGTTTTTAGCTAAAGAGGTAAAAGACTTGATACGATTTATTAAGGATGTGGACTCTAAGAAACTCATAAATAATCGTTTTATACTATAAATCTACCTTGTTTCTTTTTAATTGTCACTACAATGTCATTTTGAGGGTTTTTGATCTCAAAAATACTATCAGATTCACAAAATAACGAATAATCAACTGGATTAATTTGTTTTGAGTCATTATCAATATAACTCATAGTTGTTTCATTCAATGAATAACCATTACCTACTTTATTGTATATTTTTAAATCAATAACATTCAACACATTCTTGATATTATTAATGTTTTCAATCAAACCTCCTAAGAATATTTCATCACCCATGTTCATTTTTGAAACGTCATGGTAACTATATGTTGCATTTATTATTTGGTTTTTGATGTCCAATTCAGTTGCGTTATCATCAACTAAAACAGTTATATTGTAAGCTAAATTGATAATTTTACCATCTCTAACCTCAATATAATCATTTACCATCCTTTTCCAAGCCAACCAAACCGAAATATTCCTTTTTAATAAAGATATTGATGTATTATTTAACTTACCGTTTGAATCTATACCTATAATGAGTGGTACTATCTTGTTATCTTGTTTTATAACGTTTACTTTGTAAGGTGAACCAAACTTGCCTGGTAATAAATAAACCATCACCAAATAATCGGTTAATGTAACACATCTTCCTTGTGATGCATTATAATATTTAGTCAAATATCTTATTTGTTCAATAGACAATTTATCAGCACCACCAAATGCTGGTATAGTGTTGTTTACAGTTAAACTTTTTCTTACTGTTTGGTTAAAATCATTCCTAACACCATTGATATTGAAATAAACATTACCCAAACTAGTTAAAACATTAGCACCTATGTTAGATGATGCACCATTTGACGTTCTGTATTTAACATATAATGTACTATTTGGTGGTATTGTTATTCCTAATGCTGTATTTTTAAGATATGAAGATAGCGAACTAAACCCTTTTTGCGTAAAGGTTTGATTAAACCTATCATATGATTCTGATCCTGACCCAAACGTTAATTTACAAAAACCATTTACGGTATATTCTTTAATAAATTTTTTGGTAACCTTTTTTAATTTGGCTACTTTTAAGTTATTTTCAGATGTACCACTTGTATCTTCTATAAATACATGTTGTTCAGCCAAATATGGTACTTCGTAATAAATTAAATCTTCATCAAAAAAATCACCATAACTAGGAGTGTCAGTTAATATGCCAGTTTTAACAATAACTGATAATACTTCTGAAACATCATCATCTGGTAAGAAAACATCCATAAAAGGTTTAACATCGCTTTGTTTTATGGTTTGTCTATAAATTTTAGTAATACCATTATAACAAACCTCACTTTTAGTTATGTTATATGATAATATATTACCATCAGCTGATATGTTTGGGATAATTTTTCGGTTTGGAGTACCTAAAGACGAATATGGTGAAGAAAAATCCAAATCATCCAAAATCTCAAAACTCTTACCACTACCTATAACTTGCGTACCAGATTTTAATATAGGACAATAAGAAGGATCAAAACTACTCCCTAATGTTGGTACAGTAACAGTAAAATCACATATTGTAACACTAGCTCTTTTATTTGGTAATGGAACTCCTTTATTTTTAGCTAATTGAATAATGTTTTTATCCTCAAAAGCATAATCAATTTGGGTTTCGTTCAATACTTTATCAGTGTTAAATGATAAAATATCACCAGTTGCAGCCATCAAATCCAATAACATCGAACCAACTGAACTATCATCAAGTATGGTTTGAACCTCATCACCATAAAATGATGTAGCAGTTTTGATTAATTCGCTTCTTATACCACTAAAATCCTTATTGGTATAATCTAATGTAGGTTTTGTCATTTAACTGTATTATATAAAGTTAAATAGAATTTAATATAGTATTAATTTTTTATTTATCTTCTTTTAAAATATAAAATTACAGTCAAAAATGTAGTTAATGGAATAGTAGTAAAAGCTCCTGTTGTTATTTTTATTTCGTAAGTATCCCCTTCACTCATATTAGTATTTAATGAATTTGTATATTGGTTTGTATTTGAAGCGTTGAATAATACATTATTACTAATTAACACATCTGTTGTATTATTAATTCTTAAATTTATCGTACTTGGTTGAGACGAACCAGGAGTGCCTGAACGAATACCAATTGAAGCACCTACTAACGTTGCATTAAATGGAATTTGCATTATACGTTGATTTGCAGTTGTAGTTATTACTCCAGTAAAAGCGCAAGAACCTAAATAATATGTAGTTGATGACATATATGTTGATGATGGTGCTGAACACATAATTGGGAATAAAACGTCATTAATTATAGCAATAGTCCCACCAGATATTGGTAAAATAGTTGGTGATGTAGTACTACTTAAAACATTAACAACATTATCATAAGTAATACTAGAAATATAATTATTTGGGTTGGTTTTTAAATAATATTTTGTATCACCACTAGAAAAATTAATATATTCATTAGGATTAGTTAATTTATAATAATTAGATTCTGTAAATGAACTAGTTATATAATTAATATTTTCTCCACTAATAACTAAACCTTTATTATTATAAGTTATATTATTAAATGAATTACCAATTGTTGTGTTAGGTAATGTTAATATTAAATTATTATTTAAAGTATTTCCAGTTATATCACCAGTAACAGTTAAAGCACTTAAAGGAGTATAACCTAAATTATTTTGTTTATTGTTGAACGTTAACCAATCAGTTGATGTAATTAACCCTCTAGTGGTAGAACTACTAGCAGTAGGTAAATTAAATATATGTACATTATCGCTGCTAACAATATTAAAATCATTACCAGTGTTACCAGTAACCAATGTTTGTGTTGTCCCTGTTTGATTGTTTAATTTAGTACTAGGTTCGACCCATGATGTATTTGTAGCATTTCTCCAGATAGGTTTATTTAATGTGTTATCAAAATACATTTCATAAGTTTCACCGCTTATTGGTCTATTATTAGTAGTACCACCAGCAACTAATTGAATTTTCTTCCAATCCGAAACCGAATTAGCGTTCATAGCAACCCATATATCATTCGAAGTTCCAGTTTTACCCCATATCTGACCACTAAATTTAGGTGTAGCACTTGGAACTAATGAAGAAGCTCTATACATTACACTGTTCATTGTTTCAGATAAAAATCTACCTTTTGGTATACCGTTTTGCATGAAAACCATACCACTAGTTATTTCGGATTGTGTGGTATTTTCTGGAATTTGTATATATTTTTGGGGTAATGGGACTTGTGTATCAGTAATATTTATAATCATATTATTTGGATTATAATATAACGCACTAGTTTCTGTATACCAATTAGTTAATGAACCCAAATATAAATTTGTAGTACCACTTAATGTCCCATAACCCCTAAAAATAGCTCCACCATTCTTAGTATCCCCAAAATGTCTAATTGAATCAGCTCTGATTATAGCATTGTTACCAAATGCTATATTATCCATTACATCAGAACCAATAATATTTGAGTTTTGTCTAGTTATATTTTCTAAAGTTACGTCATTACTGTTAAGATCCATACTAACCGTTTCACCAAAATAACAATTACGCATCACAATACTGACACCACTAACGGTTCTTATGGTTTCACGAACTCTATCTGTATTCCAATTCTCAATTATTATTTTAGGACTATTTTGATCTTCTCCATTTATATTTATAGCAACTCCATCTATTGAATTAATTTGGTCTTTATATTTTATAGTTACATTTCTATATGTTGATATGTTTTGTTTACCATAATCTATATTGTCGTAGTAAATACCGTCTGTTTGACCTATTATTTGTAAACCATCTACAATAGTTTGAAAACCTCTATCTTGAAAACCTTGTCTACGGCCAGCGCCAACAGTATCTCTGTCATATTCACCATCAATAGAAATAATATTTCTAAAAGTCCAATTCATTGCCCCAGGGTGGGTGTCCCAAGCAGCGCTTAACATTCTTCTAGCAACACCACTTACTGTTGCTTTTCTAGCAGTACCATTCCAAGCTGGTCCAAAATCAGTATAAATATTACTGGTAATTGCATGTCTACATTTTTCAGCATCCACATACACATTAGCCCCATGTGAACTACCAGCTAAACTAACACCATACCCATATTGGTTATTATTTGTATAATCTCTTATGTTTCTAGCGACTACTCGTATGATGGAATTAAAATCACTTAACATGAATAATCCTCTTGTCCAACAAGTATCAACTTTTATATTGATAAAAGCGTCAACTGAACCTTGAATAATTACGGCTGCTTCTTCTGGACTTGTAGGAATATTATATATATCACCATCCGCACTAAAAGTTAATCCATTAATATAACATTTATTTGTTGGTAATTCTTGAATAATAGGGTTGGTTGGATAATCATCTTCAATTAATCCATGCACCCATATAAAGCCATTTTCAATATCTAATATTCTAAATAATTCTGCTTTTCTAGCGCTAGTAGCGCCAGCAAAACTATAAATGTCTTGTGATCTTATTTGACAAACCCTATTAATTGTAAAACCTGATGTATTTACAACAGGTATTTTACTAACAAAACCACCACCAACAACCCTAGTGGTAGAAGTAATAACTCCATTAACGTTAGTTTGTACACCCCAAGATGGTCTCCATGTTAATGTTACACTTGAATATTTATTTAATATAGTACCATATCCTTCTACATCTAAATCAGTTGTACAAATTAGGCCATTCGCACGAATTACCATATTTGATGGAATATATAATGGTAAACCAGAATTAATAGCTATTTGCATATTAATTGTTTCATCAGTACCATCACCCTTAACACCAAAATCAATAATATTTATTCTACCACCACTAGTTGAACTTGATAAAGGAATATACCCTAATGCATTAATGACATTACTGCTGGTTATTGAGGAAATATAATTGTTTGGGTTTGTTTTTAAGTAATATTTAGATTCTGTAAATGAACTACTAATGTATTGGTTTGGATTGGTTGATTTATAGTAATTATTTTCAGTGAAAATAGTTGTAGTGAACCCACTTGGGTTATTTGAGTTATAAGGAGAGTAACCTAAAGCATTTACAACATTATTTGAAGTAATACTACTGATGTAATTGTTTGGGTTAGTTAATTTATAATAATTAGATTCAGTGAATGATGATTCAATATAGTTAATATTTTGACCACTTACAACTAAACCTTTATTATTATAAGTTATGTTATTAAATGTATTACCAATTGTTGTTTCTAATAAATTTAAGATTAAATTATTATTTAAAGTACTTCCAGTGATATCGCCAGTTACTGTTAAACCACTATAACTAATTGAATTATTAGTACTTGATGATAATGGAATATAACCTAAAGCCGTAATAATATCGTTTGAAGTAATCCCTGAAAATGATCCAGTAAAACCTGTAATATTAATTATTGACCCATCAAACCTATATAATGATAATGTATCCCCACTTAAATAACCGTTAATAATAATATTATTTGTAGTATTATTAGTATAAGTAAAAGCTGAATTGAATGTAAATCCTACTTGATTTAATGGAATTATGTTCAGTTGCGACATTATTTATTGTTTATTTTTAAATAGTTAAATTTCTATTTAAAAGTAAATAATAAATAATGATCAATACGTTCATAAAAAATAATTTAATATCTAATTTTGATTTATCTGATACTAAATCATATAATGTATTAAATAATTACATAATTTCAACAATAAAATACCCATATTCAAATTTAGGCGATTTAAATTTAGATAATTGGGGTTTACATATGTATGAAGTTGGTAGAAGTAGTTTTATGTCTGGAATTACTCAAAATTTTGATTTCAATGATAATAAATTAAAGTTATATAAAAAATCTATTAATGATGAAAGTGGTAATACAACAACATACAATGCTAGTTTTTTTAGTTCTAGTACTGTTGGTTATTTTCAATTACAAGGTGGTTATTTTCAAAATTTCTTCAAATTAGATGGTTATGATTATGAATTATTACCTAGTAGATATAGTAATGGTTATAGTATTGAAACTTGGATATATAATGATCAAAATACATATAATAACATAACATCTAATAAAGATGGTTTCTTTTTATATTTAGGAGTTAGGTCTGAAAATAAATATTCAACCACATATTATAGTGAAACATCATATACCACCACTAATAATATTAATTTAACACCAATAAATAATGATATTGATTTAGATCCAGAAAACTCAATTTATGATAATAATTTAGGTTTTAGATTGAATGAATATGGTCAAATAGGTTATAGATATATTACTATTAGTGGAAATACTGTTGAAAATTATTCTGAAAAAAGCATCCCTAGTGGCTGGACACAAATAATTATATTATTTAAACCTTGTGGTACTATTTTTGAACAAACAAGTAAGATTCAAATTAATAGCAACATTATAAATCGAGATAGATTCAAATTGACTTGGGATGAGATGAAAGATTGTTTGGAAAGACGTAATGGTAGTTTGAGTATTTATGTTAATGGTAAAATATTTACTTCTTTTAATGATTTTCCAGAATTATGGTTGAGTGGTTTTAATGATATAGAAAAAGAAAAACAAATAGGCGTTCCATATTGTATAAGTTGGGGTGGTGGTACTGATGGTTTGAAAAATAACTGGCATTTTAATCCATCAGATACTAATTTTAATTATATACATGATGTAAATCAAGAATCTTTATTAATTGAAGATAATTTTGATGGGTCTTTTTATGGATTTATTAGTATATTAAGAATTTATGACAAACCATTAACATATAATGAAATCTTACAAAATTATAATTTTAACGCTAATAGGTTTGGTTTAAATAAATTAAAAGGCGGTAGAGTAATTTATATTTAATTTTCATAATGGATTTAAGATTAATAAACAATATAGATAAAATTGATTTTAAATTAGTTAGGTTATATACCTATGATTTTGGTATATATAATGACAAGAGAGGAAATATTCTCAATAGAATTAAAAGTTTAAATAATACTAATCAAGATAATACGCCAATTGAATTCATACCTATTGAATCTATATCATTATGTGATTTAATTTTACCTAGAATAGATGTTTTAATAAGTAAAGATTATGATATTTTATTGTTTGATGATTGTGTTGATGAATTCGTATGTGCAAGCGGTAATGAAGATATAATAATTTATGGTAATTCAGATATTATGGATTTTGGTAATTGTACTTTAGGTGGAGGGTGTATAAATGGTAATGGTGAAATCATATATTATTTAAATCAAGATATATTAAATTATGATGATTGTCAAATTTAAATAAATTCTATTTAATTAGAAATGGCTTTACAGTATATAAATATTACTTCTGGAACAGAAACTTATAAGTCAACTTATAATAAAATAAACAATAATTTAAGCGAACAATTTGTTTCTGGTAGTTATTCTAATGAACTTTTAAATTTATATAGGTTTGATGGTTCAATTTATACTATTTCAGGTTTTACTGGATCATTTTCAGGGATTACTTCAAACGATATTATTACGGCTTTAGGGTACACTCCATATGATTCAACAAACCCAAACCTATATATCTCATCAATAACTTCAAGTAATATTATTGACGCTTTAGGTTATGTACCTTTATCAAGTGTTACATTAGTAACTGGTTATAGTGGATTAACAGTTTCAGGTGATCTTTCTGGTTCAACTTTAAGTGATCAATTAACTTTAACTTTACAAAATGTAACCACTGGTAAAACTGTTGGTTCTTTAACTCAAATACCAATAATTACTTATGATTCAAAAGGTAGAATATTATCTTCAAGCACTGTCAATATTTTAAACCCAACATTAACTCAATGGAATTTTAGTGATTATACAAAAAAATTAAAAGGTATAAATATTACGATGCAATATTATAGTGAAACTGCATATTGGAGATCGTTTTATTATGATTGGTCACTAGATTCTAATTTTTTTTATAAATATATATCTCCTCAAATTGATTGGGCGAAATATAATGGTTGTAATTCAGTAAGAATGATAGGTTGCGTAGCTGGAATAATATATGGCACATACACGTTAACGCAATACAATACAATGCAAAATCAAATAATTACATATTTAGTTTCTCAAAATATGTATTATTATCCTTGTTTAGGTTCTTTAGGTGATGGATTAACATACCCACAATTTATAGATACTACTAGTACTGGTTATACTACTCAATGTGTATCAGTATGTCAAAATTTTACTAACTATACTAATGTAATTGGCGTAGATATGTGTAATGAAATATTTTTTACTACTGGAAGTATATCGTCCGCTAATCAAATAACATTTATATCAACTTTAAAAACTGCTATAACTACATCAGGAATTACATTACCTTGTACAGCATCACTGACTGGTAGTGTTGAGGGTATGGTAACATCTTTTGATAGAGGTAATTCTAACGTTACCGCTATGACTGCTTACTTTGATTTTATTGATCGACATGTATATACAACAAATACTTATGAAGCACCAGATAATTTGACTTATTTTAATAAACCAATTATATATGGTGAATATGGTTCTAATTCATCTTTATCCGCAAGAATATTATCAATGCCACCATTACTAGCTGCAAATGGTGTGAATGGAGGATTTATGTTTTGTCAAAATTCATATGACAATTTATCACCTAATCAATATTCGCTTTATGATCCTAATTACATCCCATTAGACCCTTTAGCTTCTATTTATTTTTCTACGTTAATTCCAAACCAAGGTTATCAGAAAAAATTAACAAAAGTATTCTTAGCTAGTTTTTTTGGGACAACTGGCACTGCATTAAGTGGATATACTTCAGATTTAAATTCTCCAGTATCAATAGGTACAATAAGTGGAAACCCAACACTAAATGCTAATAATCAATTATCCATGCCATTATCTTCTTTTTTTAGATTGAATGGAATGGCAAATGGAGATATGGTAAGAAGTCAGATTATAACTTTAATTGCTTTATCTGAAATTAGATACCAATTTTATAATGCTGCAAACGCAATTCAATACACATGTAGATTAGTTACAAATGCTGGTAATACAACAGTTACAATGGAAATATTGAATGCAGCAGGAGCATCATTAGCAACAACAGGTGCATTAACAACATCTTACGTTAGTAATTTTGAGATGTGGTATGATGGTTCTACAATCAGAATGCGTAATGGTCTTACTAATATTGGTATAAGCGCTTCAGCTGCCAGTTTAACTTGTGACCACATGATTTTAGTAAACAACGCTGGTGGAACAGCAGTAATTAAACAGGTTGGAGTTTTTAGACCTTAAAAATTCTAAAATTACCTATTTAAACAAAAACCTATTTTTAATCTTAATTTATTATGCAACCACAATCACAAAATTTTAACCCAAACCTAGAAAGTCAAGAATTTAAAGTTGGTACTAACTTAGTACCATTACCATCTAAAGGTATTTTTTATGAAAATAGAAAAGATAGTGTGTTGATTGAATACATGACTGCTTCTGATGAAAATATATTATCCACACCAAACTTTATTAGTTCTGGAACGGTATTTGAACAATTACTTAAACGTAAAATAAAAGATACTGATATCAACATAGACACTCTTTTAACTGGTGATGTAAATGCTATTTTATTAGCTTTGCGTGTAACTGCTTATGGTTCTGAATATCCAGTAACAGTAGTTGATCCTGAAACTGGAGTAGAATTCGAAGAAATAGTAGATTTAGGTAAATTGAATTATAAAGAATTAACAAAAATACCAGATGAGGAATTTATGTTTAATTTTACTACTCCTATTGGTAAAAACAAAATTAAATTTAGGTTATTGTCAAATAAAGAAGAAAAAATAGTATCTGATAAAGTAGAAAGTTTAAAAAAATATAATAAGGGCGTTGATGATACATTAACTGAGCGCCTAACAGCTCAAATAATGGAAATTGATGGGAATAGGGATAAATTATATATCAGTAGATTTGTTAAAATTATGAGACCTCTTGATGCTTTAAAATTAAGAAATTATATTACTGAGGTAGAACCGAATTTGGATATGACTTATGAGTTCACTAATCCAAATACGGGTAGACGATTTCGTACAGGTGTTCTCTTCACCGCAAGACTTTTTTATCCTTCAATATAAATACCAAAACATTATTTTGGATGAAATTGATATATTAATAACAAATGGTCATAATTATGAATCACTTATGATCATGCCAACTTATATTCGTAAAGATTTTATTAAAAAATTAATAAATAAACACGAAAAGATCAAAAATGATAATAATGGATCAAAAGGATTCAAAAAATAAAATAAAAAATCTCAAACCTAAAATAAGTTTGAGATTTTTGTTGTATTACCGAATTTATATGAAAAGAAAAACTATTAATTTTTTATAAGTTTTTAACAATGTCTTTTTTATCTAAAGTTATTATTGATTTAGGTTTAACTTCAACATTATTATTATTATTACTAATTGATTTTGGTTCAATAGCTTGACCCCTAGATAAAGCTATATCATCCTCATCAAAATCCTCTAATTCATTTTTTGAGACTTCACCACCATCCAACAACATTAATGCATTATCAAACCTACAACATTCCCAAATTTTTCCAGATGAAGCGTAATTACATTTAGCAATGGCTATATTAGCTAATTTATTTTGTGCTTCATTTTGATCTCTACCAATAGTAATGATTAATTGTGCTTTTTTAATTTTAGCCACAGCCCCACCAGCATCAATTTTACTTAAAATTCTAGTGTTGTTAGAAGTAGCTTTGGCTTGTATAGCTGATAGAATAGGTTTATTCAATTCACTAGCTAATGATTGCATAGCTTTAGCAACATAAGTTTCAGCACCTTCCCAAGCATTTCCAACATAATCTTTACTTTTATGGGATTCAATCTCATCCATATAATCCACAACTATCAAACCAAACTTAATCCCAAACCTTTTTTGGTATCTCAATATCCAATCCCTAAGTTTTGGTACAGTAAACCCTTCTGGTTCGAACTTTTTAAGGATTAACTTACCCATATTTGGGTGTTGTTCTGAAAAATGTTTTATTTTTTGGGTAACTAATTTAGGGTTTTCTTTACATTTTTCTTTAGTTAAACCAGTATATTTTGTAGTATGTTTTTGTCTTATTTCTCCAATAGTATTTTCTCCAAAGAATACATGTAACACATCTAAACCAGATACTGAAACATTGTTAGCTATGATTGACATTAATGTAGTTTTACCAACGCCAGTACCACTAAGTAATAATACCAAGTCACCATTACGCATACCACCAACTTCCTCATCAATAAAATCTATTCCGAATTTAACAATATCTCTATCGGTTTCAATATATTTTGGGTTTTCAGGATCTTCAATGAAGTCTTGCATATCAAACCCATAATCTTTCTTTACACCATACTCAGAATTCTCTTTTAATTTTTCAATTATTTGGTTTGCTTTATAATGGTCACCCATTTCCAATGCTTCTTGTAGCTCAATGCTATCATTCTTCATCTTTTGAGTCTTAATGAACTCATAAAATTCGTTTTCTATGTGTTCATAATCATTATTTACCTCACCTTTTTCTACAGCTTTTCTGTAGTTGGTCATTTTATCTAAATACTTACATAATAACTCACTAGAAGTTTCATTAGCGATAGTGGTTGAGATAACTTGTTTTATGTTGTCAATGTTTGGTAATAACTTATATGAGTTATAATAATTTTGAATTAAAACACTTATTTGTTTAAAATTAAGCTCCTCGAATAGGTTTGGATCTAAATCATGAATAACTTCTTCCCCAAAATCACTGTTAAAAATAACTCTTGATAATAATTTTAATTCATAAGTTTTACCTTTGGACAAGCCAGCGTAGTCGGACATTTTATATATTAATATTTAATGGTTAGAAAATATAAATTTAAGTAAAAATAATTATTTATATTGGTTAGGTTAAGGTTTAAGATATATAGTCAAAAACTAAGATAAAATCTAAAACAAAAACCTTTTCTGTCACAAAAGCAAAGTTAAAATCTAAGTCTCTTTTAACAACTAATTTTTCATTTCTGATAACCTATTTGTTATTGAGTTCTATCTCAGTTTTAATTATTTTACAGAAAAGCGGTTTGTAGGTTTAAATGGGCGTTACCCATCCATAGCAAGTTTTATATTAATCATAAAATTATATATTTTAATTAAAACTCAAACCTTAACCTATAAAGAATTTAATAAATCAACTCGTGTTTATTATTAAACTCACCCAACATAAATAATAACAATAATAATTTTATTCGTTTGATTCAACTAAAAATTTATCAACAATCTCTTTAAATCTAGGGTCAACATCTATCCTTAAAGAACTTAATTCTTTAATTTCATTTTGGCGATTTTGTTCAAAAATTTGTTGTTCTTCCAAAATTTTATCTAAAATTAGTGATTTATTGTTATTATATTCATTCAATAACTTACTATTTTCAGTATTGATTTTATTTTGTTCATCAGCATTAGATTTAGAAATATCTGCATTCTTTTCAGTTACAATATTTTTAACTTTCGCTTTAAAATAGTTAACTTTTTGTTCAAACCCTCTATGTAATGAAGCTAATTCATTATGTAGTGTTAATAAATCATCTCCATTATGATGAATGTCAATTGTGATTGGAGTTTTATTATCTTTATTTATTTCGACCCACTCTAATGTTGGGATGTTTGGTAATTCCTTTCTTAAAGTATCTAATTTACCATTTTTATGAATAAATTGACCAATATGAGATGCCATTGATTCATTTTCAAGGAATTCGTTGTATTCATTATTGGTTAATTGACTCCAACCATATGATTCATTCACTAATGGTTTAGGTTCAAACCTTTTTAGGTTTGGATAAACTGGTAATTCATTTGTTGAAACAAACACTTTGTTTTTAGCTTCATTTAACAACTCATCTTTTAATTTAATGTTCTCTATTAAAAAAGCTTGAGTTGCGTGTAATTTGGCTTTAGTTAATAATAAATCTTTAATTCCATCAGGTATTTTATTACCTTTAACTTGAATTAAGGTTTTATTGTTGTATTCTAAACTTTTAGAAAAGTTATTGATAATCGATATTTTATTATCAATTTCTCTTGTTTCTTGGTTACACAAATTACTTACTGATTGTGCTTGCGATAAGCTTAAACCTGTTTTACTTAGTGATTTTTTCATAGTTTTTTTTTAATTTTAATATTTAAAGTTATTTTATCTTCTTGTTACATAAATTTATTTTACATTTATGAGGTTTTGAACCATCAATATAATTAATTATATCATTTTCTAATTTAACTATGTCGTTTAAACAAAACAAAGGATGATTTTGTTTCAAATCTGAGGTTTCACCGCTCATTAAATAATGAACTTTATAGCTTTGAATAAATTCATTAAATCTTTCAATAAGTTCCTGTTTATTTATTTCTTTATCTAAACACATATTATTACCAAATAATTTCTTTTCTTGAAATTTTATCAAGTTTTCTACGTCTATCTTCAATCGTTAGATTAGTTACTTCTTCTTCGCTAATATTATAGTGATAAGCTAAATCCAAGTTGTCCCACATAATGTTAGAGTCTTGGTTTTTAACTCTATCAATTATTCTATTAACCCATTCTTCTGTAATATCAATTAAATCTTTTGAAAAAATAGAATTAATATTAAAATCTCTTACTGGAAATTCTCTTTCCAATATTTTTTCATCCCCATACGTAAACCTAAATGTTATTCCATACCCATATTCAGAATTTTCTTTTAAATCTTCCGAATAACCAGTTTTATTGTTGATATTAAAAATTTCGTTATAGGGTGAACACATGAATTTACGATATTCTAACAAATTATATTCGTTCAATTGTTTATTTAAACCATTATTGTTTGAAGAGAATACATTTTGGAAATCCTTGATTAAAGGTTTAATAAAATCACGTAAATTTACGGTTTGGTAACTTTGTTTTGAAAAATTATCTGAATCTCTTATGGTTTGAGAGATAATAAAATTTTTGTAGCTTAATGTGAACTTAAAATAAGTCTTTTTCATTTTAATTTAGTTAAATACATTGTTTAGTTTAAAAATTATTTTTTACCTTTTTTAGGTTTTTCGTTTAACCCTAATTGTTCTATTGCTGCATTTACTATTTCTTGAGTTTCTTTCCAAGTTTCAAGTGTATATTTTGTTAAAATACCACTATATGTTGATACGTCAGGTGGAATGTTTTTAATTACATCTTTTTCAGTATCAAAATGAATACAAGCCAGTATTTCTTCAGTTAATAAATCAATTTGTTTATCATCAAGTAAATCAAACAATGATTCATTTACAGTAATAGCAATATCAGTTTTAGCTAAAAATACCGATATTTCTGGTAATTTTTTCAACTCATAGAGTTTTTTTTGATTATTATCAGTAACTAATGTTATATTAACATAATTACCTAAACTTGTTTTTGTTTCAAAGATGTTTAAAAAATAATTCTTAACATCCTCTGATGTTGACATGTATTGTTTTGCCATTTTTATTATTATTTTGTTGTTTAAAAACTTTATTTACAATACAAATATACGAATTATTTTTTAAAAAATCACTTATTTTCAAACTTTAATTTTAAACGTTGGTATTCTTCTTCCTCGTTATAAAATAACTTTTTTAATCTTTCAAATTCTTGTCGATCCATAGCTTCTTTCATTGGTAAATAATTTTTCAACATTCTTTCTTTTTCCTCAACCCTTTTTTGAAATTCCTCATCAGTTTCCTCTCTAATTAGGAATGGATATAATTCAATTAAGTCATCTTGGATAGTAATATCAATATGAGTAAATTTTTTATTAACTTTTTTTAATTCATCTATTAAATCCAAAATATAATATTCATATTTAGTATCTAATACAATATCTTCATCCTCATTACCAAATTCTTTTATCTCTAATTTCTTTTCCATAACAATATCATTTTTTAATTCAATTTACTAATAAATAATTCATATTCTGCTTCATAATAACATCTTAATGCTTCTTCTTCACTAATAATAAAATCATAATAGTCAGCCATATAATTATATTTACCCTTCTCACCTAAAGCATCATAAAATATTTTCTCATTATCCTCACCACAAAATTTAAAAATCATTTTAGTTACTTCAAAGTTATATTTATACTGTTTTTTAAAATTATTAATTTTTTTGATTACTTCGATACTTTTTTTCTGATTTTCCATAAGACAAGACGATTTAAATTTAGTTTTTTAAAAGTTTAAAATTATTTTACAGTTATTAACGTAAAAACTACAATAAAGTTACAATTAAGATGTTAAAAATCCAACAAAATAACTGATAGATATAGGTAAATCCAACCTAATTAAACTAAAAATATTTTGTTTAGGTTCGTTTTCATCGGTTTTATATGTTATGGCACAATATGTTAACCAAACATATTTCAATATTATTAATATTGAATAAATGAATAAAGTGTTAAATGATAATGTTAATATTTTTTGTAAAATTTCCATAATGTTTATTTATTTATTTTCTTCGAAAAATGCTTTTTCTTTTATGATTAGTGATCTAAATGGGTCAACAAACGAGACAAAGTTTTGGTTTGGGAAATTTAATAAGAATCCATCATCCATCATCATTTCTCTCAATTCTTTTGAAGACCTTCCTTCAATGTCTATTGGTAATTCTGTTATATCATGACACTCAATTATTGCTTGTTGGTTTAGAATTGGGTTCATCAAATCAACCAATTTCAAGTTTAATTCATAATGTTCGATACCCATTTCACCCAATTCTGAAAATACACCATTAATAATATTATCAATTACTTTTAAAGGTTTTTTCTTTTCTTTTTTTCTATTTTCATTGATAATTTTAGCTTGTTCTATAATTTCATTAATTGAAACTTTACGTTCTTTAAAAATTGGAAAATGTTTTAACAATGTAGGTTCAGCTAAACCATCAATACCTTTAATGTTATCACTTGTACATCCACATAACGCTTTAATAGTTGTAACGTTTTCAATATGATGATCGAAATTAACAAAGTAATTATCTTTAGTTGTATATAGGTTTTGGTTTGCGATGTACACTGCAACGTTTGGTAATACCATTAGAGACGTTAAATCCCTATCGTTGGTATATATCAGTATACGTTCTTTATCATGTCTTAAATGGCAAATTTTAGCCATCAAATCATCACCCTCAATATATTCTACTTCAATTTGACGAATAAAAAGATGTTCAAGATAGTTTTGAATTCTTGTTTTTTGCCATAATAAGGTTTTTTCTTCTTCTTGTTTATAAGCTTCTTTTTCGGTTAAAATAATTTTATTATACCATGATTTATTTTCTCTAGTTGCTTTATAAGAATCGTATAAATCATACCTTAACCTACCACCATTCTCACCATCCCAAACCGTTATACATTTATTAATATTATGTTCTTTAATAAGTTTCCTTACCATCACTAAAAATTGATATAAACCACCAATATTTTCACCTTTAGCGTTATAAAGATGTTTAGCTCCGTGATAGGAACGCTTTAATAAATAATTACCATCAATTAATAAAGTTCTAGTGGTTATGTTTTGCATAAAAATATCTTATTTATTTTTTAATAGTATTTTTCTTTATAATAGGTTTGAACTTATATCATACAATATAAATCCCTTACTCTTAATGGGTTGAACAAGAACCCTCTATCAATTATCTTACTAATGTAAGAATCATCAACTACATTTATACACTTACGCATGATGTTAATACAACCATTAACATCTGCATTAATTAACTTACCGATTTGGGATTGGAACAATCCTCGGAACTTTCTTTTACCACCAAATTGTTTTAATGTGATTTCATCACCATATTTAGGTAAATGTTCAAGTACCAATCCATCGGTTCTACTACTATAACTTTCTTCAACTTCTTTTACTTTTATCCCAACCATATTACATTTATATGTAATATAACTAATAAGTTGTCTATGCGGTATCTGTACAAATTTTTGGTTAGTTTTGTTTCCAAGATCAATGGAGTCTTTCCATTGTTTGTTATAACCAATTATTATGTTACCAACACCTTTTTCCAATAAGGTGTTTACCACATGCCTACTTAACTTATGAAATAAATCTTTTATTTCATTTTCTCTATCCTCATATAACTTTTTTATTTGTTTAGTTGTTCCTTTTATCCTTATTTCTTCTTTTTGTTTATCTTTAACTGAATTTAATTTACCTAATTGTTTATTAAATAACTGGTTAACCGCTTTAATTTGTTTTCCATTATATAATAATGGATTATTATTCGGCAATAACAATGTTAATAAATTATTAATCCCTAAATCGACTGATGAAAATTCATCATAATTAAGATTAGGGTTAACATCAATATCATCTATTTCATAGATGATTTCTACCTTAAAATAGTTTTGATTGTTTTTCTTAGGTAGAATTCTTACTTGGTTAAAAGTATCAAATATTTTATCTTTGTATTTATCAAACTGAGGAATTGGTATTTTTATGTCTTTTTGTTTATCTAATAAAAGATACCCATCATCTTTAATCTTACAGTTTTGATTAGTATAAATTAATTGGTTTAAACTATTTTTAGGTTTATAATTTGGTAGTTTTGGTTTACCTTTATATTTATTTGGGTTTTTGGAATAATCTTTTATTGACTTAATATAAGACTTTATATCCTTTTCCAAAACCCTTAATATTTGTTGTGATGTTTGCGCTTTTAATAATTTATAATTAACCTTACTCTCAAGATTAGGTTTGTTAATCATAATTTTATTTAAGTCATTATAAAACAAAAACTTGTTATTTTTTTCTAAATTATCTTTTACTTCATATAAAGCTTGATTATAAAGGGATTTAGAAATTTTACATAGCTCTATAATTTGATTAAAAGAATCAATATTATCATCAAAGTTATTATTTACATTAAAACTATAAACTAATTTCATCTTTAATTATTTTTAATATATTTTTGTTTTATTTATAGTTATAAATAAAAATTCTTCTTCCATAATAAACAATAAGTTATTTTACACAAATATAACGAATTTAAACCAATAATTGTCCAGAACTATTATAAATATTTAAACCGAAAGGATTTATTTGATTATAAGTGCTAATTACAGAATCATCAATATCTTTATCCACATTGATTGCGTTACTAAACTTAACTACAGCGTCAGTCACAAATGGTACTCCAACACGACCTATTCTAGTACCTTTAAACCTTGTTTTGATTTTGTTAACATCGCCAGACATTGAATGTTCAACATTAGTAATCAAATAACCACCATAAAACATAGGAACTCCAACCAATTCAAAATACATAATAGGTTGAATGCAAATATTACCTAGTGGGATTTCAACAGTACAAGCGTATGATCTTTGACTAAACACCTCAAATAAATTTTGACCTTTACTTAATGGGTTTGTGTCAGCATTTTTACGACTCATCAAATCCGCTAATTTTAACGCCTCATGTGTATTTGTATGTTCATTGGTATTTAATTTTATATTACCAAAATAACTTTGGTTTTCTTTACCATGTTCTACTTTTATGACAAAAATATTATTTTTGCTGTTGGTAAAATCCTCACTTATCTTCTTTTTATCATCCACTTGATTTGTTGGTAAAAAACTCATACCATCATCAGGAAAATCATCAACATTATTACTGTTATTCAAATTAGAACTGAAAGCATCAATATACATACAAACAAAAGCTGGTTTTGATTTGTTGTCATTAATTTTATCAATATTTAACTTAAAACAACTATTCCATTCACTTTCTTCAAATTTTTCACTAAATACCATAGATGTTTGAAGTGGAAAGAATAAAAAGTTATTATGTGAATATAATTTTGTTAAAATAGTGTATATTGATAAATCAAAGTTTTTAGCATCCTCAACAAAATTACGATAATCCATTATAGCTTCAGAGGCAACACTACTCATTGTACGATCAATAAACTTAAATGAATTACTTAAATTAGAACCAAACAAATCATCAAATAAAGTCTTATTATTATTGGTTTTACTTAACCATGTATCATAAAGTTTTTTAATGTCATAATAAATCTGTAATCTAATATCATCATCCCCAAACCCATTATCATTATCATAGTTTTTCTTATTAGAATTATTTTCTTTTAAAATATTACTTATGGATTTAGATAGTTCAGCAAAGAAATATTTAAAATACTTTTGATCAATAGCGTTATTTGGATCAATTGAACCAAACCTTAACTTTGATTCAGTAAAAGTTTTTTCTTTTTTGAAAAGATTATATTCTAATTTTGGTATTTTTATATTAATTCCACTTCTTCCTTCATCAGCAACGCTAAAACCTAAAGAACTATTATTTAAAAGATAAGTTCTATCAAGTAAATTATAACCTTCGCCATTATCCTCATTATTAATTAATGTATTTTGTATTAATGATAACGTTTCTCTTTCTCTATCAGATTCACTAAAAGATGAATTATTTACTATTAAACTATATTTAAACATAAAGTCAGTACTCATAAATTCATTAGAATTAATACTTATAAATTCAATATAATAGTTAAGTAATAAATCTCTATCTTTTGCTGATAAACAATCAGTTAAATTAACTATTTTATTATAAACATCAGAATTTAACTTACTAACATCATTAGATAATAAAAAACCTATATAAAGTAAATAAAATTTAGGTAATTCTATTATCCCTGGACAATAGAATTTATATGAGTTTACAGAATCAGATAAAGGAAAATTGAAATACTCTTTCTCTAAACAAAAATTAAAGAAATCTATTAAGTTACTTTTTTTATTAACCGATTTAATAAAAAGTAGAATTACTTTTTCAAAAGAATTAATACTTCTAGTTATAAAATCAGAATCAGAATCCGATTGGTAATCATCAGTTATTTTTTCACCCTTTTCACTATCCATAAAAACTATGATGTTTTTATTAGACATATTAATTTTATTATTTCCATTAAATACTCTATTAAAAATATGTAATAATTGTTCTTTCACACCATCTATTAATAAAGATGTTTCATTTTCCTCTATATTTTCAATATCCAATAAACTATCGGAATCTAATATACTTAATGCTTGATAATTTTCATTATATCTATCTATATTATCTCTTATTATTTTAGGTTCTAATATAATATTATTAATATTTATTTTTTTATCATAATAATTTGGATTTCTATAATTAGAATTTTTTGGTAATACTCCATTGATAAAATTACTGAAATTGTTACTATTGTACTTATCCGATGTTTCTTTAAAAGTTTTTAATAAAGTATCTTCAGTGTTAATAGCATAAGTAAGGTTTCTAGCTTCACATTTAGCAATATAACTTAAAATATTATCATTTTCAATTAATCCTTTATATGTATAATCCCTAGCGCTAATATACCTTTTAAATAAAATCTCATAAATATTTTCTGGTGATTTTGAAAGAAAAAATTCGTTTACGTTTGATCCACTACCATCATTTTCTAAAGGATTTATTGGAGTCCACTTTGAGTCTCCGTTTTCAATAGCTTGTAATTCATCTAATTTTTTGATCAAATTAGCTTGTCTTGATAAAGCAGTAACTATTTTTTCGACTAATTCCACTTCTCCCCAATTTTTAAATTCAGGTTTTGAACCAGGGTAAATTTTATACATCTTATTTTCACCATTTGTACCAATTGTTTTTCTTTCCCAAACTTCTGGGAATGGACTAGATGTTCTTATACCAGTATTATCATTTTTTATATGTGGGGTTTTAGTTGAAGCTAAAGAAATCTCAGTAAATAACCTACTTATATCTTTTGTAACAATATCGGTAATTGCTTTGATTGTAGGTTTAAAAATATTTATTTCCGCTACATCGCCAATATCTTTTCTTATCTTTTCGGATAATTTTTCTTTGTTTGATTTTAAAGTATCATATAATGTTTTTATATGTTGATCAAATTTATTATATTCAACCTTAAAATATTTTATATTTTCAGTATTCTGATTAATATTCATAAATTTTACCAAAGCATCATCATCAACATTATTATTTGGATTTATAGAATTGAAAACGTTTATATTGGTATTACTTTCACCAAACTCAACGATTTTTATATCTGATGGAGTTATATTTAACTTTTTATTATTATTAATGAATAATTTTATTGATTCATTATAATAATTCATTATTTGTTTACTTAATTTGTTTTTTTCAGAATCGTCTATATTCGTAAAGTCAAAATTAATATCTATTGTATATTCAGTTTCATTTTTATTTATATTAACTATATCTAAATTAGCGCCAGAATTATTATAGAAACTTAAAAAATTTTCTTCTTTTGATAAAACGTCAATAAAATTACTCGCATTAGTAATTAATTGTTCCAAATCATCCTTTATTTCGTTTGATTTTTTAACATCTTTAGAATTATTTTTATAATTATCTAACCTATTATATAACATATCACCTTTTATCACTAACTCAAATACTGATTTAGGTTCTATTGATTGGTTAATATTAATACTTGAATCTACATCAGAAGAAATATCGTGTACAGCCATTAAATAACCTATACTAATGTCTGTTAGTGGCGCAATATTATAACCAATAAAATTAGCTTTTATTTCAAAATGACCACTTTCACCATTAAATTCTGTATTGGTTCTTAAAAGGTTCAGTCTATATTCAGTTAATAACCCATATACACCTTTTATTCTAAGTATGAATATTGGTGGAGGCCAATCCAATAACACCCCATATTTACTATCTGAACCTTTTGAAAATAATGATGTGCCTTTAACATCAATAAAAGTCACATCTACCACTGGAACTTGAGACGCATTTGTTTTAATATCTATGCTTTTAATCCCAAACCCTTCAACACTATCTCTATTTGAACCATCACTTATATCATTAGTCCATCTTGCTGTATATTGTAAGTTTTTTGGGTCAGAATCGTCAAACCCAAGAAGATTCACCTTGTTGAACGATGAATCATTAATCGTTGTGTTATTATTATTGGATAAATATTGTACTACCTCACTCTTCCTTATTGCAAAAAATTCGACATAAGGGACCATATTTTGATATTCTGGAACAAACGACTTAAATCTAGGATCAGAACCTTGATTGGTTTGTATTTCGTTTGGATCAACTAATAATATGGGCATTTATAAAATCTATCTATTATAAAAATAAATAGAAATTAAAGTTTATTTTTAACTATTTCTTCTAACTTATTTATTGCGTAAAAATAGAATTGTTATTCATTATCAATTATAAATTTAACGTTAAATAATATTACTTTATTTCTGTAATTTTTAGCGCCATTATAACTAATAGAGTTGGTTTTAGAATAATCACTTATAGTTTTTAAATTTAAAAACCCACCTAGTACTTCAATAATTTTAACTAAACACTCATTACTTAATTCACCTTTTTGACTCATATCACCTAAACGATTTATAACCTTTATTTCTAATTCGGTAAAATTTTCCATAATTATATTTTTTTATAGAGTGTTTTACGTAAATTATAAAATAAGGTTACGTTTTACTTCAAAAAATTGAACATAATTGTTTCATTATAAAATTTTAGATTTATAGATGAAATTATTTTATGATATAATCAGTTAATAATAAAAAGTTTAGTTAGTTCAATTTTTTGAATTGCGTATACACAATCGTTACCTGCAAGCACTACTTTGGAGCTTCGTATTAACTTTTTAGGTTCAAAAAATTAAAATTTAAGCCAACCCTTCAAAAAAGAAATAGGAAGTTCAGAGTAATTCACAATACCATTGTCATAACCTTCTTCAACTGTTTTACCCTTATTTTCCTCTTTGCTTTCATCAAGCCAATTTCTCATTGATTGAACCACTTCTTCTTTAGTGTCCGTAGTTTCAAATTTTCCTATACAACAATCAGAAACATCACAATCAAACCAAAAGAACATATATCTTCCTTTGCCATCTTCTTCATTCGTTTCTATTTCGGAAAGCAAAGCAATATCATCACCAAAACAATTCATATCAGTATGATACATTTCTTTTTCACCAGTAGTAATAGCTTTAATTAGTTCCTTCTTTGTTCCTTCCCATTTGTGCCATTTACCAAATTCGCCTTTGTTGCATACGGTAAAATTTCTATCTCCAACATTTTCATCGTCTGCCGTGTATCTATCCAATACAAAGCAGTTAATTGGTTTCACATAATTTATTATCCCATTCAAAAATGTTGATGAAATGTAACACCAAACAGTTCCGTATGGTAATGGATTGTGAGCCACTTCATTTGGGTAATCAATATTATCATCAAAGTAATCCCAGATTGTTTTCTTTTTTGCCATCGCTTTTAAATTTTAATTTTTTGTTTCGTTCTTCGTATTAAGTTCCTGCTAAATTAACCGTGCCAGCAGGTAACACGTGCTATAAGCAAGTTTGCCAATAACATTTTCGGTAACTTGAACATTTCTGCAAGGCAAACCTGCTCATAGCACCATCCGTTAGCACCAATTTTAACAAAGAGACACCATGAAAAAAGATCTCATTAAGAAGGCCGTTACATCTACACAACTCGATTTGGCTAAAGAACGAATAAGAAAGATTGCTTCCAAATGTGACAGATTTAAAATCGGGGAGACTGGGCAAACTCTTGAACAAAGATTCTCCGACCCTGAATATTCCTCCAACTATGATACTATTTCTTCAATCTACAAATCTCAGGACAAAACACTCATTGACAATCTCGAAGAGAAACTTATTGAATATGCCATGAGATACTATCCAACGAAGTGTGATAATCGTTCGCCAAAAAGCCACGGAATGACAACTGACAAAAAAGAACCTATTCATTACAGCATTTATATGGTTCACAAAACAAAGAAATCAAAATAGGCCATCTACCCATACGACTTCTCCATTAAGCCTAATTTTTCCACAAAAACCTGCTATTTTAACCATCTTGACATAAAATGGAATATCCTCATCGTCTATTACTTCCTTGAGGAAAGACAAAAAATCGTCTTTTTCTTCTTGAGTAGGTAAATCAATTTCGAGCGGTTCTCTATATTTCTTGGTGTTTTCGGTTTCTATGGACATGTTATTTTAATTTAAAGGGTGAGAATTATGTTACGGACGGACAAAACAAAAACAGGTGCTAACAGTGTGCTTTTGAAATTTTGGGGCTTTACTGGTTTGGCTAGTTTACTCGCCTCAGTTCAGTTTCCAGCGGTGGATAAGTCCGTGGCTCTTACACCACAAAACTCATAAATACCTACTTGTTAGTGGCAATGTTGTAAATGAACCGCCTCTATCACTTTGAATATTTCATAAGCTATTTGAGGAACGATTGCATTTGCCAGCATTTCTATTCTCTTATTAGTGTCCAGTTTTCTGGAAATCCCATTAAGTTTTCTATCCAAGCTGGGTTCGATTTGCCCAAAACATACTCGTTGGGTGTAGGTGTTTTGGTTTTGAAATTCTGTGACCTTCCTTTCGTCCCAAATGCATCCGACTTTGTTGGTGTTCCAACCCAGTACCCAAGTTCTTTCTCGTCTATGGTTTGCGCCAATAGATGAAGCTGGAATAATATACGATTGTGTTTCGTAACCGATACTTTCCAGCAGTGCGTGTACTTCTTCAAATGTTTCTCCGTTATTTTCTGAAACGAATCCTTTAACATTCTCGAAAATAATAAACTTAGGTTCGATTTCTGACACCACTCTAATAGCTTCGTCAAATAAATATCTTTCATCTCCTTTTCCTTTACGCTGCCCTGCAACGCTAAAAGGCTGGCAAGGCACTCCTGCTGTAAGCACATCAATTTTGTTTCTGTATTTAAGTCCATTGAAATTTTTTATGTCGTTATATTTAGTTACCGTTGGGAAATTTTTGTTTAATACTAAGTTGCAACTTTCATCAATTTCAACTTGGAATATATTATCCCATCCAATCCATTGTGCAGCTAAATCAAACCCACCAATCCCAGTAAACAAGCTACAATGAGAAAAACACGTGCCACTAACGTTGTGTTCACTAAAATTTTGGGCTTCATTAAATTGGCTAGTTTGTACCATTATTTTCGGTTTCTATCGGTGGATAAATACGGCTTTGTTCAGCCCAAATTTTCGTAAACACTTCCTTGTTAGGTGAAATATTAAGAAGCATCCTCGATAAGTTTATAAATTGACTCTAATGCCATCTTATGACTAAATCCATCCTTAACAAACAGTTCGCTATTAATACACAACTGAAATACATCATCATGGAACTCTTTATATCTCAAAAGAATATCCATGTTTCTCTTGTAAGATGCTTTTGAAAATTCAATTAAGTCTTGAACTTCTTTTTCCTGTAATAATTCAGGTTTTGATTTGAAAATTTCTTCTAACATGTCGATAAAATAAAATACGTTCACCTAACACAGTACTTCTAAAACTGTGGGCTTTTTTGGTTGTTGTTTCGTTATTGCGCCCCACTCGCATTTTTGGCGGTGGATAGTGGCGTGGTCTTTAATCCCACAGCTTTAGAAGTACCGTCTCGTTAGGCGTTATACTAACGAGGCAGTAAAATCTGACACCCACTGATTTGAATTATTACACCTTTCTACATCTTCATTGTAGTTTTTGGTGTTATACTCAAAATCTTTTTTCGCTTTTGCAACCATGTTTTCTCTGATTTTAGAAGCATTTAAAGTCAATAGTTCAAGGTCAATTTCTACAAGTGCGTTATCGTGGTATTTAGTTTTACAATCAAAATCAATTGTTTTTTCGATTTGGTCGATCATAAAATCTTTTATTCCAATATGTTCAGAAGTTGGCGGTTGCCATTTTCTTACATCTTTTAGAATATCTTTCATGTTTTTTGTATCAACTTTAGCCTTTTCAATAGCTTTTAAGTGATAATCTTTGATTTTCTCTAGTTCTTCTTTTCGATTCTGAACTATTTGTTCATCAGATAAAGTTTCAACATCTTTCAAGAGTTGTTTCGCTTTTTCTATTTCTTTTGAATAATAATCACTTGGAGTCCTTGGCGTTATTTCGGCATCCATATCATCATCTCTCATGTGAATTGTAGCCCCGAAAGCTCTCATACATTGTTTTGCAAATTGTGGGAATGTAGTAATCTTACCATCTAAAATCCCTGCTGTGTACCCTGTTGGCATATTATTTATTTTTAATTGTTTACATTTTTAACTTACTGACAAAAAAAAGTACAAACTCCTAACACAAGCTTTGAATTATGCAAGGTGGTACTGGTTATTTTGGCATCACACATATCAGATACTTTATTCATTCTTTATACTTTTTGGCGGTTCAGCCTTGCACAATACAAAGCCATTGTCGTTATACAAATATACTAATTAATTCTTTAATTCCCTATCAATTAACCCATAATAATTACTTAAAGCTTGTTCCATTGGGAATGGAATTCTTATTATATCATCATTTTTAAAATCAAACTCAAAAGATACTTGTGGGTTTGCATACAATATTAACCAACCCAATGTTGAATCGTTATAGTATTTTAAAGCAATCCTATCTAATCTTGTAAAGTTATCAATATAAGTGATATATTTATCATTAGTTGATATAGGTATATTTACTCTTGGTAAAGTTTGTAAAGAACCATTTGTTTTAAATATCCCATATCTATCTTGATAATTATTAGTCATTTAACATTATAATTTAATATAATGTTAAATAGAGTAATAGTATTTTATAACCAACCGAAAGCTGATGCAGCGATTTCTCCAATTGTCCCTAAATCAGCATCTTCTATTTCTGGATTATCTTCATCGTACTCTCCATCTTCATTACAATAACATTTAGCTATTTCATTACTTAAAGCGTCCCACTTATCAGCCTTAATTTTAAACTCTTTTATTTGTTTTTCTGTATACATATATTAATTATTATTTTAAACATTATTTTCGGTTTGAAAATCAAGTAACCAATCAATTCCAGCAATGAAATCACTACTGATTGATTTAACAACATCTTTATTCTTATCAAATTGTTCCACACCTAGAACTTCTTTAGCATAATTAAATGACGCTTCTTTAATTTCTTTTTTTGTTGGAGTTGTCATGTTTTATTTGTTTATTGTAACGCTTTTAACATCAAAATTACCATTATTGTTTACTTGAAGAGTGTCTCCACCCATCTTAATATAACCATTTTCATCTACTAGAGGTTTATCTCTTTTAGCATTCATAACAACATCTAATATAGATGGAAGATCATTATTATTTACAACATTAACTTTATTTTTAGGTTTAGGTTTGAATAAATTTTTAATTCTATCATTTTATTTGTATATTTTAATACAAATATAACGAATATATTCTAATAATTCACATAAAACCTATTATTTTTTTTATTTGATATAATTATTTGCCTATTTTTATCGTTGTGGGTAATTTTATCTATATTAAGTTCTTCATTACCTGTTTTAAAACAATCTAGATTTGGTTGAGTTCTTACGTCAAACCTATGAGTGTCTGTAAAATCTTCACCAAACATATCATTCAATTTATTCCAAGTTTTACCACCATTATAACTTATAAACATATAAGTTGAAAATTCGGCATAATTAAATTGCCAAGTACTTAAACAACCATTTGGGAATATATGACAACTATTTTTATATTCATCCAATTTAACTTCATGTATGTTAGGGTTAAATTCTTTTGTTCTCAATTTATATTTTAATTGTTTACCATAAAGAATTATTGTATTACTATCCACACAATAAAATTTTTCTATTTCATGATAATATTCTTTATCTAGTACATCTAAATCAACTAAAAGTTCCCAATTAACACCACTATTATAGGTTTTATAAAATCTAGAATAAACATATTTATCAGACATCCTTTTTTCTTTTATGTTATTTATTCTAAATTGCTTATACCCTATTTTTTTAGTTATAAAATGATTAACTTGATGAAAAGTAAATTTTTCTATAAAATTATTATAATAAGAAGTATCGTAAACATATTTAACTTCTTTTAAAACAGTTTTCTCAACTTTAAAGACACAAGAAATTTCTTTTAAATTATTTCTACCAATAAAAATATGATACGAAGAATCTTGAGTTAATTTTCTAGGATACCAATCTTCCCAATTTTCACTAGAATTTTCACAATACTCTCTATTGGTTTTAATTTTTGATTGAGAAAATGTATTAATTACTGTTAAAATTAATAACAATATTAATGTTATTTTAGTTATTATTGGTTTTATTAAATTTTTCATATTTTTATCGTTTTTTATAATTATACGATAGAAATCTAATAAGGTTACAAATAGTAGAAAATAAATAACAAAATATTCACGAAAATTGCTTATATTTGTATATAACATAAAATAACTTCAAAATAATGAACATGAAAAACTTAATTAACAGCATTCTAAGCAATCTTCGTAAATACAAAGTGTTATATGCTATTTTAAAATAGACCACTCCGAAAGTTTAGTGTTTACCATATCTTTCAATTGATTGACTTTTGAAACTGGAACTCTGAAAGCTATTGTAGTAGTTTCTTCGTTATATTTCTTTTTTGCACCTGAGAGGGGACGTTTGCCCCCTCGATTGCTTTTAGTTTTCATATTTAAACAAGTTCCAAGGTTTCTTCATGTAGTGAATCACATTTAGATTTTGCCCAATCAAATATCTTGCTTAGTTCCATGTTCATTTTAACAGCTTGTAAAAGGAAAAACGCATAAGTTGTAGCATCACTGCCAAATCCATGAAATTGACTTACTTTTTCCAAATTTTTAGTATAATATGAGATTAGTTCTTTTTGAGTTTTCATTTTCTTTTTTTTGTTATAGTCCCATCGTTAGGACAGAACAAAGGTAACACTTTATTTTGATTCTGCAAACGATTTCAAAAAGAAAGTGAAAATAATTTTTAAGCGACAAGAAAAACAGCATATAACAGTGTGCTTTTGAAATTTGGGGCATTACTGTTTTGGCTGGCATTTTGCCCTCACTTAGTTTCCAGCGGTGGACTACTACGTAGTCCTAATTCCCCAAATTTCAGAAGCACGCTGTCGTTATAAGCAATTCAAAATTTTGAACTTAATTATTTAAAATAATTATTTCTAGCTATTTTATTTGCGTTGAATATGTCTGATTGTAAATCTTCCAACTGCATAGGTTTTTGTATTAATGAGTATTTTTTATCGCCTTTTTCAACTGATGTAGCTATTTCAGTAAAGGTGGATGACCTAAATTGACTTGTTGGATCATAATAATCCTTAAACCTACCACTTTTAGGATTGAATGTTGAATTTGCACTAAAGTTTTGATCAATGGCATTTTGTAACTTATCGATTGGGAATTGCATTGATTGTCCACCAAACAACGTAACATCCATTGATACTTTTATTATCATAGGTTGTACACCCATACCTTCTGGGTTTAAATCCCAAGTACTATCGATCATATCAAACGATAACCCATTTATGATCATTTTACTATGGAAAAAATCGCCAATTCTAACGACACAAACTGGCATCTTACCAAAAATACTATTGGTAGCTACGTTATTGGTGCTTTTTTCTATAGTTGAACCAGGTCTTGTGCATTGGTGAAGGAAATTATAACGTTTCCATAAATCAAATGGGGTTTGGGAATGAAATACAGGTTTAAAATAATCCATTCCATCAAACCCTTTTGGGTTTATGTTGGTATCACCATTTTCACCATAGGTTTTGTTGAATGCATCTTTTTGGTTCAAATATTTTAAACTAGGATCAGTATTATCAGCATTTTGACTTCTTATCGCCTCATCATCAATAACCTTTGTAGTGTCTTGACCCAAATTATTAACATTACTGGTAGCTTCGGGTGTGTTTGGTAAATAACTGATACTAATTTCACAAAACCTTTGCATCTTTGAAGATTTTGAATCAATTTGTTTTCTTAATTCATTATCGTTGTCTGATTCACCATTTCCGTTTGGTTCACCATAACCAGTTAAAGTAATAGTAATATTTCTTTCATCATTTGATTTAAAACTAATAGTTTTACCATTTACAGGTTTAAGATAAAAATCACTAAATAAGAATTTTTCTAACGCATCTATACCTAAATCTATATTAATATTATTTATTTCAACAAATTCTGCTGCTGTATTAAATGCTCTACGTAATGATAATTGTAAATTATATTCTTGTGCCGCTAGTTTTGATGCATTAGCTTCAAATGAAATAACTATATCTTTACCATCATTTGATTGTAAGAACTCATTTATGTCATCAAATTTAGAATTGAAATCAGCATTTAAACCAAATAAAGCTTTATTATTACCACCATTTTTACCAATATCTGATGCCTCATAACTTGAATCAAAATCATCTAAATCATTATCAAAGTATAATTTTACTGGCGTACTTTCAAGGTTTTTTCTTGTATTGTTCGGACTCTCTATAGGTTTGATAGGTATGTCTGAAACCGTATTTATTTCACCAGCTTTTTTATTATCAATATCATTTTTAACTTTCTCTTGAACATCACAACCATTGAAATATTTAAATAAATCAAACTTTTCATAGTTATTAACTGTTGGTGGAGTATCAATTATCAACATAAATGTTATGTTGGCTGTTCTTTCAACACCAGCATAAGTATATATTGGTTCAATCCTACCAATCATTTTTTCAGCTTGCCAATCGATTTTTGATGTTTCAGTAATTGTTAAATTATATGGTGCAAACCACATAAATCTACCACCATTCTTACCTTTTTCCATAATAGGTAATTGTGACCACTCAGACGTATTATATGCTAAATTTTCAATTGAAAACATATAATTACTCTCGTTTTTATATTGGTTACCATCAAAATCATTTTCCACTGGATGAATTCTCAACCTACCACCTTTACCTAATGTCGAATTATTATCGCCATTAGATTCATGTCTTATTAATGTGTTTGGATCATCACCATATTTACTATTAATTGTAAATGACCTACATTCATTACCTCTATATAAAGTATTACCATTACTTTGAATACCAAAAGAGGTTTTGGTTTGATCCATTGTTTCTTTTACTTTAGCAATTTGTTGTGTATAATATAATAAACCTCTTTTTATATTAAAATAATCACCAACTAAATTAGCGTTGAAATTGATATCTTCATTTAAAGCTGTTTCACCATATTTAAAATCTTGGTCAGTTGAATAAATCGCATTATATTGACTCAAATCATTTCTACTCAAACTGCCAAACCCTTCAACTTTATTGAAGTTATCAGTATTGGTAAAATCCCTATTAGCTAACGTATCATTTAATAATTGCTCCTCTAATGTTAAGGTTTTTGTTCCTGATTTAGTAGGTTTTGGGTTAATATTGATATCACGAACATAATGGAAAGCATCTTGATAAATATTTTCACCTAAATCACGTTGATTAGAAACTAATTCTGTAACAAATGTCTTGTCATATAAAAACGTAAGTATATTTTTCTTACCACTATTATTATCAAAAGCACTTTCTATCTTAAAATTATAATTGTTATAAAAATTACCAACAGAATTGGTTAATAACGCACCTCTTTGACCAGAACCAAGATTATCAAATAATTCTTTATTAGTAGCATCTTTACTTAAAGGATTTTTAAAGGTATTTATACCTAATAATTTATCACCTAAATTTCTAAAGTTTATACCATGATTTTTATCACCATTTTTAGTTGGTGTGATATTAAAATCTTCTGGTTTTTTAAATAATTTTGTGTTTGGGTCTTTATCAAACAAAGCACCAATATGAATAGAACTGAAAACCTTATTTGCGGTGTTATCTACTGCTCTTCTAGCGAATTCAATAGCTAGACGTTCATAACCAATATTACTTAATGGAGTGTTCTGAACAACCCTTTCCAATTGAGTCAGAATGCCACTACTTCTAGGGTCAAACCCAACATTTTGTAAGGTGTTTAAGGTTTGAGAAACAATGTTTTTGTTTAAATCATAGATATTTGTTGGATTATACAAATTTCTGGCAAACAACCAATTACGCATTTGGTTGGCAATTGGTCTGAAATTTGCTTGTTGTGCCATTATTAGTTATTATCTATGTATGTTTATAAATAGAAATAATATTGAATTTTCACATATTCAATAAAACCTAAACCTATTTAATTACAATTCCAAATTATTTTTTAAAATTTTTAGTAATTATATCATTTATTTTCGTTATATTCGCAACATTAATTAAAACGTTTGATGTAAACAACCCATATTAATATTTTTTAATAATTAACAAGAAACGATACATATCAATACCAAAAGGTTTACCCACTAAGGTTAGTGGTTACAATAAAAAATGTAAACCCATTACGATGCTTTATAAATTAAAGTCATTGTATATTGGTGGTGTCATCTTGGATTATAGAAAACGTTATGGAGAGTTATGTAAAAACCCTTTAATAGATTGCTCAGAGTCAAACCTAAGAAAGTATATTAAAGAGTTAAAAGATTTAAATTATGCTTGGACTGACAGTTCAAATAAAAATTTATTTCTTATAAGTAAAGAATACTTAAAAAAAGAATATGAGGTAAGTAGATACAGTCATAAAATTGAGGTAAATCAAAGTAACATTGGTAAAAGTAATTTAGAATATGTAATGAAAGCGCTTTCTATCAATGAAAACTTAGAAAGGCAAAAACATGTAATTACCAAAAAATTACGTGACGAAAAGTACGACATGGTAAGCAAGGATAAAGGGCAAAATTATCTCGATGAAAAGAGAGATAAAAAGTTACTTTCATTTGTTAAGAAAGATTATGAAAATGTTCTTAACAGAAAACAGAAGCGTTACTTGAAGGATTTGAGTCAACTTAATTTTAAAGGTATAAATGATTCTTTTTTTCCATTCCAAACCCTAAGTAGATCAGGTTTGAGTAAATGTATAGGTAGGAAATCAAAATCCACTGGTACAAGGCTCATGAATAAACTTAAACATATGGGATTGATAGAAAAAGATGATAAAAATAAAGTAATATTGGAATACAATAGATCTTATGAGGAATATAAATTATATAGGTTTATGTTTGACGAAATATGTTTAGATTATAAATATAAATTTTTTATATCGTATAATACTAGAAAAAGAACTATTGAATTAAATTTACCAAATATCATTCAAACCACCCTATAAGCCCTTAACAGTTAGTTCCGCTTTTTAGAAAAACAATATTTTTTTATTAATTATATAGTAAATAATATTAAACTTCCCTATATGATGGGATTATTATAATTTATTAAAAACTAAAAGCTGATTTTCCTTTTTTAGTATTAGAAATTTCTATTGCTACAGTTCTACTGTTTTTACTAACTATTTTTTCACCATCAATAATGTTCTCTATAGTTATATTGATACTAGCTTCGCTTTTGTCAAACCTAGCAACTATTCCTTTATCATTTAATGTTTTTAATTCTTTAGTTAAATTGTCAACTCCAAGATTAAAATTAACTCTTAGATCTTCTAATTGATTTTTTAGTTTATCCAAATTACTACTATCTGAACGTAAAAATTTATTACCTTCAGCAAAAGCCAATTTCATTGGTGTGAAATCAATACTTTTGATACCATCAATCATTTTCGCTTCTGGATTTTTGAATGAGTTTATTTTATCAACCAAATAACCCACACCAGCTCCAGCTGCTCCGATAGAAGCTGCAACAGTAGCAATTCCCAATAATCCTGGTAATGCTGTTGTACCAGCCACACCAGCAGCCAAAATTACAGCTCTCAAACCTCCAAAGGTTATCGCCATCGCACCCAATAATCTATTTTTAGTTTCTATATCCATCTTAGCCATAGAATCCCCTAAACCTGTAAATCCTTCAGCTGCTAATTTTATTCCATAACCTATACCAACAGCTGCAACACCTATCGCTGCGATAGAAGCGGCTCTTGCATAATTAGCTGTAGTTCCAGCTGGACTAGCACCATTAGGTCCAGTTATATCAGAAGATGGGACGTTACCCATATTACTACCACCTTTAGAATCAGATCCTTTAAACATTGAACCTATTGATGATAAACCACCAATTAAAGGTTTTAAAGCTAAAAATGCTGTTCCAAAAACAGCAGAAGCTAATGTAATTGCAGTTAATGTTTTAGCTGCCCAACCAAAACTACCACCCAATACACTTCTAGCACCATCAATTAACCCTCTAAAACCAACCAACAACTCGTTTGTATATTTTAATAATGGTAATAATGTAGATTTTAGTTCTAAAACCAAATTGGTCATTGTATCATCAAAAGTCTGTGCATCAATAGCTCTTGCATCCAATGTTTTTTTCTGTTGTTTTAACATCGCAATATCAGCGTTGGTTAATTTAGATAAATCTTTAACTCCATTACCGACACTTATTTCAAACCCACCTTTACCATTTGCTTGTGCTATGGTTGCAATAAACTCTTTATCTTCTTTCGAACCAGCAAATATTGATTTTTTAGCTAAATTAATTTGACTTATTCTTTTAGCTTGCTCCTCTAATTTAGTAAAGTCTTGACCAGTTGCTTCAGCTACACTTCTTAAACGATCAATATCATACGCTCCAATCTCAAATTCTTTGGTTTGTTTATTAAAAGTAGCTAAACCTCCAAGCATTTTATTCAAATCACTTTGAAATTGTTTTTGGTTATTACGACTATTCGCCATTAAACTAAATGGGTCTGTTTTTGCAAACTCACCACCCATAACCATTAATTGACTAGCCATCTCTAATGATCCTTCTAATGTTCTGGATTTTTCCATCGCATTAAAAGTTCCCGTCATATCAATTTTAAAACGTTCTGACATTTTGACCATATCAATCAAACCTTTAATTCCACCCTTGAAATTGTATGTATTTAATTTACCAATATTTTCACTTACACCTTTTAATGTTTTGGATAGCGATACACCAAAATTACCTGATGAATTAGATAAATCTTCAACTATTTTTCTACTATCATTAACACCTAAACCTAATGATTCAAACTCAGCCACCATCTTAGAGGCATTTTCAGCGCCAATACCAGTACCAGCTGCAATTGCAGATATATCTTTTAGATTTTGTTTTGATAAAGGTGATAATTTACCAGTTATGTCAACATACGTATTTTGTATCTTAACTAAATCACTTGTACTAATACCTAATCTAGCTACATCTTCAGCAGCCATGATTATATTTTTACTAAATTGCCCAGATAATTGATTACTAACTCCAAATTGAAGATTCATTTGTTTCATCAACCCATCTTGACTATCTAGGTGTTTTAATATATCTTTACTTAAAACCTTTGAATATTCATAAGCGTTATTTAATTGTTGTTTACCAGAATTTAATATCGCCTCTTGAGCTACTTTTTGCTTATTTAAACCATCAACAATAGCTTTTGACCTTGTTGCAATGTCTTGGTATTGCTTCTTTTTTTCTTTCAATAATTTCTTATCTTCTTGATCTAAAGCAACCCCTTTGAATTTGTTTTCTTTAAGTATTTTCTCAATATTACTGATTTCTCTCTCAATACTTAATATTTCTTTTCTAATTTTACGCTCCTCACCCAAACCTTTAAGTAATGATGTAAATGAACGTGACATTTCACTCTCGTAAGCTCTTTGCGCTTCGAGTAATAACATCTGTTCATTTAATAACTCATTAGTTGTTTGTTGTTTCGCCATTATAATAAATTATCTATTATTTTTATTTAAATCATTTAAAACCAATTATAAAAATTTCAATTTATTTACTACCATTTCTGAATCATAAACGTCAAAATTCATATTATTATCTTTCCCACTAAGTCTTTTTATCTTGTATTTTAAATTGGGTCTATTAACTAATGGTTTATCTGTGGTCATGATGAAATCAAACCCATTACCCTTAATATTATATTTGTTGTTTCCCCCTCTAGCTTCTAAATGAACTAACCCTTTAATTTCTTTTTTCTTACCATTATTACTAATAACTAAATCAACATCAGCATTAGGTTTTATATTAACATTATTATTAGATTTAATTTTATTATCATTATTTTGATCATTATTAATTTTGATTGATTTCAATATTTTATCAGGTGTCATTAAAATAAATGTATCAAAACTTTCACGACCAATAATGTTTTGGAATTGTCCTTCGACTCTATCAACTTTATATTCTACACCAGTTTTAATTTCTTTCAAATCAATACCATTATAATCAAAATAAATCTTTAATTGGTCACGACTTGATCTAGATCCATAAATATGTAACATGTTATCATAAAAAGCATATGAAAAAGTACTTTTACGAGATCTAAACATATTTGGTCTGGTTGTACTTTTAAGAATGAAACTAATATCAGTAATATTATATTCATATTCAGATTGCTCAACTTCGTTAGGTGTTTTAGGTTTAATTCCTAATTTATTACCCAAACTTGATGCTTGACTATCAACAGAACTTATATATTTCAATAAATCAGGATTTGCTTCATCCAATATTTTATATTCTATTATTTTCATTATATTTAATATTTATGTTTGTTATATAAGGTTAAATAGATAAGTATGATTATTTTAACTATTTAACACTATAATCATAATACACATAAAATCATGGAATTACTGTTTGAAGAAATAACCAAAAAAGAAAAAGAAGATATCACACTTGAAATCATCAAGGAGATGAAAAAAGACATTGAAAAATTGGTTGAGGTAGAAGTGTTAAAACAATTGAATGGTAATAAAAATAGTAAATCAACTAAAGCCGTAAAAGAAATAGTTAGCAAGTCTATGGTTAATCTATTCAGAACCTTATTTAATAGAAGTTCTATGTGGAGTAACACGTTGGAAGAAAATAATAAGGTTGGTTTAAATGAAAATGATAATAAAGATGCTATCAAACCTAAAATTTTCCAACAAACCATTTATAGAATGCCAACAACTGATGAATTAATTGAATTAAACACTCATATTAATAATCTAACACCACAAGACATATATAATGGGTTTGGATATACAATGATTGGCAGAGGAATTAAAAACGATAAAAATAAAAAACAGATAGTTGATTCAATCAAAGAATTGATCAAAATGTTTCCTGATGAAAATAAATACAAAGAAGCTTTAAAATTGGAAAAAGTATAATAAGTTATTAATCAACAAAATATACTTGATAAATGAGTCAGTAAATAATAATTATTGTCTCAATTTTGTTTTTAATAATTATTTTTCAGTATATTTGTGTTATTAATTAAAAAACATAAAAATGAGATATAAAAACTTTTTTGGAGATAAAGGTTTGGTTAAAGAAATGGATTTGAATGATAATGAGAGAGAACAACTCTACTTATCATTAGAAAATGACGATAAAACCATAAAACATGAAAGTTATATTACCGAAATGTTTAAAAACATATTGTTTAAAATAAAATCATATAAAAATACTTTAGTAGAACAAAAATCTTATGAAAAAGCTGCCATTGCAAGAGATTTGGAAAAAATAGTTGAGAATAAAACAATTACCAACACAAAAACATTTGAAGAATCACTTCAAACCATGATGGATTTTAAATCAAACCTAATATTTGGTAATTATGGGTTTGAAAAATGTCTAGCAGTGGATAAAATGATTGTGAATAATACAAAACAAGAATTGAATATAGTGGTAAATGAATTAGATCGTAATTGTTTTTTAACTTATATATTAAGTAATATTGTTGGTAAATTAAATGATGGCGTAAAAATAAATATTATCATCTTAAATTATAATGGTTATTATGTCGATATGTTCGTTGATAATCTACAAGAACTTTCAGAAAAAGGTAGTTATGAACCATTAAAAAAAGAAAACCTAAAAATATTCTACCATAAAGAACATAATGATTTTAGGTTTGATGATAACGTAGTAAAATCCGATTTGTTTTTTATTACTTCAGACAACAATAAATATAGATTGAATATGAATGACGAAATAGATAAATTACATTTTATGGCTTGTTTTAACGCTCAAAAGAGTGAAAATTTAATTAAATTAAATGGTTATTTTGATTATTTAGTAGCTAATTGTAATGAGGTTATTATTTAACAACCCCATCATCACCACTATTATCACCTTTTAACACATCATTAGGTTCGTAAGAATCCTTTTTTTGGTAGCTTTCTGACCCCTCATGCTTTTCAATCACAGTAGTGCTATTCTTACTAGTCAAGATGTTTTCTAATTGTTCTCCATCAATAATTGACAAGTATAAAGCACCAAACAATAATAAACCTATAACTAAAAACACTCCATACATATCAAACACAAACCTACCAGATATCAAACAATAAGCATAACTCACACTGATAATCATAGCTGTACTAATTACACCCATAGCAGACAGTTTACGTCCGTCAAAACCCTTAGAGTATGTGTCTAACGAACTTAAAAACCTCTCTAAAATTGGTTTATTAATTATTTGCGGATTATTATTTTTGTTCATTATTTTTTTATGGGTTTAAAGGTTTGAGATATAATTACTTAAAGTTTATTGGTATATATTTTTAAATAGCACTATAATAATTTGTTTTAAAGTCGCAATAATTTGCTATATTTGTAGTCTATTTACAAACACCTATTTTTAAAAATAAATTAATATTTTATGTCTACACAAGAACCAATTTTAATTGAAAATCCAAACCGTTTCGTTATTTTTCCTATACAACATCAAGATATTTGGGATTATTATAAATTAGCAGAATCAGCCTTTTGGGTAGCTGATGAAATTGACCTTACAAAAGACATAGTTGATTGGGAAAATAAGTTAACTGAAAAAGATAAGTACTTCATTACCAACATATTGGCGTTTTTTGCTGCCTCCGATGGAATTGTAAATGAAAATTTAGCGGTTAATTTTTTAAGTGAAGTTCAGTATCCAGAAGCTAAATTTTTCTATTCGTTTCAATTAATGATGGAAAATACACATTCCCTGGTTTATTCGCAATTAATTGATACATATATTAAGGATAATAAAATTAAAAATGAAGCTTTTAATGCTCTTGAATTGATGCCAAGTGTTAAAAAGAAGGGTGAATGGGCTTTAAAATGGATAGAATCTGAATCTTTTGCTGAAAGATTATTAGCTTTCGCAGCTGTTGAAGGTATATTTTTTTCTGGTAGTTTTTGTTCTATTTTTTGGCTAAAATCTAGAGGTTTAATGCAAGGTTTAGGTATGGCTAATGAGTTCATTTCAAAAGATGAAGCACTTCACTGTGATTTTGCTATACACTTATTAAATAATCATGTAGTTAATAAACCTTCTAAAGAAAGAATAAAAGAAATATTTTTATCAGCTTTTGAGATAGAAAAAGAATTCATTACTGAATCTCTACCTGTTTCGTTAATAGGGATGAATCAAACCTTAATGGTTCAATATATTGAATATGTTGTAGATCAATTATTAATTCAATTACATGTTGAACCAGTGTTTAAAAGTAAAAATCCTTTTGATTTTATGGTTCAAATAGCTTTAGATAGAAAAAATAATTTCTTTGAAGCTAGAGGGTCAAATTATAAAAAAGCCAATCTAGGCGAACAATTAAGTTTTGATGAAGAGTTTTAAAACTTAATCTATTTATCAAACCCAAACCTATATCAATCATAATATATATTTAAATTAACATATGAAAATCATTAAAAGAAATAATCAACAAGTAGATTTTAATCCATCTAAAATACACAATAGAATTAAGAAACAATCAGAAGGGTTAAAAGTTAATTCTGATGAAATTTTTGTTAAAGTTATATCTGGTATAGCTGATGGTATGACAACAAAACAATTAGATGATTTAGTAGCTATTACTTCAGAATCTTTATCTTACTTACATCCAGATTATTCAAAATTAGCTGGTAATATATGTATTTCTAGACATCATAAAGAAACTGAAGATTCATATATCAAATTAATTAAAAGATTAAAAGAACTGGATATTATTGATGATAGGTTTTATAATTTAGTTAAAGAAAATCGTGATTTAATACAAAAAGAATTAAATTATGATAGAGATTACATTTTCGATTATTTTGGTTGGAATAGATTAAAAGAAATATATCTAATAAAAGATGGTGATGTTGTAATAGAAAGACCTCAACATATGTATATGAGAGTTGCTTTAAATACAAATTATACTATTGAAGAAGCTATAACTTATTACCATAAATTATCTTTACATGAAATATCACCAGCTACTCCAATTATGATTAATGCTGGTACAAATGTTGGTCAATTAGCTAGTTGTTCTTTAAATATGTTGAAAGGTGATGATACTGAAAATCTTTTAAAATCTTTTAATAACATTTGTGTATCTTCTTCAAAAGCTGAAGGTATAGGTTTGGCTGTTCATAATTTAAGATCTAGAAAATCTTTTGTTGGTAAAGAAGGTGGTTTAGCTGGTGGAGTATTAAAATATTTAAAAATTGTAAATGAGGGGTTAAGATTTTGGAATCAAAGAGGTAAACGTGCTGGTTCTTGTGCTGTTTATATTGAACCTTGGCATAAAGATATTGTTGATTTTTTAGAAATTAGATTACCTAATGGTAAAGATGAAGCTAGAGCTAGAGATTTGTTTACTGCGTTATGGATTCCTGATTTATTCATGAAAGCGGTTAAAAACGAACTTGATTGGTATCTTTTTTGTCCAGATGAAATTAAAAAAGCTGGTTTAAAACCATTATATGAAATATATGGTGAAGAATTTGAAACTGAGTATCAAAAAGCTATAGATTTAGGTTTGGGTGAAAAAGTAAAAGCTAAAGATATATGGTTAAAAATAATAGAATCTCAAATTGAAACTGGTACACCTTATATGACTTATAAGGATCATGCTAATAAAAAATCTAATCATCAAAATATAGGTACAATAAAATCTTTTAATTTATGCGCAGAAGTGGCGCAATTTACTGATTCTAACAGCGTGAGTATCTGTACTTTAAGTTCTATACCTTTACAAAAATGTATAATTACTGATGTAGAAGATAATAAAATTTTTAATCACAATTTATTATTTGAAAGGGTAAAATTAGCAACTAGAAGTTTAAATAAAGTAATAGATATAAATAAATATTCTATTAAAGAAGGTGAGAAAGGTGGATTAGAACAAAGAGCAATAGGTGTAGGTATACAAGGGTTGGCTGATACATTTGCTATATTAGGTTATAATTTTATAAGTGACGAATCAAAAATATTGAATAAAGATATTAGTGAAACCATTTATTATGCATCACTTACAGCATCTAATGAATTAGCTAAAGAACAAGGTTTAACATATTCTTATTATGAAGATTCACCTATATCTAAAGGTATTTTTCAATTTAATATGTGGGGAGTTAATGAAGATCAACTTTCTGGTAGATGGGATTGGAAAAAATTGAGAAGTAATATTTTAGAATATGGTGTTCGTAATTCATTAAATACAAACCAAATGCCAACAGCAAGTTCAGCTTCTATTATAGGTTCTAACGAAGCTTTTGAACCTTTCAATTCAAACCTATATGGTAGAAAAGTAGTAGGTGGTGAATTTGTAGTTATAAATAAACATATGGTAAATGATTTAGAAAAAGAAGAATTATGGAATGATTATTTAGCTAGAGAAATAGTTTCTAAAAGTGGAGTAATATCTGATATTCCAGTAATTCCAGATTATATTAAAGAAAAATATAAAACCGTTTATGAATTACCGCAAAGTAAACTTATTGAAATGAGTGCTGATAGAGCATTATTTGTCGATGGGTCTCAAAGTTTAAATATTTTTATGTCAAACCCAACAGTTGGTAAATTAACTAGTTCCCATTTTAAAGCTTGGGAGTTAGGTTTGAAAACTGGTATGTATTATCTAAGAAGTAAACCTGTTGATTTTAAAGGTAAACATTTAGGTATAGAAAGTACAGAAAAAAAATCGTCAGAACAACAAACTAATGTTTCAGATTTTAGTTGCGATGGTTGTTCAGCTTAATTAAAAAGAATTTATAATTAAATATGGAAAAGTTACAAATATTAGATTTTCATGCCAAATGGTGTGGTCCTTGCAATATGTTGATGCCAATAATTGATCAAATTTCAAACCAATACAAAGAAGATGATAGGGTAATAATAGAAAAAATTGATGTTGATGAGCAAAGCGATATTGCTAAAAAATATTCAATTAAAACAATACCTACAATATTATTTATTAAAAATGATGAAATATTACATAAAATAAATGGGGCTACTTCTAAGAAAAATATATTGGAAAAAATAGAAGAATTAATATAAAATACCTCAATTCAATAAGGTTAGTGTCTATTTATAGGTATTAACCTTATTTTTATGTTTTATAATTATGCGTATTTAGACCCTCGTAAAAAAGGTAATTTTCCATATAATGGTATATGTTTCTTATACGAACCAATTTATATTGGAAAAGGTAAAGATAAAAGATGTTTTACTCATTTAAATACAAGTAAAGTTAATAATAAAATTTTTAAAAACAAACTTATATTTTTATCAAAATATTATAATATGGAAGAATATATAGTTCAATTCAATTTTACTGAAGATGAAAATATAGCATATTATAATGAAAAACAATTAATAATAGAAATTGGTACAATTAGAAAGATTGATGGGTTAAAAGAAGGCTCTTTAACTAATATTGCAATTGGTAATAATCCTCCATCACATAAAGGTAAGACATATTTAGAGATTTATGGAGAAGAAAGATCTAAAGAACAACTTTTAAAAAGAAGAGAATTACAAGAAAAAGTTGGTGGCTATTTTAAAGGTAGAAAACATTCAGAAGAAAGTAAAAAGAAAATATCAGAACATTCAAAAGGTGAAAACAACCCAAATTATGGTAATAAATTATCGGAAGAATCATTAAATAAATTAAGAGAAGGTATTAAAAATTATCATGCTAATAATATATCTAAAAGTTGTAAAAATATTAAAATAACATCTCCAGATGGTGAAATTCATTATGTTAATTATGGGTTAAAAAAATTTTGCAAAGAAATGGGTTTATCTTATGGTACTTTTCAAAAAGCATTAAAATATAATAGAATACCTATTTGTGGTAAAGCGAAAGGTTGGTCAATAGAATATGTTAATTAAACCCATAACCATGACATCCAAATCCCCACTTATTAAAAAAATATTATCATTAGATCCTACACCTTTTTATAATAATATCACGATTGATCCTTATAAGCGTTTCCAACCCTATAACGCTCATAAATTCAGCAGAGATTTGATGTTTCCTAAAAATCAAACCAATAGCGATAATCAATTAGTTTGTTCATGTGGATGTGGTATTGTTTTAACTGGAAGAAAGCGTAGATGGGCTAGTAAATTATGTAGTGATTGGACTTATGATGTATTCTCAATAATTCAAGGTAATGTTAATCGGATTATTCATTTTTTAAGTAGGAAGGTTGATTATAAGTGTAATTATTGTGGGGTTAGTGGAAATGAGGTTAAATTGGACTTGGATCATATAAAAAGTGTTAAACATGGAGGTTCAGGATTATGGCTCGACAATTACCAATTTTTATGTAAACCTTGTCATAGAAAAAAGACCAATAATGATTTTGGTTGGAAAAGTAAATAATTTTTCGTTATCTTTGTAAAAAAAATAACAATTTATGTATAAAGATAAAATCAGACAAGAGGTGATGAAAGTTTATGATCAAACCCATGACGTTGATGAGGTTGTTGATAATATAATAACGTTATTTGATTTCATTCTAGTTAGTGATGAAACTCCACCTAAAAATATTGAAATATTAGCTAAATCACCTAGCGGAACTATTCATTTAACTAGTTGGAGAGATGCTTATGATATTTTTTGTTGTCAATGTAAAAGAGAATCAACTTATGGTTGGAGTTGGAAACATATATAAAATAAAATTTTAAAAAACAGTACACAATATCATTATTTTTAGGTATATTTGTATTGTAAATTAAATAATTAAAAACATATATTTTTATAATGGCTAAGAAAAAAAAGAGTACTTATTATTTGTGTCAACAAATACAAACGCAAATTAAACCCATAGCGGAATTAAATAATTTGGATTTAAATGATTTAAAAAATTATGGAATCACTTTTGTGGAGGATATTGTTAATGGAGACGCTGTTTCAAGTACCACAACACCTACTGATTATAGTATTTATGATAAGAAGCTAACTGATTTGTTGGAATCTATTATTTTTAATGATGAATTCTGGGAATCAGAAGAAGAATTCATGGAAAATATGGAAAAAGACGAAAATTATACAGGTTTAAGTTTAAATACCATAATAGAATTATTAATGAATAATTTTATGATCGTTAGATTTGATGGAAGAGATAAGAAATACAATATTTTTACAAATGATCAATTAAAAAACACAATTGATCAGATAATTAGTAGTGATTTGATGGATCTTAATGAACAAGATATTGATTTTAATATTATTAGTACTTTAGATGATGATGTGGTTGATTCATTAACTGAACCTGTTGATATTTTTATTAATAAAACCTTAATTGATTGTTTAGGTAAGTTCAATGAAGGTGCAATTAATATTGAAATGTTGAATGAACACAATACTTGGCCTTTTAGTTTGATTGATGCTAAGAAGAAAAAGATTAGGTTTGGTAAAAATAACTATGAAGATGCTATTTTTAGAGCTAAAATTTATGAATATTTATGTTTTGAAAAAATAGTAGTTGTAGTAGCTATTAAAACAGATAGTAAGTATGGTAAAGATGGTCATTTTTATGAACAAAATGGGTTTGTGTTTGATATGGGTAATATTGTAGGTGTAGAAGCCAAAACACTAATGGAATTAACAAACACTGAAGATACAAAAAATAAGAAAAACGCTTTCGTATTCTGCGACATTAATGGAAATAGAATAATTGGTGATTAAATATGAATAGTGATGATAATATAATACTTAATTATTATATGTTAGGGTTTAAAGACGAATTACGTGGTACTAGCACTATTATTGATGATAATAACCATATTTATTTAAAAGCCTATAATTTAGGCGCTTTTCATGCTATTGCTGGTGATGATCAAACCTCATTGGATTATTTAACTGATGATGAAATATTGGAAAGGATAAAAAATATATAATTTTTTAAATATTCATCAAATCCTTTAATGATTTACCATGACCTCCCTTATTTTCGTAAGCAGCAAGCCACTTTTTCAACACATTAATATCTAATTTTGGGATTGTATCTGTTGGTATAGATTTAGCTTTTTGGTAAAGTTCATTAATCCAAACCTTAAAATTATCTTCATCATGATTATTAAACTTTTTCTTATAGGTTTCAACAACTAATCTATTAAAACCACCACGAATAACAATATCATTATTATTTTCCATATTTTTTATAAAAATAAATAGATAATGTCAAACCTTTTCGTTATATTTGTATTATAAATATAAAACATAATTAATTATGGATCAAATACCAACAATAGAAATAAATAATTTAAGAGATTATAACAATAGATTAATTTGTTTACCAAAATATTGGGTAGTAAAAACAACTAAAGAAAATATAGAAGATTTTATAACCCATGTTATAAGTTATTTGGATGAGATAGATTATGATAGTTGTTATAGTTGGTTACAAAACATTACTGATGCTGATGAAAAATATGAAACCTATTATGGGTTTGACGGAAGTTATGGTTTTAATGGTACTAATGCATATAAAGATTTAAGTGATTTTGAAAATGACCCAACCATATTAACCTTAGATGAATTTATAGAACTTAGAAGTAAAATGATTAAAGATGATATGGTTGATAAAATAGAAAATAAAGAAGATATAATAAACAACCCCACTCATTATGGTGGTAAAGATAATGTTTATGAAGCAATCAAAGTTATTGAGGCTTGGGATTTAGGGTTTAGGTTAGGGAATACAGTTAAATACATTTCAAGAGCTGGTAAGAAAGAAAAAAATAAAACGATTCAAGATCTAGAAAAAGCTAGATATTATTTGGATAGAGAAATAATGTTATTAAAAGGAGAAATAAAATGAAATTAGTGTATAGTTTTAATGTAAATAAAAATGATAACAATTTTGATTCTTTTAATCAAATAATAGAGTTATGTAAAATTTCAAAATCATTGTATAATCAAGCATTATATGAAGTAAAAACCAATTTGGAAAAACATAATAAATTCTTGTTTTATAATGACTTAAATAAAATTATGATGAACAAAGCTAACCTAGAAGGTAAGGTTAATTATAAATTATTAAAAGCGCAAACATCACAACAAATACTGAAAACACTAGAAGAAGATATTAAATCCTATATTAAATCAATAAAAGATTATTCTAAAAATAAATCTAAGTATAAAGGTCAACCTAAATTACCAAATTATAAACCTAAAAATAGTTTAAATCAATTAATTTATACAAATCAAACTTGTACAATTAAAGATGATGGATTTATCCATCTATCCAAAAAATTAAAGATAGTAATACCTCAGTTTGATAAATACAAAAATAGAATAAATAATTTTAACCAAATAAGGATTTTACCTAAAAATAATTATTTAAAGGTGGAAATTGTCTATGAAATAGATGAGATTAAAGTTAATCCTGATCTTAACTATGATGAATTTTCATCAGTTGATTTAGGAATAAACAATTTATTGACATTATTATTACCAAATAATAATCCATTATTATATAATGGGAAACAAGTAAAATCAATAAATCAATTATTTAATAAACAATTAGGTAAATTAAACAGTGCTAAAGATAAACAAAAAGAAGAAATAAAAGTTAAAGGAACAACAAAACAAATAAAGAAATTATATGAAGATAGAGAAAATAATATTAAAGATTTATTTCATAAATTAAGTAGACATGTGGTAAATACCCTTTTAAGTAAAAATGTTGGTAATATAATAATTGGTTATAACAAACAATGGAAAGACTCCATTGACCTTGGAAACAAAACTAACCAAAAATTTGTGCAAATACCACATAGACTTTTAATTGGTTATATTACATATAAGTGTAATATGGTAGGGATAAAAGTAACTGAAACGGAAGAGAGTTATACCAGTAAGACTGATGGTTTAGTTTTAGAAAATTTACCAAAATATGGTGATGAAATTCCATTAAACCAATTCAAGGGTAAACGTAAGTATAGAGGATTGTTCCAATCCAAAAGTGGTAAGTTGATTAATGCGGATGTTAATGGTTGTATTAACATTATGCGAAAACATATTAATATAAATGTAGTTGATGATTCTTATGTAAATAAGATAATTGATAGAGGGTTCTTGTTTAATCCTGTAAGAGTAAGGGATTTATATCGTATGATATAAGTTCAAGCCTATTATAAAGAAAACTAATAGAATTTAATAGTTTTCATAACATTGGTTATTATTATTGTTATACAAATTATTTTCATAAAGGTTTTGGGTTGGTTCGTAAATCAATAAGAACGAATAGATAAATTAATTTTACTGAAAATAGAAGAAAAAATAGTGATAATTTATTGTGGTATCAAGAAGAAGTATATCTTTTTTAAGATGAAATTGAAAATATGTGTTAATAAAAATTTAAAAAATAACAAATGAAACAATACCTAACCCAATTAAAATATGTTATGGATCATGGAGTCATTAAATCTCCAGCTCGACCAAATATGCCATCAACAAGGTCAATTTTTGGTTATCATAAGCGTTATAATCTTCAGGACGGGTTTCCTATATTAACCACAAAGAAAGTCTTTTGGAAGGGGGTTGTGATTGAATTACTTTGGTTTCTAACTGGAAAAACAAACGTGACGTATTTGGTTGATAATAACGTGTTATTCTGGAACCAAGATAGCTACGCCTATTACAAAAAAATTGCTTTAAAACATGAAAAAGATCAAGCGATAAATTTAATTTACCAACCAGTATCAAATAAACTTAATGTTAGAAACCCAACCAATAAAGATGATGTAGACGCATTTTCATTGTTTACGTTTGAAGAATTTGAAAACATTCTTAAAACAACTGACTATAACAATCTACCACGATATAATAATTATGTGTTGGGTGATTGTGGTATTCAATATGGAAAACTTTGGAGAAATTTGAAGGGTTTAAATGGTGATGATGAAATTATTGTGGTTGACCAATTTAAAGATTTAATTAAATCTTTAATTAATAATCCCGAATCCAGAAGACATATAATTTCGGCTTGGAATCCATTTACATTAAATGATATGGCACTTCCAGCTTGCCACAGCTTCATTCAGTGGAATTGTCGTAAGTTATCTCAAATAGAAAGATATGAAATTTATAAAAATACTAAAAATAGGTTTGAATTAAAACAATCTTTAGGTTCATATTTGTATGATGAAAATTATCTTCAAAAAGATGAAGATGATATTCCAGATCCAATAGGGTTTTATCTTAATGATGAAGAACAAAGATATTTGGATAGCAAAAATATACCAAAATACAAATTAGATTGTCAGTTATACCAACGCAGTGGGGATATTTTTCTTGGAACTCCTTTGAACTCAGCTAGTTACAGTTTATTAACTCATATTGTTGCTAAATTAACTAATATGATAGTTGGAGAATTTATACATACATTTGGTGATGTTCATTTATATGATAATTTAATAGAACCAGCAAAAGAGCAATTAACTAGAGATCCTGATAAATACCAATTACCAAACCTTATTTTGTCTGATAAATTTGATTCAAATAATTTACCAATAGATATTGATAAAGATCTTGATGTTTGGTTAGAATCATTAACACTAAACGATTTTAAACTTGACAATTATCAATCTTACCCATCTATTAAAGGTGAATTAAGTACAGGTATTATTAAATAAATATATGTTATTTTTGAAACCTTAATAACACAATTTACGTAAACGATTAAATAAAAATGTAAATAAAATATGAATAACGTTATAATAAAAGAAAACTTCCAGATTGCGCTAGATATTGATGGCGTAATTTGTGATTGTTATTGGAAAAAATGTCCACATAACGAAGTTGATCAAGAACATGTTTTTAAACCTAAATCAATAAAGGCGTTAAATAAAATTATTAGTTATTATAATGCTGATTTGATAATGATTAGTGGTTGGAATAGTAAATTTATGGATGAAGATCATTATAGTAAGTTTTTAAAAAATAGAGGAGTAATTATTAACAATCCAGTTGTTATTGGTGATCAACATAACAGGGTTAATTATATTGAAGATTTAATTGCTAATAATGTTGTTGATAAATACCTAATTATTGATGATGAACCACATGGGTATTTTAGAAATAGCACTATTATTGAATACAAACGTATATTAGCACCAAACCGATATAGGTGTTTAGATAATTTTGATGTATTACATGTAACTAAAAACTGGAAATTAAACGTATAATTATGGGTAGAAATAAAGTATTTCAAAGAATTTTAAAAGATATTGAAAATAACATAGAAGTTGAAGAAAAAGTAGATACATATGCTTATGATCTTGTTAATAAAACCTATAATAGGTGTGAAATAACATCATTTAAACATAATGTTCGTGGAAATATTATAAAAAAGCATTTAAATGGATTATTTGGTGGCGTTGAAACATTAAACGACATGTTAAATAAAAACGCTTGTGTTGAAAGTGGTTATTATAGTATTTATTCTGTTAAAGATAATAATAAAGAGATAATATGCTAACTTTCGAACAATTTGATAAACACATTAATGTTATCAAAAACCAATATATTAAAGAACATAAAATAAGCAACTCTTTCAAGGAGTTGGGGTTGTGTGACGATCATGTTTATTTGTCAGTTAGTGAAGATATTATTGATAACTACATTAATCTAATTGAAATGGTTATGAATGATCCTAATGATATAAATGAATCTTGGATTCAATGGTATATTTACGAGAATGATTTCGGTAACAAAAAAATGTCTGTTAGTTGTGGTAAGTACAAGGATAAAAAAATTCGTAATAACAAAGATATATATAATGTCATATTGGAGTGGAATAAAATTAAAATAAAAGTATAATAATTATGGATAATAAAAGACAAATTCAAACCGAAAAATTGATTCAAGTAATATCTGATTGTATTGATGGGGATAGGGAACTTGAAATTAAAACTTTAAAAAAAACAATTAGTGAACTGGAAAACACTATCGATGACTTAGAATTAGAAATAGATGATATTGAAAATCTTGATAGTGAAATTGACAACTTAAAAGATGAAATATCTGAGTTAGAATCAAAATTGGATGATGTTAAAGAAAGATCACCAAAAAACCTATATGATGATCAGAAATGGCAAATTCTAGATGAACTATATCTTAAATATAATCTTGATCAATTAAAAAACATTATTGAAACAAACCCAAATACAATAGTTAATATTATTGATGATTTAAATGATACTATTAATGATAAAGATGATACGATTAGTGATTTGGAAGATAAAATATGGAATTTAGAACACGAAGTAAAAGATTACAAAATTGAAATTGACGATTTAAACCATGAGGTTTCGAATCTGGAAGATAAAATTGAAGAGTTAGAAGATAAGATATCGGAATTAGAAAGTAATAATAATTAATGATAATCACAAAAACTGCCAGAACAAAAGTCATAAGTACCACATTACAACATTATTGGGATAAAGGTTATAGTGAAGCAAAATCTAACCATTATATTGAAGTACCAGTTGAAGATTTATCTTTAGGATCATCAGCGCCTATTGAAGTTAAGTGTGATAAGTGTCCGACTATAAAAACAATAACCTTTAAAAGGTATATGTATAATACTAAAAATTTAACTACTTATTATGCTTGTTGTAATAAATGCGCTAAAGAAAAATTTGAAGCAACCAATATGGAAACTTTTGGTTGTAAAAATCCTTTCCAAAACCCAGATATAATTAAAAAGATTGAGGAACATAATATTAAGACGTATGGTGTTAAATCACATAATCAAAGCAATATTGTAAAACAAAATAAAATTAAAAGTGTCAGAGAAAAATATGGTGTAGATTCTGTAATGTATGTTGACAAGTTTAAAGAAAAAATGTTTAAAACGAAAATTGAAAAATATGGTTATAGAACATCTTTTAATGATCCAGAACATAAAAAAAAGTTACTACAAAATCTAGAAGACAAATATATTAGTGATCTTAAAATAAGTAACCCTAATTTAATTATGGTTGATAAAATTGGTAGAAATAATTTTTTTAAATGTGATAATGGTAAAGATCATGTTTTTGAAATTGGTACTAACTTATTATGTTATAGAAAAAATATGCCTTATGTTATTTGTACTATTTGTAACGATCCAAAAATTAAACATAAATCTTTAGCGCAAAATGAGATTTATGAATTTATAAAAGAATATTACCCATCAACACAAGTTGGTTATAGATATAAATCCCCAAGTAATTTAAGAGAAATTGATCTATACATAGATTCATTAAAAATTGGGTTTGAATACAATGGTATGTTTTACCATTCGGATAGATATATGATTAATAGTTATCATAATGATAAATTAAATGACTGTAAAAATATAGGTGTTAAGATTTATAATATTTGGGAATATGATTGGTTTGATAAAAAAGATATAGTTAAATCAATTATTTTAGATAAACTTAATTGTGGTAAAATTATAATTAATGATAATGAATGTGATATTAAATCAGTAGATAATAATGAAGCAGAATTATTTTTAAATGAACATTACATTAAAGGTTTTAATAATAAAATAGATTTTAGTTATGGTTTATATTTTAAAAATAAATTGTTATCTATAATATCATTTGCAAATAGAGATTATGGGTTTGAATTAATGTCTTTATGTACAAATTTAGATTATAATGTTACTGATGGTTATAAAACATTATTTGAATATTTTAATAGGTGTCATATTTTTTCTAAATTAGAGACTACTATTGATTTATCTTATGAAGATGGATTATTATATCAACAATTAGGGTTTGAAAAAACAGATAATTTCTATATTGATTATATTTGGTTTTTAAAAGGTAAAATTTACCCTAAATACAAATTGGATGATGATAATTTATTAGTGGAATACGATTTGTATGAAAAAGGTGGTTATAAATTGTTTGATTGCGGACATGAAACTTATTCATATACAAAAAGTTAAACCCAAACAGGGAGCGATTCTGTTTGGGTTTGGTAAATTGGTCGTGAAACCAAACGATCCTAAGTCGTATTTTTAGAATTAAGTTATTAATAACTTAATTCACAATAATCTGGTTGAACAATAATTTTAACTTTTTTAAGTTCATCATTACTATAATCAGCTTCTCCAAAATCAGCTTCTTTTATATGACATTGGTACATTGTCCATTGTGAAACAGCTACACCAGTTGGGTCTAGGGATTTTAACACTAAATTTTTCTTGAGACCTTGAGAATATCCCATCCTCCCGGTTAGTGATTCTAAATGTAAATGTACCCATTCATTAACTTTTTGTGTTGAAGATGGACCTATTGGATCAATGAATTCAATTTCAAACTCAGACCATTTATAGATTCCAGGCACATAAAATTCAGTGTTTAAAAACGGTATTGCGACACTATTAATTGTTAGTTTAGGATATTTGGTCATTTGACACAACCAAGACTCAATGTTCAATTCAGTAGGGAATTGTAGTTCCCATCTGTTGTTTCTCAATACTTCATATTGTGTAGGTGTACCCCTTAATTGTTCCATAATTATTTTTTAATTATAAATAGTAATGTTTTGGAATTATTAAAAATACTGTTATATTTGTAGAATAATTATTAATTGTAATCAAACCCAAACCTATTATGTCAAACATTCAAGATAAAATAAAATCATTAAAAGTAGAATTAGTTGAGAAATATCAAATTAATAGTGATAGGGATTTGATTAACCAATTAGCTATTGTTAATGAAGAGGATAAAAATAAACTTTATCTTTGGATTAGATACCAATGCGCCTATTCGTATAGGGATGGATATAATGACGCTGAAGAAGAAATAAAAGAAAAATTATTAAAATCAATTTATAACCAATAATAACAACATATTGTTATGAATATACATTTCAAAAACAAAGTCATTTTAGATTATTTTAAATCCAAAACCTTAATTGAGGTAGAGTTTGGATCTAACTTATATGGTTTAAAAAACAAAGATTCGGATACTGATATTATGTTGATATATTTAGATAGCGAATTTGATCGTAGTAGTTGTTTTAAGAATCATCACCAGTTTCAATATAAAGATGTTGATAATAATATAGATTATATAATATGTAGTTTAAGTAGTTTTATCAGAAATCTTTGTTCTGGTGATTCAACCATCAATGTAGAGATAGTTCAATCTGGTGTGTTTAAAAATCATGAACAATTATTTTTTTTGGATGATTATAAGGATGATTTTTTGACTTATAAAGTTGTAAAAGCATATTGTGGTTTTGGAAGACGTGATTTAACCGATTATAACAAACAAAAAACAATTAGGGATAAAAACAAAGCCATTTTTCATGGCGTTAGAGGTTATGTATTTGCGAAAGATATTAGTTTTAATAAAAAGCTTAGATTGGATGTCTCAAACCTAATAGATTATGATGAAATTATGTCGATTGAAGAAAATAATGATAAAGAAAGAAAATCATTATCTAACGAATTTCAAAATAGTATAAAATATTTAAGAGACACTAATAATTTATTACATGATAATGGTAAATTAGGGTTACTTACATATTTAGATCCATTTATTCAACAAATGATTGATTTTAGGGTTCAAAGATTACATAATAATCATATTGATGACAAATACATTATTAAGTTTCCAGAGGAATTACAAAAATTAATTTATGAATCAAATGAATACGGTATTAAATATTAACAATAATTTAGTTATTGATTTAATTAATAATTCAAATAACCTTAACGTTTATAGGTTTGGGTCAATTGTTTATGGAACAAACAGTAAAGATTCTGATGAGGATTTTATTGTTGTAACAAAAGAAAAAGTAATTAGTAACAACATTAATGTACATTATTACACCATAATCGAATTTCAAACCTTATTAGATAATCATGACATACAAATGTTGGAATGTTTTTATTTACCATATAATAGTAAATTTATTTTAAAAAAAGAACAAGTATTCACGTTAAATAAAAATGATATTATTGACAAGTATAAACTTAGAATAGCTATTAGTACCATCACTAGTAACAGCTGGGTCAAGGGAAAAAAGAAGCTCGTAGTGCAAGGTGATTATGGTAAATACTTGGCAATCAAGTCTGTTTTTCATTCAATTAGAATATTGGATTATGGAATTCAAATAGCGCAACATAATAAAATTGTTGATTATACATCAATGAACTATGTTATGTTTGACTTATTAAAACTAAGTGTTGAATATGATTATATTGAACTTTGGAATATGATTGAAGCTAGATACAAAAAGTTATTTAATAATAAATCAAGTATTTTTAAACAATTATGTCCAAAATCTATTGAAAACGAAACTTTAATTAGTAATTTACGTAAGATATTCAAAGAGTATAATGTTAATAACGACATTATGTTTAATGACATTATAGGTTTAATCAAATAAAAATAATAAAATTGTGTTTGATGGGTTTGAGGTAACAACACTATAAATTATACCATTTGGTATGTTACCAATGAATTATTGGTATGATTTAAGTTGTTGTCTACGACTTTGATACCATTATTATTATGATTTCTCCATCCACCCTCACGATCTTTATACGTTTTAGTGACTTGCTTTTGCAAGGCAACCCAATTATCTTTTAATTTATCTACTTTAACACCAAGCAGATGGGACATCCTCTGCTTGGCACTACTCGATATAACTGGATATAACCGTATAAGACCTTTTTGATATTTACTTAATATTCTTCTACTTATTTCTATTGATGCGCTAACACAATCGCTGTAACCAGCATCATAATATAACATATTACCTATAAAACTTGTGTATTGACAATCAACATAATCAAATATAACACCTAATTCGCCACAATATTTTTGACATAATTGTTCTTGTAAAACCCTATTCCAAACGGTTTTTGTTTTTCTATTAAATTCAACGCTTTTAACTTGTTCTTTATTTAAGAACTTTAAATCTTCTAAAGCGAAATAACCAACCTTATAATGTTTACAATACTCAAATATTTCTTTATAAATTTGTGAGATTTCGTGTTTTAATTTATTATTAATATATTTTTTGTATGTTTTTGTGGTTTTATGTCTTTTCTTCTCAGTTAATTTTGATAATTCATAACGTTTAGTAAAAACAATATTAGATACTTCAAACGTTTCCATATCTACATCAATGATGCTAAACCCAATCCTTTCAGGATTCATATCTACTGATGCTGAACGATTAGATATTTTACCTTTAAGTTTAGTTTCGGTTTGTTTATTATGGTATTTTATTTTTAATTCTTTATTATAAACACCATTATCTTGAGTTTTACGATCATAATTATAACCAACAGTATCAAACCCAAACCCATTTAGTATTTCGTTATCAAACGTTAATGATAGTTCATTTTTATTTAAAACAACTGTTATAGGTATAAGTTTGTTTTCCAAACATTGTTGTAATCTAATTATTATTTCTTTTCTTTTTTTAGAATCGAATTCTACTAATGATATTTTTATATGGTTGTGTTTATTTATTTTAAAAACTACATAATTATCTATTAAATGAAAGTTCATTTTTCTACTTCCTTTTTCCAAAGTATTCCCAACAAGAAATAAATTTCGTTTACGATTTCCCTTATATTCAATCAATAACCTATCTAATATTAATTGTTGTTTATTGGTTATTTTATTACCAAGTTGTTTATATTTAGTTATTCTACGTAAAATGTCTTTACCACCAAAACAAATATCCTTATTAATTATTCTTGTTAAAAACGCTTTTTTCTTTAATAATTTTTCTTTCCTTCGTTTTTGTTTCTTGGTTAATTTTTTGATTTTCTCTAACTCCATTAATTGTTTATCAATATTATCAATCCTTAATAATTTTTCTTTTTTATGTTCTTTAAAAGAATCGATATTAGATTTAACGTCAATAACACAATATTCATAGACAACCTTGCATATTAAAGGATATTGCTCTAAGCAATCATCAATAAACAATTTATCTTGAGATAATTCAAAATTATTATATAATTTATAAAACAAACCTGTATATTGATAAATATAATCATCCAACAAGTTATTGTTGTCATAAATATGTTTTATCTTAAATTTAAAGGTTTGTTGCACTGGTTTTAATTTTAAATTAATATTGTTATAAAATACGTTTAAAAAATATTATCATATATAAATAGCAAAATATTTTAGTAAAAATTAGTTTTAGTAAAAATAAATGGTTATATTTGTAAAACGTTAAAATAACATTATAATATGGAAAAATATAGTGAATTTGATTTTTCAAACCATAACCTAAAAGTTGAGGAATATGAACATATTACGATTCATACTTTACAATTATCTGAAACTAGTTCAAGATTAAAGGTAAGATTTATGAATATACCATCTCATTTAATTATTGATGGCGATTTTGGTTCATGGATGTTTTGTCGTAATTTTTATCCCAATGGTAGATATGATGATTATTGTCAACCTAGTTATTGGATGGAAAAATTACGTATGGATTCTTCACAAGATCCAGCTAAATTCGATAAAGATGAAACGGAAAAAGAACTGCTTGAAGGGATTAATGGTGGATTAGAAGAATATGGGTATGAAGGTGATAAATTGAAGGAAGCAATAGAGTTTTTTGATGATTTATTACAATTTTATTTAGATGATGAAATTGAATATCAATACCAAGCGTTTAGAAAGTTACCATATTTTATGGATTGTGAACAAATACCATATGTTAGAACAGCTCCTATACAATTACTTATTGTTTTTGATGCTTTTAATGAAATTTGTAATAGATTAAAACAAAATAATGATGTTAAATAAAATACCAACATATCAAGAATGTAAACTTATTTGTGATTATCATGGTTCATTGGTGTTTTATGAAACCCAAATTGTGGTTGATAATTACATTATATGTATGTTTAATTATAGATTAGCCACATATAACAATTTAACTAAACCTTTACCTAATAACGATTTATCAGCTAGGGAGTTAAGAGGAAACTGTTATATTCTTGATAATCAAGGTAATGTTTTATCATCATATATTATGTTGAATAAATTCTGGAACTTAAATGAAACATCAGAAACGCAATATGATAATATCATAAATAACTACCATATCAAAGCTATCCATAACAAAGAAGATGGGTCAATGGTAAGGTTTATTAGGTTACCTAATAATAAAGTAATCAGTAAAACAAAAGGTAGTATTGATAACGAAATATGTGTTGAATCAAATAAAATTTATAATACTAATAAAAGCGTAAGACAATTTATTGATTGGTCGTTAGATAACAACATAGCTTTAATATTCGAGTTTGTTAGTCCTTTTAATAAAATTGTGTTGGATTATAATGAGACCAAATTGATATTGTTGAAAGCTCGTAATAATGAAACTGGCGAATATCTAGATAATTGGTTAGTTATGTCGTTATTCAATAAATTTAGGTTTGGAGATGTTAGAATTAATCCTAATGTGATGGATTCTAGTGTTGATTATTATGAACAATATGATTCAATTGATGAATTAATCGAATTAAGTAAAACAATTAAGTATGTTGAAGGTTGGGTGATTAATTTAGTTCATAAAGATACTAATGAGGATTATTTTATTAAACTAAAGACTCAGTGGTATTTTGAGCGTCATAAATTGTTGACTGAAGATATGGTTCGAGAGGATTTTATTATCTCCAAAATATTGGATGAAACAATTGATGATATATTGTGTCAATTAACTGATCAAGATATCGAGGTTAAAAATAAAATTGATAATATTGATAAAGTAATCAAAAATTATATTTTAGAGAAGTCAGTTAATGTTCAATTGCTATTAAATGTATATAATACATCATATTGTAATAATATTAAAGATTTCGCCATTAAATATAAAAATGACATTAATTTTCATCATGTAATTAATATTATTAACAAAAAAAATAGTATCTTTGAAACAATAATTATTGAATTGCGTAAAAGAACTTATAAATTAAATGATGCTATTAAATTCATTAAGACTGGTAAAATATAAAACAAATAATAATTATGGATAAATATTATACACCAGAAAAAGAAGAATTAACAGTTGGTTTTGACTGCCAATATTTATCTTATAGATATGATGACCCATCTTGGATTGATTATGTTATCAAAGAATATGATTTTAAATTCGATATATTTAAGAATCATGAATTAGGTTTGATTAGATGCAAATATCTGGATAAAGACGATATAAAAACGTTTGGGTTTGAAGAAATTGAAGATGATCATTTTATTCATCCAAAAACCATAAGAGGTTTAACTACTGGAGATGATAGTAAAATACATCTTATGTATTCTAAAGATGATGAAGATATAATTCCAAGGATAACTTTATGGAGAAAAGAAAATAGAGGTAGAGAAATCGAAATTCTTGAGGGTTATTTTAAGAATAAAAAAGAATTTAAAAAAATATTGCAACAAACAAACCTTTTTAATAAATTAACGTAATAACTATTATAAAAATTAAATAATAATTTATGTCAAACAAAAACCTAAAAATTATAATTTCAGTTGGTGTTAGTGCCAGTGGTAAAAGTACATGGGCAACAAATTTTGTTGAATCAAACCCAAATTATGTTAAAATTGGTCGTGATGACTTTAGATATTCATTAAAAAACGTTGGGTTTTGTGACAATAAGATCGAAACAATGATATCTACTTTGATGTTCAACACTATTGATGTTTGTCTTAAAAACAAATTAAATGTTATTATTGATAACACAAACCTAAAATTATCTTATATTAATGAGTTTATAAACCATTATAAATATAAAGTTGATATAGAATTTAAAAGGTTTGATATAACTTTAGAAGAGGCTATTGAACGTGATAAAAATCGCACTAGAACAGTTGGTAAAAAAGTAATTGAAAATCAATATAAACAATATCAAGAATTAACTAAAGGGTTTGGGTTTGAAACGATAATTAAGTTAAAAGAACCTCATTACGTTGAACCGCCATATAATGCTCATTTAGAAGATATATATGTGTTTGATATTGACGGAACTTTAGCTCATCATAATAATGAAAGATCACCTTATGATTGGTATAAAGTAGGTAACGATGTAGTGGATAATGTAGTGGCTAATGAATTAAGATTCCATTATACAGCTGGTCATAAAATATTCATTGTATCTGGTAGAGATAGTGTATGTATGCTAGAAACTATGATGTGGTTAGATAATAACAAAATTCCTTATCATGAATTATACATGCGTCCAACTAATGATAGTCGTAAAGACACAATAATTAAACGTGAGATTTATGAGAATTGTATTAAAGATAAATATAATGTAAAAATTGTGTATGATGATCGTTTATCTGTATGTGAGATGTGGAGAACATTAGGTTTAAAATGCTTCAATGTAGAATATGGTGATTTTTAAAATAAATTAAAAATATAAAATTATGGGAATAAGTCCATTTAAAAAATCTAGCTATAGTAGCTATGATATTAAACCTAATATCAGTTTGGTAAACGAAACTTTACCAAACCCAAACCCTAATAACTATAAAATAATTAGATATGAAAAAATTAATAATTATTTATTGATAGAGATAAAATATCTAGATTGTATAAATTATGAGGGTAAGAAAATAATGGTTTATAAAGACTGTTCAATAGATGATTTATTAAACCAAATAGTGATTGATCCACACTTTTCAGAAAATAAAAAGATGATTTCACCAATTGTTAGGTTTGAACCAACAAATAATGGTTGGAAGATGGGAATTAAATTTATAAAATTAATGTGATTAGGTTTAAATAATCTGTTCGCTGTTCGCAAATCACGAACAAAAATAAACCCCAAACATTTTAGGTTTGGGGTTTATTTTTAACTAGTTTATATATTTTTAAAAGTACATAAAACGTACTTTATAGGTATATAAAACAATATTTTTAATGGAAGAAATTGAAGAATGGAAAGAAATACCAAGTTATATTGGATATGAAGCAAGTACATTAGGTAGAATTAGGAATAAGAAAACTGGTAAGGTTTTAAAACCAGATAATAGTTCTGGTTATAGTAGAGTTATCTTAAATAAAAAAAATGGTTCTATACATAGATTAGTGGCTGAAGCATTTTTACCTAATCTAGAAAATAAAAGAACTGTTAATCATATAAATGGAATAAAACTAGATAATAGATTATGTAATTTGGAATGGGCAACATATAAAGAACAATCAAAACACTCTAAAGAGAATAATTTAAGGGGTAAAAAAACTAGTTATAATATAAAATTAAAACAATATAATTTAGATGGTAGTTTAATTAAAGAACATCTTTCATTTCAAGACGCTGCTGAATATTTGGGTATTAAAAATAGTATTAAAAATATATCTGCATGTATCAGAAGGGGTACTAATAAAGCATGTGGTTATATTTGGGAAGAAATTATACCACCAGATTTAGAAAATGAAATTTGGAAACCTTTAATTGGGATTATGGATGAAAATTTTATTTCTAACTATGGAAGGGTAAAAAATAGGTTTGGCAAATTATTAAAAATATCAGATGATAATAATGGTTATAAAATAATTACTATTAAACATAAAGGTTATAAATTACATAGATTGGTTGCTATATATTTTATAGAAAATATAAATAATAAACCTTTTGTTAATCATATAAATGGTATTAAATATGATAATAGAGTTGAAAATCTTGAATGGGTTACATTACAAGAAAATGTTATACATAGCATTGAGGCTAATTTAAGAAAAACAAAAAGAGTCATACATTATAATGAAAGTGGTAAAATTTTAAATATTTATAAATCTAGAGCTGATGCTGGTAATAAATTAAATGTAAGTAAAACTAGTATTAATGAAATGTGTAATAAAAGATGTAATTATGTTGGAAAAGATAGATTATTTTTTAAATTTTTAGATATTGATGATGATTTAGTTAATATGGTAGTAAGTCCTAAAACAAAATTTGGTTTTAAACCATTTATAATTGATATTTATTCATTAGATAAAGAATATATAGAAAGTATTGAGTTTTTTGAAGTTATAATAAAAAAATATAAAACCACAACAAAAGCAATAAAAAAACAATGTGAAGGTGGTAAATGTGGAATACAATGTAAAAATATATTTAGATATCATGGTGACCCATTATAATTATGAGTCACCAATTATCCATTTTTATTTTATTTAAGCACTAAATTGTACACCACTTGATGAAAGCGTAAATTGTACACCTATCATCTCAAGACTACTAGTAGGTACTAAAACAATCTCGAAATAAAGCTGGTTGCGATCTATAGTTTCACTTGTGTTCTGATCACTATAAACGACCAAGAATCTCCTAACGCCACGTTCTCTTTGTATGTTTGCAAGTAAAGGATTGACAGCACTTAAAAACTGCGAAACTACAACGTCATCATTTTGTTCAAAAATAAGGTTTTTAGCTATTTGTCTAATTTGCATTTTAGCGTAAATTAACAATCTGCGAACATTAATTCTATCTAACGCACTTGTCGCTTTTTGTAAAGTTTTATTACCAAATATATCTACACCAACATCGTTAAATTTAACGATTGGGTTGATACGACCAGGATAAAGAATATCTCTTTCTGGTTCTGAAAACTTCTTACGAACTGATTTTGCGGCAGGAATTAAACCTCTTGAAGTTCCTGCCGATGCAAACCACGGGTAAGCGATTTTGTCTGTCAAAGCGAAACTTCTAATTACTTCACCTGTAGCTGGTAGCCAAACGTTAAATCCGCTTGTTGAATCGTTGATTTGAATATGTGGCGCATAAGTAGCGGAATAGTTGCTATCAATATCAACGGTATCCAATTTATCAACCAAATCTGTAGCTGTTTCATCAGAAGCCATATCTGGTGAATCTATAATGTATAAACAATCTCCACCTCTAGTGTTTTCTACCAAATCTATAGTGTCGTTTACTAAATCAATATGTTCAAACCAATTTAGCCCTGGAGTAGCCAAAATAGTCATTGGGGTTTCTTCTGGATTTCCAAACGTGTTAATCCCTCCCAAATAAGCATCATAGTCGTTATTAGCAACATAATTAGATTTCCCAACGCTATAAGTACCGTTATTTGTTCTAGTGGTTCTGTGAACATCCCAACCGTCAAACCCACCATAAGGTACTAACGTGAATTTTCTTGAATTAATGTCAACATAAGTACCGCTTGCTACATCAAACACAGACCTAAGTTGTCCTGCACCGACAGTGAATTGACCAACATCATAACTACCATCTACATAAGTACCAGTAGCACCAGAATCTAAATGGAAACCTTTAGTTTTAGTGTATGAAGCATCAGTACCAGTAGCGCCAATGAAATTAAATAAGTTTTGGTTAATTCCATCACCATTTGAAGCTGCATCATAACCTCTTTCAGATACGCCTAAATAAGTTCTACCTAATTTATCGGTATTACTATATGAAGTTTTATAGAAAATACTTGGTGTTGCGGCTGAAACCGAACCTGTATTTGCGGCTGAATAATTTCTCAAATAGTAACCTTCAAACCCACAAGGTATTGCATCGTATGGGAATTCAGCAACCATTTCAACATACACAAATTTTGATTGTGAGTTAAAATCGAAGTCATTAGAACCTTCTGTTTTAGAACCTATACGTTTACCTATGAAGTTAGGTGTAGATGGGTCTAAACTACATTTAGTATAACTTTCCAACACGATAATTTTATCGTCAGTATCGTTAAAATCACGTATGATAACATCAAATTGTTTTGTGTCTGGATTTATTTTTTGTATTGATATTTTAATTTCTTTATTTGCAGAATCACCATCAGAAATAGAGATAAATCTGAATAATTTCTCAACAATAGAGCCTCTTAATTCACTTACCAACCAAGGAGTTACTGGAGTTTGGAATGTATCAGTATAATCAGTAAATGTAGAAGTAGATAATGATACTAAAGTACTTGATATACTAGAACCATCAGTTAAATAATCAATTTTTTTGATTAAATCTGGATAAATTGCTTCAACATATAAAGCGTTATTTTTATCTTTTGGTGTTTTACCTATTACATTAGATAAATAACTACTAGAACTAGAATCAAGTGTTGCAGTATATGATTCAGTTTTAATCCCGCTTGTTCTAAGTGTAAAATCGCCTAATAAACTTGAAGTTGCACTAGATAATGACAATGTAGTTGCACTAGCGTAGAAACTTAATTCGTTGTTAGAATAAATTCCTCTTGGTCTAACTATCGCTACAATCATATCCTCATATTGTGTCAATGTAGGTTTTGAAACTACGCTTGAAGTATAAGTTGTATTACCACTTAAAATAACATTATCAAATGTGGTAACATCTAAAGTAATTGAAGTTCCAGTGAATACGGATCCAGCTTTTACGTAAGTTGGCGTGTTAGAATACGCACCAATATTATTAATTGATATACCTTGGTATAAACCGCCACTAAAAGTAGTTGTACCAGTTGATGCAGTCATGATTGTTGCAGATGCAGTTGCATCATAACCAGCGTTAATTTTCAACGCCCAACCAGTACCAGCATTATAACCACTTAAACCTAAAACTCTTGTAACCCACATTTGGTTACCTTCGGTCAAGAATGAATTTGCGTAGAAAGGTAATAGGTATTTCAATGAAGAACCTATTTTTTCGTTTGATGTTGAACCAAAAAATCTAGCAAAATCATTTTTATTTGTGATGAACGTTGGTTCAAAAGCAGGACCTTTTTGGGTTTCTCCAACTAATGCAGCGATAGTAATACCTAATGCTTGGGTTGATACAACCGTGTTGTCTTGTTCAGAAAATTTAACGCTTGGTGAATTGAATATAAAGTTATTAGCCATTATTGGGTTTTATTTTTTTATAAATAGTAATTTAATGTTTCAATGTTGTTTGGTAAATTATTTTTAGTTATATTTACATTCTAAAATAAAAATTCCAATGCAACCACAAGAAAGTTTAGATATTATCAACAACCTAAATTCTCATTTAGAAGAAATAGACGATAAAACTAGTTATCGTTTCAGTTATAAAAATAATGGTTATCAAACCTTAATTATGTTTGGTGAACATATATTGTATAATGACGATTGGGATGAAAGGGGTTTTGATGAAGAAAAAGATGATTACGAGCCACTAGAACCATTTATCAAAAAACAATTTAATAAAAATTTGGATGAATTAAATAAATTTAGGTTTAACGTTAAACCCTATAGTAAGAATAGGATATTGATTAATTCAAACCTAACTTATTCAGAGGCGTTAGAAGAATTAAATAAACATTATCAAATTATGTAATTATGGAAGAAATAGATAAAATATATATTGGTTCATTAATCAAACTAGAAGTGATAAAGTTTACTGAATGGTTATGGGTTAACGTTGGTGAAAAAGAAATGTTACAACATAATTGGGATTACTGGTACGAAATGTGGAAAGAAGAAATTAAAACTAATTAATTAATTTTAACCCCTTTACTTAAAAGATTATTAATATCAAATTCCATAAGTTTTTTGATAAAATCTTCTTTTATTGGTGTGAATGTGGGTGATGGGTGATAATGGTTAACAATACATGTTCTCATTAGTTCTAATAAACTTGCGGTTAAATCCCCAAACATTAATGGATGTGCTTTTTCAAACATATCTTTTATATCTTTATTGGTTTCTAAAACAACTTTAGGTTTTGGGGAACCTTTATGTGATAATAATAATATGTTATCAGATTGAACTATTGTTGTGGTTATTTTATTATCCTTATCATTGTTCAGAAATATATTACCTTGATTGACATTATTGTATTTCTTTTTATCATCATAATCAGCAAACCCAAACCTAAACCTAATATTATTATCACCAAACACAATATCACTATTATTACGCCCTTCAATCACAATATTGTTATTATTTTTAGGAACAATTCCAATACTGTTTGGGTTTAAACTCAATGGTTTTACACCTTTTAAGTATTTTTCATAATAACCGCTGATCCCAACAAAGCTATTTTGATCATTGTTGTTGTCTTTATTTAAAGCTTCATAATTTCTCGCAATTGGGCTTACCCATAACCTATCGTTATATGGTTTTTTAGGGTCGGTTACGATAATAATAACACCTTCACCTATTTTTGGTAAGTTTTTAAATGATTGACCAAATATATTGTAACAATATGGTAAATCTATATCATTGATATTATTGTCTAATTCAGGTATTCTAACCTTTATTCGGTTTGAATCTAAATCATCAATAATAGAGATTACGTTTCCGACATAAATAACTTTACTAAACTCCTTTTCTTTAGCACCAGCATCTAGGTTTTGGTTTGAAAAGGATTTATTCTGTATTATTTCTTTGTTGAAAAAAATATCGTTACTCATAGTTAAAAATAAATAGAAATATTAAAATATTTTTGGTATATTTGTATTATAATAAAATATAATTATGGGAATATTCGATTGTTTAATAGATAAAACAAATAAAAAACCTAAAATAGGTTTGGAATATATCTATAGGTTAGATATAGCTTGGAATGAAAACGGTGAAGTACCAATAAAAATAGGTACTATTGTAACTGATGTTATACAAAGCGATAATTATGGGTATGAATTCACAAATAAAGAAAATAATCAAAGATTAAGTAGTAATTATGGTTGGTCTTTAGCTGAAAATACTAAAGAAAACGTTAAAAAAATTAAAAAATACGAAAGAGAATATGTTAGGTTTGAAAAACATAAAAAAGAAATTGGTTTATTAAGAAAAAATATTGACACTTTAGGATAATTATGGAAAATCAATATAATAACGAATATGTTAGAAAACAGCTTTATGAAATTAATTGTAAAGATAAAATAAAATATAGTTATGAAGATTATAAAGAAGAATTAGATATTATAGTAGAAGATTGTTATCAACAATCTATTGAAACAGATAAAATTTTAAAACAATATCATAATAACCATAAATTATGTCCAAAATGTAAATCAAAAGCGCATACAAGTACTTTAGTTGGTTATATTTTAGATAAAGAAAACCCTGATCAATATAAAGATTTAAATCGTTGTACTTGCCTTAATTGTGGTAATATACACACAACACACGATAGAATAAAAGAATAATAATATAATTATGATAAAATTATACGAATCAGAATTTAAAATTGTGTATCGTGGGTTTGATTATGATATGATTAAAACTCATATTAACTCATCACCTACTAAAATTTTATCTGTTTATGATGAAAATATAGAAAATGTACAAAAATTAATAGATTGTGATAGTAATCATTTAGCTTTTTATTTAATACCTAAACATACAAGTAACGAATTTATAATCGAAACAAATAAAATAAATAGAAATATTAAACAAGTTAACCCTTGGGGTTATAAATATAATGGATTAATTAGATCAGCTATAACAGAAACTGATGAAAATGGTAATATTATTTCGCTTAATGAAAATAGTAAAGTGAAATGGGTTGAACCGAAAAGATATTCAGATTATCAAACCAATAAAGATGAAACTATTGATTTAACTCAAGAGGAACTTAAAAATATAAATTGGTGTAAATTTAAAATCATAGTACCAACTATTGAAGATAAAAATGAACTTATGAATACTTTAAAACATTTACACGATGATGGGTTTGAAAATGATTTAATTACATTGAATCAATTAGCACATGAATACTTAAAAGGTGAAAATATAATCGTTAACGAAGAATTATTTAATAAATTATAATTCAATGAAAGAATTAATTTACAATTACGTTTCAAAACATGAAGCGCAATTATCATCAAACCTAAAAAGTGAAAATAAAGACATTGAAGTAAGGTTTACTGTTTTTGGTACTACTGTTGCTTGTAAAGCGGTTAATGAAATTATAGATTTATTAGATGATAATAATAAAAGAAAAATTACTGAATATCTTAAAAATAAAACAATATAATTATGGCAACTTATAGGTTTGGAAAATGGATTAGTTGGGATCATTACGATTATTTTTCTATTGAAAAGAAAGGGTTTTGGGGTTGGAGCGAAGTTAAAAGATGGGGGTTAGGTTTTAATTATTTTGATCAAAGTTATAGTGATAGCTTTGAAAAACGGATTTGGTTGGCACTTGATAGGATAAGCCACAAAGTGGCTGCTTGGACTATTGGTGATAGGTCGGAAGCAACTTTCAGACCTCTTTATGACACGCTAGTGTCAAATGGTACAGAAAGGTTCTGTACCGATAACTATAATGTGTATCATGCAGTTATAACCAAGTCCCACGGACTTGGAAAGGAACTTACAACTCACGTTGAAAGTTTTTGGTCTGATGCAAGGTTGTTCATTAAAGGATTAAACAGAAGAACCAAAGCATGTTTCAAATCCTTTGAAACGCTTTGCGTCTTCTTTAAATTTTATGTTTACAACTATAATTTAAAATTAAGTTAGATTACCAAACCCTGAAAAACAGCAAAACCAACTAATGATGGAAGCGGTGGATAGATTGGTTAAAGCGGGTAATACAGTGATTTAAATCATTTATTAATTAGGATAATTTTGTCTTAATTTGTAACCTAAAAATCTATTTACAATACAAAACAAAATTTATGATAAGATTAACTAAAAAACAGATTGAAGAAAAAATGACATTTATCGAAGATTATATTTCTTCTAAAAATGCGGCTGATGGGTCTAAATTAGATGCAAACGCAAACGTATCATCTAAGAATATTGCTACTATGGAAGCTGAAATAAATAAGGATATTAATATCCAAATAAACAGAAAACTTATTAGTAGCAAAATTAGTAGTTTGTTTGGCGATGAATTAGCTAATGAATATATAAGACAAATTGAAGAACATGAAATTTATATTCATGATGAGACAAGTCTTAAACCCTATTGCGTCTCAATAAATATGTACCCATTTCTATTAGATGGGCTTACTAAATTAGGGGGAGAAAGTAAAGCACCTGTACATTTAGATAGTTTTTGTGGTTCGTTTGTTAATCTTATATTTGCAGTTAGTTCACAGTTTGCTGGTGCAGTTGCGAGTGTTGAGTTTTTGATGTATTTTGACCATTTCGCTAGAAAGGATTTTGGGGATGATTACTTAAATCTTCACAGAACAAAAATAGAAAATAGTTTACAACATGTAATCTATGCCATAAATCAACCAGCTGCTGCTCGTGGTTACCAATCTGTTTTTTGGAACATTTCAATTTATGACGAAATGTATTTTGATAGTTTGTTTGGGGAGTTTGTATTCCCAGATATGAGTAAACCATCAAAGGAAAGCGTAATGAATTTACAATCGTTTTTCATGAATTGGTTTAATAAAGAAAGAGAAAAAGCGATTTTAACTTTTCCAGTTACCACGGCTGCTATGCTAGTAAAAGATGGTAAACCTGTTGATGAAAAATTTTCTAAAATGTGCGCAAAAGAATTAAGTGAAGGAAATTCTTTTTTTATTTACCAATCACCAAATGCTGATAGTCTTGCTAGTTGTTGTAGGTTAAGAAATGAAATTTCTGACAATACTTTCAGTTATTCATTGGGTGCTGGAGGAGTTTCTACTGGTTCTATTAATGTTATTACATTAAACATGAATAGAATGTTACAAAAAGGTTGTAACATAGAAGAAGAAGTTGGAAAAATACAAAAATATCAAGTAGCATATAGAAAACTTATGGAAGATTATTGTGAAAAAGGTATGTTACCTGTATATTCTGCTAATTTTATTACATTAGATAAACAATTTTTAACTATTGGTATTAATGGAATGGTGGAGGCAGCTGAAAGCGTTGGTATTAATGTCGGGAATAATGAGGAATATAAATATTTTGTTACAAAATATTTAAAAATTATATATGACTCAAATAAAAAAGCAAAAAAAGAGTTTGGTTATATGTTTAATACTGAATTTGTTCCAGCTGAGAATCTTGGCGTTAAAAATTCTAAATGGGATAAAGATGACGGATTCGTTGTGAATAGAGAATGTTATAATTCTTATTTTTACATAGTAGAAGATGAATCTATAAACATATTGGACAAGTTTATTTTACATGGAAATGAAATTATCCAATATCTTGATGGTGGTTCAGCATTGCACTTAAATTTAGAAGAGTATACAAGTGAAGAAGGATTTGAAAAACTAATAAATATAGCAGCTAAAACTGGTTGTAATTATTTTTGCTTTAATATAAAAGTTACTATTTGTAATAATTGTAATCATATTAGTAAAACTACTGAAAAAAAATGTTTAAAATGCGGTTCACTAGATGTTGATTATGCTACTAGAGTGATTGGTTATTTAAAGAAGATTACTAATTTTAGTTCAAATAGACAAAAAGAACATAAATTGAGACATTATCATTTAGATGAAGTATAGTGAAGTTACCGTTGTTTTACAAGAAGTACCTAGCGAAGTTACACTCTGTTTTACAATAACAGGGTGTAAATTAGGTTGTAATGGATGTCATTCTCCTTATTTGTGGAAAGAGGTTAACGGTAAAGAATTAAATGAAATTATATATAAAAAAATACTCGATAAATATAATGGTTTAATAAGTTGTGTTCTTTTTATGGGTGGAGAATGGTATAAAGAAGAACTTATTAACTTTTTACTAATAGCTAAAAAATTAGGTTTGAAAACTTGTTTATATACTGGATTAGAAATTGTTGATAATGATATAAAGAATAATCTAGATTTCTTAAAAACTGGACGTTGGTATAAAAATCTTGGAGGGCTTAAAAATATTAATACTAATCAAAAATTTATCAATGTTAAAACTAATGAAAATTTAAATTATTTGTTCAATAAAATAAAATCATAATTATGGGTAAAGTTTACCAAGGTAAATAAAACTTTGGTAGTGAAACGCTTTAATTTATCCAAAATTTCTACTTTAACTAGGAATTTCAACTACCACGACATCACTATAATTATCAATTTCCAAATTATTACCTGTTAGTGCGCTAAAATAACGTTGACTTTTAACCCTATATCTATATTGTTGACCATAATTCAATGTAGATGCTGATAAAAAATTAATTGATTGAGTATAGTTAGTTGTTAATGGAATATAATTTGTCGTACTACTATAAATAATGGTTGATAATGATAAATCATTTTTATCATAGAATTCTTGAGTAAAATAACCTATTTCATTTGTTGGCGTTGGGTTTATTATTGACCAACTAAAATCATATGGGTTAGATGGAATTAAATAAACATCATCAACAAGAATGGTTTGGGTATAACAAACATTAAATTCATCACCAATAATTATAGGTGAAACATTAAGAATGATTTTACGAGTATCAAACATAGAAATGGTAAAATCAACACCATTTGTCATCGTGCTACCATTAATAACAAAATTGATATTATTAATATTCGTTATACCTGAATTAAGATAGTATTCATATTTAGTAGTTCCAGTATTATAAGCAAATTTAATACTATTAGAAACACCAGTTCCATTAGTGGTAATACTACTCACTATATAAGATTCACAATCAAACACAATATTTGAACTATTAAGATCATCTGTGAGATAAGACGCAACAATTATGTCAGTATTGTAAAGAATTGGATTAGTCATTACATATCTTTTATTTAAATTAGATATATTTAAATTATCTTTATAATATTCAATATTTGGTGTTAATACCAAACCATTAAAGGTTAATTGAAGATCATTTTTAGGGTTATAAGTAGTTGTAAAAGCAGTCATACCTATAACGTCTATTGGTATTTGTTCCACAACATATCTTACACCACTGTTATCGTTTGGTGTAATTACACTATTAATACCTAATATTGGTTTATCAGGAGTTCCAACGCTAGAGAAATAATAATCAAATTCAACGTCATAATATTTATACTCTAAATTATTCACTACATTATAATCAAAACTAGTATTAATTGTGAAACCAGTGCTATTATATATAGATTTATTAGGTGTAAAATGATTTAAACTATTATTAGCGTTGTATTGGTTATTGTACTCAACGAAATTGAAATTTTCATAACTATTCAATGGTGATGTAACACCAGAATAAGGTTCAAATTGATTTAATTCACAACTCTTAATAAAATAAGGTTTTAATAGATATTCAGCATCTCTACTCAAATAACTATTATTAATAGAATCTCTAAAAACCAAAGTATTACCACTATAAATATCATAATTACTTAAAGAGTTATTGTATATTATAGCGTTATCAAAGTTTAATGTGTTTTTATTATATTTATTGACATTATAACCAAAACTAATAGTGTTTGAAGTAAACATATCAATATCGGTTTTAGAAGTAAAAACAAATTCCACCTCTTTAAATGATTCTACGTCATAATAGTGAACAGCGTTATAATATTCCTCATAAAAAACCTGACTTACACTAGTATAACCAGTAGGATTTAAAAGACAAGATAAATAAAGATTTATTGGTATATTTAAATAATCATAAATAAAATCAGTTGTTGAAATACAATATACGCTTTGATCAGGCTCTATTTTAACAGCACCATTAACAAAATATTGAGGTATGTCAAGATAACATGTATTTGAATCCCAATGTTGATTATTCCAAAAATTTAAGATACGATCAATTTTAATAAAGTTTTCATTATCAATATCTGTCAAATTACCATCTGGAGAATATTGATAACTACCTAAACTGAAATATGTATTGATTGAACCATTAGTAGGGACACTTACTCCACCACTAATTTTAACAATATTAAATTCATCTTGCTTATTAAACGTATTTTGATTGGTTTGGAATTCAGAACCAGCATCGATACCAGCTTGATAAACAAATTTTTGTGGTGTAAATATTGTGTTTCTATATTTCTCATCTAACCCATCAAAAATAGTAGTGGCTGGAATTAATTGTTTTATAAATCTGTCAAAAATACCACCAATACTCTTGATGTATTCCAACATGAAACCAATATTACGTTCATTACTCCTAAAACCTGTATCCGCTAATGAATTATATAAATAATCTGAATATAATTTATATAATGTAGGATAACCACCACCTCTAGCATCATCAATAATCTTGTGATTTTGTGCATTGATGAATTTACTATAAACGGTTTGTACATATTCAGCAAACGATAAGGTTTGTACATCAATATCAACACTTTTTCTATTTGGGTAAGGGTATCCTCTATCATTATAATTGCTTACTGGATAATTATGTTCATAATTGAAACTATAAACATCACACTCTATCGCTTGGGCTAAGTCCAAATTAATGCTTACTTCTTTACTATTAATAATAAGTTCATTTGATTCTTGAGAATAATCAGTAGCAAATATATCATAACTTCTACGTGTATTTCCGCTATAATATTCCCATGATTTTTTGTTATCTATTGTTTTTGTTACGTCAAACCCTAATTGTCTATATAAATTAATATAGGTTTGACCCATATCATTGTTTCCAGCAACTTGAAAATTAAAATCATTTGTTTCATTTGGCGCTTTTGGATTTCCATTGACATCATAAGGTAATCTGGTAAAATTATAAGGTTCAATTAAGGTTTGATCTACGCTATTCACATCAATCTTGCCACTTACTGTATAAATGTGTTCATTAAAATCAACCAAACATTCTGGTGCGCCAACAAAACTAAATATTGTTTCTATTGCTCTCCTTGTACCTTTATTTTGAAAAAACCAATTGGTATTTACAATAATTCTTCTCCATAATTCAATATCAACCTCATATGGCGTATCAGTTTTGGAAACTCCATCGTTAAGGTTTGGTGTTAGAATGTCATTAATAAAATCTTTTGAGTCAACAATATTGAATGTTTCCCAACCTAAACTATTAGCTAAATTTTTAATCCATATGTTGGGTATGTTCTCAACTCCATCATAAGAAACCTTATTCACATAAACAATCCCATCAATGAATGATTTTATCTCATCAAATTCCCTACCATAAATCTTTAGTAACTTACCAATCCTATCATCCACTGAATTATCATAATCAATCAAACTTTGTGGAGTTAAAAACCTTAATATTAGGTTTGATTTAAGTTTATCGTATGATTC
>ERZ869921.4-NODE-4-length-197348-cov-12.148905_pt1 | contig 197348 bp, 220 predicted proteins | sample MGYA00579310_ERZ869921 | MGnify/ENA primary metagenome ERZ869921 (study PRJEB32216, sample SAMN09231816) | wastewater metagenome | place: USA: Maryland | collected 2016-06-21 | study: EMG produced TPA metagenomics assembly of the PRJNA472060 data set (Reclaimed...
CCGATGTTCCTGATGTTCCAGAGTTTCCTGATGAACCAGAAGAACCCGATGTTCCTGATGTTCCAGAGTTTCCTGATGAACCAGAAGAACCCGATGTTCCGTTGTTACCAGAAGAACCAGATGTTCCGTTATTGCCACTTGAACCGGAAGTTCCTCTACTTCCACTTGAACCAGAAGAACCGGAGGTTCCGTTATTGCCAGAAGAACCAGATGAACCAGATGAACCGGAAGTTCCGTTATTGCCAGATGAACCGGAAGTTCCTCTACTTCCACTTGAACCCGATGTTCCTGATGTTCCAGAATTTCCTGATGAACCAGAAGAACCCGATGTTCCACTATTACCAGACGAACCTGATGTGCCTGAATTTCCTGATGAACCAGACGTTCCACTATTACCAGATGAACCAGATGTTCCAGAGTTTCCTGATGAACCAGACGTTCCACTATTACCAGATGAACCAGATGTTCCAGAGTTTCCTGATGAGCCGGATGTGCCAGAGTTTCCTGATGAACCAGAAGAACCGGAGGTTCCGTTATTGCCAGAAGAACCAGATGTGCCTGAATTTCCTGATGAACCAGACGAACCAGATGAACCAGATGAACCAGATGTTCCACTATTACCGGACGAACCTGATGTGCCTGAATTTCCTGATGAACCGGAGGTTCCATTGTTCCCACTTGATCCGGAAGTTCCACTATTACCGGATGAACCAGATGAACCAGAAGTTCCGGAGTTGCCACTTGATCCCGATGTTCCAGAGTTTCCTGATGAACCAGAAGAACCAGATGAACCGGAGGTTCCGTTATTGCCAGAAGAACCAGATGTTCCGGAGTTTCCTGATGAACCGGAAGTTCCATTATTACCAGAAGAACCGGAGGTTCCCATACTTCCACTTGAACCAGATGTGCCTGAATTACCTGATGAACCAGATGTTCCAGAGTTTCCTGATGAACCAGATGTTCCAGAGTTTCCTGATGAACCAGAAGTTCCGTTGTTACCAGATGAACCAGATGTTCCAGAGTTTCCAGAAGAACCAGATGTTCCGGAATTTCCAGAAGAACCAGATGTTCCAGAGTTTCCAGAAGAACCAGATGTTCCAGAAGTTCCGTTGTTACCAGATGAGCCAGATGTTCCTCTACTTCCACTTGAACCACTTGAACCTGATGTTCCTGAATTTCCAGATGAACCAGACGTTCCGGATGAACCAGAATTACCAGAAGTTCCACTTGTTCCAGAAGTTGCAGATGTGTAACTTGTTCCATTTATTATCAGAGAACCGATTACATCCAATGAACCAGTTATACCATATGAACCAGTTAATTGTTTTGAATTTTTCCAAACGGAACCACTTTTTACTAACAAGTCACCATAAGAAGCAGTTGTAGTATTATCTATAATATCATGTAATTCACCAATTTCATATCCGTTATCCACCTTTACATATATTTCCCCTTGTGTTGCATCAACTTTAGCAACATAACCAATACGAACAGAATGACTTGGTGCAGTTGGTATTGTTTGTGTATATGTTCCAGGTGTAGAACCTAAGAATAATAATTTACCAGCCGTAAGTGTTGATGTGTCTAATTTACGCATCAAACCTTTTACAAGAACCAATCCTTCTGATCCAGCAGTAATGTTTTCTGCAACAAGGCCAAGGGTTCCAGCAGAAAAATCATCACCGGAGTCATTTGCTCTTTTTACTGCAATACTATTTCCTTGTGAACCGGAAACATAAACAACTTCACCTTTTGTCAATGTTGTTGCTTCTGCATTTACAACATAAGCAAATTCCTGTTGAGCTACATGGTAATCAACATTATTCCCAGCACCAATAACAAGAGTTCTAGCACCATCATCCCATGAAAGTCTACCATCAACTGTTGCACTAATAGATTGGGGTGGTGTTGTATTGAAATCAATATAACTTGGATTAGTTATAGATCCACTCATGTTCAATGAACCAGTAACAGTCCAACTTCCAGTTACATAACCAGAACCGGTTAATATGAGTGTATCAGCTCCTGAGAATGTTGAATTGCCCGTGACATCGAGAGAACCAGTGATAATAGCACCATTGGAAGCGGTGACAGATTGAAGGTGTGCCTGACTACCACTAACAATTATTTTCTTCCAATTAGACAAAATAGAACTCCATAGTTTGTATCAATAACAATAAATATGTAGTTTTAAGATAGTTTCAAAATTTTTTGTATATGTGGTTTTACCATATCAAATGTTATTGATTTTGTGCATTCAAATTGTTTTTCAGTTCCTTTTTGGTCTGGACACCAGTTCCAATCACCTTTATCGAATAAATATCTGGAAAAACAACCATTACAAACATTTTCATTTATTACACGAATTACATCAGATTTCATTTCTTGAAACGGTTTTGAAAATCCACTTATTAGTATTGTTGGAACTCCAAGTGCCCACGAGAACCAAGATAATCCACTACCAATACCAACAAATGCAGAGCTTCCGTTTAATATGCTTCCAATTTCTTCTAATGTTTTATTCTTAACTTCAATGACACCAATAGGATTTTTATTTCCCATATAATTATCACCCTCTTTTGATAAAATCATAACATCATAACCATTGGATTTTACAAAATCAACCAGTTCTTGCCATCCTGTTGGATTGTTCCAGTATTTTGTTTGTGCAGTTGAATGATTTGCAATACAAATGTATGGTTTTTCGTGACTAATTGGTTTTAATCTTTTTATATTTGGCTTTATTTCTTTGAAATCCAATCCAAGAATATCAGTAGCAGTTTGTTGTAACGGTATTTCAAAAAAATTAGTTTTGTGTTTTGATTTATCAACTTCTTCCTCATAAAACCAACCAATTCTATAAGAGGCATACAAACTATGAACTACCATTCCTGGTGATATAAAATTTATATTTGGGTATTCTGATTGGAATAAACTATTATGAAATGTGCTAAAATACACATTACAATTCCATTTTTTCCTAAACTCTTCAGCGTAAGGCACCCAAGCAACCGTATCTCCTAATGCAGATGATTCCAATGATATTAAAACATTTTTTGATTCCGCATCGTATTTGTGTTCAAATACAACACCACCATTTGAAGTTACTCTTATTAGCCAGTTTGTCCACCATTTTCTACTCGTTCTTGCCCATCCACCTTCGTTGATGTATGTTGAGTAAACACATTCACCTGAATCAAAATCTATAAACTCAACATAGTATTCGGTATCAGAATTGCCTCTTATCTCTAAAAGTGCTCCATCTATAAAACTAACATGGAATTTGTTTTGCATAAAAATTACATTTTCATTTTTTTCTATACCATCATACATAATCTATATCCTTACATTATCATGTTTGAAAACATATTCATTTATTCTAGATGCAATACCAATATCTTTTACACAATGAAATCCTTTTATTTTCTGAACATCGTATGGTATAAATGACTGATACAAATGTCCAAACCCATGTTCGTTCATATCTATCGTATCAATGTAATCAACATTATGGTTGTAGAAAAAATCAACATCTTCTACCGATAAAACATTCAAAAAGAAGTTAAATTGCTTTGGTTTCATATTTTTTTTCCAAAGAAGACAATTCAACAATAATTCATCATGTAAAAATTCTGTTTTACGAATTTCATCTATTTCATCCGAAAAACAAATGGTTTCCCATTCTTCAAATAATGATTTGTGTTTCTTATTGAATACCAAAATGTTAGTTACTCCTTGTGGAAATTTTTGCTTTGGTAGTTGCATAAAATCTGATAATAGTGGACCAGGAACATAATTTCCATGAACTATTGTATAATCCCATGCAGCTTTTTGAAATATGGGAGCATCATCAATTTCTTTTATGTAATCAAACAAATCATCTATATTTGGTCTAACTTGTATATCCGCATCTAAAAAAACTGCAGATTCATAACCGAGATTTATTACATCTAAAAACACCTTTGGTTTTATGAATTGCATATACTGTCCATCTTTTGTATCACCACTTACATCATATCTAACGTTTTTTAAGTTAGGATAATCCAAGTTTGATTCATAATTTATAGTGTAATGTAATATATCTGCGGTAGAGTAATTATTCAGACCAATAACCAACTGTTCTACAAGATATTCAAATTTTTCATTTGAATATAAAACATAACACTTTGTTTTTTCATTTACATTTTTTTGATATATCTTTTCGTGATTTGAATAAATGTTAGTATACAGAGTATCGTTTATCCAATAGTCAAAAAAATTATTGCCAATGAACTTGAATTTTATAGTTTCTTTTGGACCAAAATCTGTTGTTTCAAATACAACATTATGATCAAATACATTTCTAACTTCTACCAAACAGTTTGGTATCATCTTATCGGTTACATTTTTTACAAAAAAACTATTATCAAATGTTTCAATACTGAATTTATTTCCAAGCATAAATGATACCCATGTTGTGTGAAACAAAATAATCAGTTGGATTATGAACTTCCCATCTATCCAATTTGAATCTAAAATCATTTTTGGCCAATTTTTTAAGAATAGACATAACTCTATAATCTTTGTTCAAATGATATTCTATGATGAACTTTGATATTTTTTTAATGTTTTCATCAGTAATGGTTTCAAAGAAATCATATTCAGATCCTTCTATATCAACCTTCATTAAGTCTATTTTTTCTTCTGTTATGTATTGTTTGAATAAAGTATTTGGTGTTATACATTCAATAGTTTTTTTAATTCTACCATCATCCCAACCATTTGCATTCATAGTATTTATACTAGAAACAACACTTGCACCAGGTTGTTCATAAAAATCAGTAAACCCATCGAATGAATTTATTGCCTTATCTATTATTTTAACATTGGCATCTTTACCAAATGTCTTATTTAACATTTTTATATTATGACTATCAGGATCTATCATGTAAACCTTTACATTATCTGATAAGAATGGTATACATGACATACCATAATTTGCACCAACATCAACATAAGTTTTTATTTGGTTCAAATCTATATCAAAATTTTTGTATATTTTGAGAGAATGAAACTCAGCAAACTCATTGTATTTTATTTCTTCATATTTGTAGTTTTTGAGTTTTTTACTCAAAGGATGTTTCAAATCAAAATCTTTTATCAAAATGTTTCTTCTGATTGTTCTATCGGGCAAATAAACCTCAATGTAGTAACCATTAACTGCATTTTTTAGATAGTGATTAAATGGTGGCGAAAACCAAAATGTTTGTCCAGATGGTATACTTGTATTTGTAGGACGATCTATTAACGTATCAGAATAATAATCAAATATGCCGAACTTCTTTATGGAAATTCCTGGTATATTATTCGTTAGATAAAACAAATTGTCTTCGTGTGAATATGTAAATACTATTTCATTGTAGTCATAAAATAAAACATCAATTTTGTTGTCACCATAGAATGTGTTTTTATTTTCGTATGAAAACACTTCATTTTGTAAATTTTTATCAACTATATTCTTTTCCCAACAGTTTTCCAAAACATTATTTACTGTAAACATTTCTTCTATTGTGTCATAGAAATCTATGTTATTCAAAATGAAGTTTATGTTTCCAAAAAATGAATTGGTACATAATATATTTTCACCCCAATTACATGAAACAAAACTATATTTGTAATCCTTTCTCCAATCCAAAAATCTACTTACATCATGTATTTCAACATCATACGAAACTTTATATGTCCAATCTATATTCTGTGATTTCAAATGTTTCAAAGCCATTTCTATCAAATTGTTCTCAGCAACTCCATGAGAATATCTTCTATCATCTACAACATTTTTTTGTTGATAGAAGTAAAAATCGCATTTCTCTTGTATTTCCTGTGGCAAGGGTGAATGACTTGCAATAACAAAATAATAATTTTGCCTTCCAAGAACTTCAACATTCTTTTTAAGCAATTCATATCCTTCATGTGAATTATGAAAGTATGTTAAAATAAAACCAATTTTAGTGTCTTTCTTCATGGTATACCTTATCTAAAATAGAAAATCCTGCTGACTGTTTTGTTATTGGTATTTCAAAAATACCTGTGTTAAAATTATCCAATTTTTCTGCATATAGTAAATCTGTCACATTCCATTTTTCCGTTTCAAATAATTTTTTGAAAACATTATATGATTTTCTTGGTATCAAATATGCATGAGCTCCGTAGAATTTATTCACAACCCAATAATCAGTTTTCTTTTCAACTATATTTGTATTGTTGTGAAAACCAAAAGAGAACATTAGCAAATCTGTTTTGTTTAATATGTCACATGAAAATTTTAACTTTTCAATAAATTCTTGATATGGGACATCTATAACCGCATCACATTCAAATATCAATAGATAATCTGGATTCTTTGAAATTCCATCTAAAACTGCATTTTTATGTGCAAGATAACATCCATAATGTCCTGGAGTTAATTTGCCTCCTGGTTCAAAACTAACACGGTCAGGATATTCACAAGTATCTATCGGTGGTAAACTTGTATATCTGGGATTTACACATGGGATATATTCTATTCCATAATCTTCCAATTTTGTCAATGAAATCATAGAATTTATTTCCCTATCAGTATCAATATCAGTTACCATGTGCATAGCAATGACATTGTTATTTGATTTTATTTTATCATTTTTTTCACTCATGTTTAACACATCCAATAAATTTTTAACATTAACATCTATATCATTCACAATATAAGTGACTTTATCATCGTAAACGTCACCGTAAGTATGTAATTTTTTAATAAAAGTCGGCAAACCGTATGACAATGCCTCTTTAACAACAAGTGGATTCAATTCGTAATTTGAAGTAAAATAAAAAGCATCCGATGCCTTGTAGAACAAATCCACATCACTTCTTTCTCCATGCCAAATACAGTTGGAAGGAAACTCTTTCATAAGAGGTTCCCAATAATCTCTAAAATTCATAGATTGATTTCCAACAAAATGAAAAACTATATTTTTATTTTTCAATAATTTTGCAATCTGAACTAATTCTGCTTGATTTTTTCCAGAAGTAAACAAACCAACATTTAGAACGTGTTTGTAATTCTCATCAAAATTTAATTGTTTTTTTGCCTCCGATTTGTCATATGAAATGGATTCAACAGGATATTCCCATACATCACACATATGTTCCGGGAACACTTCTGTAAATCTATTTTTACTCCATTCTGAAACTAATATGAATTTATCCGCAGAGTATGTTATAGCGCTTGGATCGGTGTTTGAACCGTGAGTTGTTACTACTATTTTATAGTCTCTATTATTATCGTAAATAATATCTAATAGTTTACTTTCTATGAAATGTTCAGGTATTTCTTGAAAGTGTATTATGTCTGGATTTATTTTATCAATTATGGATAGTAATTCAAATTTATTTGAATCTAATGTGTAGAAATTATTCCCCAAAACATTTTCAATTTGCCGCCTTTGAACAACCAAAACTCCACCGGTTATATTATCGTATTCAACGCAATAAACTTCATTATGATTTAGAGTTGATTTGATAAGTTTAAGTGTATATTGCGGCAGACCACCTGTGGATAAATGTGGAACCACAAACAAAACTTTTTTCACGAAACACCTTTAATTTATTTTTACAATCCAAATTGTGATTTATCAACATTGTAATTTTGCAAAACTTCAGCTGCGGTCAGACTTCTATTATAGCAATACACTTTTGAAATCCTACCATTGAAAAGATTACCCGTTCCAAACGCGGCTATATTTACAGAACTGTCTCCACCGTGAGCGGATTTATTTGCAGTGTATGTACTATCTTGAGCACCGTTAATGTATAGTGTCATTCCATCTGTTGTATTGAATGTCAAAGTAACATTATACCAAGTGTTGAGACTAATTGTGCCAGTGGATGGATATGCTATGTAACTCGGCCAATTTGCATGACCGGAATATATTTTATTCTCACTATACATATACATGAAATGTCCACCATCCGCACTACTTATCAAATTATTATCTTGATAATTATTTACATAAAACCATATAGACTTTGTGTAGGATGTTGATGACAAAACTGCACCAGTTCCACTTCCTCTTTGAGTAGATCCATCGAATGTAAAATAAGAAGGTGTTCCAGATGTGAATGTTGGTGAACTAATCAAAGTAATGTTTTGTTCAGTCCCAGCTATGTCTGTCCAAGTTGTTCCACTACCAGGATAAGATGCAGCATTACTAGCATCCAATCTCAATGTAAGACCATCTGTGACTATTTGTGGTGTAGTTAGTAAAGAAAAGGAACCACTTCCAGATGTATCTCTTAATAAAAATCCACCATTACCACCAGTATTTATTAGTTTCAAACTCATTTTAGATATAGTTGTTGTAATTTGTAAACAAGGTCATATACAACTTGAACTTCTTTGCCCTTAAATGTACAATCAGATACCAGTTTCAATAAAAACTCCAACTCCTCCTTGGAAAAAGGAGGAATTGGAGGTATCGGACTATTTTCATCATTTTCTTTTTTAACTAAACCCATGATAAAACCTATTATTTTTCATAACAAATATACAAAATTTTAAGAATATATCCAAATGTTTCCTGTATTACTATCAACAAAAATTGTTCCAAATCCACTAGCACCACCGTAAACAGGATTAGATGCTGGATTTGCAGTTCCTTCTTGTATCACACCCATATAAGCATCGGGAGCAACTGATGTTATAGTTGCAATGTCTGCATTATTTTGAAGTGCCCAACGGTCTGCACTGGCATCAACTGCAAGAGCATATGCGGATGTTGATCCTTGTTGAACTAAAATACCACCGTCTGTGCTTGATGTTGAACCGGATGCAAAAAGAGCAAATTTATCTTCAACAATAAGATTATCAGTATTAACAGTTGTTGTTGTTCCATTAACAGTCAAATCACCGGCAATAGTTACATTTGCACCATTCAAAGTAATTGCAGTAGTATTATCACTTGCCTTAATATCATTACCACCTACTTTCAAATCACCACCAACAGCAACATCACCACCTACGGAGAAACTTAAAGCAGTTGTTCCGCCAGACATTTTAATATCGTTACCATTAACAGTCAAATCACCAGTTATGGTAACATCATCTGGCAAACCAACTGTTACTGTTTGACCAGATACGGATGTTTCAATTTCATTTGAAGTTCCGGTTATTGTCAATGCCTGTGTTTTAAGATCAACAGTTCCGTTACTACCGTTTGAACCAGAAACCGCAAGAGTTGCTGCAATGCCGGTTAAGTTGGAACCATCACCTTGGAATGAACCAGAGAATGATCCAGAGAAAGATGTTGCACTAACAGATGTCAAACCTGTTATAGTTGATGCCAATGTCAATGAATCATTTGAATTACCAAGTGCTAAGTTTGTTCCAGCCAAATCTGTTAATAAATTTTCCCAAGTGATTTGTTTGTTACCAGTGGTTGAATTGGTATTACTATCATTTATGAAAAATTTAGTATCTGTGCTGTTTGTGATGTCTGTTATTGCGGTTGTTGGGAATGTAGGTGTTGCTGTTACACCAGTTAAGTTACTACCATCACCGATGAAAGAACCTGTGAAAGAACCAGTAAGACGGGTATCTGCTTGGGTTGGTTGAATTTGTTGATTAGTACCGACTAATATCCCAACCGATGCACTCACCGATGCGAGTTCGGCTACACTACCCGATACTATAAGTTTTTTCCACGTTGCCATTTAATTCTCCAAAATTGAGTTGTTTATATGAATAAATATAGATTACTTCCCGAAATTACCAAACTACCGGTTGAATTTATTACAGGTAATTCGTTTGTTGTTGGTAACACAAATGTTCCTTCAACGTTTAGACTTCCACTCATATAAGCGGATCCAGTAAATATCAACAAATCACCACTTAATGTTGTATCACCATTTATAGTTGTGCTACCAGTGATACTCATTGAACCAGTAAACTGGTGAGTATCGTCTGATGTATTTCCAAATTGAGTAGATCCCGATGAGACTATTGTTTGTATATTTACAACCGAAGAAGAAACTACATAAGTTCTTGCGGTGATTGTACCACCAACAAGAAGGTTTCCATCAAAATTACCATTGGTTGCATAAAGTGTATTGAATCTTGGTGAATCGGTTTCACCTAAACCCAAAATACCTCTCTGGTCAGAGCCAGATATGATATTAGTTCCAAATAAATGTGTCAATGTTTGGTTTGAACTTGAAACTAAACCAGTTGGAACTCTTAAAATGTTTTCCCAAGCAACACTACTACTCAACGCATTATTTGTAATAAATCCTAAATCAATTATCTGTTGAGAAGATGATAGAGTTCCAGCGGCTACGAGGTTGGTAAGACCACTACCATCGCCAATAAATCTACCATACACAGATCCAGAAACATATACTGAACCAGTAAATTGATGTGTGTCCAATATATCGTTACCAAATATATTTGAACCACTACTAAATGATTGGGTTACATTGATTACCGATGAAGAAATTATCAACTGTCTTGCAGTTAAATCACCAGTGAGGGTTAAATTAGTAAAAGTTGGGGAATCCAATTCTCCCAAACCAAGAATTGTTCTTTGGTTTGAACTTGATACTATATTAGTACCAATTAAATTGGTTAATACCTGTGCAGATGATGATACCAGACCACTAGGAAGTGATGCATTACCTATATTAGTTATCTGTGAACCATCTCCTTTCAAATAAAATGCATCAATGGTTCCAGATACAGCCAAATATGTAACGAGAGATCCAGTTCCGTCAAGAAGTGTTGCATCATCAACGGGATCGGTTTGCATCAATCTGTAATATGATTCGGAAACAAATAGATTGGTTAGGTCTCTTTGTGTACTTGGCAATTATTCTCTCTCATTAGTTCCAATATAAATATAAGAAACATATTTATCTTTCAATAAATTTATGGATTATTATACGGAATTGCAATCCAATAAACATCTGATGTCATTGGTGTTCCTGAATTGGTATCTACATTAAATCCGTTCAGTCTTTTATTTGTTATTGTAAAGTTTCTAACATCACCCGCCGGTGTTATAGCAATACTATAATTACCATTTGAATAACTTGATGAAAAATTAACAGATGCCGTATAATTAAACGCCATATCAACAGTCCATTCACCACTTGTAATTACACCTGCTTTTATATTTTGAACAAATGATGAAGTTTGTGAGTAAGAAGCGGTTAATGCATACGATGACGATACCGAATAGCTTGAGCTTCCTGATAAAGAGCCGGTAAATGATCCTGTAAATGAACCGGTTCTCCATGATCCAGTTGGAAAATCATATACCCACCCTAATGATCCAGAATAATCATTAAAGGAACCAGACAGTGAACCGGTAAATGATCCTGTAAATGATCCTGTAAAGTAACCTTGATATATTGGAAAATCAATAATGCTATAATTTTCATATGATTCTGTCCAAACATCAAGAGATCCAGAATACAACTGATAACCGTCTTCGAGTATAATGCTTCCAGTATCATCAGTTTCTATGATATTAACAACTTCAAGCGTTGATATATTTTGAACACCATATACAGTCATTTCTAAAATCCTTTAATATGCAATAATAATAATTATACCACTAGCACCATTGCCACCTGCACCTGATCGTCTAGAATTAGATGAAACTGAAGCACCACCACCTCCTCCACCTCCACCATAAATTCCACCATTACCACCTCTAGCACCTTCAAGACCATTTCGCATCCATCCACCTGCACCACCAAGACCAATTTTTACAGATAATGATCCACTATAATTTGTTCCGGCACTTGCTGTTGCCTGATTTGAGCTAATTCCGCCATTCCAAGAACTAACTTGATTAATTCCATATATTGCAGTTGCATAATTATTAGTTGCTGTACCATTTGGATTTGATGCAAATATAGATCCACCGTTGCCTCCGGTGTAATTAGCATCTGCAGGTACAGAAAAATACCCACCACCTCCTCCACCGCCAGTGCAACCAAATACCCAATCTACTGCATTACCTGTGGTATTTTGATTATATGCATTTCCTCCTGATAATCCAGAAGTAAAATTAGGATATTGGACACCAAATGGATATGTTCTAGACATATCTCCCCAATCGGTGTTACTAGTATTTCTAACCATCAAACCGGCACCAGGACCACCAAAGGGAACATTTACAGTAGCATTTGTATTTGATACACCTTTATCGCCACCAACGCCTCCTGGAGCAATAAGTCTTCCAAAGTATGTTTTTCCTCCTGATGTGCCATTTATTCCATCTGAATTGGCATTATTATTTTGAACAGGTGCACCACCAGGACCACCAGCACCAACTTGGTAAGAAATACTTGTACCATAATCTGATGCAAGTAATGTTGCAAATACTATTGCACCACCACCACCACCGCCTCCCCCAAATAAACGTCTTGTGGTTCCAACTGTTCCAACCGCTCCGGATCCGCCTCCGCCGCCTCCACCTATTAAAATAACATCCATTTTACTTACACCAGATGGTTTAGTCCATGTTCCACTACCATTTGTATAAGTTGTGATTTCACTTACTCCATTTTGTCCTTCATTTCCAGTTCTTGAAAATATAATAGAACATCGTGTTGCATCACTTGGCAATGTACCGGATAAATATGTAACCCCTACTTGCCATGCTGTATTACTATTTATAGGTGTAACTGAACCTACTTGTAATATCAAATAACTGGTAGATGAATTAGAATTTCCAGTTATTATCAAAATTCCCTTACCACTACTATTGTTGCTATCTGCCCAAGCATTTATGAAGCTATTATGATCAACGGATGTTCCTTCTATACCATATCTACTAATAAAAAGTGTACTAGGTGTTGATGAGTTTACTCTCCAGTGACCAGTTAGTAAACCGGTTCCATTTGTTGCACTATCAAATTCATATTGTAAACCACCTTTGTTACCCTGTGCACCTGATCCTCCAGATGTTCCAGATGTTCCAGATGTTCCACTATTTCCAGTCCTACTAAAATTAACAGTTACTATGGAATTTGCCGCAGCTCTTGTTGTTCCGGATATAAATTGTACAGGAATTTCATAATAGGTAGTTGTTGGTGATCCTTTTGCAACTACTGTACCTGTAATTAAAAATATATTATTTATAGTTTCAGTTGCTATCGTCAGATAACCCCTCGTTGAAGAAGTATTTGAATCATCAAATGTTGTTATCCACCCGGCCTGACTTATTGAATTTATATCTGAAATGTTAATCCAAATTTTATCAACAATACTTAAATTGGAATTATTGTAATGTAAATATCCATCGCCTGGATTTATATCAAAATCCAAATGTGAAAATCTATATCTAATGCTTGGTGTAATTCCAGAGGATCCAGATGAACCAGATGTTCCCGATGAACCTGATGTTCCACTTCTTCCAGAAGTTCCGCTTGTACCAGAGGATCCAGAAGAACCAGAAGTTCCGGATGAACCAGAAGAACCAGAAGTTCCGGATGAACCAGAAGAACCAGAAGTTCCGGATGAACCAGAACTTCCACTTTCTCCAGATGAACCAGAAGTTCCGGATGAACCAGAACTTCCACTACTACCGGATGATCCAGAACTACCGGATGAACCGGAACTTCCTGATATTCCAGAACTTCCACTACTACCGGATGAACCACTACTACCGGACGTTCCTCTACTTCCACTTGAACCCGATGAACCACTTGAACCACTACTACCACTTGATCCAGAATTACCAGATGAACCACTACTACCGGACGTTCCTCTGCTTCCACTAGAACCGGATGAGCCAGAAGTTCCGGATGAACCAGAACTGCCAGAAGTTCCTGATGAACCAGAAGAACCAGAACTGCCAGAAGTTCCCGATGAACCAGAACTGCCAGAAGTTCCCGATGAACCAGAACTGCCAGAAGTTCCGGATGAACCAGAAGAACCAGAACTACCGGATGAACCAGAAGTTCCCGATGAACCAGACGAACCAGATGTTCCACTTTCTCCAGAAGAACCAGAACTGCCAGAAGTTCCGGATGAACCAGAAGTTCCGGATGAACCAGACGAACCAGATGTTCCGCTTTCTCCAGATGAACCAGACGAACCAGATGTTCCGCTTTCTCCAGATGAACCAGAAGTTCCGGATGAACCAGATGTTCCACTTTCTCCAGATGAACCAGATGAACCAGATGTTCCGGATGAACCAGACGATCCAGATGAACCAGATGTTCCACTTTCTCCGGATGAACCAGAAGTTCCGGATGTTCCACCCCCACCTCCTCCTCCACCAGATGACATTATATCTATAAAGAAATCGGTGCCGTGGATTGGAACATCAACACCATCATTTGTTGCCAGTTGGGTTACGCCAAGTTTATACCAAACAGAAAGAAACGGTGAAATTTGTGAATTTTGTTGAATACTATCTATCGTAAATTGTTTGAATAAAGATCCAGTTTCTACACCTTGAAATCTAATAATACTACCAACAAGATTTTGATCATAAATTAAACCCAATATACTACCGAGTAAATAATCAGATGTTACATTCAAAGTTATTTCAGTTGGAAGACTATCCCACGTTGCATCCATAGCAAAATATAAATCATCTCTTGGACCATAAGTTCCATCATAGGAAGCTGAATAGTTTGAGATGCCAGTATTACCTCTATATCCAGAAGTTCCAGCAGTTCCACTTGTACCAGATGTACCAACATCACCTGCAGTAGAAAATATCAATGAACACAATTCATTTGCATCTGGTTTCGTTCCACTAACATAAGTAACATTTGCAACAATACTATCTGATTGATTTGATACACTACTTATTGAAAATAGTGAATAAGTAGGATCACCTTCTGCTACACTACGAATTGTTAAATACCCTTTTGGATTATTTGTAGATGATCCCCAAGATAATAATGTTCCCAACACATCTATATTATCATTAGTATCTTTACTTATTATTATTTGAGTAGTAGGACTTATGACCGAATTGTTAAAAAAGAAATATCCAGAATCTGGAGTTGCATCTATGTAAGTTTCTAAACTAAATCTATATGGAAGACCACTATTATTAGATCCAGTTGTATTTGTTATATTTGCCGCATTTATTTTCAAATTGGATCCATCCCATTCTATATTTGCACCATCAGGATTTCCAACAAAAAATCTGGAAGATGATCCTGGTAAATCTAATCTGAAAAATGGATTTGTAAAATCTGTTACAAAATTAAATGTTGAACCGGCGGGATTGACCATTTCCAATCCAGTAGAAGTGTTTTCATTTGAACTTGGAAAAGGATTTCCAACATTCAAAGACCATCCGTAACTTGAACTATTTGCACTACGGACAACTGGAGTTAATATCAATGATCCAGTTAAATAATCTTGACCACTATACGAATCACCCAACTGTCCATATGCAGTATCTCCCCATCCATATAATTGACCCGTTTTTGCAATTCCAAATGAATACAGTTTTGCAGCTTGAACGTCATACCAACCAACTGGTTCAGTTAAACTACCCCAAAGAGCAGTTGTTCCGATTTGTATAGGTGCACTTTTATTTGTTGTTGTGTTATCACCAAGTTGTCCTTGGGTGTTATATCCCCAAGACCACAATGTTCCATCTGTTTTTACAGAAAGAGAATGATGAAATCCAGCGGAAATTTTTTCCCAATTAGTTGCAGTTCCTATTTGAGTTGGAACAGATCTATTTGTTGTTGTTGAATCACCAAGACCACCGTATAGGTTATATCCCCAACCCCATAGACCACCATCATTTTTTAATAATAAAACATGAGTTTCACTTGCAGAAAGAGATTTCCAATTTGTCTTAACACCAATTTGAGTTGGTTGTAATACTTGTGTATCTGGATCTCTACCGGATACAATACCAGATGCACCCCATGACCACAATGTTCCATCTGTTTTTATTGCAACCGTAGTTGCATAATCTATAAAACCAAAATCTGAAACATTAAAAAATCCTGTATTGTAAACGTTATCAACTAAAACAGGATATGATTTATCGTCTGTTGTATCATCTCCTATTGCACCTTGAATGTTATGTCCCCAAACCCATAAACTCGTGTCTTTTTTTGTTGCACCACTTATACGATTCCCAGCAACAACTTTATTCCAATCCGATTCAGTTCCAATTTGTGTCATCGATGATCTATTTACTAAATCATTTAACCCCAACTGTCCATATTCATTCCATCCCGATGCCCAAAGTGTTCCATCTTTTTTCAAAGCAAGTGTATGGCCAATACCGGAAGATGCGGATGCCCAACTGGATCCCGTTCCAATTTGTATAGGTGTACTTCTATTTACAGTATCGTTTGTTCCTAATTGACCATATGAGTTTTCACCCCAAGTCCAAAGAGTTCCATCACCACGAACAAGTACAGTATGTCCACCATATGAAGATAATTTTCTAAAATAATATAAAGGATTTTGAGCATCAATTTCATCTAATGCATTGTCAAGTCCAGCATATCCATTTGAAGATATTGTTGATCCAGAAATTGGTTGTCCATTGGAACCAGTTCCGTTTGTTGTTTTTATTATTATTCCACTACCAGATGTTTGACCTACCGTAACGGAACCTGTTATTTGAGTATCGTCACCAAACAAATAATAGTTTCCACCACCAAAAAATACATTGAATAAAAATGCATCCTTGTTTGATTCCGTTAATGAATCATTAAAAAATTCCAATCTAAAATCAACATATTCGTTTCTATGTTCAGTCTTCATTGGAACATACAATCGTGTGGTATTTGGTGTAAACCCAAAATCAACATCTTCTATTATTCTTAAATTGCTTATTGTTGTTCCTGGACGCATTAAGAATTTCAAAACTGCATCACCATCAGAATCTATCGGTATTCGTTTCTTATATTTGAATACTAAAATTTTTCCAACAGGAGTATTTCTAACAGTTTCAATATATTTTCCATGTACTGAATTTGGTATAAATGCACTTCCACTAAAATATATGTCAATCTTTGGTGGTCTCGAATCAAAAGAACTTTTATTCAAAACATAATCAAATTCTAATGTATATGTGTTTCCAGAAGTAAATCTACTTCTTACATAATTTTTTTGAACCAAAAACAATTCAGAATTTGCAGGCATATTACTCTGTGGAACGAGTGTTATACCACTAAAAAGATATTGATTGTATTGACTTTTTGTTGCAGCAGGAGCATTATCACTACCACTTATTTCCCAATAATCAAAAGTAGAAAGTGTAAAATCGTTTGAAGAAGATGTATCTGTTATGGTCAAATCAGAATCAAATATACCTATCGGAACTTCTACAAGACTTGAACTATAATCAACAAGTATATTTTTAGGTCCAATCTTTCCATCATATATCAATTCAAATGATGAGTTTGGTTTTGTGCTAGTTCTCGAATATGCCTTTATCCTTGAAGTCTGACCGGTATCTGGTTCTAATCCGGATATGTCTATCTCAGCATAAGAATTTTTATTTTCAGTTAATACCCTTCTATTTGGAATTTCATAATAATCAATTCTATATGGTTGAAAATAAATTTCTGATATTTGTTGTGATTCTTTTTTAGATCCAGAAATAGTTACAACATCCCTCAAAGCAAGTTTTATAGGAGTTATGACTTCTTCTATACTTGATGTGTAATTAAAACTTTGGGTTTGAAAACTTGGTATCGGGTTGAATTGATTTGATAACTCTGGAAATGTTACAGTTCCACCTAAAAAAGATTTTAAGAATACGGGATCCTTTGATGTTAAAGTTGGTATTCCATTTTTGTAAGAATAACTACCAGTTCCAGTAAAAGTTGTTAGTTTATCCGAAGTGTTAAATTTTTCTTCGAGTGTAGAAAATATACGTTCTTTTACTGTGAATTGCGGTCTGTTCAAGTAAATTATTTCAGAAGCATTCTTTTTTGTGTTATCTACTTTTACAGTTTGAGTATATTTGTAGTTGTATCTTTTTATCCGGTCAGGCGGTAGTGTTTGTAAGTTTGTAGATTTTTTAGCAGTTGCTAGTATTGTTATAGTACAATTACCATTTGGTGTGTCACCATAGATATGAACGGTTACAATTCTAGTGCCATCTGCTTCTTCATAATCTATTAAATCCGAATATATTGTTTCTCCATTTAAGTCCAATATCTCTATATCTACCGGATAATCTAATGATATATTATCCAAATTTGGTTTTATCTTAAAAACATTTTTACCAGCTGTAAATTTGTCTGATAAAGAAGTTATATTGAGAAAATTAAAAGATGAATTGTCTTTTTCTGTTATTAGTGTTTGAACATCTTGTAAATTTCTTTTATTTACTTCAAGTTTAATCATGCATTATCTCAAATTATGTCTCTATTTTAGAAAAACCATTTTCCTTTTTGATTTCAATATGATTGTCTACCATATCACGAACACTATCTATGTGTGATATAAGTATGACAAATTCAAATTGTGTTTTCAAATACTCCATGAACAGAGAGAAGTTTGCCATTACCGTTGGATCCAAAACACCCAACCCCTCGTCTATAGCAATAAAGTTTGGTCTTGGTAAAGACGAAACTTGTATCAATGCTGTTCTTATTGCAAGTGACGATATAAATTTTTCCATGCCACTTGACAATTCCAAATTCCAAAAACGGTCATTGTCATAAACTATGTAAGTGTTTATACTCTTACCATCCGTATCAAAAAGAACTTGAAAATCAACAATGTTTGCCAATATATTATTTGTTTCTTCTTGAATACTTGGCAAAGCATTACTAATCAATTCATACGGAACACCGTTTCTGTTTACTGCCTTCAAATAATAATCGTATGCCTCATATTCATTTTCAAGATCTTTCAACTTTTGAATTGAAACTTCACATTCGTTTATTACTTTTTCACTAACCTTCACATTTCCACTATATTCTAAAATACTTTCATCAATCTCTTTCAATTCAATCTTCAAACTTCTATGTTTTTCCATTTCCAAGTCAGCAATTTGTAATTGAATTTTAGCATTTTGATTTATAGTATCTTCATTCTCTTTTAATTTTTCAATTTGACTATCAACCGATGATAATTCTTCACTAATCTTTGATAGTTCTTCTTTTACAGAAAATATACTCTTTTCAATAGAGTAGATTTGTTTTTCATATTTGAAAGCACTATTTTCAAGACTGTGTAATTTTTCCAATTCAGAATATACAGATGAACTTTTTGAAAATTCTTCTTCTAAATGTTTTATCTCAAAAATCAATTCATCACGGTCTTGTTCATAACCCCATATTAGTGATTTTGCATTTTCCGCATCCTTTACAAATACATTATTGACACAGAACTGACAGTTAGGATCATATTCATGGTCTTTCAAATTGTCAATTTTATCTTGACAATGCTGAACTTTCAACTTTACACTTCTTAAATCGGCTTCAAATTGTGTAAGTCTTCCTCTAACATCATCAACTCTTTCCTTATTCGTCATAAGAGTTTCTCTATCAAACTCTTTCACCAAACCACTATATTTGTCATATGAAGTCTTTGCATCGGATAATTCATCGTCTAATGATGTAAATTCCTTTGTCAAATCATCCATCTTTCTATCTAATAAATATCTCTTATCTAATAATGATTGGACAGATTTTGAAGAAAAATTATCATCAATAGGGATAAGTTTCTTGTTTAGTTCTGATATTGTATCTGTTAATCGTTCTATTTTCTTTTCAATATAGCCCTTCTGGTCTGTTGTTTCTTCCAACAAAAGAGTATTTGTTTGATGAATACCATTTGCATCAGCAAGCTTAGTAGAATAATCTTGTTTCTTAAATTCCTTTACCAATGCTAGTAACCCCTTTACTTCATCGGTTGCAATAGTATTCAGTTCTTCAAATAGATTTAAGTCGAAGAATTGAGCAAGCAAATCCTTTCTATCCTTCTGTGCCTTATCAACAAAGTTAGTATTATTACCTTGCAATGACATTGCCGTTAAAACAAAATCATCGTAAGTTCCAATGTATTTTCTGATTGCATAATTTGTTGTATCTCTGTCTTCACCGTTCAGAGAAATCAAATTACCATTTTCTTCATACCAAAAATCTACATTAACTTTTACATTTCCTTTCTTTTCTTTTGTTGCAACTCTTTTAATGTAATAGTTTTTATCACCAATCATAAAATGTAATTTGCATTGGAAGTTTTCTTTCTTATTATTAAGAACTTGTGCCGCCTTAAATGTTCGTGAACACTTATCGAATAAACAAAACATAAGAGCATCAAGTAGTGATGACTTACCACTTGCATTTGGTGCAAACAATCCATACACCCCATTCATGTTTGAAAAATCAATACGGTTTCCTTTACCATAAGAAAACATATTATCAAATTCAAATGATATTGGTGTCCATACAAGATTACGAACAACATCACTTTCTGATAGTTTGGTGTTTACATTACGATTTATGTTTCGTATCTTTTCGAGTATTTCATCTGATACTGAAAACTTATCATTCACATAGTCAGTAATCAATTTGTTTTGATATTCAATATCACGAATTTTACCTATTGGATTTACTTTTGTTTGTATATTACCATTGCTAGAACCAACAAGATGTTGTGTTCTAATGTCTATAACATTTGTCATAGATTTCAAATCAGTCATTATCTGATTGACTTCGGAATGTGGTGTGTTTGTTATTCTCAAACGAATTGAATTGTATTTTGTAAACTTTGTTGGTAGTTTTTTTATCTTTCCGTTTTCAACATCAATAGTATGATATGACCAATCATTTTCAATTTCAATAAACTTTGATTTCTTATTTTTAATGTCCCATTCAATTATACCATGAGTTAATCCCTCACCATAGTTTTGTTGAATCAGAGAACCCGCATAAGCAAATTTACCATCAACATCTAGGTATTGGAATTTATGTATATCACCAAACAATCCATAATCAAAACCATCAAACATTTCAACCTTTACTTGATTGTGTTTCATAAGAACACCTGCATCAGTTGCTGCTCTATCAACAGGACCATGGTATAAAACTATTTTTGTTTTATTACCACTAATATCTTTTGCCAAAATAAAATTTTCAGGATTTTCATAAACAGAATTTACAATGAAATCAACATTTTCAAGTTCATACACTCCAGTTTCTTTTAGATAAAAAAGATTGTTGTGTTCATCGTTAATCAAAGAAACTATCGGTGAAAGTGCATCCATTCTACTCATATTGTTCAAGTTACAGTCGTGATTTCCTGCAATCAAAACAGTCGGTGCAATCCTTGAAAGTGTATCTAAAAATTCAGTTACCATTGCAACCAATTCTGGTGTCATATCTGTTTTTGCATGAACAATATCACCTGCAAGATAAATTATTGTATTTTTATTTTCTTCAACTTTTTTTCTACAAACATCATATACTTTTTGAAATACACTACGATATTCCTCGTGTCTTTTAAGATTACGAATATGAACATCTGCAATATGAATAATTGTATCTACTTTAGCAAGTGATCCAACCCACAATGTTTCTTTACGCATACAATATCCTCTGTTTAATTATGTCATAACTGTCTGTGGGTTTTGTTTCTTGCTTAACACCAACAAAATCTTTGAAACCCATTTCATTTATATCTTTTTGTTCCATCTTAACCATTGATACTTCGATACCTTCACATAGTAGTTTAGATGAAATTTTTATCGCATCATTCATTGCGTCATTATCAAGTGCAACAATTACTTTTGGTGGTTTACGCAATAATATCTTTTCCATAAGTCTTGGTTGAATTATTTTGCCAAATAGTGGAATTGCATTGTATCTGGCAGTAATAGCATCAAATACACCTTCAACGAGTGTAATAGGTTCTTCCCAATTTATGAAACTTTCAAACCCAATAACATCTTTACTCCATTTTGGATTTTTATATTTCAAAAGGTCTTCTTCAAAAATAGAACGAGATACAAAAAAGTTTAGATTGAAATTGTCATCGTAAGATGGAACGATAATTCTGCCAGAATAGTTTCCACTCGGACAATAACCAATCCCATATCTCAAAATATCAGTTCTACCAATTCCTCTTGATTTCAAATAATTTAATGCCTGTTTCATTTGCATCTTTATCTGAATATCTTTTATCTTTGGAATTTTATACAAACTGATAAATTCTTTTGGTAATGCCAGTTGTTCTTGTTCTACTTTTTTGTTCTGAATGTATAAGTTTTTTGTTTTTAGGATTTTATTAAGGTCTTCTTGATATTGTCTGCCAACTTTTAATTTCTTAAAAAGTGAAACAATACTTCTACCTTTAGCATTACTAACCCAACAATGCCATGGGTTTTCTGAATTGTTGTTTACTGATAAATCTATTTCAAGTTTTGGTTTGTAATGACTGATGAATGGTGAGAAGAACGAATAATTGTTTCCAGATGTTCTTCTACCTTTACCGAGAACTTTTTCTACAAGAGATAACAAATCGTAGTTAATCATAAAACGCACTTTATGTAAAATAATACTTGTCACAAATATAGTAAAAATTTGTGACAATTACAAGCATTCTTTTAACCAATCTTCCGGTATTTCTTTTTTCGCCCATAGCCAACCTTTCTTATCACAGTATTGAGCGTAGGTTGTTTTACTTCCTTTGTATAACTTTGCATTCGGATTTTGGAATACAAAACGAATATCTATTCCAGGATATTGTTCAAATATAAGGTCAAATTTAAGTCGGTCTGTCTTTACCCATCTACCTTTTGTTTCAACATACATTTTATTGCCAGATGTTTTTGTTAGAACAAAATCTGGTGTATAGTTGTGTTTAGTCTCTGGTTGTATGTAGGATATTTTTTCTGTTTCATAACCAAATGATTTTTTACTTTCTTTTAATAAATCATTTACATTATCTTCTAATCCACTACGAAACCCATGTTTTATTGCAACTTGATTTCTACGCATTAAATATCAAACCTTACAATAACATTCATATCAACATCATCTCTTTTTTCAACAGGTGCACCCATCTTAGCAACAGCAAGTAATTGTAATTTGTCATCATATAAACCAATGGTTGTAAAATATGGATTGAAAAATGAACCTGTTACAAAATCTTTCATTTGTCTAAATGTTTGATCGTTTTCTTTCATAATAGTTGGATTTTGTGTCATATTAAATTCACCTTTACCGATTTTACAAATAATCTCATATTCATAATATCTGACACTATTTCTCAATTTACCATAAAATCCGTCAAGTATTCCATTGTAATCAAAATTTCCAGAATATCCTAAAAGAGCATTTTTATATTTTGGTCTTGGATCGGAAACCACTACTGCACCATGTTTGTAAAAAATGTTACCGATTCGAGATGTTTGATAGGCATATCCTGTATCAAAACTATTGTCACCGAGATATTGTATTTGAGTTGGGGTTAAATATGTATTGTATATTCTTATCTCGTCAAGTGAACCGGAAAATGAATTTTCTGAAACACCATTTCCTGCAATATAAAATCTACTATTGTTTCTTACATTATTTTTTACCAAAGTTGTTACTGATGCATCTTCAAATCCATCTAACCATATCTGATATGTACTTCCTGTTTTTTGACAAACAACATGATACCAACTATCAGGTGTTAATGCACTTGAAATAACTTCTACTGTTTGTAAATTTGAACTTTGTCTAAATCCAATACTATTTGGTGAAGAATGGTTTTGATTGTATAAAACAATGTCAAATGGATATTGATTTGCATTTACTAATGTTTCGTATGTTGATATTTTTCCATATTGATCTATCGTATCTACCAATTCTTTTGTATTTTTATTAAACAAACAATTATAGTCATAAGATGATGACATTTGGTTTGAAGGAATAGAAATCCAAAAACTAAAAGCAAAGTTATCAGTTGTTGAAAAATTAAAATTAGTTGGAGACATTACTTGAAAATATGTACCATTCATTTCAGCACAATAACCACTACTCTCAAATGTATCTGTTGTTTCTATTCCAGGAGAATAGGAAATTTTTTTTGTATCATCTATGTTAATCCAATTTTTTAAGTCTGATTCATCTATAACATAATCAAGTTTTTGATAAGTAAAATTCTTTTCTCTGTACTTATCATTGAATCCAACATACATTATCAATTTTTTTCTATCAACAAATAAATCAGAATTAAAGGTATTATCTATAAGATTACCATAACCATCATCTGTTATTAGATAATCAAGCGATGATGTCTGACTTAAATTTCTTACACTAAAACTTCTTTTATGAATACCTTGACCAACAACATTTCTTGGAAAAATAACAAGAGAAGAAGATTCCGCAAGATGTGTAAATGTATTTGCATTTGTATCTATTAGGGGATATATCTCTCTTGAATTATCAAAATAAAATTTTGAATCCAAATTGTACCAAAGTAGTTTTGGATCAATACTTTGCGTAGTAAATACTTCGTGATACATTGAAGTAGAAAGTGGTGTAATGTGATTTGGATATAAATGATTATCCGGATATAAAACACGATATGTTTGTATTTTGTAATTTTTATAGTAATCAATGTGAGTAGAATCTGTTGTGAAATCCCACAATTTATTTACATTAAAAGGTTTTACAGTATAGTCACCACGTTTTAATCGTTTATGTGTTGTGCTCAATGTATTTTGATATTGAAATGACATTTTAATTTAACCCCATTCTTACTTGAAATACATACTCATGTGAAAACATATTTATCATAGGTTTTGGCAATTTTCCAACAGCAAGTAATTCTCTTTTTTCATTGTATAAACCAATGGAAGTAATAAATGTTATTGGTTGATTTGCAAATGACGGTATAGTAAATGATCCGGTAGAATCTGTGTAGGTTGGGTTTGAAGAATAATTGAAATCATTTGATCCAACTCTACAAAAATATGTTTCGGAAAGTCTATGTTCGGCAGACCTAGCATAAAATGATCCTGTTTCTGTTCTAACATTATTCGGTGAAGTTGATCCACTAATTGACAAAAACAATTTGTAAGCATTTTCACCATTTATCAGAGAAGAAGTTACTGTATTAAATGAACACGATTGATCTAAAACAACGCCATCTAAAAGTATAATGCCTAATTTTGGAAAAACATATCCCCAAGAATCAGATTCGGAATCATCGTATATCCCATCTATTAGTGATCCGGAAACCAAATGGTAATAATCTCGTATATTATTTGTTCCGGTGTAGTATTCATTAAAGTCTTTGCTAGAATCTATTAGTGTATAAATCAAACTAGATGATTGATTCAAAACACAATTACTTCCAGTATTAACAAGTTGGTTTGAACTGGATGATAATGGCGATAATGAAATTTGTATATTACCAGGATCCAATCTATGTTTCATATTGTCTCTATTGAAACTCAAAACATAAAAATAATCACCATTTTTATTGTTCTTAAATGTTATTTTATTTTTCGTTTCAAAACAAGTCATAGCTATTGATTTGTATATTGCTCTTGACGGTCTTAAATCGTAATAATCTTCAACCAATGTTGATCCACTACCATTTATATGTGCAAAAGAAATATCAAATTGTCTAAACTCATCACCGTCTATATCAGGATTGTTGTAGACATTCAGATAGTATTTTGATGGTTTTGATGCCAAAGATCCTGTGTAATACTTTAACATTTCTTCATCTATACAACTGAATAATCCTTGTGTTCTTACAACTGAATTTGGACCAGAAATATCTTCTGTTCCATTTATTGATTTGAAATTTGATGCATTTAATACTTCAGCGTTATTTACAAGAACATCTGCAGTTACCGGAGTATCTAAACCAAATGTTATTACATTATCCTGCTGACTAAATTTTACATTTTGAGCACCAGGAAATATATTCTGTTCTTGAAAATTTATGTACGATTTAAGTAAATTAAGAACATTTTTGTTTATGATAAGATTTAAGTTCATCTGTATCTCACTTGTCTATGCTTAAATTGTACGTTTGTTTCTTACGTCATTTATGAAATCTCTATAAGTTGGAATTGGACCGGGTAATTCCGAAACACTCATATTTATCATTCTGCTAACATTGGTTATACCTTCATCAATTTTTGTACGAATAACATCCGCTTCAATATCGTTTTCAACATCAAATCTTCCATTCTCAACTACTGCAAGAAAAATTCTATTAGTTTCCGTTTGAATATATGAAAACAAGTCTGATGTTTCTTCTGCCATCGTTGGTGTTTCGGTCACTATTGATCCAGAAAGTATGTTTATTATTTCCATTGTTGGTATCATTACCAGTTAATCCTTATCTTCATTAAAATGTCATTATATGATGTTTTCTTAATAGGTTTACTTACTTTAGCGTATGCAAGCAAATTGTAATCATTATCGTACAATCCAATTCCAGTAATAAATGTTACAGGATCATCTGCAAAACATTCGTGTAATAAGAATCCCGGATTACCTTGTTTTGTATAAGTTGGATTGTTACTGTAATTTGCCGCGTTAGCAGGAACTCGTATGAAATAGTGGTTTGAAGTTTTTCTTCTATGACTTCTACCTAACATAGGTTCTTGTAATGATGCAGCACCACTAATTGATGTGAACAATTTGTATGAATTATCACCAGATATATTACTTCCGGTTACGGTATTAAAACCTAATTCATCGTTTAACTTTTTAGCATCAAAAACTACAATTCTTGCATTTGGAAAAACTTTACCATAAGTTGTATAGTTTTGATTTGTTTCCGCACTACCGGATCCATTTGAATAAATTCCGTCATCTATACTTCCACTAACAATGTCATATGAGAAGTTTATGTTATCTTTTGAGCAGTAATATAGAGTATCTGAATCGTTTGAGTTATCAATGAACTTTAATACTCTTCCTGTTCCACTCAATTTAACATTACTTCCGGTATGAAGATGATTTGGTATTGTACTTCCACTTAATTCTGCAAGATTTATTTGGAAATTACCTGCATCTAATTTATGTGTCAATCCGTGTTTATTGTAATTTACAACATAAATATCTTTTGTTGTTGTAACCAAAGAAGCACTTGTATAAAAATTAAATGATGTATCTGGCATATCCAACATAGTAAGTCTGTACTGTGAATATATTGCATTTGTCGGTGTATCACCATCTTCAAATCCAACTTTCAAAGATCCTGAACCATCACTATGACCATATGTTACTGCAAAAAACGGTATATCTTCACATGATGTAGATCCAACAACATCATAGTAATACTGTTTTGATAAATCAGACTGGTCTGAACTTGTATGATATGTTTCCAAAGATTGAGATGCATTAAACAAACCACGTGTAACTACGGTATCTACCCCTTCTATAAAATCTTTACCCATTTTTAATGGATGGAAAACTTTAACATCACCCTCAACACAATCTGCACGGTTTACAATTCTAAAAATATATTCAAAATCATCTATACCATATATCAACGCAAAATCTCTTTCTGCAGTCGTTCTGATTTGTCTCAAATATATTTTTTGTCCAGGAATTTTTGTTCCATCAGGATATGTGTATGCTGGAAACATGACATAATCTTTTCTGATTACGAGTTCTACACACCCACATGGTTGAGTTGGATCAATATCTCTATATTCTTCATAGTCTTTTGTTTGAGGACAAGGTTCCATTCCCAAATCATTAGCACCATCTGCACGAGTCAATGACGGTGTAATCAAAGTGGGTTCATACCATTCCGTGTATATTGCAGAATTTGTTGTTTGTGAAACTAAATCTTCACTAAATATCTCTTCGGCAATGGGCATTGATGATAGAAAATAACCCTCTGGAGTTGTAGTTGCACCAAGACTTGAAATATACTTTGTCATAAAATCTCTTGCAACTATTGTATTCCATGGATTTGTACCACCAGGTTCAGTAGCAACTTTTGTCAAGTCCGGTTTTATATTTAATGTACCAACTGTATCTGGTTTTACTTCGGTTTCTGATAAAACAGACCCGTCTTGTCCTCTGGTTATACAGACAACATAGTATTCTCTGTATAATTGATATTGTTTTTGATTCTTCTTTATTTGTTTTTTACCCATGTAACAAGGTTGTTCTGGTATTCTTTCAAAAGTAGAACTAATTTCAGTTACATTAACAACAACATCTTTTAAGTATTTTCCTTTTGATACAGCAGGAGGCACTATTCTTGATTTTACTTCCCATCTTGTTGCATCAGAAGGACAATCAGTTGGTCTTGGATAATCAACTTTTGGTTTTGGTGGCAGTAAACCTGCACACTGATCAACTCTACCCTTTTGTATTTTTTTAGGAATTAAAACGGGAATATCGTAAAATACAGGAGTTCCGGTTGAATTATAGCCAACTGGTATTCCATTTGGGTTATACAAGTTCAAATCTGCAGTTGTATAACCGCCTTGTGTTAATAAAAATTCAAGTGGAGATGCGGAAATATATTCTTGTAATACACCAGATGTGTTTCCTATGTTAGCATCATTTACAACTTTTTCTAAAATTGTAACTTCTTGTTGTATATCAACATTTCCATTATTTCTACCCTTTTCAACCCAGTTTGTATTTATAGTTCTTAATGCCCTACCAATATCACCCAATGTAGAAAAACTTGTATCAAAATTACAATCACGATAAAAAGGACCTCTTGGTAAACCATTTCCAATAGCAACTGGACGTCCTGTTGCAAGGAATGACGCCTCTATTCTTTGTCTTACTGTTGGTGATAAAAATAAGAATAAAGTATCTAATCCTCTTTGTATATCGGCTATGCTATAATAGTAACTGTAATCAAATACAAATTTACCAGCTTGTGTTGGGTTTATTTCATATTCACCAGTACATTGATTTACAGTATATGATAATTGTGCATTAGCAACAACCCTAGTTGATATTAACTTTTTTACACCATTATTCTGACAGCAATACAATTCTGCAACAAGTTCATTACCTCTCGGTGCCATAAATGAATATGGTATTAGAGTTGGTGTTGTTGTTGTGTTATTAGAACCAAATCTTAAATTTGGATCAGTGATTACTCCGGTATTTGTTACATTTGCAACTGGATAATTTCCAGCGAGAGTTACAGTACCACCAGCATTTCTTTCATAAACTTCTAAAATATATTTTGGTTCGGTGGTACACGCTTCTGCCTCTTGTTGTCCTATTTGGATTCCACCACTACCCCCTCTTAATCCTGGAAGTTCTGGAACGTCACCATCGCCAAATGGATCAATAAGTCCACTTCCAGTTGAAATTATTACATCTCTATTTCCTCCACCAGGAAAACTAACATCACCACCTGTTAAATCAGTTCCATCTGGAATATCACCCAATCTTGGACCACCACCGGTTCCCTCTCGTATAGGACCTTCATCCATAAATCCAATGTTTCCACCACCAAGATTACCAAAATCTGCAACTATTCTTGTTCCCCCTGCACCCGGTCCAAGTGGACCTATTTGGTTTTGACCTAAATTTAGAGTAGCAGTAGTTGATGTATTGGTAATGACATTATTTTTTAATGTCAAACCGTTATTTGAATATGTTTTATTTGGAAGTAATGACCAAATTTTATTATCAATTTCACGATACAATGGAACTCGAATAGCAGCTGCAACCGAAAGACTAGTTGAATTTATCAACCGTGGTGCATCAACAACTTCTAAAATTTGCCAAGTAAATGGTGGACATGGTATTTTATTATTTTGTGCATCTCGTCTAGGAACTCTTATATTATTACAGTATGATTGCCAGTCGGTTGATCTTTCAATAGTATTTATACCTGTTAAAGTTATACTATTGTATTTTGTTCTCAATTGATCTAAAGACAAACCACCATTATTTGAGTTTTTCCATAGATTATTATTTACAAAACCACGAATGCTTGCTTTAGCAGAACTACCTTTTCCAAGTTCCGTAATAAATTGTGAAAACGATAGAGCATAACTTGTACCCAAAGCATTTGTAAAGTTTTGCATATATTTGGCATAAAAATCTATTATGGGTAATAAATTTTCTATTGTCCAAAAAGCATCAGTAGAAATTGATTCCGCAGCTCTGTATGCTACAAATATATCTCTATTCAGTTTTATTATGTCTGCTGTATTTCCGGACTTTAATGTTGTAATTAAAGTTCTTGCATATGTAGGCCAACCTCTTACATCAAATGCCATAATCTATATTCCTATTAGGTATCAAGTTTTATTTTAATTACCGCTTCTCTATCTAATGCCTTTTTTATCGGTTTACTTAAATTTGCTATTGCAAGTAATTCATTATTATCACTATACAATCCTACCTGTGTAAAATAAACAACAGGTTGGGATGCCATTTCCGGAAATCTCAATTCTGAATTACTACCACTAACATAAGTTGGATTATTTGTATAATTAAATTCATTGTAATTTATTCTACAATAGTAATACGAAGACATTATTGATTCATTCGATGCACCAATAAATGCATGAGATGCTGAATCTGCAGCCATTGCACCACTAATTGATGTGAAGAAATGGAATGCACTATCATCCCCACTTGAAGTTCCAGGATTTCTTGGTGTACCAAAAGAAGCACTAGCATCTAAAGCATTTCCGTTAAATACGAAGACTCCGTGATCGGGATAAAATAATCCCCACGGTGTTGTATCACTTGTATAAATTCCATCTTTTATACTTCCACTTACAATTTTGTAAGTTCTACCACCTTGTTCGGAGACCGTTACTGTTGGTCCAGATGAATCATCGATGAATGTAAAATAATCTGGACTTGCTGCAATTTCGTGTGTAACCGGATTTAGAGATGCAATAGTTAATTGCCATGTTCCGGTATCAATTCTTTTCTTATATCTAGATCTATTTACATTTATCACATAGATATGTTCTGATGATTCACCTTTATCAAAAGTAAACAAATTTTGTTCGGGTGAAAGTAATATATTTCTATACTGATAATACAAAGTTTGAGTTGGATTATCTTCTAAATTTTCACCGTATGATCCGGTTGAAGATCCACTATTTTGATAATCTGCATAAAGTACAGAAAAAATACTTTCAGCTCCTGTTTCTTCCGAATTTTTATCGTAGACATCATAATAATATCTTTTTTGGTTTTCGCCTTGTGTGGAGCTTGAAGCCATTGTGCTTATCGCTCCCATGTTATTAGGCCACAACGGTGCAGTAACTATTTCAACATTGCTAGTAATTGCACTATTATCGAATATCTTGTATATGTTACCTGCCATAAATTTTAATACTCTAGTTTTACAGTTATAGAAAGTTCATCATTAAATGATTTTTTTATAGGTTTATTCATCTTTGCAACTGCCAATAATTCTTTATTATTATCATACAAACCAACTGTTGTTATGTATGCAACAGGTTCAGTTTCCCATGACTTATACAAAAATGGTCTTAATGATAAAGTATCATCTACCCAAGTTGGATTGTTTGAAAAATTAAATGCGTCGTTTGGAACATGAATGAAATAATAACTTTGATTTTTTACATCAACACCACGAGCAGTGAATCCGAGATTCTGATTAGATGCCGCACCACTAATTGATGTAAAGAGTGCAAGAGAATTATTTCCAGCAACACTACTTCCAGAAAAAGTATTGAATGACGCAGATAAGTCTAATTTTTCAGCAGATATTAAAATTGCACCAATACTGGGATAAACTTTCCCATAATAATGTGGATTGGTTGGATTGTAAACACCATCTGTTAAACTACCACTAACCAAATTTCTAGCAACAGAAGTTCTACTTGTAAATTCTATTGTTTCAAATGTATCAGCAGAATCATCTATTAGTGTTATTATTTTTGGATTAGATCCAGAAACTCTAACATTACTTCCAGTGTGATATAAATTCAAAACAGCACTTCCACTCAATTCGGCAAGATTTACTTCAAAATTACCCGGATCCAATTTGTCTCCGTATTTTGATCTATTTACGTTTATTACATAAAAGTGATCCATTTTTGAAGTATCAGCAAGAGTAAATGATGATTCACCATCTAAACAAACAAGACGATATTGATCGTATATTGCTTTTGTAACGGTGTCTGTTTCATCAGCAGAATCACTTACAGAACCGGATCCACTAATATGTCCGTATGCAACAGAGAACATTCTAACATCATCACATGATAAAGAAGCTGAACCCCAAATTTCATAGTAAGCAGCTTTTGTAGTTGCTGATTGTTCTGAACTTGTAAAAAATGTTAATAATTCTGGAGTATCTGAACCCCAAAGACCGCGTGTATGAATTATATTCTGAACACTCGTGCCTCGTCTTATGTTTACACTATCGAATACCATAATAGTTAATCCTAAATTCTATAAATTAAACAGTATTTGTTTTCTTTTTAATTGTAATTGGAATTACATAACGAGCACCTGTTGTGTCATTTGTAATAATAAGCTTTGTATGATTTGTTTTTGTTTCAGCAATGTTTTGATTTCTACCCATAATCATTACAGTATTTGTGTAAGCAGGTAGTGTACAAGAACCAACAGCAGGACAACGTGAAGCGTTAAACGTTACAAATGTTGTATCTAAAATAGTGTATGTAAATGTACCAGGATTTGGCTCTTTATCTGTTACACCAACTTGTGTGGTTGGTCTCATAAGATCAACTGTAATTGTTGTTGTTCCTTCATTTTCAACAACAACTGCACCGTTTTCAATAGAAGGCGTTGCTGAAATTGAAATGTATGGTATAACTGTTGTATTCTTTGGCATAGTAATCAACTTGTATTTCATAGATTGTGTTGAATCTGGAAACGCCTCTAAAATTGGCATATTCTGAATTGCAACACCATAATAATCAGTACCCTTCAAGTGTGATGGGTTATACAGTTGATAATTTACCTCATCATCCGATAAGGCAAATTGGGTTATGGGTAAACCCAATCCTTTTGCAAGATATTCACGACCTTTATCTGTCAAGATAGCATCAATCGTTATTGCATTTCCATTTTCTTGTGATAGATAACCCATGTTAAACTCCTTTGTTCAAAAATTTTATATTATTAAATTACTTTACGAAGAACAGTAATGCCAATAGTTAATGTTGCACCTGTCATATCATTTGTAACAATCAATTTAGTTACACCTACTTTATCTTCATTTATATTTTCGTTTTGACCTCTAATTGCTATTGTGTTTGTTCTTTTTGAAATAGTACAAGCACCCAAAGCAGGACATGGATTTATGTCATCAAATGTAACATATGATGTGTCCATAAGAGTCCATGTATATGTTCCTTCATCTCCACCAGAAAATCTTTGGATAGTGACTGTTATATCTCTATTACCATCGGTATCTACTGTTATGTTATTTGCTTCCAAAGGTGTATCTAATCTCAAATACGGAACTTCTACTGTTTTTCTCAATTCAGAAGTAAATAACTTGTATTTCATGTTTATAGCAGAATCTGGTATAACTTCCGGAACTGGCATACTTTCTATGGCAATACCATAAGAATCTGCACCTTTTAGGTTTCCAGGATTGTACAAACGATAATCAACACCAAAATCACCCAATGCAAATTTTGTTATAGGCAAATAACCTTGTGAAAGATATTTACGACCAACATCGGTTAAAACTGCATCAATAACCATTTCATCTTTGTTCAAATACGCCATATTAAAAAAACCTTAATATAAATACATAAGTTTTACTGATATAAATATCAACGATATTAGTTTTTTCAGAAACTATATCGTATATTTCTATCTTGATTGAATTTTACACTAACACCAGGATCCTGTTGATATATTTTTGGTATGTTTATATCAGGATCAACTATTCTGGATCCCATAAATTTACGGTTTTTCAAGCCAGTTGGTAAGTTATATGGGTTTACATAACTTGATGTAACATATGTATAACTATAATACTTTTGTTCCAAAATATCGTAAGAACTGGTGTAAATTAAATTTAATTCTTTGTAATGGTCATCTGTTCTATAATTGCAAATTTGTTCTACTGTTGATAGTGCCTTATTTGAATCATTTTTAGTTTTATACCAACCGTTACCATAACCAACATCTATCGGTATTCCATCTATATCAGTATTTAATGGGTTATATTTGAAATTATCTCTAGTGTATGTACTTGTTATTTTTGCATTTATATGACCATAAGCAGGAGTATATGTTGTAAAACCACTAGCTTTTTTAGTAGATTTAACTACAAATAAATATGAATTGTTATTAGATGAAACACTGGTTGGATCATTTTTTATCACAAGTTTATGTGATGTATATTTTTGTTCAGCAGTTGCAGGATCAGCAACAACCTTCATATCCACTTTATTATTTGTAAATTTTGTAGTTGGTGTTGTATTTTTTGAAATCGTTACCTTTTCATTTGTGCTAGAGACTTTTGGCAATACTGCATAATCAATTTCGTCTTCTAACTCAATATCCTCACCATCATTTATTTCAGAAATTGTATCATAAACCATTTCATAATCACCATCCACTTCAAGCATTTCAGACGGCAATTCATTATCTTCAAACCCAACAAATATAGTAGTTTTTGTGTTTATCTGACTTGCTGATAAATCACCCATTTTTGATATTTCATTTGAATCCTTTACAAATTTTTCAGTAGGTTCAGCTTTAATTCCATTTATGGCCTTTACTTTTGACCGTTCTAACAAATTTGGTTCTATAACAAGACCCAGTATTGGATTTGTTCTAGCAGGTAAAGTTTGTCTTATTTGATCAAAAACACTAAAATCAAATACAGAAATTAAATTTAGATATGCAGTAAAATCGTTTTTATTTGGATATTTTCTCCAATAATCTCTTGCAAGTTTTTTCAATCTTGGATATTCGTCTCTATCAACATTATCGTATTCACCCAAGTAATCATCTAATGTTGTATATCCAATAGTTGCATATATGTCTTCATTTATTATAGATTGTGGTGAAAATGCAACCATCAACTTTTCAGAATCAACCGAATATCTATCAAATGAGGTTACACTAACTTCTTCATGTGGGTTTAGGTCAGACACCAAAGATGCAGAATCTATTCTAACTTTTTCAGCAAAAGGAGTGTTGTTAGCAATAGTTGCAACTTCCATATTTACAGTTTCAGTTATAGATTCAAATGAATCTAAGAAGAATCCATATAGCAAAGCATCTTTTGATGAACTATAAAATGTTGATTTTGTTCTATCAGGATGAGAACTTGCAATAGATGCAGATTCTTCAAATTCCAAATCAGTTGCAAAATCAGGTCTTGAAAATCTAAATCTTGCCTGCAAATCATGGAATGATGATGTTGGTGTATTACCGTTGTAAGTGTTTGGAGCAAGAACGTGATTATTAAATGATGATGTTAAAAGTTGATGTGTCCAATATCTTAATTCATAAACAGAACCAGATAAAGTAGTTGTTCCTTCATAATTTGATCCAGAACCTATGTAAAGTTTTCCATCGGATGACCATGATTCATTGTAACCAACATCAACACTTCCACTAATATCAATACTTGCAGATCTTTCAATCGCTAATTTTCCATACTTTCCTGTTTTTAATATAAACTCATATGTTTGATTTGCTGATCCAGAATCATTAGTAGAACTTCTACGCAACATTATGTTCAATGGAACATCATCAAATAAATACTCGTCTGTTATTGATGCTGTTTTATACGATGTTCCGTTTCCAAGATGAAATGTCAGTCTACCTTTATCGTAATCAGTACCATCTTTGTGAATACTTACAAACCAATTAACTGCACTTCCTGATGTTTTTTGTAAAACAGTTTGGTTTGGATCCAACAGATATTCATATTCTTCTGCCGGTTCCATCTTCCATCGGAAAGTAACTGTGTCTGGATAATGCCATTCATCTTTTATATTTTGTACTCTTTCCCACGGAGTCTCAATGTAATGATTTGGACTCGGTAGAGGATAACTTCCTGAAAAATTCAAGTAGTATGTGTGTTTTTCTAATTCCGCTCTAGGTAATACACCCAAATCTGCATTATCAGGGCCACCAAACTCACGAATGGTTAGCAATGTTTGTGGTATTCCATATGCAGATAATAGTGCTCTTATTGATCTAGAAGTTCCTTTTGTTTTGTAAATATAAGGCAAATTGTTTAGTATTCTACGCCAAACTTCTCTGGTTCTTTCTTGAGCAGTTTTTGATAAATCTCTACCAACTGTTGTTTTGCCCGTCCATATTGGTTCACCGCTTCCACTAACACCAAGTGCATATTCCCATAAATCTTTTGCTTGAGTTCCATGTGTTAATGTCCACCCTAAATTTCTTGTAGTTTGATATATCAAATCCTGTGATAAACCATCTTCTGGATTTTCTTCTCTTAAATTTTTTCTTAAAATATGATCTGTATACAAATAAATTACATCAAAATGTTGTCCTATCATATTTACAAAAGTTGTAAACTGTTCACTCTGACCATCTTCTCTTAAATGTTCTGGTATTGATTTATTGAGTGAGTTGTAATTTTTAATATCATATGATTTTGCCTTTTCTATTAAATCGTCATACCAAGAAACAACTTCTTCGTTTGTTGTTGGCAATAATCCATATTTTCCACGTTTTGTGGTAAAATAATATGTTGTGTCATAGAAACTACCCGATCCCCCAACTGGAGTTACATCTATAAGACCAACATATTTCGGATATGGTGTAATAGATGCAGTTGCCTGCGGTGTGTATATCGTATCTGCATTTTCTTCAAAGTATAACCATTTTTCAAAATCATCAAATCCTGATATTACTTTGTCTCTGAATGATTTTATTTTTACTTCATTTTCATTAACAGAACCAGTATAAGTTGATAATAAATCCAACTGTTTGTTATATGTTTCTATCAATTCTACTTTATAGAAGAAATTATCTACTCTATCTTCAGCAGATGAATAAAATACAAAATTTTCAAATTCAGAAAAATTAGTATTTAATTTTACGGGAGATCCACTATCTTGTATGTATCTATCTAATATCTGTTGGGATGTGTTTACATTTTGTGATAGTAAATCATTCCAAGATTTGTAACCAATTTCAGTATTTACCCAATAATCATATTCTATTTCAAAATTTGGTCCTTTAATGTAAGGTATTTTAACCTCATCATCATCTTGTCTTATTAACTGTACTTTATCTATGTATGGTTTTAATACTTGACTACCAAGCCAACATTCAAAAAACATATCAATTTCTGGAGGCAAAGGATCCAAAAGTTTTACATAAAGATAATCCGTACTACCATCAGAAGTTACATTTATTACATCAAGTATTTTATTGTCACCAAAATTAAGAACAACCGGTATGATATATTTTGATTCTCTCAAATATGAAAGAATAAAATCACTTAAATTCTTCAATGCAACAATATCATCGTTTTTTGTTAATGCTAAACGAAGTTCACGTCTATCTGATGATATTTCCGATATGAATAATTTTGAAGAACTATTATGGCTTCCTATAAAATTCCTAAAAAAGTTATAGACCACCATATAATGACCGGGTGTTAATCGCAACCCATCAACATTCATTTGTGATAAATGTTTATGAATATCCAAATCAATATATTCCCCTTGATTTTGTGCAGAATCTAGTGGGGTAAATAATGTATATGAAACATCATACATTGAACCGATATATGACGCATTTGGTAAAAATACGTGAAGTTCTATGTTGGTTGGATCATCCTTTATTTCTATCGGAGTAAATTGAGGTACTACTATATTTTTATTCAAATTTTTAGTAATATACCTAACGCCACGAATTGGTTGAACCGTGGTTAATATATCATTTATATTTTTATATTGAAAATTTGTCATATAACATTAAGTTGTTGGTGTATTTGATTGAACCATAGTTTGTATTGCACTTAATTGGTCTTGTACTCTTGCCTCTACCGCAAGCAATGTGTCATCGTATTCTTTCAATAGAGCAAGATTTGAAGATTCTAATGCATCTGCCTTTGCAACTGCCAAATCTCTCTCAAATGAAACTGCAGAAAGAACATTATCAAAGTTTGCAATAGATTGTAATTGATCACTTATTATTGAATCTTTATTTTCTAATTGAGATTCTAAATTAGCAACTCTTGATTTAAGAGCAACTATACTATCATCTTGTTGATTTACTAAATTTCCTAATGATAATAGAAAACTATCTTTTGCATTTTGTATCAGTTGTTCTGGCGTAAGACCTAATTTAGCCGCTGCACCTGCAGTATCTAGTGGTAAACCATTTTCATCAACCGTTGGTAATGATGGTAAGAAAGTTCCGTCTGGCATAATAACACCATTTTGTGTGCTACCAATCCCACCACCACCAAAACCAAATGTTGGACCAAAAGATGGCACACCACCGGTTTCTTGTATTTTTTGTAATTTTTCCAATATATTATTTTCTGCAGAAACTGCACCTTGAAGTGTCTTGAATTTAGTAGGCATAATCTTATTAAAATCTTCTGCAATAAATCTTTCATCCAACAAAGGTATGCTCAATACTCCCGTGTTTTGAACTGGAGTATCATTGCTTCCACTTATGTATGTAACTATTCTGTTTAATAACGGCTCACGAACTAACATGATTATCTCGTAACTTTGAAGTAATAATTGTTATCATAAATTTGTTCTACATCACCACCATCAGTCACAGTTTTTATTGCAACTCTGTAAAATCTTTCTGGCTGAAATGCATTCATCCATAGATTGAAATAACTACTGGTTCCATCACAACTAATTTTTGTACCAATATCATTGAACGGTAAAATTATTTCATCGGTGTGTGCATCTCTAATTTCATAATATGAAGATGATGGTAGTCTATAATTTTGCAACTGATATGATTTTGTTGCATAACCTTTTCTTACAAATTTTTCATTTGCATATATTTTTATTTTTGCCTTTTCATCTTGTGAATAGTATTTTTTTAACTTTACATTCATGTTCATATTATCGGTTGAAATTTCTTCAAGACTTCCGGTAATATATTGTGAATCATCCCAAACAACATGAACTTTTGGTGCATATATTGTATTACTATCGTTTGCAAAATATCTTAAAGTTGTATAAACTCTTTTTGATCTCTCAATTTCATCTCCAAATTTTATCAACAAACCATCGTTCTCTAATCTTCCAGAACCAGTAATCCATTTGCTGAACATACTAGTAACATCCATGTATAAATCTGTTGTTGTGTATGAAAATGATTGTGTACATTCTAATTCGTCATAATCCCACCAAGTTCCACCACCGGTTACTGAACAATATGAAGAAGTCACCGATACGGTTGGAACATTATTTCCCCATATTCCATCCTCTTGAATCCATGTTTCTGATATGTCATCCCACTCAAAAGATGATGTTAATGGTGGAACCTGCCATTTAACACCCATTGATTTTGCAGTTCTATATGTCCATGATACACCATCAGTTGTTCCTGGTTTATTTGCATATCTTCCTGTTCCAGGCATCCAAGATGAACTTATAGGGTATGCATATATTGTATACTCTTGTGGTATTTCCTTTACTTCTGCAGTTTTCATTACCAAATAGTATTTTGCATTATTGGATATTTTTCCAGCATTTATTTGTTGTTCGATATAAGACATATCGAATTTCATAACTATACGAGTGTTCCATTTATATCCAGTTCCTAGATATTCGTGTGTTAATTCAAGTATAGAATCCAATCCAGTATTCATGGATTCTGTTCTTTCGTAAATAGTTGAGTCGTGTTGTGGAAAAATAGAATAAATCATCCAAATGCCCTCACTCTACCAATTATATCATTATCGGGAAATTTTATTTCAAAAATTGATGGATCCAATGATGGAAAAATTATACCATCCTTTGTAGCATCTTTAATGTTATATGCATTGCCGGAATAACCATTGGCGGTATCATACAAGTTAGTTATTTTTACATTAACAACTGTTTGAACACCATCAACTTTATCAAGTTCTGTATAGACATTACTTATTATTATTGGTTGATTTATTTGCCAAGATTTTGTATCGAAGTAATTTTTTAATTTATTTATACAACGAAGTATAACTTGATTACCGTTTTGGTCTGGAAAAATTATCACATCAAATTCAATACCAATGTTTACTATGTATGCATCTCGTATGTTTATGGCATCTGTTAGTATTCTGTGGTGATTCAAATATGTTTTTAGATTTTCCTTCGTTGCATCATTTACCATAGTTAATTTACCGTCTGCATCATATCCCAATACATAGAAATTCAATCCAAGATTGTTTTGAATACGGTCACTATTAAATATAGATTCGGTAGTTATTTGTGTATCTTTTGTAATATATGCCTTAGCGATAGAACCATACTTTGGTGGCAAACTATACGCTCTTATTATGTAATCTTCTTTTGTTACTGCTCTATTTTGTGATGCAAATGAAGCAAGTGCATTTTGTCTAATTTCATTTACATCTTCACCAGTTTTTCCGCCGTTTGCAGGATTTGGATTTGTAACAGCAAGACTTGATATTACTTGTCCATATAAAACTGAATCCAAAGCAGATTCATCAATCAACAAATTTCTAGATAAAACTCGTGTGATTGTGTCTGATGGAACATTGTCTTGAACACCATTACCAACTGTGTAATATATTGATATATCAGTATTGCTTGGAGCAAGACCATATGTTTTTGTATAGAGAAAATTTGAAGGATCTATATCGGCAGAAGTTGCACTATCTGTCCCAATCAATGAATCCCCAATTAAATCTGGATTTGGAATAATCAGTTCATCATCTAATCCCGTTACACCAGATCCAAATTGTATTTCAAATACATCAAGTGTACTCTGTCTTACTATAAATCTTCTTGAAATTTTTCTTAATTTTAACAAATAAGGTGTTTCATCTCTATACTTGTGATACGATGTATCATTTCTCGGTATATTTGGAACTGGTTCAAATATAGTATCTTGTGCAAGATACGGAACATTGTACCATTGGTTTCCATCAGAATCTATACCATGTAAAATTTCTATCATATCTGGATCTTGTATTCTAACTTTATCATATGGTTTTGGTGATTCAAATGTAAAGTCAATCTTTTTTATTACACCAGAGACAGCATTTACTGATTTTTTTAATAACCAAAATTCAACTTCATTGGTTGTATCATTAACTTCGTATGGTGTTATTTCGGTTGGATCAAAACTACTACTAAACTTAAAATCTAGATATTCTGTTGTTCTAAATTCAACAGGAGAACTATAATTAACACCGAGTATCATTCCAGATTCAATGGCAAATGCATAACTAAAATCTGGAGATCCATTTAAGTCTGGAACAATTTGAAAAACATCAAGTTTTACATTTGATGCAATTCTATTTTTAGGTTTATAGCCCATTGATTGTGCAATGTTTAATATATTTGTCTTTTCCGATGCTTGAAGAATCATTGATTCTTGTAATGTAACATCAGTATAATAGGATAAAACATCACCAACATATGCAGCCATCTCTAAAAACATCATTCCAGGAGATGCTTCATTAAAATCTTGATATGTATTTGGAAAATAATTTTTAGCAAAATCTATCAAATTCTGTTTTAACGCAACAAAATCCCTTGCCAAATATCGAACATCTTTATTAACTAAATCAGCCATTGTATATTGCCTCTTCGATCCGTAAATTTCCTACATCTGATATAAATATCTCAACTGGTAAATAAATGTTAGTTCCAGTTATGACAACTGTAAATTTAATTCCAACTGCGTGTGAAGAATCATTAACTCTACCGTCATCTTGAACATTTAATGTAATATCCATTTGTTGTATGGCAACATACGGCATCCATGTTGTGATTGCATCTTCTATTTCACCACTTATTCTTTGCTTAAAACTTTCTTCATCTACTATATTTTCAAATAAAATGAAACGAATATCTGTACCAAAATCTGGTAACATATATCGTTCACCTTTTGCAGTTAATAAAAGATTTCTCAAATTTGAATAAACTTGTCTTCTATTTGTATAACTTTGAAAAAATATACCGTTGGGATTATTAAAAGGTATTGTTATTCCAATAGGCCTCGCCTCTTTAATATCGGCGTTAATATCGTCCTGAACAACAACTCTCTTTCTTCTAAATCCTCTCATTTATCATCTCCCCTTTTTTTCATCTATTTTTTTCATAAGAGCAGAATAATCCTTTGTTAGTGCATTCATCACTTCCGTTGGAACTTGATCTGCAGAAAATCCATTAGGTATTGCAGCCGCAGATTTGTCTAATGAAAAATTACCTACCATATCACTTGTAAAAGTAAATTCATCATCCATATCTGCGCTTTCTTGTAATGTTCTTCTTGTTTCATTCAACAAATCATTTATCGAAGAAAATTCAGTTTTTGAAAACTTTGGTTTTTGTTGTATTTTTTTATTTTCTTTTGCTAAAGGTTTCTTTCCGTTGTAAATTTCTTTATACAGTTTTAGACCATGTTTTAAGGTTTCGATGTCAGATTTTTTTGCATCGTTACCCAATTTTTTTTCAAGAGCATAATCAATTTCTTCTCTAATAATAGATCGAATTTCATTAAAAAACTTTTTTGTTTCCATATCAAAATACCTTTATATGATTTTACTTACCAATAAATATCCAAAAATTTTATTTATATTATTCCCATTGCCCTTCCAACACCTTCTTGTAAGGGCTTAAATTGTGAGGGACTTTTCATATTTCTAATATCACAAGATGGACAGAATCTTTTAACTTCTGCTTCAAATGGTTTTAACAAGTTGTAAATATCAGCTTTTGTTACTTCCCAATGATGTAATTCAACTATTCCCCATTCTACAACATGACCTGACCCAGGAATTGATGCACTATAAGCGCCACCTTTGGGATGTCCCCTTCCACATTTTTTCTGCATATTACCCCAAGCGGCTCCCCAATCCATAGTTGGTCCCGTTTGAGCTTTTGTCCAGTTGTTAAGGACTATAACTAAATGTGGGTGTTGTGCAAAAGTCCAATTAGTTTCAATACTACTCCATGGTATTTGCTGACCTGCACCAGCACCTCTTTCCGGACCATATGCTGAACATTTTTTTCCAAAAACTTCTATTGCAGCATCTTTTGCAACGTGTTTTACTTTATCAAATCTAACATCCATTGCAAGACTACAACCATGTAATGATCCAGCTGCCCTAGCACCACCACCTGCAATAGCGGCTTTTAGTGGTCTACCTATACCAAGAGATCTGGCAGAACCCATATAACCATTTCTATTCAACCATTGTTCCATTGCAGCATATTTTGGTTGTAACAAATGACTTGCCAAGTCAATAGAACTACCATTGAAAAATTTAGAAGATGGTCTTATTGGACCACCCTGTGGTCCAAGATTAACCATAGCCGTACTACCCATAACTGCGGGTATACCTCCGGCTGAAACTGCTGGAGCACCACCACCTTGAGCAAAACCTCTCACATTAGTTACACCAGCAGGAGCTCTTCGCACTATTGCACCTTCTGGACCCGGTGTAACAACTGCCTCTTGTGGTGGCTCCGGTTTTGTTATTATTTTACCACTAATTACTTCATACAATTTAGAAGTTAAATACTCACCAGGTTTACCAATTCTGTTAAAATAATCACGCATGGTATCTGATATGTAGAATTTTGAATCAAGTCCTCCTTCACGATACGAACCTTTTTCTTTATAGGATGCAACATGACTTATTATTATTGCTCCATCTAACCAAGTTTCACCATCTTTCCTACAAAAATCTGCAAGTTTCATTCTTTTAACGGCAATACTTGCTCCAGGTTCAACTGCATTATTTGGTATTTGTAAGTTAGTGTTTCCACCGATTGTTATTATGTTACCTTCCAAATCAAGATACATCAAAACTTCTGCATGAGCAACACTTTCTTTTTTTGTATGACTTGATACTCTTGATATGACACATACTTGCCAATCTTTCTTTTTCTCTAATATATTCTTGACCAAATCCTTTCCAAATTGTGTCAAACTTCCATCTTTGCTGAAATGATAATCTGCAACAAAAATACAAGCGTGTCCGGCTTCTTGATATTCGTCCGCACCACCTTGTTTTAATTCCATAACTGTTATTTTCTTTTTCATTTCAGGTGCATTTGGATCCGTTGTCCATATTTCTTTTGCAACTTTATCGTATGGTACTGTCATCCACAATTTACTCGGTTTGAATACACCATCTGCAATTCCGTCTTTTACCATAGTTTTACCATCTTTATACTTTGCAGATTTTTCGTTTGACGGTACATTCATAGAACCTGCAAGTTTTATTACTGCCTGATTATATTTGTCTATGTCAGATGGATCCGCATGGAGTGTATGTCCCGTTTTTTCCAAACAATGTTTTATCCATTTACCAGCCCAACTTGGATAATGTTGCCAACTTGCATCTTTTTTTCCGATTGCAATAGAAGATTTGTTTACAATATCATCATGGAATGTCATATGAATTTCATTTCCCGCTTCAAATAGATACCATATATTTTTATTAAAAATACCAACATCATAAACATTCATCACAATAGGAATATCCCAAGGAGATTGTAATGTATAATCACCAACAAATTTTTGCCAATCCCCATATATTACAGGAGTTGGTTGTAGTTCCGGAGATATTGAAATACTTCCGGATGTTGCTGATGTACCAGAAGTTCCACCGGTTCCACTTGTGCCACTACTTCCAGCAGTTCCTCGTGTTCCTGCAGTTCCAGATGTTGCAGACGCTCTTGCTGCAGCTTGTGCATCACGAATCATTTCTGCTCTAGTTTTCTGCGGTGTTTGTGGTATACCATCGGGAACACTTCGCATTGCTCCCGAAAGACTTGGCAAAGCAGACAAATTTTTTCTATCGTTTTCTAATTCTTCTTTTGTTTTTAATTTTTTTTCTTCATATAAAATAAAACTAATATCACTTGTTCCATACAGTTCCACCAATTTTGTTTCAGCTTGAAGTGTGGCATTTACATATTCTTCCATCACTCGCTTTTTCTCTTTTTTATTACCACTACCAACCTTTGCTTGAATTTCTAAAACTGGCTTAAAAATCGCATCAATAGTTGCCCGCTTTATATCGGTTGGTAATTCCATTTGAGCAATTTGGTCAGCAGTTAATTGTAATGGTGCTGAACCAGCAGTTCCTGATGTACCAGATGTTCCAGCAGTTCCTGACGTTGAAACTAGTGCAGTTGTTTGTTGTTGCCACAAATGACCTCTATAAACCATTTTATCAAAAGGGGCAGTTGGATCAGTTGCAAATACTTTATTGTCAAGTGACCATCTTCCTTCTGAAGCATTGTATCTTCTATTACCTTCATCAAACCAATTTATAGGTGGATCAAAGCAATTACATGGCTTAAATTCTATTTTTTTACCAGTTTCACTTACCCATGTCCTTAAATTATTAGCAGCAGCTTCCGCTTCCAATGCAGCAGCAGTTGCAGCTGCAGATTGTTTTACCCAACCATGACCAACATATTTCCAATTTGCCTTTGGTTCGGTTGGATTGCTTGCAAAGATTTTATTATCATCATACCAATTACCTTTGAATGCATCAAATCTTAATAAACCCTCTTTTCTATTACCCTTTGAATCGGGTTTATTATCTACACTATCAGGTAAACAGTCACATGGTTTGTAAAAAATTAACTCGTAAGTTGTTGGATCAATATATTGTTCATTTCCACTTTGAACAGACCAATCATGTCCTTTGTATTCCAAATCAGCAGGTGTATTTCCTGCTGGATTTTTTGCAAAAATCTTATTGTATTTATGCCAAAATCCCTTTGATGCCTCATATCTCCATTTACCTTCAAGTCTTAATGTTGCCCTTCCTATTTCAGATGCACTTGGAATATGCGGTGTACCAGGTGGATCCTGTGGAGTAGTTTCTACCAAATACTCATAGACTGTATTTTGTAAACAGTTACAATTAACATAGGATATTGTTTCACCCTTTGCTACTTTGTTTAATTCATTTTCGCCGGTTGGACAAACCGTATCTCCAATGTATCTATATTTAACAACTGCTGGTGGTCCTGCAGAAACGGTATATTCTGTTAAGTATTTTGTAACATTTGGGCTTAATAAACCAATTTCTATTGGGGTATCACAGTATTCTTGATATAAAACATTTATTACTGCCTGTTTTCTATCATCAGCAACAGTTGGTGAATCTTTTGAACATTTTACAAAACTTATAGTTTTTGGTATTGTATTGCCCCCTTCCAATAATTTTGAATTACATAAAAGAGTAAAATCAGTTTCTTTTAATTCGTATGATCCATTTTGTGTGGCATTTGCATACAACGATGGTGATAAATCCTGCTCGTTTGTGTATGTGTATTTCACAGGAGGAACAACAGTTGGTGTTGGTGTTGGTGATTGGGGATTTGCACCATCTGCAACAGGAGCGCTGCCATCTTCTGCAGGCATTACCGGCTCTACCCACCCAACAGGGGGCCAGTATGGAATCAACTGACTTATTAAAGTTGTTTTATCTTTTTGTATAACGGATTCATTTTTTTCACCACCAAAACCAGGAACTTTATTTGGTCTATATGCAAAATATCTATTGTACCATCTTTCCTTTTTCTTAACCATACTTTCCAATGTTGCAGGTAACATCGCTTGAACAGTTGATGATCCACTTGTGCCCATCTTTGGTGCAAGATAATATCTGTGATTAAATCTTCCACTAAAATCCGGATTAACGTTTGTTGGTGGTGGTGGATCTTCATCCGCAACCCATTTTTTTGCACCGTTTGGTCCTTCAACCCATTTACCCTTTTGTGGTTCTTTTTCTATTCCAGTTGTTCCATCATCTTTTACTTTAACGCGGACACCCTTTACACTACCGGCAAACGGATCATCAAATCCAAGTTCATTATCTGCCTGTTGTATTAGTTCATCTTCTGTTAAATTGTAATCACGGAACATTTCTGTTCTTCCGTCCTGAATGGCTCTGAAAGTTGATCTTGAATCTTGTGGATTGTAGTCTACTAATGCTTTTGCATCAGATACTCTTGGTTTAACTTCTTCTGTTTTTATATCATGTGTTATTATTGCCATTGTTTTCTCTTTTAAGTACCAACAATCGAGTTTAATCTACTTACAACTGCCGAATTTTGAGTTATATGACTGCTTCCAACTAATTGATTACCGGCAGGAATTGGTTGCATCAACTGTAATTTTAATTGGAATGCATCCTTACCATTGTAATTTGCATCTCCACCTTCTTTCGTTCCACCAACAGAACTAAAATTAAAACGTCCTGGAGCGGATTGTATCAATGGAACCATACCATTTACATAACTTTCAGAACCAACTAAACAAGGTCCAACTAAAAATATAGCGTGCCATTTAGTTGGTGGTACTTGTTTCAATACAGGTAAAGACGCCTTATTTCCTGCTGAAAAGTAATAACACACTGATTTATATGACTGCAATCCATGTTGTTTCATTATGCTCCATGCCTCCGATAAAGCACTCGTTGCATTACCGGAATCGTGTGTAGATTTTACATATACATGATATTTTCCGGTTGCCGCATCTGTAAAATAATCCCACATATATTCACCACATTTTCTACCACGAACATCTAATCCCCCAACAACAAATATAAATGGAGCATTTTTATTATTCATTGATGACTTAAATTGACCAAGACTTCCATTTTGAACAACTCTGCTTCCCATAGGAGAAAATGGACTTGGTGTATTTAAGGGAGCAGATCCACCAACTTGAATAGTGTTTATTTTTTGAGGAGATGCTGGTGATCCAACCGGTTTAACACCAGTTGTTGTATTCAAAGCATTTGGTGGTGCACCAGGCATTCCACTTAAAAACATTTCAGCTTCTTCTCTACGTCTTTTAACTAATCCAGGCATAGGTCCAATTCCTTTACCAGTTTGTGGACCGTTTCTAACTGCATTTGCAGCATCAACATATCTTTTTTGATTGATAAATTCTATTGCCTTTGCCAATGCCTTTCCACCAGCACCCGCATTGAATGATAAACTCAACAATGCATCAAACATATTTTGAGTCATAGGTGAAGTTGCCTTTACATTCATTGGTTTTGCATATCTAGGTATATCCTCTCTCTTTAATGCATAAACTTGTTCACGTGTCATTTTATTTCTACCACCCAAATACATTTCAAATCTACCACGTGCTCCTGCAAAAATAGCATGGCCAATGCCTATGGTTGGTGTACCAACAGATACACCATACGATGATATTATTTTGCCATTTTTATCATCATATACTTGATACCTAATACCTTCTTTTTTTTCAAGAAATGCCAAACCATTATTAGAAACTTGTATATTACCAGGTTGTAACCAACCAGGACCTGTTGTTGCAAATGTTTGTCCAGTTACAACAGTAGTGTTTACGGCGGTATCAATGGGTCTTCCATCTCCAGATAATGATGTTCCATCAACTGAAGCATTTGCCGCATTTTCTGCAGCAGTTGCTTGAACGAATCTAACTCTTTCTTGTTCTGTTACAGATTTTCCCAATAATTGACCACTTAACCACTTTAAGTTATTAGTTTTTTTGTAATTTTCAACCATAGCAACAGTGATTGCATCATTATCTTGTGATATGAATTGTCCCTTTAATGTGGTTGGTGCACCAAAAATAGATGATAAGTTTGGGCACTCACTGCATACATAATTACCATTAACGGTATTTGGACCACCTTCCAATGATACTATACCAGTATCGGAAACATCAAATGTTCCATTCACTATTCTTGGTGAACCTTTTAATGTTTTTAATTCTTTTAATCCATTTGCAAAGAATCCACCGCACGCCTTTATTTCCGGCAAAGTTTCTAATGTTTTTAACTGATTTGAACTTCCGATTGATATTCTTCCCGTTACTAAATATGGAAAACCTTCCAGTGAACTTAAATTTTCACCGATAACCCCAAAGTTTCCAGTTATTTCTCCAAACCTAATTTCGGGAGGTAGTCTATCAAATATAGGAGAACCATATCCAATGTCTGCCTGAGCACGATCCAAGTCAATTCTTACATCACCTGCATAATTTATAGTTCCATCTTGATTTTCTGAAACAGATGCAATGTTTAATCCGAATGCCTCTAATAGAACATATTTATCCAAATAAGGACCACGACCACCGGTACCAGGTGGATCTGGTGTTTGATCATTCAAGTCCGGTGAATCAACTACACCGCCTTCTACTGCCATTCTTTCCGGATAACGAGAATACCATTCACCGTCTGGTATATCAACACCCCATATTGGATCCTCAATCCAATCTGCAGAAAAATCCCAAGCATAAGAAGCGGAACCTAAAGCATAAGATGTATTTATCAATGTTTCCACGGTTGATGCTGCAACTCCTAAATCCGATGCATAACTTTTTACAAATTCAACATCATTGTTTTTAATAGCATCTTCTAATTTACCAGTGTGTTCAGTCAATCTATCTTTTAATTCCATCCCTTGTTCAACTAATTCAGCATATCGTTGTGCTTGACCTATCATTGCCTCCAATTCAGCAACAGCTGCGGATCCAGTTCCAAATCCAACAGTTTCTGCAATAACCGCCTTAACTCTTGGATCAACTCTATGTATTTCTCTCCAATTTACAACAGGAGGCCATTGTGTTAAATCATTTATATTTTGACCAGGAGCAAATTTATCTAGAACTTCTTCTTGTAGTAATTGTTTGGTCAATTCATATGCAGCAGCTTCTGCCTTTTTCTTTGCTTCTTCTGCCCAACTCATAAGTCCACCAACACCACCAGCGGCTGCAATTTCTGCCTTTTTAGATTTCAAACTTTCTTCAACTTTACTCGAAACATTTACCATTGATCTCATAGTGCTCACACTTACACCAGTTTTTTTGGCAAGTGCTTCTTTGAACTCTGGATCTAAAGCATCAAAATCTGCAGGAGTTTTTATATCTTTTAACGATCGATAGATACTTGCAACTTCAGATCCTTTTTGCATTGTGTCCACTGGAACACCCAATGTATCTGTGAACAATGATTTTAATCCTGGATCCATACTGTCAAATGCTTTTCCAAAATCTTTTGCAGATCCACTACCTGCAAACAAATCAGTTGTAATCTGTCCAACATTCATTTTTACATATTTTTGTATGTTTTGACTTCTTTGTAATGTCAGTTGAACATAATCATTTCTATTTTTTTTATTTTCTTCAACCTTCTTCTGCCAATCAGCATAAACAACTGGATCGGGTGGAACAACTTTTTCTATCAATCTTCCAGTTGCCCTATCCGGAACAAATTCAGTTCTTGGTTGTGGTTCTGGTGGATCTTCAATTCCAGACATTAAAAGGATTGCAGCTTTCATATCTGGATCTAATGCTTCAGGTTGAGTTTGACCTATGTTTATCTGTGTAAGTAAAGCATCTTGTAATGTTTTTGTATCACCATTTTCGATAATGCTTCTAAATGTCATCTTATCGGAAATGTTTACCATTCTTTCCATTTGTTTTGGTTCTACACCAAAAATTGCTCCATATGTTGCTTTTTGTGATTCTGATAAATCTTTGAAATTATGAATACTATCAACACCACTCAATACTTCTTCTTTTACCAAATCAACATTTCCAGAAGCCAATTTTCTAGCACTAAATGCACCTTCAATTAAACTTGGAACATCAAATGGTAATATATTATTGTATGCACCAAAAACCATCATTTTTGCCGTTTCATACTTTTCTTTTGTAATACCTAACTTTTCCCATCCGGCCTTTACAACATTTGAATCACCAGATGTACCGGATGTACCAGAAGTTCCAGATGTTCCTGAATTTCCAAATGTTCCAGATGTTCCAGCAGTTCCTGCATTTGATGAATCACCACCTGCATTTACTTTCGTTTGACCAATAGGACATACATCATCACCAATGTATGTCATTCCATCTGGCATTATGTATTCATCAGGCGGTCCTAAGTTTATTGTATCACCTAACCGTTCTTTTTGCCATTTTCTTACTCTTGCATTTGCTCTTTTATACGCAGTAGCAGGTGTATCACCCGAACAAATTACATACTGATATACTTTGTTAAGAGTTTCCGTATCTACTTCATATGTTGCAGCACCAAATACCTTTGCAGTTTTATCACCAATCTTAAAAACATCGGTTACTTTATATGTTCCATATTTGTATTCATCTGCCATCAAAAAACTCCAATTTACAATCCAAATGAACCTAATGATCCAAGTGCATCTTTGAACATATTTTCAAGAATTGCCGCCTTTTCTTCTTCAACTTTTGCGAGATTAGAACTTATAGTAACTAAATTTTCAGGTGGTGGTGCTGCACCACCTTCATTTCTTCTTGATTGTGGCACATTGGTTCCACTATTTGCCCTTTCTTGTGCCTTTTCTTTTTCTTGTTTTGTTGATCCACCAGTTTTCTTATTGACAAAAACCAATTCACTTGGTAAATCATTCAATCCAGACCTAAGACTTCCTATTTTTCCTTTTAATCCGGAAAATGCTCCAGCATTTAATGGAGGTCCAGATGGACCGGAACAAGTTGGATATTTTTGTTGTGTGATTGCCTGAACAACATCAGACATGACATCACAAAAATTTGCCAACCATTCTATTGTTTTATCGCCAAGCAAAACAGGAGAAACGGCATTCAATCCCAAATTTATTCTCTCCGATTCCATTTCAACAACTTGTTTACCATCGAGAGATATGCCTTTTTCGGAAGAGAATCCAATTCCTTCTTTACTGAAACCTATTATTTCTTGTTTTTTGGCATTAAGAACAATTCTGTCTGCTGTAACTAAAACGGAATTTCCAGAAAAATCATTAGTCTTATACAGATTTATCTGACGATTAGTTATGGATGGCATAAATTGAGATGATTCGGTAAACTTAACCATTTGTCCGGAAGTCAACCAGATTGATGAATCATCTTCATCTGGATTTTCTATAATAAACTCATTGTATGTTTTTTTCTTCGGATTGGTGCCGTTAGAAATTATTATCAATGGATTTCCAGTTGCACTCAATTTACCGGCTTTCCAATACGGAACAACTGGATATTTTCTTCGTTCATCAACCGTTGAACCAAATCTAATGGATTGTCCCCATCTTCCTTCTATTATGACATCACCTGAATATGGTTGTAATGGGTAAACATCATATCTTTCTGGAAATGCAGGATCAATAGTTTTTTTTACTTCATTTCTATCTGAACTTTTATTTGTTATACCAGCTTCCGCATTTTGTCTTGCAATGGGATTAGATGGCATATTATTTGGTAAGAAATCCGTTACACCAGGAATACCATTTTGGTGAACTGAACTTTGTATAGAAATAGGATTGGTATAATAATACTCCTGTGCAGTACCAGCAGCACTATTAAAAGCAGTTGGACCCTTCATTAAGAGAACAACTTCGCCTATTATCGGTATGTTTTTTATATTAGCATCTAATATACGAGCTTGTATAACATCACCCGATGCCTGTGATCCAAATGGTCCAACTAATTTACATACAATAGAGTATAGTTTTAATTTATCTGTTCCTGAAAAATCAACATGGAGAACTTCTCCAGTTACTAACTCATACTCACGACCATTCAGTATCGTCTTTTGTGGATTTAGTGACAATTTTATTATCCTCTTGTTCTTCTTGAATTTCTTGAATACCTTTTAGTAAGGCCTCTTTTTCTTCATCAGTCAAGAACGAAGAAGTTTCTTCACCCTTATTACTCATTGCTCGTTGCACAACGGCTGCCAATTTAACCAAATGTTCATCGTTCTTAACTGACACTTCTATGAAGTCTTTTATTGCAGGAACCAATATAGCAGCATCACTTATGTTATTCAACATAGGTTTAAGATCTGCAATTAAAAGGTTTATTTGCCTATCTTTCTTTTTCTGATTTTCGTAAATATCTTTTAGTAAATCGGAAAATTTTTTGTTACCAAATAGTTCTTGTTCAAAGTTCATATACAATAAATATATCAGTTGTTAATAATGTTTTGAATATCATACCAAGAGAGATTCTCTATATTATGACCTTCTCTGTATTTTTTGTAGAGGCAAATATAAATATGTTTAATCTTGGTTATTACACTTGTTATGTATTGTGAACTAACTGATGTTCTTTCTCTAACAAGTATGTAAATTGCCTTTTTATTGTAGTTTTCTATGTTCTCTCTTGTCTTAAATAGATAAAGTATTGAATCTGCAACTTGTATATCCCTTTGTTTTGTAAAAAATAATGGTAGATATTTTTCAACAATTTCAACAAAAATATCAATAAAATCACTTTTTTCTTCTATTGTATCTTTTCTTATCTTTTCATTTACAACATTTCTTTCTAAATCTATAGCACTAATATCTTGACTTCTCTTGTAATGATAGTAGTTTTTATTGTTCTCTGCTATCAAGTAATTCTTTGCAACGATAGAGAAATAAGAAAATGCCTTACCATTTTCTGCCTTATATTTGTTTATTTTTTCATGTAGAAATGCAATAACTTCATGTTTAACATCTTCGTGGGAAACATCAAAATTGTAAAACTTAAAACGATGAATCATAATCTCTGCAAGTTTGTAGAAAGCAGGATGTATTTTTTGTGTATACAATATATTTTTCTCAATTTCATCGGTCAAACTATTGTATAAAACTATAGCATTTTCAGTTTCTTTTGTAAAATAAACATTTGGTTTTTTAGGACTACGTTTTTGTTTCATAACCAACCTTCCTTATTAAAGGAAACATCTGCTGGTTTTTGTTTTTCAAGAATACTTCTTTTTTCATCGTCTATTGGATTTTCACCAAAATAAACCGCAATATCATTCATAATATCTTTCATTTCTTTGAAGAAATATCCAGTTTCATCATCTGCCTCAAACGAACCAATCCTATCTAATTGTCTTAAATAGGATTGTTGTGACCGTATTCTGTTTCTTAATTCTGTTAAAAACTTTTCATTTTCTAATAGTGTATCAACACTTTCTTCAGCCATTTTTTCTAACTGTTCAAACTTTCGTGTTAGATTTATATTAACAAAAATAGAAATACCCAAACATATAGTTAATGCGATTATAGTTAGCATCATATCAACCTCTCTTATGTTTCGGTGGAATTATTGCATCAATTACACCAAGGTTTAATGCATCATTTGGTGTTATGTAATAATCTTTTATTGTGACATTTTTCCAAAATTCTACATCTTTATTTGAATTAGATTTAAGTATTTCTAACAAAATTTCTTCTAATTTTTCCATGTGTTGAACGTTTGCTTTCATATCAGAAGATTTACCGTAAATATCAGAACTGATTTCATGGAACATTATTGTAGAGTATTGTGATGCTGCACGAAAACCGGTTCCTGCACATAATATAAGAGCGGCAGCAGACATTGCTCTACCTCTACAAATAGTATTCACTTTGACATCAAGACTTTGCATATAATCAATAATACCCAATGCTTCATAAACAGAACCACCATCAGAATTGATAATAAGATTGATTGGATCCTTTTTATGTTCATCATTTCTCATGTGTAATATGGCACGAATACGGGTGATAATATCATATAAAGATCCATCCATAATTTCACCAAATAACAAAACAGTTGAAGCATCTACATCAATACCATAATCCATTTGAGTTGTTGCCTCTTTCCATCTTACAGGAATATCATTATCATTCTCTTTGGATTTATTGACCAATGATTTTTTTTCAACATCATTTTCACCATCATAAAATTCGTTCATAACGGAACTCCATATTAAAATATAAATTTACATTCTATAACGATATACCCCTTCTATAACTATTGTTTGAAGGTTTTTGGGTAGATTCTTCATAGAATGCCTTTTGGATTTCATTTTCATCTAATATACCAATTTCTTCCGTAACTTCCAAAGATTTTTTTTCTTTTTCTTTTTTTATTTTGTTTTGTTTTTTGTTTACCGTAACTGCATCAGTTATTTGACTTTCTACTGTATTTTTATTTTCTTGTGGTGGTATTGAAACATCCAAAACTTCACTTACAATTTCTTTTTTGTCAGGTGGTGGTGAGTCATCATCCGATGGAATATCCGATTCTCGTTCTTTGTGTTTTAGATGATTAGCAGCAATAACTAAACTGACTGCCAATGGATCAAATACAGAAACCAATACCAATATGAACCAATTTACAATAATGTCCATAGGGGCACCGGTTAATCTACTCAAATAAAGTAATGGTCCTATCTCTGATGTAAATGTTGAATTTTCAAGAACTAATTTTTCTTGTTCTAATTTAGCAACACTATCAGATAAACCAATAGATTTTTGATTTAGTTCCGATATTTCTTTATTTAATGTTTGTGTGGAATTATCAACGGATTGTATATTTTTTTGTAAACCCTTTGTTCCCTTTTTCTGTGTTAATTGATTATTCAGAGAATTTTCTTGTGTTAATCTCAATTGATCGTAAGATGATATTCTCTGTCCCTTTTGTTTAACGAGAGTATCTATTTGTGATTTTTGTTCAAGGAAAATTTCTTTCTTTTTATCAATCAATGCAATTTTATTTTGTGTTTCGTATATTTCTTTTGCAGTTTCTTGATAAGAATTAGTAAGATACCCATAAACACCAACCGATGTTAATATCATAAGAATAACAGCGGAAGACATTAGATATACTTTGAAAGCGGTTTTGAGAGTTTTATAGTGGTCGTGTAGGAATGTGATGACCACCAATTTTGAAAATTCTAACATTCCGGCCATTCCCACGATTGACCAAGAACCACCGGAAAATAATTTAGATATACCGTAAACAGAATAGTAACCTGAAAATACTGCTAATCCTATTGCACAAAACCATATCAGATTTTTCAGAGAGAATAGTTTATATGGCATCGTTTTCCCAAAGTTTGTTCATAATTCTGTAAGTATAAATATGAACTTTTGGAATTTTGATGTTATATTCCGTATTCTATTAGGTATCGTTTTAGAGCCAATTCTTTTGCTTTACATTCGAGCATAATATCAACATCATGTCCGTATGTGTTGATTTTTTCTAATATGTAGTCAGCGTGTGCTTGTGGTTTTTCTTTTGGGTTACCAGTTTCTTTCAGTCTTGATGACGAATAGTGAACAACGGGTGTAATATCATCTGGCCATGTTGATATAGCAAGTTCAAGTGCTTGTTGTTCAGTCAAATCGCCGGTGCAGAATTGATGATGGTGGTAGTCAAATACAATAGGAATACCACAACATTCGTGGATTTTCATAAGGTCTTTAACAGAATACATATTTGCCTTGTCATCATTCTCAATCGTAAGTCTTGAACGAACACTATGAGATAGTAATTGGAAATTTTGACACCAACGGTCAAGTGATGCAGTCTTGTCACCATAAACACCATTACAATGTATATTGATTTTGTTGTATGGTGTATGTGACAATCCCATCATATCAAATACTTTACCGTGTAATTCCAAATCAATTATGGTATTCTTAACAACATCCGGATTAGGTGAACATAGAACATTGAAAGGACCAGGATGACATGATAAACGGACACCGTGTTCTTTTGCATAATCACCAATTCGTTTGAGAACAATTTTAATTTTATCAATATCTTTGAGTTGTTCCAAATCATATTCAGAACCCCAAGGAAATACATTTGAGGATGTGCGGAAGAAGTAAATACCGTTTTGAACATTCCATTTGATAATTCGTTCCATATCAACTACATTGAGATATGCGAGTTCAGAACAGTAGTCTAAACCTTTTTGTAGAAATGTTTTTTTAATCATGGAACGGTTGGTAGTGATTTTATCTTTTGATAAAGTCATATTGATGCAGGCATATCCGAGTTTCATAGGTTGGCGTTAATGTTTAATGAATAATATATCAATATACAAAATTTATGAATATGATCAAAGCAAAATAAAAAACCCCTACAAAATGTAGGGGCTATTAGGGGTTTACCCTTTCCATTCCGAACAATGGATCAAGGTTTAACTCTATCACATGGAACTTTACCAGTTGCCTTCCAAAGATTCCAAAGTGTAAGTTGATCTCTTCTCAATAGTGTTTCAATATCAGTATGTGTATTTTTTACACAAACTGCCATTTTTTCTCTATATTCTTTTTCTAAATCTCTTTGAGTTTGACGAAATTCAAAAGTAAGTAAATCTATTTCTTTTTTAATTTCATCAGTTTTTTCAACACGGCGATATTGTTCCATTTTTGATTTGTATTCATTACGAAGTGTTTGTATGCTCTCGTGAAATTCTCTTTTACATTCCATTTGGCATTCTCTTTCTTCTTTAAGAACATCCATTATAGCAATGTGTTGTTCTCTTGTCAATCCCAAACATGACAATACTTTTTCAATCGGTATATGTCTCTTAATACTGTCTTTTTTAATAGGTATTCTCTTTTCAAACATAGTTGTATCTGATGTTGGTAATGGATTTTCATTACATCCAATAAATACAACAGACAGAATAAAAGAAAATATAAATAAAAACCTTTTCATAAGAACTCCTGTTTTTAGAATTAGAAATCTTCTGTTGGATTATAGTCACCTGCTTCACATGAACCTGTACAAATAAGTCTAACGGATAAACCTATTCCTTTGTTTGTATCGGAAATTTCTAATGCATCAGAATTACTCCAATGTAATCTTCTACTATATGAATTGTCTGCTGATGATGATTGTTGAGTCCAAAAATTACCTGACCATCCTTGATCCCAAAATTCACCATTGTCTTTCATATATCCACCGGGATTACCTTTGAAATCAAAATCATTTGTTCCATTTGGGTTTACTCGTGTAAGAGACAACCAACCAGTAGAATTTTTTAATTTTTTACCAGGTTCGCTACCTGCAAATGCAACCAATTTTTGCCAATCTGAACGAGTTGGAACACGAAATCCTGTTGGGGCTATGTTTGCTGAATTTTGAACTGCATACCAATTATACAGTCTACCATAAGCTGCAGAATTACTTGAATCAAAATTGTAATAGCACCATCCTGCTGTGCCATTTGAAGCATATTCTGCCCATTGTTCCGAAGAAGAAACTTCGGAAATTGGTGTTCCATCTTGAAAAGTTCCAACATCTAAATTTGTATCTGACCATTTTTGTAGGCCAATTTCGATAACAGCCATTAAATTCTCCGTGTGAATTGAAAAATCAAACTACATTTTACAATAAATATAAATATCAAAAATTAAAATAATCATTTTAATTCAATTATTTGTTATTTGTAGATTTTCTTCCTCTTTTTTTTGTTACAACTTCATTTGAAGTTTTTTTAGGTTTTTCTTGTTTAACTTTTGGTGTTGTAGTTTTTTTGACATTTTCTCTTTCTAACAAATCTGCATGATCATGAATTGTTTTGATAATCAATTTCTTATCTTCCAATTCTGTCAGAACCTCCGTAAACTTATTACGATAATACAACCAAACACCAGTTCCACCGATTGCAAAAGGTATTACTATTTGTAATACAAGAATCAAACTTAAATCTAACATAACTTTTCCTTAAAAACGTGAAATACAAAAAATATACTCCCCTTCTTCAACTTTTTTAATTATTGCCTTGGGGTATATTCCAATTATCTGTGAAAATAAATATAAAATACTATATTGAAAATATGGTTCCATAGGGTTTTCAGTTTGATATGGTGGCGATTCTTTTATTGTAAAAAGAACATTATCTGAAAATTCAAAACATCTTCTAATGACGGTATCAATAAACTGATACTGTCTCTCTGTATAAATTGGTTTATCAAAAATTCCAGTTAATATAGTCCAATTATACCTTTGATCATCAATGTCATCAATAAATTCTTGCATTGGTACATTTACTGTTATCCAAGGATAAGTTTTTTGTGATGGTTGATAATCAGTAAATAACGTTTGAACTTCTTCTTTTACATCAACTGCCGTGTATTGAATATCAAGTTCGAGTTGATCAACAGTTTCTATAAAATTTAAGTTTTTATCACAGGCACCAAAGTGTAATACACTTTCGTCCATTCCAATTCCACAATATATTATTTCTCTTGCCATTACGCTATAATTGTTTTGTGTTTCCATCATAACATTATTTCCAATTTAATGCTTCCGAAATGTTCGGAAATTTATTAACAAAAATTGATTTTACATCTTCTGCAATCTGGCGATGTTCTTTTTGTGTATCAGGAGAGCAACGAAGTTCTAAATAGTGAATCCAACTACGAACAGAACCTTTCATATACATAGTAGTTTCAGTTGCGAGTGGAAGAACATCACGAGCCGTTTCTCGTGATACACCATTGTTAATTAGTTTATCATATAACATTTTTGAATTTGCAATATGTTGTTCTATATCACGTTCTAAAGCAAAATCCGTAATAATATCTTCCGAACTTTGTCTGTTTGTTTTTCCTTGTTTTCGCAATTCTATTGATTGAACTTCGGTTGCAGTCGAATATCTTTGAGAAAATTCTTGGAAAGCAAAAGATTTATGACGGAGAATTTGAGCTGCGATACTTCTACGAGTAACAATATCAACTGTCATATCTACAAATTCAAACGGAGACCAGTGTTTATGTTTAATCAAATAGTTTATCAATTTTGGAGCAGTTTCCATATTCATCTGATTATCTGGATTACTTACTCTAGCAATGTAAACAATCAATTCTTCGGGTGAAACTTTTTTTCTACCTTTTTCAGAAAATTTAACTAATTCTGATGGGTTTGTAATCGAAACTAATCTTACTGCGTCTCTAAATTCACTTGAAAGCATAACTTATTTTTTACCTTTGTTTATTTTTACTAATCTGATATTGATTCCGTTTTTATCTTCTGTTATTATTACTGAATGGTCACCTGAATACAATACCATTGTTAGCCATTTAAGAAACTTATTTATATCGGTATCTATTGGATCATTAAAGTTTTTATCATTTCCTTTCAATTCTTTTTTACCAAAAAAATCTTCTGGATTCTTCATCATTTCATTTTCAAATGTATCATCTTCATCTTTGGATGGAATCATAAAATCATCTTTTTCTTCATCATCCCCCAATTCTTCTTTTCTTTTATCTTTTATCTTTTTCATTATTTCTTGTAATGTATAGAAATCATAAATCTGATTCAAGTTGTCTAAAAATCTATTCAATTCCTTTTTAGTCATCTTTTCATCTTTCTTGCCACCTAAATCCACTTCATAATAATTCAGCATGGTTTTTAACTTATGTTCTTGTTTTGTCATTACTTTGCCTTTTAATTGTATCTATGACTTCTATAAACTCATAATTACCATGTTTGATTTGTTTCATAGAATAATCTTTTAATTCTTTACAAATTTTTTGATTATTACCATAAGTGTTTGCCATTTCAATCATGTTTTGTTTGTTGTCAATATGTGTTGGTCTCATTATCCCAATTCTTAATGCCACCCACATTGCAACAAACCCTAATATAAAAGATGATATTATTTCCACCCAATTCTCCGAAATTTGAAAAACTTCATTTCAGATAAATAGATATGTTACGAGAGAAAAATGGTCGGTATGTAAAAATATGTCTCAAATTTAGTAAACATTTGAGACAAAATCTCTCGTATATTATCTGGTATTAGCCAGTAATATAACCTTTCAATTTAAGATCTTTGTAGACCTCTTTTGAAACTTTATTCCAATAGTGCTTAGTAGCACCTTTTTTATGTCCATTAGGACCTCCATTCCACTTCCGTGCAATGATTTCCATATCACTCATTGTGATGGTTTCCCAGTTAATGTTGGGATTGTAGAAATTCTGAAAAATCCAAAACATCTGTTCAGACTTTTCAGGATTTAGCCTATCTTGTAAAGTAAAAGATTTGTTTATACCTTTCATTTTACAGATTCGGTTCACTTCCTTCACCATTACTGGTAAAATTTGTACTATACCAAGTGAACCATCCTTTGATCGTGCGGTTGCATTGCCTTTTGACTCAACCCAAACGATAGATGAATATAACACATTCTTCATTGTTGCTGCTTTAGCTTCAGCACTTCTATTAACAGTTGTAGTCATTGCTACTAATGGAAAACAGAAGCCAATCAAGAATAATGCTATAACCCGTTTACATTTGTTAGTCATAATCTTGTCCTCATTATTGGATAATATATTTAACGAACCATACTGTTGATGCCAACAATACGGTTAAAACATATACCGACCATGTTTTCAAAGAACAAACTTTGAGTATCTTTCAAAGATACGGAAAATATAAATATGAACCAAGCATTTTTTTATTCCAATTTTCTCTATTAGATCTATAGATCTATATTAGATCTATATTAGATCTAGATCTTAGCACTTTTCTCTGTGTTCACACTTTCTCCGTGTTCACTGGCAAGATAAACATTTTTACCTATATGATCAAAGCATTATTTTACCAAGCGAGAACATTTGGGTATTTTCTCATCTTTTTTATTTTCTGTTGAACATAGACATATTTGTTACCCTGATATAGAAATGTGGAACCACCACCATCCATGTTGATTGCATCACGGCACCCAAGTTCCAATAATCGTTTCGGTAAATCTGTTATTCTGATTCCGTCTGTTATGTAAATAAAGACACTATCCTTATGATGACTGCCAAATACCGTTCTCGGCCTTCTGGCAGTGGTAAATGAGTTTCGGTATATCTTTTGTGGTATACTGTCTTTAACGAGTAATGGCGTTCCTGCAAAGATGTATTTTGACCATATCGCTGGCAATCCTGTTTCATCACTGAAATGTAAATGTGGTGTAAGGTTTGGAACACCCCATTCGTGTGGATCATCAATAGAAACAAAAGGCCATCTATGCGGATTATTCGGATAAATTTTATCATGGTTCTTAAATGGCGGAACTACTGCTTTCGTGGTGAAGAACGATAAATTGACCATATTCCTCAACTTATACTTTACAGAATACCAACTTGGGTGGCGTAGTGTATCTGACGAGAACACATGAACATCTTTGACTGCCAACTTAATCACCCATTCTTTCCCCCAAAGCATCGGTGATACCAATAGTAATAATAAAATAATTCTTTTCATTCAAACCCTTCAAATAAATAAGTAGTAAAAAAAATTTCAAAAAATGCTTGCTTGTTTCGCAACAATTCATTATGTTAGTAACAAATATAAACATTTTATCTCACATTTCCAAAGGAATTGTTATGGCGTTCTACCTCGCAAAAGTTCAGTTTGAAATCACAAACGAACAAGGTAAAGTAAAAAAGCACAACCGCACCTATGTAGTTGATGCAGTTTCAGTAACCGATGCAGAAGTTTTGGTAAATCGTTATCTGAAAGATAGCACCGAACCGTTTGAAGTAAAAACTATTGCAGAATCAAAAATTGTGGATTGTATTTATGAAAAATGAATTTGAAGAAATGCTTAGAAAATTTGAATCATCATTTGTATATGTTGAAGATTCAAAAAATTTAGAAGAATTAAGAGAATCATATTCTACTTTTGATAAAATAAAATCAGAATTAGTTGATTGGGTAGCATCTTCTTATGGAAATGATGATGAATTATTAGTAGAGTATTCAAACAAAATTGGAAGAAAAGAATACGACTTAATAGTTGGAAAGGGAATACCTGTTTTTGGTGAACAAGAAATTTCATTTGAACAAATTGAAGAAATTTTTGATGAAAACATTTCCTATTTTCAAAGATATGGTTGTCTCGGCGTTGATCAAATTTTATCTTGGGATGATAATGATGTTCTGATTGAAGATGAAATTGGCAATTTAGAGATAGTAAAAAGACCAGATGTTCTGATGAACATATAAATTTGTTTAAGTCTTTATTTTTCAAGGATTTACGTCATTTTTGATGTAAGTCCTTTATTTTTATAGACTTACAGTATTCTTACATAACTCCTTAAAAATCAAGTAATTGCAATTTTTTTGAAATAATGCTTTGATCTTAATAAAAAATGCCCTATATTTGTAGTATAAAATGATAACAACCAACACAAATATAAACAAATTTTCAAAATTATTTCAAAAAGTGCTTTGATCTTAATGCGAAATGCCTTATATTTGTAGTGTAAGTTAATCAACAACCAACGGAAAAACAATATGAAATACCTAAAAAACACTCTAACTACCTTATTTTTCATGGTGTTATGTTACGGCGTGACTGTTCCAGACATGAAACCAGTGGTAAAAGACACAACAAAAACAGTAAAAAAAGAAAAATAATGCTTTGATCTTACAAAAAAATGCCTTACATTTGTAGTATAAAATGATAACAACCACAATCAAGGAAAACACAATGAGACAAGTAACCAGATTAGCCGTATCAAATTGGCTTATGCGTAAGAAATTTCGTAGAGACAATACACATACAGACGGCGATACCCTATATCTTCACAATAACCCTATCGCACAAATTGATTCAGATGGAAATGTTTTCATCCGTTCTGCCGGTTGGGAAACAAAGACAACCAGAGAGAGACTTAACGGTGTCCCGGGTGTCCGTATCAACCAGAAAAACTGGCAATGGTATCTCAATGGTCAAACATGGGTAAATTCTCACCAATGGACATATATTGGCAAATGGTCACCTGAAAATGGTGGCATGATTATTCAATAATTTAGTCAATAATTTAGGAAATGTATATGAAAAAGAAAGTAGAATTGAAACGAGCAAAAAGACACGAAGCTATCAAGATGAAAACAGTAACCTGTGAAGGTGGCGATACTACAAGTAAATGGTATTCCGGCCGTAACTGTAATGAGAAAATTCGTGTAATGGAAAACATTGTCTCTGCTGTTTGCTGGAAATGTGTTGCTTCAAAGATTCCAGGTCCACAACTGAATGAGAAAAATGTTGCTACAGGTTTTCCTCGTGGCTGGAAATTCTTTAAGGAATTTGTGCACGAAGATGGTCGTGTATTCCATAAGGGCGAAGAACAACCCGCTCTGCGTGGAACATTGAAACCTACTGAAATCAAAACTGTTGTAAACAAACCGCGTAAAAAGAAGGAAACTCTTGACGATAAAATTTCATCGGAAATTGTAAAAAAAATGCGTAAAACAAAACCGGCCAAGAAAGCCGAGAAGAAACCTGCCAAGGCAAAGACAACCAAGGCAACCAAGACAAAAACTATCAAACCAACAAAGACAACTAGGAGAAAGAAATGATTGACACACCAGAAGGAAAGTTTTATACTGTCCCGGAAGTCGCAAAGATTCTTGGATGTTCGTTCCAGTATGTTCGTAAATTGGTAAACGGTAGAACCAGAAAATACCAATCTTACAAACTATTTGAGAAACCAGTAGTTGATCAGTCTCTTGTTCGTCCTGTTCGTAAGGAGAACAGCAAAACGGTGAAATACTTGATACATGAAAACGCAGTCAAGACTTTGGTAGATAAGAAATTACAAAAAATAAAAAATAATGCTTTGATCTTACCGTAAAATTACTTATATTTGTAGTATAAATTTGATACAATAACAACCATATTAACAACCATTTAGGAATCTGTCTTATGACAAACGCAAAAAACATCGCAACGCTTCTCGAAACTGCTCCTCAATACAAACCAGAGAGCTTAATCATTTCCGATAGTAAATGGAAATTCATTGTCCGTGCCGTTCTTCGTGGTGAAAATATCATGCTTCGTGGTGACGCTGGAACCGGTAAAACACTTGCCGTGACTACGGTTGCCAAGGTTATGGATCGTCCATTCTTTTATTTCAATCTCGGTGCTACACAGGATCCTCGTTCAACGCTTATTGGTAATACCCATTTCAACAAAGAGACTGGCACTTACTTTGCTCAATCCACATTCGTCAAGGCAATCCAAACAGAAGGTGCTGTAATTCTGCTAGATGAATTGTCTCGTGCTCATCCAGAGGCATGGAATATCTTGATGACCGTTCTTGATGAATCTCAAAGATATTTGCGTATTGATGAATCTCCTGATACAGAAGTAGTCAAGGTTGCCGATGGTGTTTCGTTCCTTGCCACATCCAATGAGGGCATCCAATATACATCGACCCGTAAGGTAGACTTTGCTCTTGCAGACCGTTTTGCTATCTTGGAAATGGATATTCTATCAAAGATACAACAACAATCTCTAATTCGCCATGCTTGTCCGAAAATTGACGATAAAACGGTTGAAGTTCTTACCAGTATCTATGACCAAATCAATACTGAATTGGCTACCAATAATGGTAAAATTCAAACAAGAATGTCTACCCGTTCAATGATTCGTGCCGCCAGACACATTTGTGACGGCTTCTCAATCAATGAGGCACTTGACCTGTGTATTTACCCATACTTTGATGGTGAAGGTGGCCTTGATAGTGAGAGAACCTTCGTTCAAATTATTGCACAAAAGTATGTTGGAACCGGTGATCTTGAGAATGAAAATATGTTTGACGAAGCCGATACCAACAAGTAATTTCGATAATTGACTAACAATGTTTGCGGGGCGTAACCCGCCCCGCAGACGATATTTATATCAAACAACCATATAGGATATATTATGAGTAAGAGAAAATCATCCATAGCAAGCACACTTAATTCATCCAAGAAATTTATCTCAAACTTTTGGGACAAATATAACTACGCCGATGAATACGAGGCACATTCAAATTACTGGCTCAAAGGTTCAATCTTTGACAAAAAAACATCCATGTTTGCAGAACCCGAAGAACAAGGTTCAAAATATGACTACTATGCTCTTGCACAGTATCAGCGTGCCATTACAAACTTTGTTCACATTTTGACTGCGGATCCTACTATCAAAGTCCAATACAATAGTGCAGGTAATAATTCAACCGATGGCAAAACTATCAACCTATCTGCAACGATGAAAGAAGAAGATTTTGATGCCAATGTTGGCCTCGCCCTACATGAGAGCTCACATATTCTATACACAGACTTTGATAAGTCTATCACCGAATTTCAATATCCAAATGTAGATAAAATTCTACCTGATGAAACTGCAAGTAAACTGCGTGAAAACGATGGTGAAACAAAAGGAACTATTTTAGGCAGAACATTCGGTTGGGAAGGATATAAACAGAATTTCAAAACTATTCTGAATATCATTGAGGACTTGTATATTGATGCAATGACCTATTCCAATGCTCCAGGTTATCGTGCTTACTACAAGTCTCTTTACCACAAATACTTTGGTGACGATAAAATTACTCGTGGGTTTTGGGAACCAGATATGTGCCAACCTACGATGGACAATTATATGTTTCACCTTTGTAATTTCCGTTCACCTGCAAGAAACTTGAAGGCACTTCCAGAATTGGAAACAATATGGAATCTTATTGATATGCGTAATATCCGTAGGTTATCAGAACAACAAGACCGTATCGATCTTGCTTACAAAGTTTATTCCACAATGGTCTCACAAATTGCAGAATACAAAGTAGATGACACACAGGAATCCAATGATGGAGATTCCAGTAGTGATGGTGAATCCGATGGTATCGGCACCAACGATGGTTTTGGTGACAGTCAATCCGATGGAAACATTGGCACAAATTCTCAATGGACACCACCAACACCAGATGCAGACCAGAATATCAAATCCTTATCGGAAAGACAAATTGAACAATTACGCAAATTGGTAGAGAAACAAAAAGACTTTATCAATGGTAATTTAACTAAATCAAAATTGTCAAAAAACGATGTCACAAAAGTAGATGCATTTGCTTCGGTAGATATGAACCAAGATAATGTTGCAAGAGGATTTGAAGATGATTGTGGTCGTGTTCATACCAACGGTATCAAAGTTTATACAATTAGACGATTGACCGAGAAATTCATGCAGTCAGATGTATCCAGACCGTTTGGTGTTTATGCTCACCAAGAAGGTTGGAAAATTGATAGAAAAACAAAAGAGATTGAGAAGGCAATTAGTTTAGGTAAATTGCTTGCAAAAAGATTGCAAATTCGTAACGAAGAACGAGTGGATAAGTCTACCAGATTGCGTTCCGGTAAAATTGACAAAAGATTGCTACATGAAATTGGTTTTGACAATTATGAAATCTTTAACAAGATTAGTATAAACAAATACAAAGATTCATACATTCATCTTTCCATTGATGCTTCCGGTTCAATGAATGGTAGTAAATTTGAAGAATCAGTAAAACTTGCTGCTATGTTTGCTACTGCTGCCAAACTTATCCGTAATCTTCGTGTAGTGGTGACTGCCCGTTCCAGTATCAATCAAATCTATTATGGAAATGGTGGTAAAAGTAAAAATGATATGGATGAAACACCATACATGGTTTACCTGTTTGATTCTAAACAAGACGGTATTTCCGATATTCGCCGTATATTTCCTCGTCTTTATTCAACAAACACTACACCAGAAGGTTTGTCATTCGAGGCGATTATGAATGACATATACAAAGAATCCACCAACACCGATGCTTTCTTTATCAATCTTTGTGATGGACAACCATATATGCAGAAATCGATTAGTAAAAACCAAAATTTCAGATATACAGGACAACCTGCTCAAGACCATTCTCGCAGACAAGTAGATAGAATGCGTAGTCATGGTATCAATGTTCTCACATATTTTATTGGTAACAAGTATGACTTTCAAGATGTGTTGAATTGTTACAAAACAAATTGTCATCACCTTGCGAATTCAGAAGAACTAAACAAGGTTGTTCAATCCATGAATACAGAACTACTATCCGCTTCGAGAAAGACACATGGTTAAGACGAAAACACTAAAACGATTTGCAATGTCTCCGCCGGTGAAAGAACCGCCGGTGGAGGCAATGTATCTCTCAAAAAAGAATGTTTCCGATGATACCATAGACCAAATTATTGACCATACTATTGACTGGTGTATAGATACTTTTGGTATGAATGAGACGAAAGAACATCCGTATGTCTCTTGGGAATGGAATACGATTGACCATGACGAAGATGATAAACAGACGATAGGTAGATATGAACCAGAACTGAATAGTATTTCATTGAAGGTTCGTGGACACCGAACTGCTAAATTGTTTATCAAGACTATCATCCATGAATACATACACTACCTGCAACCCAGAAAGGGCGGTTGGTATGAACGATGGGAAGAACAATACGGTTATGAGAAGAACCCGTATGAAATTGAAGCATACTATTTAAGTGATATGTATGCACAAACAGCAACCAATTTTGTTATGAGGAAATTATTTTAATTTGTGCTTGACATTGATATAAATTTTTTGTATATTTGACAAATGAATAACGAACAAAATAAAAAATTGAATATGGGATGTTTGTCAGTCTTTTGGACAGGTCTCAAAGGTTTCTTTTACATTTCATTATTGTTTCTTGCCATATTCGTAATTGCTATATTGGGTATTTGGTTTTTCTTTTTCTATATGAATTTCATTTTATCATCGCCACTTTGGCTAACTTGTGTAGGTTTGGCAATCCCAATAATTCTTTTCATTGGATATTACACGAGATTGTTTCAATGGACAGTAATTAAAGCTGAAGAATATGAAAAAGAAAATAGGTGATAAAGGTCCCATCGTTTAATGGTTAGGACACCGCCCTTTCACGGCGATAATAGGGGTTCGAGCCCCCTTGGGATCACAACAGGGCCTTTAGCTCAATCGGTTAGAGCACCGGACTCATAATCCGTAGGTTGCCGGTTCAAGTCCGGCAGGGCCCACTAACAAAGGAATACGATATGAATAACGAACAGAAATTAGAACAAATGATTGAAGTTGCAAAACAAGTCCTCAAAGAGAATCCAAATGATACATGGGTTGCAAAAGGATTGGTTGCAATGGAAGAAGAACTTGATAGATTGAAAGGTTTGTCTGATGATAGACGAACACAGATAGGATAATTACTTACTCCCTATATCCCCGCCCGCTTGGGGTTATCCTCGGGGCACCGTTTTCGTGGTTGTTTTCGGTGCCCCACTTTTTATTTCACTAAACCAATTCTATATGATTAAAGGAAAAGACTTAACACTTGTAGAAGAATCCTACAACGAAGGATATGAGGCCGGTATCATGGATTTCATTCAGAGAATCAAAACCATATTCCCCATAGACGATGAACATTTTATGGCAATAGCAAGAGATTTACTTGACGAGTGATGATATAAATAAACCTGTATTGTAATCTATTTTTAGTTGTTCATATTCTTTTACATTTCTAATTTGAATACCACTAGATTGTTGTCCCCATTTTTCTCTACTTGGAAATATGAATGTTGGAACGCCTGCACTTGTTGCAATCTTTATCAATTTTTTGGTATTAAACCCTCCGGTACATTTTCTACTTACATCAACATCCATTCGCTTGATATATGTTTTTGCATTCGGAATGAACATATCTTTTGAATAGATACGATCTTCATATTCTTCATATTCATTATCACCTTGGTGTTGTGGAAAGTAATCAAATGGACCACCTTTATATCTATTACTTAGTTTATTACCATCCAATTCAAAACGGACAAAGAAACATCGGCTACTATTTATACTCTTTGTATATCCCTCTATCTTTGTTCTTGCAACGGACATATAAAAACCTTCTTCATAATCCCGACCTACATTAACTACCGAATCCAATAGTATTGGTTTTAATCTGAAGCGGTTTGTTTCTATAATATAGCTAGCAGCTTCCGTTGTAGTGAAGTGATACACTATATCTGATATTCTTTCGGTTAGTATGTCTTTTAATTTTATCATCTTGGTTTCTTCCATCCTATTGATTTTCTATATTGATCATAATTATCAACCACCCAATTTACTGCATCTACCGCTTCACTCTTTCCTTGAGCACTTGTCATAAATAATTTCTTGCCGTCTTGTGAATAGATGACATAACTACCCATCATTGCATATATTGGAACGATGTCTGTTGCTGTTTTACCATTAAAGATTGTTTGCCATTGTCTATCTGATACATGATAAGACCGTATACCAGAAGCACGGAATACAAGTAGTGTTCCATCACCATAAACGGGTTCACCACTATCCATTCCGTATTCATCAAAATCCGAGACAGTAAATGCAAAGTTATATCCACCCGCACTCTTTTGAGCTGATTCACCATCCCAAAAGGTAGTCAATCCCAACTTCTTGAAATCCTTTACTCCCTTAATGAATCCTTGTCTCTTTATACTACCAACATCATCTTCGGTTGTTCCGTGAACTAACCATTGGTTCTTAACCAATTCGGGTTTCTTCAAGAATATCCAAGACGGCATATTCTCTGCTCCACCACCATATACGGTGTATAACTCTTGAAGGTATCCGGGTCTATTCACCATCAGATACTCATACCATTCAGTAACCAGACGATATAACTTTGGATTGTTTTCTTCTAATTCTTTGAATGATGTATACCCTTTTACTTTTTTCTCAGTTTTACTCATAACAATGTTTTTATTCTCTATAAAGTAAAACTTTATCATGTTCTTATACCCTATTTTCCTTGCAACCTCACCAAACCTACCGAACTTACCAAAGGTGTTGTCCAGGGTCCCATCAAGATACTTCCACAGTTTTACTATGTCGGTGTCTACATATTCCCGAAGAAGTGTTTGCTCAACCAAAGGTTTCAGTTTAATCATGGCCGCCCACCCCCATAGTAACTAGTATCATTGTCTCCAATGTCGATGTCGATTGTATATCCATCACGCCTCCACTCCAATTAAAAATGTCAATTTACTTGAACCAATCCATTACCGAGAATGTCCTTACCATTGGTTTTAGGAACCATAAACTAAACCATATGATTGTAGAATATACGGTTATGTAAAACACCTCACGGCCGCTCGTAGACCTATCCATCAACTTATTCAGAAATCCAAGGGGTGTCCACCACAACCATGACATATCAGCATAGAAGAATAATTCTTCTTCTTTCTTTAACATCGCATAGAATAGTACATCACATACTCCCATCCACCACAGGTAAACATACCCACCAAGAACCCAAACGTTCCAATGGGTTAATAACCCTATAAGGATAAAAACCATCCATTGAACAGTAGATTGACCTATCCTATAACGAATTAAATCTTCTCTCTTTGGGGAATGAGCAACAGACTCATATCCGATTGCATCGAATGCTGAGAATAGGAATAACCCTAATGTGAGAATAATGGGATAGGGCAAACTGATGTACTGGCCCAAACCCAAACCGAACAGAGACAAAACAAGTGCCACAAAAGCAAAGTCGCGGCGTATGAGGTTCCAAAAACCTCTCAAATCACCATCTTTCATAAATGTCTCCAATTTATGTAAACCCATTAACATATTCATAAATATGTCCATAGTTATGTTATATCCCCTTTTATCATGTTATGGAGCAAGTTGTGAGAACTGACACCGACAATGTAATGTATTACACTAATGAACACTATGACCTTATATTTACACCTGCTGGATCGATTGTGGATCCTGAGAATGTTAAATGTGAATGTGGGAATTGCCATGAATGTATTGACTGGCAAAGTGGCGATATAGTGAACTGGTGAGGAACGGGTTAGTAGAATTATTCTATCCACCGGATAGTCCTTAGATCAAGTTTCCTATAGCAAAAAAATTGACCTCGAGCAGGAGACGGGTATGGCCGGCACCCCTAACCCCCTACCCCATAAGGATTTACGTGAAATTACCCCACCCCCCTACCGAGAGGGTTGTCTAAAACCTTATGCGCCATAGGGGTTTACACCCACCCCTAGATACCCCTATTTTGACCTATTTTTAGGGGTTTTTACAAATCCCCATAAACCCTTATGCGCCATAGGGTTATACAGTATATCCAATATCCTTATTTAGACTAAATCCAAATTTCATACCCCTAAAATAATGCTTTGATCTTAACGCGCAATGCCTTATATTTGTAGTGTAAGATGAAGAACAACCAACACCCAATAGGGTAAAAAAAGAAAAATAATGCTTTGATCTTACAGAAAAAGTCCTTATATTTGTAGAGTAATTAAGAAACAACCAATAGGAAAACGACCATGAGACAGACCAAATCAACCCCAGTAGAATACACAGTAACCGTAACTGGTAGAGACTATGATGGATATGTGACCAGTGAAACTGGCTCATTCGTTGCAGATAGTCCTCGTAATGCTAAGGACATGGCTCTTTCCTTTACCAGTCTTATGGGTGCTTCAGTAGAACATTGCCGTAAGGTGGATGAATTGGCTAATGATTATATGGGCTTTATGACTGTTATGCCTACTTTTGATGATGATGCTGATGGTGATGATAATGTATGGTCTATGTTCTAATCATTACCTATACCATATAGTATTACAGTATTTTTATTTTAATTACCGAGAACAATATGAGCAACAGACCAAGAACAGAACGGAAACTAACACCTCCAACCGCAGAGGAATGGAGAATGCGTAACCGTGAATATCGTGTTAAGAAACAAACAGAGTTAGCTGAACAGATAGCTGACCGTATTACACCGGTGAATTGTGAAACCATTATGACCGTAGCTGATAAGATAAAGGAAATTGCAAACCACATTGGGTTCTGGAAGAGGCACGATATACAGGTTCCGGCTATGACCATCATTGAACTGCAGAACCATATCCATGAGTTGCAGACTTATCTTGTTCGTATAGAAGAAACCGCTATTGGAATGCACGACTAATCATTGTCAGTATAGTATTATTATTTTAATTACCGTAAGGAAACAACCATGAGTAAGACTAAAAAAGCACAAAAAGAAAAAGAACCAAAGAACTATTGGGAGCGTCTTGCTAAATCCGATGGGATGACATTGGAAGAATATCGTCTTAATAGAATTGAAAATAGACTTGAACGTAATAGACTATGGGGTGAGAGATTATCCCTTGCCCTCAAAACGCATCATGTGACAGATATCCTGGAACAGGCAGAGGATATACTAACTGCTGCTGAGGCACTACATGAGGCATATTTCACAGAACAGAACAAAATCGTTCTTGGTAGTTACTTGACCACACTACATAAGGCCATTAAAACTATCGATGAAGAAATGCAGGATCTAGAAGATGATGGAGAATCAATAGAATTTGATCAAAAAATGAAAGAAAATTATCCTGGCTGGGTATGCAATGCTGACGATGATGATGAAGATGATGAATAAACCATAGTAGTATTATTTTACTTACCGAAAGGAAACAACCATGAATAAGAGAACGATACAAGAATTGATTGACGAGGGATATACTGTATATTCCGAAAAAGAGGCAAGAGAGATTATAGCCGATGATATATTTGAAGGACTTGTGTATCACCAGTCCGCGCTATGGGATGTTGTTCACAACGGCCACAAGGGCGTGAATGATATGACATTGGAAGATATAGAAAATTACTTCGGCTATGATGATATGATTGTTTTTGAATGGCAACAGGTGGAACAACAATGAAACGAGTGCTTAAAGAGATTGGCGTATTCATCCTTATACTGGCCGTTGTTATATTCGCGTCTAGTATAGACAGTATCATTGATTTATTATTATACAAATAACCGAAAGGAAAACAACCTATGAATTACAATGTTTATTACAACTATAATGCAACAACATCCCGCACAGGAAAATTGGAAAGTCCCATGTGTTATGGCGTATTTGATGCTCAGAGTGAAGATGATGCTAGACAGCAAGCTGACAACTGGTTGAGAGAAAGACATGGCGATGGCCACTATAAGATATGGGATATAATGCCATCCCATGAGTTTGTTGATGAAGATGACTATTCGACTGGCTTCTAATCAACAACAATGCCACCTAACAAAATGAAATACTGCTTGTATATGTCCGAAAAATGCCTTATATTAGTGGTATAAAATGATGAACAAACAAACATCGGTAAGTAAATAATAAATAACTAATCAATTACTTACCACATTTACAATACCCTATTACAGGAGTAATACTATGGCTAAGTCCACATCATCAACACCAGTTTACGCTCGTTCAAATGGACAGAAGGTTGCTATTGCAACTATGAATGAGAACCATTTGCGTAATGTCATCACACGATATGTAAACGGTGGTAAGGCTAATGGACGCAAAACAACATGGCAATCGGCTACAACCGGCAAGAAGGTTTCTATTGGTTCCATGAATGTTGGCTATCTTCGTAATGCACTTGCTTCGGTGGTTGATTCCAAAGGTAACTTTACCAATGGCACAACACTCAAAACACCAAGTAAACGCAGAACGAGTAAATCATCACGCTAATCATGCGTGGTGTTGATAGGTGAACCTAAGAGGACTCTAGGAGTCAATGGTTGGCAGTAACCTATCTGGTCGGACATGATGGAAGGCAAGTATTACGGTTTCGTTTACTGATGGTTTCGATTACCTCCATGTCCACAACAATACCGGTGTAGACGGCACGGCTGATGGCTCCCCTGCCACAATCTATAAGGCTTCTTCATCGGTATTTCTTTTTATTACGGCGGTAACTATATTACATATACAGTATAAGGAATAACAACCATGAGCAACGGAATCTATCTAACTCTTGAACAATACAAAGACAAAGACTTACCGCTAACAATAACGGTAAACGGTAATACATACCATTCTCAATTTGCACTTGCTACTGCACAAAATACTTGGTTTGAAATGGGTAAACAACATGGCATGGAATTGGGTGCTGACAATACATATTCCGATAAAGAAATGTCTCGTATGCATGATGCATGGTATGAAGAAGGTTATGAAGCTGCTGTTGAAGCCCATAATATCACAATCACTGATGATTTCACCAAAGGTTACAATAAGGCAAAAGAAGAATTGGAACAGCTTAGTAAACTTGGATTTGCCAAAGGTTATGAAGCGGGTAAGAGTGAATCATATGGTAGAGGTTGGATTGAAGGACATAACGAGGCATCCATAAAACAATTTGATGAATACTCTGTAAAGTTGGAAGAGAGATACAAGAGCAAATATGATGCTGGTTTCAATGACGGTTATGAACAATGTAAACATGACGGTATCAGTAAAATAAACTTGAATACCGAACCAGTTGAACAAACAGAACTATCAAAAGAATACGATAAAGGATTTACCAAAGGATATGCTGAAGGATATAACGATGCTAAGGGAGAAGATGATTACTGTAAAGACTGTAAAGAAGAACCAGGTAAGGATGAACAAAACGCAAAAGAATTACCAGGTGAATATCTTTCCCATATAGAAGAAGCATACGATGATGGATATAAGGAAGGATATAAGGATTGTAGAGAAGTGGCTAAGATGCTGAATAAATACGGTATAGATGAAGATGGTGTTGCTGAATGACATACCATTCGGTAAGTGTGTATATCGGTGTTAGTGAATGATACATCATACGGCAATGGTGTTCCCTGGATGATAGAGCCAGTCTGTTATGCGCGTATGCGCGAGGCAGGACAGGAGGACAGGGCTCCCCTGCTACATACTATAAGGCCATGCCATCGGTATCTCTTTTTTAACAACGGTAACTATTATTATTTTTTATACCCTTTAAGGAACAACCACATGATTTCCAACCTAATTCGCAAAGCTCTCGGTCCTGAAATTGAGAACCGTCTCAATGGTGAAAGCATACGCCTAAATGCCATTATCAATGAAATGGAAAATGCCGTTGATTCACTCACGTCAATCCGTGCTTCTGATATTGCAGACAATATAAGCACATACGATATTGCAGCTGATATATCTATTGATGCTTATGATATTGCTAAAAACATTGACATTGATGCGGACGATATTGAAATTGATTATTCTTCACTTGCTAGAGAAATTTCTGATAACATTGATTTGAATGAAGTGAATGCTCGTATCAACAATGTTCACACCAACCTAGAAACAGTAGAAAGAAAGATGGACCTTATATTGAAACACCTTGGTATTACACCGGAGAATGCATAATGGATAACAATGATAATACTATAAGCAATAGATACATTGCTGATATGAAGTCTATACACAATGACTTATACGATATACGAATGAGACTGCAGGAATTGGCCGTATATGGTCTGGATGGTATGGAAGAATCTGACCTTGAAGTAATTGCTAATAAAGTTCTTAGGAATCTTATTACTATTACGAATGACCGTTTCAATACATTAGAAAGAAAGATGGACCTTCTATTGAACCATAACGGTATAGGTGCAGAAGATTTGTTGGTATACAATAATTCAAAACAGTCAGAGGAACCCAACATGCATGATGGATTAGATGATTACCAAAAAGCATTACTGGCACCGTATGATAGTAGAGAACACGGACAAAACTTTACACCGGAGAATGCATAATGAGTAAAGGAGTAATGAAAACAAAACCCGTGGCAAAGAAGGATGAAACATCAAAACCGGATCCTTATGCCAACTATACAACCGGCCAACTTGCTGATATGATTGCAGATAAAACGGATGAATTACAATCGGCAATCAGACGGTGGGATAATCTAAACGAAGAAACAGAACCGTATCAACAAGATGTAGATAATGCAAAAATGAGATACGAGGAAGAATTGGAAGCATATAGACACCATCTTGAAGAAAAAGCAAGAGCAGAGAAACAAGTGAAAGAACTTTCGGATTATCTGAAAGAGCTTGCCGAAGGATTTACTGCTAAGATTGGTAAACGATAATGGAAACTGATATGAATGATTACTCAACAATGCCAAAAACGTGTTTACCACCGAACCCAAAGAGATTGCAAACTGCTGCTCAAATTGAGGCAGAATATCACTTCTCTGAATCAATGGACGGTTGGGTTCCTATTGCAAAGATGCATCCCAAGTGGGCAAGAAATGCACTGAATAAGTTTCTTATGGTAAATGGTCCTCCAAGAGATACCACATCATTGAGATACGGATATAACTTGCAAATGCGGGCACATACACCTGCTGACCGTATATCTGATTATGACCGTATATCTCGCATATCTATAATGTTACGGATGATGGAAATGTGACCCTGTTGCGGTCACAAACTGTGACCAGTTCCCTGGAACCCTGTGCTGCCCACGCATGCGCGCGAGACAGATGCAGGGACAGGGCTGATCACACACCAGTTCCAATTTCTCCCACATTCACCCACAGTATCATATTTACTACCCACAGGTGAGGGATTCATAAATGGCACAAACAGGAATATACCATGACATTATCTTTTATTTACATATAGGTGCGGGATTGATTGGGCAGTGCTAAAATAATAGTTATGTAAGTATTTAGTCAGTATCATAATATATTATTTTAGAGAGAATCCCTTTGGAAGTATTGAACATATTGCAGATTGGTGGATGGATTAGTTTGTTATTTTGGTATTGTTATAGATGGAAGTGGAGGAGTAATAATCGTATAGGTCTTCGTTGGACTGTTCTATCGTATCTTATTCTTCTTATTCTTATATGTCTGTATAGTATGTATCATGTGTTATTCATATAGTATTCATATCTTATCCATATAATTGTTTTGATCTTATCTGTATATTGGTTATATTAGCATATACAGTATTTTTATTTTAGTTACCGTTGGTATTGTTTTGACCAGAACATTGAAGGACATATTCACCGTTCCACCAATATCCGTATTGGATGTGAAGCAAAAGTATTGGAAGGACAGACGAAGATATTGGTTGGCACTTGGCATTCAATCAGAACTCGGTAGGGAAGAAAATCTCCTTTCCCTTTCCGAACTACTGCAATTAAAACAGAAGTCCACATCAATCTTCGATCCAGTCTTATGTGAGGCCATGTATAGATGGTTCACAAGAGAAGGTGATACTATCTTTGATCCGTTTGCAGGTGGTTCAGTTCGTGGTATCGTTGCATCAAAGACTGGCAGACACTACATTGGCATTGACATCCGAGAAGAACAAGTCCAATCGAATGTGGAACAGTCATTGGAAATATGTGATGGTGTAATACCACAATGGTATCATTCAGATGCATTGACATGGGATAGTGAAGAACATGATTTTCTTTTTACTTGTCCACCATACTATTCCCTTGAAACATATTCCGATATATCCGGTGATATATCCAACATGAATGATACCGAGTTTGAAGTGACATACGAACAGATACTATCAAGACATTTGAGCAGTCTCCGTGACAATAGGTTTTGTGCCATTGTTGTTGGTGATACGAGAGACCGTAATGGTATGTATAGAAAGTTTGTGAGCAAGACCATAGATATATTTGAAAGGAATGGTTGTCTATTGTATAACGATATTGTTTTATTACAAGAACCTGCAACAGCTGCAATGCGTTCATTCAAGTATATGAATAGTAGTAGAAAGATAGCAAAGTGTCATCAGAATGTATTGGTCTTTGTTAAAGGTGATGCTAGATTAGCAACAGAGAGATTAGAACCATTTACTGATTAAGTTTTATTTTAGTTACCGTTGGAATCCTTATGAAACATAAACTCATTGGTTATGGATTGGCCATAGCAACATTGACCGTATTCTATATTGTGCCTGCAACAAGTGGGTGGAATGTTCTAACAGGTTTGGTATGTCTCATTGCTGGCATATACTATACCTACAAGAGTGAAATGATATTGGGTATGATATTGTTATTGATTTCATTGATAGTTGATATAGTATTTAATTGGTATGTAGTATAATCATTGTTTTAGTTACTGTTTGATAGTTATATTTGACATTTTAATATAACTGGAGTATTCGATGAAAGATTTGGTAAATGAAGGAAGAAATCTTCAAGATAATTTTAAGAAAGCCGTATTAAATGAAAATAGTTCAATTTTATTTTCAGATGAATTTGGTGGAAACGATGATGCTTCTTTTTTGAAAGTAGTGTGGAATATGCCTATTGAGGATATACAGGAACTGTTGATTAAAGCAGAAAGTGATTTATCTTGGCTCAAGAAATTTTCCACCAAAAAAGGTGTATTAAGTCTATTTCCTAAACGCGATATTCTTTTATTAAATGGTAGATTGAAATATATCAAACAAATAATTCAGAAGAAACAAAACGATCCAAATTGGATTCCTGATCAGTATAAAGAATGATATTGATAGTTTTATTTTATGTACCGTTGGAATTTGAGTTATGAAAAGATATTACAGTAAACTCCCATTTTGGTTCAAACTGTGGTGGGCAAAACAATTTATTTATATGTTCAAAGGATTTGGTCCAACTTTTGACAATGATATAACATTGTATAATGAGTTAAGGTTATGGATTGATACTCAAGGCAAACCAAATAAACATTGAATATAGTCAGATTGTAGTTTTATTTTAGTTACCGTTGGAATTGAGTTATGAGTGAAGAACAAAAATACTGGATTTGCATAATCGGTTCAGTTGAAGAAAGAAAATTAAAAAGTGGTGCTGACTTTCCATTAAGAAACGCAGTTGAAAACGCTTATGCTGATATGCTTGGTGATGAAGACACTGTTTGTTGGAGCGGATGGGGTTCAGGTCAAGAAAAAGTTGATACATTAAACGCTGTTTGGTCAATGGAAAAGGATGACCCATTATACATTTCTATACAAGCTATGTTAAAAGGCGCAGGTCGTCTTTAGGGTTGCCGCTAACTACCTAACACACGATACAAAACTTCGTCAATACACAATTACAGTATTATTATTTTACATATTGTTAAAAGATAAACCCCATTATTTATGGTTAAAATATCAATAAAATGTAATGGCAAACCCCTAAAGGTTGAACGATATAGTTGATTATTATTTTACATACCGTTGGAATTAAGTTATGCAAAGTGACCGTGAAGTATTTGAGCATTTATTAAGGACTATTGAAAACAATGCCCGTGATAATGAGGCAACCATTACCAATGTAGATTTGTGGGCTAAAGGTTGGAGAGAAGAATTATACAGAGAGCGCGTTTACAGTAATGAATATCATCCTATTGATTGGAATAAATTAGATAGAGCTTTCTATTGGTTAATCATTGGTCAAGTGTCAATAGCGATTGGCTTTCTATTAAAGTTATTTGGATATTGAGTTATGAAGAATTTATTATATCAAACATTGTGTTCAATATGTTTTGGACTTTTGTTATTGATTATTGGACTCGGTTTAGGTGAATTATTTGACTTTGAAGTAACAGATTTTGCACAAGGCTACCTATTAGCAGCTGGTCACTATATTGGTGCAGATGTATACCGAAATGTGAAAATACATATTGATTGGGAGTAAGTTATGGATTTACGAATTGAACGGATTTTTTGGGAAGAAATGCAAGGTGATACTTCTTTCCTCCAAGAAAAAGGAACGGTTCTTGACCGGCTTTTCGGAACAGACCAATACTCTAAACAAGAAATGAGAGAAACTTGGCATAGAGGTATTAAGCGCGGAATTGAAATAGGTTTATGGAAAGCAAGTTTAGAAGGACAGAGGATTGAATTATATCACAACTGTACCAACGAGAATCACAAAGAATTTCTTGAAAAGTTTTATCAGTTAGCTGCTGAATATAAATGTGCTATTCAATATCATCCTGGATGTGGGATGGTAGTTGTAGCTCGTGGTCAGAATCATCTGTAATTGGCAAAATTACCTACGGAGATAACAATGAGTAAACACACATTTGATTATTGGTTTGATAAAATTGGATATTTTACATTTAAGTTTATATTTGTCTGTGCAATCATTGGCTTTAGGGTTGGTTTATTTTATTTCATTTGGAGTATGTTATGAGAAAGAAACAAACACCGATAGAGTATATTGTGAATAGTCTCAACAACCATTTCAGCACACTGGGTAGAGACGAAGTGGAATATCGCATAGGTGAGAAACATTTGAAAACAATGATACGATACGCAAAGAAGTTAGATGAAGAACGATTGCTTGAGTATTGGAAAGGTGGTCAAGCATCGGATGATGAAGGTGGTTTATCATTTGATGTATACCACAATGGTAAGGATAAATAATTATTTTACATACCGAAAGGATTTGATATGAGTAAGTTAGTTGGCTATAACGGGTTCTTTGCAGTAATAGAACCAACCAAAGATGATACAGACTTGGACATAAGAGATAAATTCATTGAGATTGCTAAGAACAATTCTATTGAGGATATTTCCGAAATGAAGTTGGAGGATATTACCATTGAGGACTGTGAGGTAATGCCAACTAACAATGATGAATAGTGCTTTGATCTTTCAGAATAATTACTTATATTTGTATATCAAAATTGAACAAGCGGATATGGTGGAATTGGCAGTCACTCCAGATTTAGGATCTGGTGGGGAAACCCGTGGGAGTTCGAGTCTCTCTATCCGCACAAGTAACCATTACTATTAACCATTAAGGACTAACGCCATGTTGAAAAAATTCCTCGCCTCTATCCTCGCCCCTATTATTGCAGAAGAACTGCAGAACACAATCGTAAGAATGGAAGATATTGAAAGAAGTATCAATTCATCCCTTGCAGATATAAAGGATGAAATGGATGATATTCGCCGTAGTGTAGATGATATTGATCCATACACTATCGGTAGTAACATTGCAGAATATGTTGATATTGACACAAGACAAATTGCTCGTGATATTGCTGACAATATGGATGATGCCAATTCTGATAATTGGGATGACTTATGGTCATCGTTTACCAAGTTAGAACAGAAGATGGATAGCTTGGTATTGTTGTTAGGCAATCAAAACAAACAATAAATTTATTTTACTTACCGAAGGAATAACAACCATGATGATGACATATAAAATGAGAGCCGAAGGCGTCAATGATGTATTTGAATTTGTGAGAGCGATGGGTAGGAATATCAAAGAATATCGCATCATTGGCAATACTATCATTCCAGATGTTGAATTTGAATTTGAAACCAAAAAAAGTTTAGATTTTGTCTTTAACATTTTAACTGACATTCCAGACAGCCATGTAATGATCGAAACAGTCAAACCAATTTCAGAATATACAGGAGTTAGATAATGAATATGAACAAACACATATACGAAGGTTGGACCGTTCAATCTTATGTAGATGAACTTGAACCGATGTTCAACATGATTATGCGTGGTCAATCTTGGAAAAAACCATTCCAAACAAAAGAAGAATTGAAAGAATGGTGCAAAGACAATCAACCATACTACAAGAAACATATTCCCAGCGTCTATAATTACTTTCTCAAAAAAACTAATTTCAAATAAGGAAACAACCATGTTATATTCAAAAACAATCAACGATAAACTTGCAGATGCTTGGGGTGACTATTCAAAACTTATATTTGAGCGAGAAACTCGTATCAACCCAATGACATTAGAAGAATCAAAAGACTATATGGAACGAAAGGAAACCGTCTTATATCGTATTGCTTTGTATAGTGACGCACTTGACCAGATGAAAATGGGTGCAGGTGTGCCAACCAAAAATCTTTTCGGTATCTAAATAGTGCTTTGATCTTTCCCAAAAATGCCTTATATTTGTAACATAATAAATAACCAATAAAGGAAACAACCATGAGTAAAGAACAATTTTTTATCAATGCAAAATTGACCGTGCAAGGATGTGTCTATGATTTCCAATTAGACTTGGAAGAAACTAATACACTTGAAGATGCACTTGAACAACTACAAACACATTTTGATAGTGCAGTCCATGATGGCACTATTGTATTGCAAGACCAAGAGGACATTGACTACATAGACATTACCGAAGACATGGTGGAATTTGATTTCAGCGAGATACCACAATTTCTAATTGGTGATTGGGATATATGGAATGCAATTTCAGAATTTGCAGAACACTATTATTCCAGTTTCTATGATGTAGATGTATTCGAGGCGGCGCGGGATTGCGATATTCAATTCTCGGATATTGATGAATGTTATCAAGGCGAACATGATAGTGACGAAGACTTCGTTCGGGAAATTGTTGAAGAAAATGGATGGGTTCCAAAAGATTTTCCAACCTGGATTCACATTGATTGGGAAAGAACCGCTCGTGATGTAATGTATGACTATTCAGAAAGCAACACTCACTATTTTAGAAACATTTAATACAGGAAACAACTATGATATTACAACCAGAAACACAACCGAAACCAAGTCTCACACTTGCAGTCTATGACCTTGCTCGCAAGAAACTACCAGAACTGGCAAAAAAATATGACGGTAACAGATTGAACAAAGAATGGACAGTAGAATTTGGCAAAAAGTATGCAAAGATTACGGACAATTATGATACATCCGGATGCAGAGTAAAGTCTGTTTGGGGTTTTGTTGCCCTACAAGACATGACTGTGAGTGGCATACAATACAAACGAGGAGACTTGCTCAAAGCCGCATCATACAAGGCACCTGCAAAACACGCTCGTGGTAATCTGTTAGAAGGAACAGCCGAATACGATTTATACGGACCCGCATACCTAAACAACCCGAGGTCATCATGGTAAGGAAACCGCATATCCGAGACAGACGATCCCACCATGTAAAGCGTGGCACTAAATTCCAATGGTATTGCCCAAGTAGGGGCAAGTGGATTGACTGCACCGTGACTGGAACAAATCGTTCTTGGGTGCGGTATATTGAGAACCACCGAACCGGTGTTGCGTTCAATGGTGAATTTAATTTTACCCGCAGAGACTTTAATGAATTTACAAACATAAAAATTATTCAATGGTGAACCATGTTTTTAGAAGATGACCACGCATACGAACTTGCAACAGACTTGTTGGTTAAGTTTCACAATGCTAATGAAACCTATGACTACTTGAAAGATATTCTGCGGAAAGAAGAACCGGGTTCACCGCACTACGAACTTATACGCGAGGAATACCTGAAAGCAGCTGAACACGCAAGGATAAGACACGCACACGCGATGATTATATCATGTGACATTATACAATCTATACAAGAATATCGTTGGAATTAACCATTAACAATTAAGGAATAAAACTATGTCTATGCCGCATCCCTCACAAATTGATTGGCAAGAAATTGAGAAGAAGATGAATAAAACAAAGACAACGCCTGCTCACAGTAATGGTGAAGAATGGCGAGAAGGTTATACAAAGATTGAACATCCCGAATGGGGAACTGCATTTGTCCGTAGGATAGAGAGGGCAAATGCAATCAATCTATTGCGTGAATGGAACTCAGAGAACTTTGATCCATACGATATGAATACTCACGATATGATAGAATACTGTCTTGACATGATGGAATCTGGTGTCAAAGGTTGGGTGGAATGGACCAACGCAGAACTTGCTGAGGAACTGAATAGAATGAACACCGATGCAGATTGGCACTATGAAAATGAAGAAGATGAAAATGGTGAGGAATGTCCAGTCTTTTATGAAGTTTACAATGGAGTGCACGGATGATAAATACCTATCAAGAATGGATGGTCATACTTGAAGATGACCACCAAGAACTGTTTACCTATGCAACTTGGGCGTCTTGTGAGAGAGACGCCGAAGAGGATGCGGTATTCAACACGAACTTGCAAGGTGTCCGTAATGTGACCGCAATCCCTATGGAAACATACAGACTTGCCTTGAGAACGCCAACTAACAAAACCGAAAGAGTGCTTTGATCTTACAGAAAAATTACTTATGTTTGTATGTCAAACTTTGACAATATGCCACGCTGACACTTACCCGTAATTAACTTTTAGTGTTGGACACAATCATACGATAAGAATTGTGTAAGTGGTAATTTTAATCACACCTTACTATAAGGAGCATTTCCAAATGGAAAAGCAATCAATCGGCGTTACGAATACGCCATCAAAACAATTTACTATTTTTGAAACCAGAGACTTCTCTATTTTCAAAAAACTTTCCCACAACCGTTCAACGAGTAAAAACAAGAGTAATCTTCGTGCATTGAAGAAATCAATGTCATCGGTGCGTGGTAAAAATTTATTGACGCTCATCATAGTCAATGAATTTATGGAAATCATTGATGGACAACACCGAGTAAAAGTGTATGAGGAACTCTACGCAAATACACCGCTCGATGAAAGACCCACATTGCATTATGTTATCTGCAAAGGATATGGGTTAGAAGAATGTAGGGCATACAACAAAGCCGGTAAGACTTGGGATGGACATGACTTTTTGGAATCCTATGTGTCACAAGGTATGTTGCCTTACCAACAATTTGAGGCGTTTATGAACACCCATGAATTTTTGGACTATTGGATAACATTAAGAATTTTGACCGGAACTATCAATGTTTCAACTCGTGCAAAATCAAAGGCCACAAAAGGTGAGGATGTCAATGATTTGTTCCGTGAAGGTAGATTGACAATCGATCCTGAAAACTTACGAAAGGGAAAAATTCTTGTAAGTAGAATACAAGAAATCCTTGACAATGGTTGGTATGAAGGTGATAAGGCGTCCAGAACATTCATCGTGACAATGAGCCGAATTATGGCATCCAAAAACTTTGACTTTGATGTGTTCAAAGAGAAGATGGAAAAATCACGAAAGAAAATATATGATGTTCAAAAGATGGACACTATCGCAAAACAAATTGAGGCAATCTATAACAAAAAGGAACCTGTAAAAACACAGATAAAAATTCCAACAAATGTCAAATCGAAAAACGCGAATGTGATTGAACTACGAACAAAGGCACCGAAAAGAAAGCGTGCTAAGAAAACCACTACGGTTTGATAACAGATGGGGCAGTTTATGACTGCCCCCTTTTTTTATCGCCAACTAACAAAGTAAAAAATAGTTTGGTCATGTCAAATAAATTACCTATATTTGTATATCAATAAAGGATAACTCAATGGATTGGATTAAAGATTACTACGATGTTGGCCAGAAATACAAAGGTTATTTCATAAAGGAAAATGAATGTCCAGAATGTCATTCGGATGCGGACATTGAATATCTTGATAGTGGTATCGGTGACGAGTTTTATTTTTACGAAATGAAATGTGGTTGCGGTGCCCGTTGGACAGAATTTCACAGACTTGTTTTTGACAGTATCAGAATTGACCAACCCGTAAATAAGGAGACAGACCAATGACAGAACATGACAAGAACTTTCATCATGGCTACACAAGACAAGAGATAGTGGATGCTATCATTGACTTTGAATTGGACAATGATATACTACCCGATTGGCGTGAGGTATTGGAATATGGATTTGGTGGATATGCTTACACCGATGATGATGCCCTCCGTGAAATGTATGATGAATACTTTACGGAACCTGAAAGGAATGACGAAGAACCACCTGATGATTTATGGTCGTTCAACGATGATGGAATCGCAACCGATGGCCGAGGTAACAATGTTTAACCCCAGTATCGAATATCTTATCGGCCTGTCAAAGATCTCCGGTCGTTCCTTTCATCAAACGATGGATAGAATTATCTCCGGTCTTCCGGAAGAGAAACGTCCTCCCCTATTCGTCAGAGACGATGATGGAAGTCTTATCTCAGCGAAACAAGTTATTCAAGAACATTTTGGACCCAAACGAATTGGGTTTATACACAATCAATAAGGAATCATGTAATGGAATATCTAACATTCACCTTACTCTTTATCGCCGCTACTGCGGGAACGAGTGCTACATTTCTGGCTATCATTCAATATATCAAGCCGGGTAATGGATGGGCTCAATCTCCCATGTGGGCTAATTCAGACATTTGTAGGTTTGCACTATGGGGCGCACTTGCATCTGCGATATTGGAGTTATATCTATGAGCGGAATCATATCATCCGTTTTACTTGGAATCGCACTTGTGTTAGGTGTAGTCACATGGATTGATTGGATAAACCGTGTTCGTATGAAGTGGAACACGAAGCGTGAAAGTAGTAATCAAACCCATACGGATTGGGAATTTGTTAAATGGATTTTAAGGAGGCACCGATGAAAGTCTATGTGCTTTACAACCAAAGATTTTGTGAGATTCGTGGTGTATATTCCACACATGATCTGGCGATGGAAAATGCGGAATACGGAACAGACTTTGTATTTGAATGTGTGTTAGACGAGGTTTTTGCATGATGACGTTCAAAGGTAAACCGAGAGTTTGGACAGAAGATAAACCGAGAACTGTTGACCTGTTGATGGACATTGTTCTATGGTTAGTAGGATTGACTGTGTTGAACACGGTGTTGATTGGCATGATACTGTGGGCAATCTTCGTTTCGAGAGGACAATAATTTAGAACTGTTAAACAATAATGTGGTGAGCGTATGTGACAAACTCAAACGAAGTTTGAAGTTGGAACATACCGAACACTACAAACTGGAGAATAATGTGACAACACCGATGAATCAACTACTATCTTTCATTAGATCATATCTATCATCAACTCAAATATCAAATGAGCAACGAGAACTTGCTGAGTTGATACGAAAGAAAATAGAATCATTTTATCTTCCGTTGGAAACAGAACAGTTATCATTACTGAAAAATATAAATGATTTCGAGAAAAAGCAAGAACAAGACAAACCGACATTCGAGCAGATAGATGAAGGTGATGGATTTCTTGGTGAGGATTTTATACTTAACAATCAAATGAACTATGGACAAGACACCTAAAACAATACTGGAAAACGGCGACGATCGACTAACTAATTGGTTGATTGGTTTGGGTATCGCAAACGCAATACTCTTTATGATTCTCGGTGGAAAGTTTCTATCAGCAATTCGTGGATTCCTAGAAGTATTTGGAGAATGACATGAAAGACATAACGACAGACATGATAAGAGAATGGATTGTCCAATGTGATTCTCAACTGAAACACTTACAGAACGCAAGGGAATTTATCAAACGTGAATACTATGAAAGACACACGATTGATTGGTCATTGGAAGAAGATTTGTTGATGGTAATAGGCAATCTTATCGGTGAACATAAGGCAAAGAAGCAAATGTTAGAAAGGATGTTGATTCATTGTGAAACTGAAAACGTAGTTGAAATGTTTGATCCTTTTCTGAAAAGAATAGACAACAGACTTCCTGAATATATGCTAAAAGAATTTCACAATTATGTATACGAGATTTGATTTGGGTCCGGTGGCGAAATGGCAGACGCACAGGACTTAAAATCCTGAGAGGGAGACTTCGTGCGGGTTCGAGTCCCGCCCGGACTACAATCAATGGGTAGTGGTTTTTTAATCACTACCCATATTTATTTTGGTAGATATGTTTTTTTTTATTATATGAGGTTATATCATGTTAGATACCTTAAAGACATTCATACCATTACTTGTTTTGTCCGTCATCGCAATCGGTGCAACATTTGGGGATGGTAACTTCAGCACATTCGCTGTTGGTTTAAGTAAGTATGCACTTGCCGTTGGAGCTGCATGGTTTGTTGATTCATACTTAATCAAGGAGGTAAAGACCCGTGAGATACTTGCAGAAAATCCTGTTGCTTACGCTATTTGGTTGTTTGCTAACATCCTTACCGCTGCTCTCTGCTTCTCAAACAGTTGAACAGACAGACGGAGAAAGAGTTAGAAACATTGCTTACGGATTCGTTGGAACGAAAGAGGAAGGAAACAACGGAGGATATTGGGTAACTCGTTATCTAAAATCAGTTGGATTAAGACCCGGTAATCCTTGGTGTGCAGCATTCGTTTCATTTTGTCTTGATAGTGCTAAGATAAAGACTATGCGTGTTCGTTCTGGTTTAGCCAGACACTTCATTACGAAGAACAAGACAATCCGTGCTACGAAAGTTATGAACTCAAATATGGATATTCCTATGGGAACTGTTGTAGTTTGGCGTAGGGGAACAACAATGTTCGGTCATGTTGGGTTCGTTGATAAATGGAAAGGGAAAGGTGGAACTACCATTGAAGGTAATACATCTTCCGGTAAAAGCGGTAGAGAATGGGATGGTGGGGGAGTATGGTATCGTAAGAGAACGATAAATCCATACAACCATTTCCGAATAACAGACTTTGCTCTGTTAGACCAAAGATAAAATGAAGGTGAGTTTATACTCACCTTTTTTATTTTTGCTTGTTTGTTACCGAAAGTTTTTGTATATTTGTTTGTGGTTTTGCTACATTATACCATATTTATATTCACAATGTTTTAGTGTTATGAGTTAGTATGTTATGAATGGAAAAAAGGGTAGACCACCTTTGATATTAACGGAGGCACAAATCCGTTACGCAATGCAAAACAGTTTCGGTAATAAAGATGCGTCACGATTTCTTAAAGTAGATTACAGAACATATAAGAAATGGGCAAAAGAACATATAGATTCCGAAACAGGCAAAACACTATTTGAACTACATTCAAAGGTTGGTATTCCACTAACAAGAGAAAAAAAAGATGACAAGTGGAATGGTAAATCATTTGACTGTAACAAAGGTTACAAAGAAAAGTTAGAGGATATACTTGACGGTAAACATCCTGCATACGATTCGAGAAAGTTACGAAAGAGATTATTACTATCAGGATGGATTCCATGTGTTTGTGCCGCTTGTGGGTGGGATGAACCAAGAATGACTGATGGGAACTATCCACTACTGATAGATTTCATAGATAACAACTGGCGAAATACTCGTTTAGAGAATCTTCGTCTGTTGTGTTTTAATTGTTACTTCAATCTTGTAAGGACACCATCAACATCATATCAAGGATGGACATACGGAACAGTATCAAAGACACCTTGGTATGGCGAGAAACGCCCGAGAGACGGCAGATACCGTAGAAGATTGGAAGAACGAATCAAACAACAAGAACAAAAGAAAAAAGAAGAACAAGAAAAATTCTTTGATTGGGATGAAACTCCCGATGAAGAATAAATGTTATATTATTGTAAACTAATTTGGAGTGTTTTATGGGTCTAATACCTTTGCACGATAAAGTGCTTGTAAAGCCGGTAAAGCCGGAAGAAGTTTCATCTGGTGGAATTATCATTCCAGATACTGCAAAAGAAAAGCCAGTTCAAGGTGAAGTGATCGCCGTTGGTTCTGGACGAGTAAATGATGATGGAACGGTTATACCACCATCAGTATTCGTTGGTGATACTATCGTTTATGCGAAGTATGGTGGAACTGAATTAAATGTTGATGGTAGTGAGTTACTTATCATCAAAGAATCTGATATTCTTGCTGTTATTAAAAACTAATTATCACGGAGGTTATGAAAAATGATTAGCATATTTCCCAAACTCATCACATACGATTTAGAAGCAAGGTCAGCTCTAAAAAGAGGTGTTGATAAATTGGCAAACGCGGTTAAAGTGACACTTGGACCGAAAGGTAGAAATGTTGTAATTGAGAGCACACTTGGTCCACGAGTTACAAAAGATGGTGTTACTGTTGCAAATGAAATTAAGTTAGAACATAGGGTAGAAGATTTAGGTGCACAAATGGTAAAAGAAGTTGCATCTAAAACAAGTGATGCTGCCGGTGATGGAACTACAACTGCAACCGTACTTGCTCAGGCAATCGTCCGCGAAGGTTTGAAGAATGTGACCGCAGGTGCAAATCCAATGGATTTGAAACGAGGTATTGACATTGCAGTTTCTGCTATTACTAATGAATTAAAATCCATAAGTAGAGAAGTTAAAAACAAAAATGAAATTGCTCAAGTTGGAACAATCTCTGCAAACAATGATTCAACTATTGGTAATTTGATTGCGGATGCAATGGAGAAAGTTGGTAAAGATGGAGTGATTAGTGTTGAGGAGGCAAAAGGAACTGAAACATCTATGGATGTGGTTGAAGGTTTACAATTCAATCGTGGTTATCTTTCACCTTACTTTGTCACACATGAAGAAACAATGGAAGGGATTTTAGAAAATCCATATATTCTGATTACGGATAAAAACATTTCAAGTATAAAAGATATACTTTCCATACTTGAAAAATCCGCACAAGCGGGAAGACCATTGTTGATAATAGCAGATGACATTCAAGGGGAAGCACTTGCAACATTAGTTGTTAATAAATTGAGGGGAACTATCAAGGTTGCAGCCGTTAGAGCTCCAGAGTTTGGAGAAAGGCAATCGTCAATTTTACAAGATATTGCTGTACTAACAGGTGGAACTGTAATCTGTGAAGAAAGGGGATATAAATTAGAAACAACAAATATAGAACACTTGGGAACTGCAAAGAAAATTACAGTAGGTAAAGATGCAACAACTATTGTTGAAGGTGGTGGTTCAAGTGATGACATCAAGAAACGAATACAAGAAATCAGAAATGAAATTGATAGAACTAGTGTAAATTATGACAAAGAACACTATCAAGAAAGACTTGCTAAACTATCGGGTGGTGTTGCACTATTAAAAATAGGAGCTGCTACCGAAGTTGAAATGAAAGAAAAGAAGGCAAGAGTTGAAGATGCATTACACGCAACAAGAGCTGCTGTATCGGAAGGTATTGTTCCTGGTGGTGGCGTTGCTTACCTATCTGCTATATCAAACCTACCTGATATTCAGGTTGAAAACGATGACCAGAGAACCGGAATCAATATCATTCGTAAGGCGATAGAAGAACCAGTTCGTCAGATACTTTCAAACTGTGGATTGGAACCATCGGTTATCGTGAATAAGATTAAAGAGCATCACACATCACAGAAAAAACCATCTTCGTTTGGATATAACGCAAGAACAGATGAATACTGTGACCTAATAGAAGCTGGTGTTATCGATCCAACAAAAGTTTCAAGGATTGCATTACAAAACGCGTCTTCCGTTGCTGGTTTAATTCTTACAACCGAGGCAACAATACATGAAACTAGACCAGATTTGGATGGTAAAAAATGTGCAGATTGTGATAACGATTCTGGACCATGGCATGGTCAAGAGATGGCATATTGATAATAAATGCCCCGATATTTTATCGGGGCTTTTTTTTGTTAAACATATTTATATGTGATATTATTGTAACCAATTTGGGCAAAAAATTGATAAAACTTATGGACATATTGTTTGAAAACATAGAAACCGTTAGAGATAGAAGGGGATCTGTTATAGGTTTTATTAAGAAAGAAAGTGGTGGAAAACAAGTTTTCAGAGACAAGACTGGAAAACTATTGGGATTCTATATGCCTAAATTGAATCAGACAAGAGACCACAATGGTTCACTTGTTGGTAAAGGCAATCTACTAACATCACTAGCAACTTTTTACAAATAATGGAATAACCTATGCCGCTCCCATCATTAGCATCTTTAATAAAAAGAAGGGATTTATCCGGAGTAGTTTACGATACTATATCATATCTGTCTTCAAATCCAAATAAAAAAGTTTTGTTCTTAACAACATCAACCCGTTATCCATTTAATACTGAATACGATGCTGGTGGTGTTGAAATAGAATTACCCAAATCAACCGAACTTGCACTATTCATAAAAGAACAGATACCAAACAAATCAGAATGGATTGACATACCACAGTTAAAAATATACCCATGTGAAGGCAACGTTTCACACATAAAGGGAAATACTTGTGGTGTAATTGATGCTGCACTAAATGACAAAAAGAAAAATCCAACAGGACATCACAGATGCTGGGCATCTGTAAATGATAAGGAGGATCAATTGTGGATGGTTAGCAAAGAATTGTTCAAGGCAGATATAGTTATTTTCTTTTCATCTATCCGTTGGGGACAAACTAACGCAGAATATCAAAAGTTAATTGAGAGATTGACTTGGTTAGAAAATAGACATAGCACACTTGGGGAAGAAAATATATTGGAAGGAAAACAAGCTGGATTTATTTGTATCGGTCAAAACTGGAATGGAGCAAGCGTCACAAAAACTCAAAAGGATGTTCTATCTTTTTATGGATTCGATACACCAGATAACTTATTTTGGAACTGGCAATACACAACCGATTCAAATGATGAAACTCAGGAATCTTACAAATCATCACACAAGCAATTTCATTTAGATTTAGGATTGCCTCACATGGAGATAAAAAAATGATACGATTAAAAAAATTGATAACAGAAAAATTGACACCTTTTCAACAAAGAAAAAAAAGATTCACATTGATGTTTGAAGGTGGTGAAGTTGGATTTGAATTAGATGCAAAAGAATTTGCAGACTTGAACGCAGTTGCAAAAGAAGTTGGTGCAGATATTGCTCCATTTGTTGAAATGGAATTGGAAGAAAAGGAAAAACCAAAATATCTTCAAATGACATCTGCCGAATTAGAAGAAGGTGGATATGTTTTGAAAATAGACAAATCAGTTTTCGATGGTGTTGAAGAAATAGTAGACTTGGGTATGTCTGCAAAGAAATGGTATGAAGAAATGAATCAGAAGATATTGAGTGCAATGGATGAATCTGACGGTTGTTTGTTCTTATTACTATTGGGAATCTTTGCATCATTTGCTAGGTTGTCCGATAACTTTAAGTTGGCATCACAAGTTTATACCGGAATCAAGAAAGACTTATCAGATCCAAAAACAGAAGCACAGTTGTTGAGAATGATACAAATGCCAACCACAGACTTGTATCAAAGTATAAAACAAAGGGGTGAGTTCAAAAACTTAGCAACAGTTAAAGGTATGATAAAGGGAAATAAAAGTCTTCCAACTGTGTTACCAAATATATTGAGAACTTTGAAACTATACAAAGAAAAGGGATATAAATTTGAAAAGGCAGACCTTGCACAAGAGTTGGGTAAACACATCAAACCAACAACTGGTGAATTGATGGACACCAAAGTTATATCATCAGAAAAGATATTATCATTCTGTCTTAACCTTTTGGATCCAACATATAAAACAGAAACAGGTTGGATGCCGGTTACAATGGATATTTGGATGGCAACATTCTTCTATCCACATTTATCTACCGTAGAAAAGAGAAAGATTCTTGCACAGAATAGAAGCTATCAATATCTTTCTAAAAAGACACATGAACTTGCAGAAAAATTTGGAATGGAACCGCTTGAAATACAGGCAATCCTTTGGGTAGGAACTATTAGAAAGAAGAAAGGGGATGCATACCTATCAACATTCGATCAAGCAATACAACACAATCTTGATAAGTTTAAGATTAAAGTTGATGAAATGAAAGAATCTGGAAAAGTGTTCGAGGAAATAATAACATTGATTGGTAGTAAGGCGTTTGAATAACAAATAAAAAACCCCATGAAATTCATGGGGTTTTCTTTTTAGAAGATGTCTTGTTTCAAATCACTTGTTATTATATTAAGAAATTCCACACCCTTAATAGTCAATGAACAATCACTAAATTTTATTCTGTTTTTTATACCGGTTACAATATCATAATCGTATTTTCTCTTATCCTTTATCTTATGCAATTTTAGTAATACCCAATCTATCTTTTCCAAAACATCTTCTTTTTGTTCTTGTGTTTTATACGCAGAGTATTCCGTATATCCCAATTCAGATACATCATCTATCTCTAAACTTGCCCAAAACGAATCTAACATATATCATTCATCTGAAAGTAATGAGGCAATCGGAAAATCTTCATCAGTTGATGTTACACTGGTTCCTTGTTCGTCAATATCGAAACCAAAGAAATCCATCAAACCATCAATCATTTTGGCACCCATTTTTTTAATTGAATCGAATGCCTCCGAAATCTTTTCAAATATGTTTTTAACTATATCTACAAATTTATCCTTTACACCCTTAACCGCACCTGGTATCTTTTCTATAAAATTTGTCAGATTATTTAGTATGTTAAGTTCATTTATATTCGATGTTTCACTCATTAGAGTTTCTTCAATACCCTCACCAAGTTCCTTATTAAATTTTCCAAATTCACTAACAATTATTTCTGATAGTGTTTTTACATTAGTTCTCTTTTTATTTTCACCCATTCGTTTATCATCCAACTGCCCTCTCAAAGAAATCATTGGGTTCTTTCCAGTGCTCTTAAATGAAAAATAAAACTTTGTGTTATCTGCAATGGGTTTAACATCTTCTATTTTTTTAACAGTCAGTATCTTACTAACAATACCATTGTCTGCATCAAATCCAACCAATGTATCTGCAACAGCGTCTTTGGTAGAAAATTTAGATGTTCCAGTTGCTGCCTCAAACGTAAATGCTAATTTGAATTTTTCACTATTAAAAATTTCGTCATTCAACATTTTAGTTAATTGTTTTATATCCAATACCATATTTTCATATTCTTTTACAACATCATCTTTCTTCGGTTTGAGTTCACCGGTAGCAATCTTATTTTTCAAATCCGTAACTGTTCCATCGTAGTATAAGGTTTTCATTTTTTGTTCCAACATATCAATGAAATCTTGCAACATTTTTGTTTCATTTTTAGAAACATATTTTGATGCAGCAAAGAATGTGGATATAACTTCTTCCTTTGAACCACTCAACACTTGTGAACCACCTTTTTTCTTCAATGATATATTAACATTGTTACCAATGATGTCAGTCTTTGGTGTACTGTTTCTGCCCCTCCAATCTTTATTCAAAGTTGCCCTTGATGATCCAAACTGTTTTAATGATTTTTGTTTCAGTTTAGATTTGAAATCTTTAGCAATCTTTTGTGCAGCTTCACCATAACTTTCCCAAAATTTTTCAGCTCTTTCCCATTCCGGACCTTCAAATTTGTTATTATGAGCAACAACTATCAATGCTTCCCAATCTTCACCCGCAGGAGCAACTGCAGATGAACCGGTTTTGATTTGGTTGAAAAATGTTTTATACGAAATTATACCACCAGAGAATGTAAATTTTTTACCGTCTGGTGCCTGTAATGTCTTTAGATATATCTCCCCTTCTTTTGCCTTCGTTGCAAAATCAACCTTATTTTTTAATTTTGTTACAACAAATATATCACCTTTACTATATCCAGCATCATCTAATTTTTTGAAACCGCCGTTGTAAAAGAATTTAGCACCTTCCGCATATCCTGGTTTCAAAATAGTTGCTTCCGATAATCTTTTGCCTAAAAGTTTAACGAGTGATATATCACTATTCTTTTTCATATCAAATTACTCCGAGTATTTTACCGAACTTTGTTGTATATTTTATACGGTCTTGTAAACCATTTGTTCCACCATTTATTCTTTTTGTCAATTCAAGTATGACTTGTTCTGACATTCCTTTATCCGAAATCGTGTTTAGTTTGTTTTTGTGAAAAAACCAACCTGCAGATAATAATGGATATTTCGTTGCAACCAAATTTGGATTTGATATAATATCCTCATTTACAAATTTATCAAACGCAGAGTAATTGTTCTTTCCAGTTAGTTGAATAAATCCTCTACCTCGAAATTTCCAGCCATCTGATGTTCCTTCTGAACCATTTCCCATTCTATCTGCATAAACTCTCGATGCAATCCTCTCTGGGTTACGAGCATATGCCTCAGCCAATCCGGGTTGTTTAAAATATTTTGGAAATGTTGCCAGTAAACCTTTTGTTGAATAATTTAGATTTTCTGATGTAAACTTGAAGTTCCCACTTTCATGTGCACATTGACCGAGAAAGTGTGATAGTCTGATTGGCGTGTTAATGAAAAAAACACCCATCACAGATTCTATTTCATCGTATACATTATTTGGTATCTGTCCTTTTAGTTTACTAGTATCCATTTGCATTTACTCCTTGTTTGCAAAAAATTCTGTTACATGAAGTTTAGCCCAATCTTCTGGAGTATTGTTCCAATTATTTTTTCTCAGTTTTTCTAAAAGAGCAGCAACATCTTTAGACTTTGCCTCCTTTTCATTTGAACTAAAAAAATCCCACTCGTGTTGAACTGCACTAATGTATTGTGGATTATTTGTAAGTCTATTTGTCAATACTTCTTCTTTTGCTTTTGGAGAAAGACCTATACCAAGATCTTGAAAAATATCTTCTTTCAAAATACTTTTACGAAAAATGTCTTGCATTTTTCTACCTTCGTTTACTAGATCTTTCATATCAATCACCTGTCCAATGTTCTACTCTAACTGGAACTATAATATTGTCCCCTTCTTTTTGTGGTTTACCAACATTGTGTGTTGTATTGTAATTGTCCAACTTTTCACATATATCTCTTGCAATGTTTGATGCGTCTCTCATAATCATGTCTGGATTATCATCAATATCCATTGGAGAAGACTTGAATCCGAATACAATTCTCATACGAGTAGTTCCTCTGTTACTGCCAGAAAATCCGGATTTATCATCCTGTATTGTCAAAATAGTTAGTATTGGATGATTTACTTTGTAGTGAATATCCGCCTTTGAGGGACCTGTTAGTGCCTCTTTCAATTTGTCTTTGAATTTATCTTGAAGATGTCTACCCTCATTAACCAAATCTTTCATCGAACACTCCAATCGTAATAAAATACCACATATAAATATCAATCAAAATTAAAATAAACAGAAATCGCCAGACATAATCTGGCGACTTCGTAACTCCATTAACACATGGTTATTGAGATTATTCCACAACTACCCAATTTGTTCCATCATACCAAAGTGTTCTTGATTGACCAGGCCAAAGTGTATAGTCAAGGTTAGTATCTGTTCCCCAAACACTATCTCTGATTGTAAGATTGTTTGCAGTTGCACCATTGAAAATAGTAAGTAACTGACCAGTTGTTGGGTTTGAAACAGTTGCAATATCGTAATCAACGGCAACACGACTTACCACCCAACGAGAATCCGTTGGTAGTGATAATGGAGCAGTTGTATAAACTGTAACACTACTTGTTCTGTGTTGTGGATTAACTTCCCAAGAAATTCCGTTAATTCCACGAACTGCATACGAACCAACGGGTGCGGTTGAACTTCCTTCAAGTGATGAAAGTCTAACGGATTCCGGTTGAAAGTTACGATGTTCTATGGAATTATCAACCAATGTTTTTGCCGTATCTGCAAGAACTGAACGAGCAGAGTTTGTTGCAAAAGCAGATGTTGATGCGAAATTAGCATGGTCTGCGTCATAAGCAAATACTGATGTGTCTGCATCAAACGAATGACCTGCATCCAACGCATATCTTGCCGTGTCTGATTTAGCAGAATGAGCCGATGTTGAAGCGTAAGTTGCCAAATCAGATAATGTTGATTTCCCAGCTGCACGTGAAGTATCTGCAAACGCCGATGTGTTTGAACGATTACTGACTGCAGTTGAATCCGCATATTCAGAAGTCAATGAACGATTTGCATTAACAGCGTGTGCAGATTTGTTTGAACTATCTGACAACTTTGCCTTATCGGATGTTTCCGAATGTTTTGCTTCAGCAGCTTCCAATGAATATGTTGAAAGAAGTGAATATGGAACACTACGAATTTGTAATCTACCGAGTGAAACACCATCTACATACGCATATACAAACAATTTCTTACCGTAGTTATCAATCAAAATGTTATCTGCAACATTCTCAATAAGATAGTTGATGATACCATTGTTGATTTCAATGTTCTCATTCTCACGATACCAAAGTGCATTGGAATTAAGATGTGAGTTTTCATCGAAAGAACTATCTGCAATGTAAATAGAAAACTTTGCTTCTGTTGGTGAACCAGCAGGTGCGTGTGCTTGATACTGAATGTTTGTTCCTGCAAATGCATTGACTGCAATCAAAGTAAAGATTGCCAATAAAACTTGTTTCATTTTTTCCTCATTGTTTAATTAAAAATAACTTTTGTTGAATATCCTTGTTTATCCCATGTTGTAATTCTAATAGAGAATACCCCACGATTTGGCAATGTAATTGTATTCGATACACCACCGATAGTTTGAATAACCACTCTACCGTATACATCCGTTACTTGTATTGATGCGATGTTATCAATACCGAATGATACTACACCGTCTGACGTTGGGTTTGGATATGCCAATACACCCAAATTATTTGTTTCTTCTACGGAAAGTGCCAATCTTTTTGGAACACGAATACCGATGTGAAACTTATTCTTGTAGCCAGCAACTACTTGACCAAGTGTTGCATTTTTATTTCCACCACTAACACAACATTTATGTAGATGTGGTTTTGTGTCACCCGCAGTCAATACGCCAACTGCGAGAAATAAGGCAATGATATACTTCATTGTCTGAACTCCTTGTGTGAATTATTAACGATACTAATATAACGAATTTATAGATATGATCAAAATAAAAAATTAACCCATTGGGTTGGCATCCCTAATCTTTTCTTTTATCCACTCATATACTTTTTCATCATGGGTATTTACTTTCCACTCTTTAACCGTCTTGTAATCAATTTCATGTAATCCAAATGGACGAACATCTGATATTCTAGCAACATGACCAGTTTCAAATTGAATGTGCCATGCAACTTTTTCTACACCATCAAATTCATCACCGGATTCGGTAGAAAATGTTGGTTGTCCAAATGCCCTAAGCAAATGTCTAAACTCACATTCCATAACGCCAACTTGTGGAGCAAGTCTGACTACAATATCTTTTCCCATTCTATGTTTTGGGTAATTCATAACATAACCTCTTTGTATTAAAAAATTCGTGCATTCAGATCAACATAATCTGTTTGATAAAAACCGGCAACTTTGTAAACTGGATTGTTTGTGCAGAAGGAATCTATCTTTGTTAAATTCTTACATCCTTTCTCACAAGAGCATTTATCGGGAGTTGATGTTGTCAATGGTACAATGTATTCATCAACTTTACCACATTCATCACATTTGAAATCATAGGTAGGCATTACAAAACTCCTTTGAAAAAAACATCCAACGCAATAGATATTAACCGAATACCAACGGCAATAGGAAATCCAAATATAAAGGTAAACATTATAGCTACTATTGCGTAAAAAACATAAACTATTGGCGTCATTATACCAATACTAATAAATTCAAAAATTTTATCTAACATATCAAAACCTATAAATTATTTGGAATTTCTAACGTTATCCACTATATCTTCATAAGATATGTTGTTGATATTAACAACACCTTTCAATATAGGCAATCCTAATCGTTTCAAATCTTTTTTCAAAAATAATCGTAAACAATCTTGAATTGCTGGTTTCACATTGATTACATATGATGTAAAATCAATGGTTAAATCATTTGGCTTCTTTGTTGTTTTGTTTTTTTTCGATAGTTCCGTTTCTTCATCTAGAATAGAAACTATATTATTTCTTAACAGGTCATCCAAATTTATTAAATCAAGAATCGTTCTCGTGTCAAAATTCATTGAATATACGTTTATCGTAAAAAAAATCGTTAATTGCAACGGATGTCATATATGTATATGCCATTGATTTTATTTCATCTAATGTTACATTATTTTCTTCGTAACTAGCAATATCCTCTTTTGTGAATTTCATTGCAGTTCCATGTGAAGAATATAAAATATCATTATCTAAAAAAAGAAAAGGTGTTCTCATTTAGACATCATCATAGGATTCTTCTTCCCCATCTTCTTCTGAATCAAAGAAATCAAAATCTTCTTCTTCATCATCGAAGTCTTCATCGTAGTAAACATCATCTCCAGGATATTCTTCATAATCATCTGGAAAATATGCAGCAATTTCTTCATCTGATAATTCATCATCATCTTCTTCAACATCATCAAATTCTTCTTCTTCAAAATCTTTTTCTTCCATATCATCAACTCCGTTAAAGTATTTCATATAACCATAAACTGCTTGTAAGTAATTTTCAGCGATACTAACTTTATATTGTAACCAATCCTCATATTGTTCATCATCACCCATCATGTGATATATTTGTTTTGCATTTTCGATGATAGACAATAGTTGTGCCTTCATCATCCGTTCTTCACCTTCGTTGTGAAATTCTTTGAATAATCTGTTCTCAGCAATTTTAACAACCTTCTTTGCAATTTTATATTTACTTGGATTGTGTTTAAGTTCCGAAGAAACATTAACTGCTTCGTATAAATCCTTTGTCAATTTATTCACTCGTTGTTTATGTTTTTCTTCTTTTAGTGTTTGTTTAATTTCTTTTACAACAAACTTTTTTAAGTTACTCATTACATTCTCCAATTTTTCAGTTACGATACAAATATACAAATTATTGCTGAAATAACAAAGCATTATATTTCATCGGTAATATCCGATATTCCTAACATATATTCCAATTCTTCTTCTTCTGGATCCAATTGTGATACGAAATCTGATTGACCAACTCTGGTATCTAAATCAATAAACGAATCTAAAAACGCATCTTTATCTGGAGATATGTAAGATTTTCTTTTCATTAAAGGTTCAACTGTAGCAACAAACATTTCCTTTTCAGCATCAGTTGTTGGTTGTCCCAATTTATTCTTCAAACGAAGTGTATCTTTTGGTGAGTATTGTGTTACACGATGACCGAACACATCCTCACGCATCATATCCATGATATATTTTGCATCTTGTATTTCTTTATACATTTTTTTACCTCGTTTCTTTTTTCTACCGGCACAATGTGCCTTCTGGCTAAACCCCTTTGGCCTACTACAATTTATAGATTTCTTGTATTTGTTAGACCATTTTTCCAATAGAATCGTTATTTTATCGTTGATTTCATTCATAATAATAAATATCAAATTCTATGTATTGCATCGTAAATTTGTGAAGATATTGGTTGTGGCAAATTATCTTTTGTAAACCAATTAAAATCTTCGTGTTCCCAATCTATCTTAACAAAGAACTTCTTTTTTACTTTATAGATAAATAAGAAATACATTCTATCATCTGCAAAGTATCTATCAATACATACTAATTTATCATTTTCTGGTATTTGATATGTGGTTTCCTCGTAAAATTCTCTACGGGCACATTCTTCCATAGATTCAAATTTGTTCACATCAACCTCACCGGATGGAACAGACCAATGACTAGCAAGATAATGTGCCTTTGAATTTCTTTTTGTTAGAAGAAACTCTCCGGAAGCAGTCATAACTAAAACGCCAGCTGCTCCCGGTTTCATTATCTTTGAAAGTTGTTCGGGTGTTATGTGATTTATATTAGCCATTTTTATTCAAACTCTCTGGATACTTTCCGTTTTTTATTCGAGTGTATACCATAATCAATTCTACCTCTGACATATCATCAAGGTGTTTTTTGCCAACGATGTTTTCACACCATGACATAAAATCCTTATCACCGTCCCAAGATATTCCCATTCTATCGGCTATACGATGTATACTGTTTGCATTCATCGTCTATACGGAAACAAGTCATTTAGTTTTTGCTGACGTTTTCCACAACCACAGTCTTCCTTACCCATTGCATTTGCAACGGTTTCTGCAACTTTATCAAGACCAACAGCGTGTGTGACCTTTGCAATAGTATCACCAAGACCCTTTGATTGTTGATTTTGTGTTTGTTGTGTTTCTTGACTCATAGTAACCACCTTTCAATTAGTTTTACTTTAATGTAATTAAATAACGAAGTTTATTAAATTCTGCAACCATTTCATCCCTAATGTTTAGCAAGTCTGTATCTGTTTGATCATTCAGAACATTGTCTAAATTTAACAAGTATGAAACTGTTTCGTCTATAAACGCCATAATATCTTTCTCATTTCTGTTGTAAAGTTTGAACGGGAGTGCAGGAACTCTACCATACTTACCCATAAGAACTTCAACAAAATTATCAATTAGACCATCCATTGCACTATAAGTTCCACCGTATGCCTGATGACGTGCGTATGATTTGGTTTGCCAATGGAAAAACCTCAACTGTGTTTGAATCGCAACAAGAGTGCTTGCTATTTCGTGCATTCTATTCTCCAAATTAAGTAATATCCTACATATAAATATAGATTTTATTTGAAAAACTCATTGTCAATCTTTATCAAGTCTAAGTTTGCATCCCTAAATTTATTTATATGGATTGTTAAATTTTCCAATTCATACCATCCAGGTGACATTAACTGTTCGAGTATCTCGGATAACATTGTCAGATTATTGTAATCATTTTGTGTAAACTCATTATTTTTGATAAACACTTGAACATCGTGGTCTTCATCCATAAATTTATCCTTTTCAATATATCTAACACGATCGAATATATTGTGTTGTGAATTTGGTTGAATTTTATTGATGATGTCTGTGACAACGGTTTCATCCGAAATATACAAACGACTAACCCACGGTTCTACCGCAAGAGCAACATTATCTAAAAATGGAAACGGTTTCGTTGTATCAATGTAAAGTGCTATTTCAAATCTATACTTTACAAGTGGATATAAAAGTCCGTTATGTTCAACTGGCCTTCCCCATTTCCTAATATAGTCCATGGTTGATTCTTCCATCAATTTTTGCCATTCTTCTGATTTTTCAGAATGTTCTTTTGTTAGTACACCATGTTCAAATTGACCACCCCTACAAGTTAGATGATATACAAATCCATCCCTAACTTGTATTAGATTCATATTGTTTAGAACAAATCTGTTGAATATATCCGAATCTTCTCTTGCTGATCTGAGTATTGGATCATGTCCTCCTATTTCTATCATAGTCTCTCTGAATATCATCCAAGGAGCAAAGCAACCATTCGTTGTTTCTCCGTTATATTTTGGAGTTATTTCATCAACGAAACTATGTAATTCGGATTCTCTGAATCCTTCTATCACATCTTCTTCCGGCCACATACCAAAGTCTTTGACTATCTTTTCTGGACCCTCCGGGTGCAAAGGTGGTTCAATTCTTGTTGCACAAACAACAGAGTTTTTACTCAATTTGTTATACATCAACAAATCTGTATTTTTACACAAATACATATCAGCATGGAATATCATGCAAACATCTGTTTTTGCTTCAGATACACAAACATCATATGCTCTACCAATTCCATACAAACTATTGTTTATATCCGGATTAACAATGTATCTTAAATTATACTTCTCAGCATTTTGTTCTAACCATTCAACTGTTCCATCTGTATCTTTATCAACAAAAATTATTATGTCATGGTCATCCCTACTTGCATTTTTTCGTATAGAAGGTATACACCATTTCAAATATCTTAAATTGTTTTTGGATGGAATACAAAAAGTAATTTTATCCATTGTCTTCTCCAACATTGTTTTGAATAGATCCGGTCTTTTCTTCTAAAAGTTTACTATGAACCTCCATACCAGCTTCAACCGACTTGTTTACTTGTGATAAAATAGCATCTGCAAATATCTTTGCAAATTGCTCCTTAAAATTCTTTTCACTTTCTTTCATTTTTAATATCCTCATATTCAGATTTCAGAAGACTTATTATCGTTGAATCAAAGTATTCGCCATTTTTGAAAACATTTTGACGAAGAACGCCTTCTATCTTAAAACCTATCTTTGTATAAACTTTAATTGCATCATTATTTGAATACACTTCTGCCCAAATTCTATTCATGTTTAATTGGTTGAATCCATAATCAATTAAGGTACGAAGTGAATCGGAACCATAACCACCATTCCTAAAAGAAAAATCACCTATGTATATTCCAAATTCAGCAGATTTGGAAATCCAATTTATGTAATATAGCCCACAATGTCCTATTAGTTTTTTTGATTCGTTATCATGTATTTCAAAATTGTACTGATTTGGATCACCTAAAACTTTATTGACATACCAGTTTGTTTGCATATCCATTGATAGTTCTCTATGTTCTCTGAAATACTGACGCAACTCCGGATTGTTTCTCCATTCTCTCAATGTATTCAGATTGTCTTTATCTATGGATGTTAAGTATATTTTTTTACCGTGTATCATAACTGAACCTTTTGTGTTGTTATTATTTCATCTTCTATTGTGTCTTCTAACGCAATCTTACCTATCATATCATAGTATCTATTTGCTGGAATAGAATTTTCAATCAATGGTCTTTTTGTTGTTATATTTTTTTCGGTAAACAATTCACCGGCTTTTATATTCTCTCGTGCAACAACAGACCTCATTGCTTTAGAAAATGATTTTTCAGATTCAGTTATAGATGCATTTCTGCTTCCGTTTATACAACGTTCAGCAATCCGTATATGTTTTATCATTTCATTTAGTTCCATAGGCATCATTGCAAATGGATGATCTGGACCTGATAGATTTCTGTTTATAGTAAAATGTTTTTCAATAACCTCGGCACCCAATGAAACGGCAAGTGCGGGTACTATTGTTTCCATAGTATGATCAGACAAACCAATTTTGTGATTTGGAAATTCTCTTATGTAATCTGTTATTGTATTTAGATATATTTCATCTATCGGTGTTGGGTATGCATTATTACAATGTAATATACTGATATTACAATTTGGATTCTCGGTTAAAATCCAATCTAATGTTTTATTTATAGAATCAATAGTTGATCCTATACCGGCAGAAAATATGATTGGTAATCCAGTTTTTGCAACATACTTAACCAATCGTATATCTTGGGACTCAAACCCAGCAATTTTGAAGCGTTGAACACCTATATTAAAAAGTTCATCAACTGCCTTTTCATCAAAAGGAGTAGACATGAACTCTATGTTTTTTTCATCACAGTATTCTTTCAAAATTACTTGCCAATCTCTTGGCAATTCCAATGACCGTATTAGTTCTGGAACATTCTTGTAATTCTCAAAGTCTGGTGTATATCTACTGTATAATGTATCAGACGAATATGTTTGAAACTTTACGGCATCTGCATCTGATTCTTTTGCAATATCTATCAACTTAAATGCCTGATTCAAATTATTATCGTGATTTGCACCTGCTTCCGCTATAACAAATGTTTTTTTCATAAAGACTTAAATTTGTTTATCAATTCTTTTTTATCATTCTTGTTTTCCATTTCACTAATATCGGCTTTCCCATGAACGAATCCATACTTATCTAACAATTCTCCACCAGAAAGTATCTTAAAATTTTCACCCCATATATGAGAATGAACAGACATTGCGTGTAATTCTTCATCAGTCCATTCAAACATAGAATTTTCATAACCATTGGATGTTCCAATATCACCATATCCAATAACAATTATTTTTGAAAAACCCATGTATTTTAATAGTTGAAATACAATGGATGATATGTTACCACCGCTTATCAAATTTTTAGGATTCTTACCATAAGAAAAAACTGTGGATTGATCACCAAGTGTTAGAACTGGATAACTTTCACCACTTGTTTCGTCTCTATGTTCTATACAAATATAAGTATTTTTTGTTTGTTTAGCAAATTTAATTCCATCCAGATAGTATGTTTGTCCAGTTGTGAAATTATTATTGTAACATGGAAATGTATTGCAACCTATTATTTTCAATAGATTTTTATTCTTCTCTATTACAAATCGCTCTGACTTGAACCAAGTTGGTTCTAAATCATAATCCAACATTGCACGAGTTCTCATCATTTTGCCGTTTCTAAATTTGTGCAAAAAGAAATCATCCTTTTCAAAATAAAGTCTGGTTAACATATTATCTGCAGTTACATACATATCAACATTTGGATATGAAACTATGTTTTTATTAACAGTTACAGTAAAGTTATTTTCTATTAAGTAATCTATGTTATCAACATTTTTTACAGATGGTCCACCAAATATACAGAAAGCAGTTTTACCTTTTGCTATGTTGGAAAATCTATCATCAAAAAAATAATTATCCAAGACTCTCACCCATTTTGGTTATTAAATACAAAGCATCCATTACTGTGTTTGATGATTGAGTTTGTGTTTTAACACAATCAACAAAGTATTTCATTTCATCAACATACATTTCATTCGATACATTTAGGTTTACCCTAAACATAGAATCGTTTTTTATGTACTCATAATATCTGGTGTATTCATCTGAAAGATAATTTAGATGCACATTTGCAACCGTTCCATTTGAAAAAATTATGTTACTAACCGCAACATCTTCCGTGTCATTTGTTATGTCTGATAACTTCAAACAAATTGTTTTCATTTTTGAAATCTCACCAAACTTGTGATACAGATAATCAAATTCGTGTATTGCATCAAAAAATATGCCACCACCCATTGATTTGTTTGAACTGTAACTATCTAAATGATTTTGATTTGGTCTCCACTTTTTTAAGTTATATCCGAAATAAACATTGACATACTTTGTATCATGTGGTAGTGATTGAACTTCTTTTGTAAAACGAAGATTACATCCAACCATATTTATCAATTTTTTTTCTTCACAAATCCTCATAAGTGATTCTATCTTATCAGCAAATAATTCCACAGACGATAATGAAAACAATGGTTTCTCACAAAAGAAAGGAATATCATTTTCTGCAAGTTTTGTGCAATGTTCTATGTGTAAATTATTTGGACTGCAAACCAATCCAAAGTCAAATCCACTTTTCAAAATATCATCTATATTTGATATTTCATCAATATCAACTATTCGAGTTTCTATACCAAGGTCTTGTAGATTATTTGAATGACGCTTTCCTATCGAACCGCCACCTATTATTATTGATTTCATTGTTTATTCCTATACATTACTTCCGCAACTTGAAATTGCCATTCCCAATCAATATCAAAACATTCAGTTTCATCCATTACATAAAACGATGGATTGTTTTTATCTTTGAATGTTCCCATGTATATTCCATTTGCAATATCATCAGTAGAACCTGCATACAAAGAATGTGCCGCTTCATAACAAGTTTCAACAAATTTTGTTTCAAGTGTTGCAAGATATTTGTCTTCACCAAAGAATCTATTTATCATTTCCCCATCATTATTGAAAAGAAATGTTTTTTTCTCAAATACACCAAACATTCCATTTGATTTTGATTTCAAAAAACTCAAAACAAAATCATCAATGGTTTCTACTTTCAAAAGAGGATTGCATGCATTTATTATTACGAAATGTTTGAATGGTAATTTGTTATACCATTCCAACGCCTTCTGTAATGTAACAGGTTCTTGTGTTGATTCTTCACTTCTTTCAAATGTATTAACACCATATTCGTTTGCAATATCCTTTAAGTCATCATCCATAACAGACAAATAGAAATTTTCTTTTGGTATTATTGATGAACTCAAAACTTTGTTTATTGCTATTTCAAATAAATTAGAATCTGCAAATTTTCTTAACATCTTATTTGGAACACGAGTTGATTGTGTTCTTGCCTGAATTATGAAAACCGTATCTCTTATATCTTTCATATTAAACATTCCTATCTATTATTAAAAAACCAGTTGGTTGATTATGAGTTTCTTTTCTGAAATGTTTTCTTTCAAACAAGTTTAGTATTTCTTCCGATGGATTAAACCTATCGTGTATACTGTAACCAATCCAGTCTGGTGGATATTCATGTATGACCATATTTTTGCAGCCAGTATCAATTATAGTTTTAACAAAAGTATCTTGTTCCTCACTTGTTAAATACATCAAAGTTCCTTGTGTATAGACTAAACTTTTTGAGAAATCTATATGAGAAAACCTTTCTATATTTTTTGAAAAGTCTTGAACACTACATTGATAATAGTGTAAGTTTTCAGTATCACATACCCAATCTATTTTATCTCCAGATTCTATATCAAATCCATAGCACTTGTATTCTTTTGAAAATGGAATAAAGTCTCTACCACTAGCACAACCAAATATGATAATGGTATCTATGTATTTTGGCATATTAAGAATAACATAGTCTAACAGAGGAGATTCGTATTTGAACAACCAAGGATCAGTATTTATATTTGGTGTGAAATAATGCTTAAAAAAATCATTATAGACATATTCATTTATAGATTCGTATTTCATAGGCACCTCATGTATTCTTTCTAAAAACAGAAACACTACGATTGCCTTCTAAAACAGAATCTATATTTGTTTGATTTTCTTTTACTATCTTAAATGATTTTCTAGCAGCTTCTATTGTTTTGTGAATATCTTTCATAGTATGTGAGAATTGTATGTATATCACATTCGGAAAAAGAATACCTTGTTTAACCATTTCTTGATAGAATAAATCTTTCATTCCACCTGCATCATCGTGAGTGGATTCATTGAATGTTAAGTTATGTCTCGGTGCAGATCCTGCAAAGTTAATATCCAAATCATATTCCATAGCAGCATCTTTAATCCCTTTATCAAGTTCACCACCAAGTTTCCATATATGGTTATAGTCCTTATTCATCAATTCTTTTATAGTTGCAATACCTGCAGCAAGAGAAAGTGCCTCACCACCGAATGTCATAGAAAAGAAAGCATGATTTAATTCATTCATATACTTCTCTTTACCGGCTATGGCAGATAAGGGCATACCATTTGCTATTGCCTTTCCTAAACAAGCCAAGTCTGGAGTTACACCATAGTATTTCTGTGCACCACCCAAGTCCCATCTGAAACCAGTTACCACTTCATCAAAAATCAATAGAGCACCATACTTGTCACATAACTTTCTAACACCAGGTAAGAAATCAGAATTTGGTTTTGTTAATGCCTGTGGTTCAAGAATGACACCAGCAACATCACCAACTTTCAATAATTCTTCCAATGAGTCCAAATTGTTATATTCAAATTCTGCAATGTAATCTTTCAGAACAGATGGAACTCCGTATGGTCTCATTGTTATCGCGTGCCAATCGCCCCACCCATGATAACCACATTTAACTATTTTTTCTTTCCCGGTATATGACCTAGCAATTCTAACAGCTGCTAAATCGGCATCAGTTCCATTCTTTGCGAATCTAACTTGTTCTGCACAAGGAACAACTTGTGTAATTAAATCAGCAAGTTCTTGTTCTAACAATGTTGGTAGAGAAAATATGATACCATCTTTCAACTGTTTTTTTATTGCTCGGTTAGTAGTTGAATGATTATACCCCAAGATTATTGGACCAAGTCCACACATATAATCAAGATATTTTTTACCATCGAGAGTTGTAATATATGCACCTTTTGCCTTTTTTGCAAACTTTGGGTAAACTCCATCTACAAATTGGTCTGGACATTTACTCATTGTTTGAGTTCCTCTCGGCATCAATTTGAGAGCTTTTTGCCACAAAAGTTCCTCGTTATATTTTTTATTCAGCATCATTAAGACCTTTTCTAATAAGTTCAACAAGATTGATTTCGTTGTTATCTAAAAATAAACTAGAATTAAATTCTCTACCATCATACTTAAACAGATTGAATGTTTTATTCGTATACTGTGGTAATATCGCTAACAAGTTTGAATCAAACTTTGAAAGATGTGTAAAATCCAATTCTGATTGTCCAAGCATATCTTCATGTAATTTTTCACCAGGTCTCATACCAACTATATCAAATTCAACAGTATCAACATTTAACATAGATTTCAATGCATTTATTACATCAACCATAGTATATGATTTTAATTTTGGAACAAATACCTCACCACCATCGGATTGAACAAGTGCTGATAATACTGTTATGACCGCATCTTGTAATGTAAATAAAAACCTTGAACACTTATCTGATGTTAATTTTAATCTCTGACCATTGTTTATTTGATCAATCCACAAAGGTATGAATGATCCTCTACTTGCAATAACATTACCATATCTAACCGATGAAAATATAGTTGATGAAGAATTGTAATCAAAGTTAGTAAAAATTCTTTCAGCCATAAATTTAGATGCACCATAAACATTTATAGGTTGGCAGGCCTTATCGGTGGAAACCAATATACATTTTTTTACATCAGATTGAAAACTTGCACTTGCAACATTAACGCTTCCTTGAACATTAGTGTTGAAACATTCATCCGGATAGTATTCCATATCATCAATTCTTTTTAGAGCGGCCGTATGTATTACATAATCCGGTCTATGTAATTTCATAGTTCTTAACAATTTTTCAGCGTCTCGGATGTCTCCAATTACTCTTATGATTGATTTATCCGAACCAAAGGCAATGGCCTGTTTCCCTTCGTCTCTGCTATAAACAATTATCTTACAATCAATTTTATTCGACTTCAAATAATTTATTATCGCCTTTCCAAGAGATCCTGTTCCTCCTGTGATTAAAATTGTTTTTCCAGATAAATCACTATTAACCGCATCATATGTAGATTGTATGTACATATCAACCACCATCAAATATATGTTCTTAAAATAAAATCACCTACTCTTTCAGATGCCTTACCATCGGCATATTCATCGAAATACATGGTAATCTCCGAATAATCAACCGGAGAATTATCCAACATATTCATATTTTGTTCATTGTAAACTCTCGTGTTTTGATTAAAGGCATCAAGCATTGTTTTATATCTAACTTCAAAATTTGAAACTCTATCCTTTCCTATCTTTTCTATAAACTCTTCAAAAGTTTTTACATTTATTATAGACTTCCAGAAATCAAATTCTTTTCCTTCAAAGTTTTCAAAATTAAAATCTGACATAACTCCACTATTTTCTGAATCTATGTGTAGTATATTTTTCTTCATAAGAATCGGATAAAACATTACAGAAGAAAATATACCAACATTACAATAAGACTTACTAACATAACCTTCCAAGTCATTTTCATTTTCTATTACTATAACATCCTTAAATGGACCATTGTCTGTATCAACAAAATCACCTTTGTAATCTGTAAATTCTTTTGGATGTGGTCTATAACAAACTTTATATTTTTTTGAAATATCAGAATTTAATATATCTCGCATAGTTGATAAGATATTTTTTCGGATATTATCTTCCATTGATCCATACACAATGATATATTCCATTTCAGTTTGTTGATCATGATTAGTCACAGTATAATCAAATTTTGGAATGCCTGTTATTATGCTCTTGTGTCTAACCCATCCGGCTTCTTTTTTAGTTTGAAATGTCCAAGAACTATGATCAAAAAATATGTCTATTAAATTTGTTGGAAACGAAAACCTACTTAAAATTTCTAGTCTAGTTTTTATATTGTTGTATAACCAACTGCTATTTTCAATACAATATACAAGTGATCCTTTTTGTTTGAAATCAACTATAAGATTTTTTTCAGGTAACCAAGACTCTCTACTTATCAATAGAGAATCTGGAATGAAAGGAAGATATGTTGATATACTTGGAAAATGATAAATGAAATCTTTTTCGTCAATTTCAAAATTACATTCTACTGTAAATTTGTTTATATTGATTTCAGTTGGCATCATAGTTTCTTTTTGACGAGAATATAAAAATATCACTTTACATTCTTTACCATACAAGTAATTGTATACGTTTTTCAATTCTTCAAAACTTCTTTCACACGAAGCAAATATAACGATTTTTTTCATAATAATCAAATAAATTTTTTAATAAAACCAATTTCATTAAACACTGGAGGTTTGCCCCATTTGTTCATCCAATTCCTAGCATTTTTCTTTTCTGATTCAATTTGTCTTTCGGAACTCTTTCCGTTGTTTTCTTCGAGTCTGTGTGATCCTCTTGCACCAAAATGCCATATTACAGATTTTGTTGTTACTACTAATTTGTAATCTTCATACAACATACGAAGAAAAAGATCCTTATCCTCCCAACTTGTAGGTGAAAATATAGGATCGTTTCCTCCCATAAAATCCCAATCAGATTTTCTTATCAATCCAGATACGCCCTCACCCCATTCAAATTCAGTATCATTCATTTCTGAAAAGTCTTTTGCATATTCTATAAAAGAATCTTTGTCAAAATCATTATGGTATGCACCAAACCAATCTATCGGAACAACATGAGTTGCAGGTCTTGATTTTTCATTGAAGATGTTTGGTTGTATTCTTTGACTAAACACCCACATTTTTTTATCTGGATATTTTTCAAACATATTCATACAATGTAAATCCCAATTTGGAGAAACATAAAAATCGGAATGTAAAAACATTATGAACTCTGTTTCAACTTTTTCAGCACAGAAATTCATTCCACCGCCTATGCCTCTTGGGTTATCATTATCTTCAATATAAACCGTCAAATTGTATCTATCTTTGTTTTCAATTAACCATTCATTAGTTCCGTCAGTACAATTTTCTGCATGAATGATGAATGGTGCATTTTTATAGAATGAATACTCTCTAACTGATTCTATTGCAAGTTTTAAGTAATTCAAATTGTTAAAAGTGCTTATACAAAATGTAACTTTGTTTTTCATATCATTCATATAGTGCTATAAAAATTGTTTTGTTTTTCTTGACGATCGATAGTTTTATTATGGAATAAGCAAAAATGCGCATCATCATCTGGTAAATTAGCATACGAGTTGTAACCACTCAATCTTTCGTGTACTTTATTCTTCCAAACCAAACCTTCTTTGTTTCTATAAATTCTAGTCTGATAATCAGGCCAATTTATTCTACCGAGTTCATCAGTAAACCAACCCCATTTTTCAATATGGGAATCTGTTATCCCATCTACCGTGTTCCATCTTGGAACTAAAAACATATCAACTTGACTATTTGCAATCAGTATTGAGTGCATATTTTCCAATAGATATCCAGATGGCAATTCATCAGCATCAACATTGAATATCCATTCTTTGCTACAATGAAGTTTTAAGTTGTTCTTAAATTGTGCAAAGTCTTTATCAAGTGGAAATTCTATTACTACAAGATTTTTTATTTTATCTCTGTAACTATCTATTACATTTCTAACTGCAGATGTGACTGACATAGAATCCATTTGAACAACTATTTCATCATCTTCTTTTATATTTGATTGTAATAGTTTAAGTAATTTATCCAAATCCCTATCTTCATTACATACTGTTATTGTATATGAAACCATATTATTTCCTCAAATGTCTGTTGGTTTTTCAACTTTTTTTAATTTCGGTAAGTTAAGAGCAATCTTTTCAGCAAATTTTGGAATATAGTTTTCCAGCATTTCTAAAAACTTTTTATGCATATTATCATAAGACCAAATTTTTTCAAGTTCTCTAACAGATAATTTAGATGATGTTAGGTACTTTGAATAGTTGCTATAAACTTTTTGCAATGTATTTGCTGCATTTTGATAATCAACAGTAAACCATTTTGATCCTTTATTGATAACACCTTCCCAAATCGCACTATCGTGAACTTCTTTCAATTCACCCTTCAAATGAGTGTGGAACTTTTCGTTTACAAAATCAGTATGACCACTCCAACCAGAAACCAGTATTGGTTTTCCGGATGCCATAAATTCAGCAATGGGTCTTCCATATCCCTCACCCTTTGTGAAAGAGACAAATGCCTTAACTTTCGGATGATTGTATAGTGCATTCATTTCTTGATCAGTCAAATCGCCATGAAGCAAATATATTCTCGGTAATGATTTTTTTCTTGACATCTTTTTTATCAAGTTTATTTTTTCCAAAACCCTACTTCTGTCAGTTATTGAAAAATTACCGGATGAAGTTTTTAATAACAGAGCAGGTGGATTTACTGTATCACCAAATGTTTCAATGAATGTATAAATCAATCCTGATATATCTTTTCTATCTTGTCCAAAATCACCTTTCAACCAGTGACCAACAAATAGGAAACAAAACTTTTCATCTATTTTATCCAATTCAGAATAAAGTGACGGACTATCTACATCTTCTCTATTGTATATGTCTGTTCTAACACCTTCGTGTAAAACTTCTATTGGAACTGTTATTTCTGTGCTACCGATAAGTTGGTGAGTTACCTTATCTCTTTTTTCATATTTACTATTTTCAAATACATATTTTGCGTGCTTTGACGGAACGATTATCAAATCCATTCTGTTACATCCTTCCACCCATTCTCCAGAACATATATCAGTTTCAACTCCTGCGGTAATTCCTATGTTATATTTACCAACCTTTTGAAATTCATTTGGTATAGTACATTGGACCCAAATATCAGGTTGAGCATCCAATGAACCCGGAATTATCAAGTCCAATATCATTTTATGTTCAGGATTATTTTCATCCAAAGCATTCATTGGGGTATCTCCCCAATTTATTGATATTACTTTAATATCAAATTTATCCATTTTTATCAAAGATAATAAAATATCTCGAGCATGGGCACCATATCCACTCATTGTTTTAATAGGTGCACAAAAAACTAAATTAGGTCTGTAACTCATTTATCTCCTCACGCTAAATGTAATTCAAAATTCTTACGTGGAACAAAGTTATCAATAACATCATTTATACTTTTTGTAACTCTGTCACACATATTTTCTCTGGACATACCAACTTCTGGATTCATTATGAAATCTCTACCCAACAATCCCATTCTCTTTCTTTCTTCTTTTGGTGTCTTGTACCACTCATACAATGCATTTCCAACTTCTCTGTAATCGGCTCTGTCATCGAATATGTATGGTGTTGGTATAGAACCTTGCAATGATATATTCGATGGCCAAACTGGCTTAACCCATTCACCGTGTTTCAAAGATGACCATTCTTCTTTTCTGTTTAAGTTATGAATGTCAATGTATTCATCTGCCGAAAAGTATGTATTTGTTTTTGGGTTTATGAAACCACATTGATCCTGCAAACCACCGGTTACATTTACAACTATCGGTGTTCCGGCAGAAAGAGCTTCTGCAGTTCCCAAACCGAATCCCTCATTGGAAGACATATTGAGAACAACATCTGCAAGGTTGTAAACCATATTCAATCTCTGTGAAGATAAAACTTTATCACTAAAAATAACATCATACTCTGAACAAAGTTCACCAACAAGTGCAATCAAATCAGTTCCATTTGGATCAGTAGGGTGAGTGTGTAATAACAAAAGGCAATCTTTAGCGGCATCACCACCATTCTTGTCTATCATCTGACACATATGTTTATATGCAAGAACAACATCACCTGGATGTTTACGATGGATGTTTCTATTATTCCACATTACAATAAATTTATCTTTGTTGTTTGCACGAATACGCTCGTTTTCTTCCATTAAAATTGTATGTTCGTCTTTATTTTCTTCTGTTATTGGAAAATACATATTCGTATCTATTCCGTGTGGAACATATGTAATTCTGTGTTTTGGAACTTCTTCCCCAAATCTTTTTAGTATTCTATGATTTATACCATAAGTTTGTTTCGATATTGCCATAAGCAAATCACAGCTTGCATATGCCTCTTTGTTCCACATTGGATCCGTTGGTGTATCTCCTATCAAACCTGCACCATCCCATATATTCAAATACAACAATGGTATATTTCTTCTTATTTCGTTTTCCATATTATACAGCCAACCCCAAAATCTTGGATCAGTAAAGTGCAATATAGCATCTGGATTTTCCATTTCTATTACTTTTCGCAATAAAAGAGGATCACCATATCCATCATTGCATAAAATTTTTACAGAAGCATCTTCAATTCCAGTTTGACGTTTTGCATCTTCTGATAGATCCAATTTCTTTCCTTTGTCAGGATGATTTATAGCTGCTGCAACCTGAACCCAATCGAAATGTTTAAGTGTTCCAAGAACCATATCTCTAGAAACAGTTGCAATTCCCGATGTTAGTCGCAAGTCATCTGATAACAATAATATCTTTTTCTTTGCCATGTGAAACCTTTATATGTTAAAAAACTTTTGTGTTGTAGTTGATGAAACGCCATTCATGTTAATGAGCATTTTACGATACGGTTTGAATTTGTAACCCATTTCTTCCAACGAAGAATCAAACCAATCTTCCGAGTAATCATCTTTGTTTCGTTTACCGTTTGAAACTATTTTTTGCATATCACGAACAAAGTTATCAAGTTTGTTCATATCTCTCGTTAATCGTATCAGTCTCAATCTTCGTCTGTTATATTCTTCTTCATCATTCTCTAATCTTTGAATCTCTAATATAAGACTTTTTAACGAATTTTCCAAATCATTTATGTCATAAGACAAAACCAATTCAGCAAATTCTGTTCCCTTAAACAAATCAATATATGTTTTATCGTATATTGGAATCGTCATCAAGTTCTTCTCTATCTGTGCATATTCAAATCTTGGTGTTATGAACATTCCAAAGAATGGCACTTGTGTATTTGTTGTTGATATACTGAATCTACAACCGGTTAAAAAGTCCATCATACTTTCCATCGTGTATGTTCCAGCAAGTATCATTGGTTTATTGTTATCGAAAACTTTGAATACAGTTGGATCCAAATCGTAGTCTGGTAGGAATGTATCACTAAAAGTTTTACGAGAAACATTAGCGTGTTCTGACAATATCTTTACATGATTGAAGTAATTTTCGGGTGAGTATGTATTTCCAATGTGAACCAATTTCTTACCAGACAGGTCTTTCAACCCCATCTTACTCATTGTTTCAACTATTGGTTTGAAGTTTCCGTGTCCTTTGAATTTGGCATAGTAAGCACATTCTGAAATATATGGTAATTCTTTTTTATCTAACCATGACTTTTCAATCCACTTGTCATAAATACTCATGTCAATATAACCACCGACTTGAAAAGTATAGTTTGAAGTTCCTCTCATTCCAATATATTCTTTCAATGCATCTACAAAGAAAGGAGTGTATGTCAAATAGTAATCACTATACTTTATGAATGCCGGAACACAGATTGTATTGAAATGCATGCCCTCATACGGGTATATCTCGTGGTCAAAGAATGCAGTAATAGTATTCAACTGACAATACATCTTTGCCAATTCAATCAGTCTTTCTCTATGTTCTGGATTTCTTTTTTGAATACCATGAACATCATAGATAAATTTGTTTAGGTTCAAAACAACAATATCATATTGTTCCAACTTATCTTTCAATTCTTTTATTTCCATTTCGGAAATATCCAAACAGTTTTGATATTCGGATTTGAAATTGTTTGTTTCGCTTGGATTAAAATAAAAAGTATCAACACTATCAAGTGATGATATATTTTTGGTAAAGGTATGTATACCTCTATAAACGGATAAGTCTATTATTGCTAATTGAGCTATTTTCACGAAACACCTAATCAAAACATTTACAATAAATATCTAGTAAATTTACAAAACGATATTTTTTAGAACGGTAATGTATTTCTTTTTTCTTTCGGACAGAGTTCTTCGTTTTTATTAAACTCACAGTATTTACAATTTGAATAATCACGACCACCTTCAGCAGGTTGTATAACATCCAAACGGTATTCACCTTCTTCTGTAAAGTTTGTTGTGATAAATTCTGCAATTTCTTTTTTGATATTGTTCTGTGAAACTTTGCCATTAGATGGTTCAAAACGTTGAACTCTTTGTTTCATCGCTTCATATTCAGCATCTTCCATTATTTTACGGCGAAGAATTAAATACTCAATGTGTATTTGTTCTGGACTAACATCATACTGTTTTGCATAATATGTTTTGTAAAGTAATAACTGTGAAGTTTTTACTTTGTCTGCCTTTGCATATTTGTTCCAACCATTTGTGCTAGTTTTGAAATCATATATGTATATGTCTCCTGTCTTTGTGTTCTTGATTACCAAATCAAGAAATCCAACTAACTTTACTGTTGGATGACTTTCAAGTGGAACTATGTTTATCGGAACTTCTATACCAACCAATTCATAATCTTTCTTTTGAAAGAAGTCTGCACGATGTGCCTTAAACCATTGTAAAATTTGAACACCATCAGAATAGTATTCTTTCAACTCTTTATCATTTGAGAAGTGAATACCCTTTGCTTCTTCGAGAAGTTTTTTATATTCACCACGAATGCCCGTGTGTAACATTTCATCAAGGTCAAGTTTATTTGCCTCAACTATTGATTTCTCATAAATGTTTTTTACATATTCTTGCAATACCTCATGCATTACTGTTCCGAAAAGGGCAGCAGTTGATGGGGTATAAGTATAATGTTTATCTATGTAATTGAGTTTCCATCTATGAGGACAGACTTTCCACATTTGATATTGTGAGAAAGATACTTTTCTGTTGGCCATTATTTACCCCACTTGCCAGACTGAACAAGTTGTGCAATAATTCCATATACTGAAATGTCTTTGAATGTATCATCAAGACTTTCACCAACTGCATCTTTTGATCCAAACATAATCATTTGTTTGTATCGGTTTATTTTATCGTTCAATCTAAAAAACAAACCTTGTAATGATAGTTTACGATCTTCTTCTCTTTCAAGGGAACTACCCATTGATATATTATCCGGACCATAGTTACTTTGTTTTGCACAAAAAAGTGCATATTGTGCCTGTTGAATACGCTTAAATTCAGCAGTCATAACTGGAAATTTCTTTTCCATTTCTGTTATTACATCATCTTGTTTTCTTCCCAAGTCTATTTCTTTTATTGACATCTTCGTATTCCTCATTTTACATTCTTTAATTGTTTTTCAAATTTCTTAATGTCTGATTCTGGTGTACCATATTGTTTCAGTATATCAATCAATTCGTCCGGATTTTCTTTTGCCAGATATTTGATATACCCATAAACTTCGTTCTTTCCCAATTCATAATGGTTACAAAATACAGACATGAGTTCTTGATCAATCTCTATTTTGTTCTTGGCCTTTATGTATTTGAGAAAGAACGATTTTTTTGGAAGAACATCGTGCAAAAGTTTATAGTAATCTTTTGAAGATAGTATTCCATTTGAATAAGTTTGAAACTCATTTATGACTTCAACAAATTCAGGTTCCATAGAAAAGAAACGGGCAATCATATAGTTGCTCCAAGACTTTGTATCTTCTTCTGAAAGTTCTTCCCATTTTGTTTTACGGAAAGTTATACCTTTTATATGATCAAATAAACTTTTTGCCATGATAATCCTTAACCATTGAGTTGTTGTTTCTGTGAGGGTAAAAATTCATCATTTATATTTCCACATTTCAAACAAGCATAAGTTGGTATCGGTAGTATACCCTCTTGTCCGGTTGGGGAAAGTAATGCTGATATTTTTTTGAAAAATGTTACTTCGTGAAAAAATTTGTGACCACAACTTGCACATTCTATATCCGTTGCTTTATTTAGATCTAGATTTATTTGTTGTGGTTGTGGTGGTGTCTGGCCACCGCCGTTAATATCATAAATACCCATCGTTACCTCCTTTGGTCAATTTCCATAATAATTTGAATAAACATAGCCATTGCATTTATTTCATGGTCTACAACAAAACTGTCTTTATATTGTGCCTCTGCAATAATTAAAATAATAGTCGAAACAAATCCATTGGCAAATGAATCAACATTGTCATACAGATAACGAAACATTTGATTAAAGTCTCTAACATGATTGTCAGCAAGTAACTGACGAATACCATCGAACTTTTCTTTTTTACTTTTACTTGATTTCAAAATATCAAGAATTGATGAAAGATAATTGTGTTCTACCAAAGTTGTTTCATCCAATTTCAAAACACCACCAATAACGCATCGTTGAGTTGTGTTGATTACACGGCGAATATCTGGATAACTTTGATTGATAATTGTTACAAGATTGTCTTTCTCATACTTTACATTTTCGCCATCAAGAATTTTTACAAGATGGGATGCAACTTCTTTCTTTGATGGTGGAACTATATTGAATATCTGACAACGAGACTGAATGGGATCGATAATCTTATCCACATAATTACAAGTCAAAATAAAACGAGTAGTCTTACTGAATGTTTCGATAACATTACGAAGTGCCGCCTGAGCATTCGGTGTCATGTAATCACATTCATCAAGGATAATCAATTTCAATCCACCGAAACCAATCGAAGAAGCAAACTGTTTTATTTTATCACGAACAGTATCTACCGAGTTTTCATCGGATGCATTGATATAAATGTAGTTATCTTTTGCAATAGTATTTGCAACAATCTTAGCAAGTGTGGTTTTACCACTACCAGCATCACCATAAAGTAGTAAGTGAGGAACATCGTTTGTTTCAATATATTGTTGAAAGGTTGCCTTTACAGTATCGTTGCCAACATAAGTATCAAGTGTTTGTGGGCGATACTTTTCATTCCAAATTGTGTGTGAGGGGTTAAACATAACATACCTTAATGTTTGATAAATTCATATACTAATATACAAAATTTGTAGATAAGAACCAAATTATTTTTGAAAAACAAAGATTGGCTCTCTTTTATATCCTGCACCCATGACGGCAGATAGTATCAGTTGTAGGGTATCGGTGTGAGTAAAGCCAACTAAGTTGGCATACTTTATCGTCATTTCTTCGAGGTCTTTATACTTTGGTGTGTTGGCTATGTTGATTAACATATAGCCACCCTTTTTCAATCCATGATAACAGTTCCGAAATGTTCCTTGAAGAAATCCAGAGCCCCATTCGTCTCTCGTTGGAAACTTATTGTATGACTGTGTTTCTTCATCGGCATATTTCTCTGTATCGAAATATGGCGGTGAAGTAAAACACAAGTCTAATGTTTCTGCTTTCGGAAGATAGTCCTCTGAACCCATCATGTTTAATTGAATATCCTTACCAAGATATGCAAAGTCATCACGAAGTTTACAAAGTCCTTCAAATGTTTTCGTAGATGGTTCCGTTCCGATATAAGTTTTTATGTAGGGTGAAGCAAGAGCACCAACCAATCTTCCACCCCAACCACAAGACATATCCCACATAACACCATCACCACCAAATTTTTTATAGATAACACCGGCGGCAGTTGGTCTGAAATTAGAAACACCTTGAACACCGGAATATATTTTTAGTGATTGACGCAAACGGTTTTCTTGAAACGAACCACCCCAATGTTTTGATAACCATTTCAAACATTTACGAATAGTCATTTTGAATGTTTGGTCATTCAAAAAATTATCCATAGGAGACATTTTAGAATTGCCACATTTAACTTCCATTGCATGTGGAAAGTATGACCACGCCAATCGAAGTCCGTTCATGGTTTGAATTATATCACCATCTTTGAAAATAGAATCATAATCAAACTGTTGAAGTTTTCTCATGTGTTCATGTTTTTCTTGTTCGGTGATTTTCATATACGGATAACCATGTTTGCGGTAATACTGAAAGATACAGTCTATCGTATCATCCAATTCTCTTTTACCTGCAAAGTATTCACCCGTTTCTTTCCACAGACGAACTTCTAGCGGATCAACATCAAAAAATTTACTTAAACTATCACTATCTACTTTCATATTATGGCTTATAGAATACAAATATCGGCTCGTGTTTGAACCACTCACCATTGAATAAAACTTTATTTGTCAGTCTTTCTGGATCAGAATTACCAATCATCTTCGTCATCAACATACCAATCTTGCCTTTATATTCCATTCCAAGTGATTTCAATATCTGAATGGAATCTTCTTCAAGATGAATAGTTTTATTTGCAGATACTTTGATATTAGCAATGTTCCAACACAGGTATCTATCATTTTTCAAATATCTAAAAGCAGTTTCAAGTGTTGGGCGAAGAAAGTTATCTCTCCAATCCGCATATTCTCCGTGTGATTTGTATGACTGTGTTTCATCATCGGAATACATTTCACGATTGAAATATGGTGGTGATGTGAAAACAAAATCCAATTTACCTTCGTACTTTTGGAATTTAGGATTGTGTTGTATCAATTCAGAACCATCTTGAAAAACTTCGTATGTGTGATTTTCTTTCACATCAAAAAATCTTGAAGATAGTGAACTACCTTTTTCACCGATAGACTTCAAATAAAAATCTGCAAGATATTCATAACGAGTTATTCCCAAATCAGGAATAGAATTATCTGTATTTGGATCAGTTCCAACATAATGTATAGGGCGACTTACAGACATAGCACCAAGTATTCTTCCACCCCAACCTGCACTTGGATCATATACCGTAACAGTTTCACTTGCGGGTATGTGTTTTGTAAAATGTTCATACAAAAACTTTGCAGTCATTGGAGGAAAGTTTACAGCAGGTTGTGAAAATGAAATACGAAATATCTGAAATGCTTGTGGAAACAATTTTACATTTTTATCAAATACACGAACAAGAAATACATTCATCCTCGGTTCTTCACCATCTTTTTTTATCATAAACGTATCGGTCAGTTCATCAATATCTCCAAGATAGAAAGTCATACTTTCATCAAGTATTCCATCCTTTACAAACTCACGAATTTCATCTGCCTTAATTGTGAGATACTTTGTATATTTCTTATTGTATGTTTCAAGCGTGCAAGATATTTTTGAAATACGCAAACCTTGTCCATCGAATCTACCATCACCATTCTTAAATGCCAAAAAGAAATCACGAAGCGTTTCTCCCTCACGGAAGTATGGATTTTTAATTTGATTTGATGAAATTGATTTACTATACAAATACATTGAATCATTGTAAAGAGTTCTTTTCATAACGTGTTGAAAAGTTTCTTTCATTTCATCTGTGAAGAAATCGTATATTGATCTCGATGTGTCTTCTGATGTTCCACTAGCAATTTTTGTTTTCAACATCGTTGGAAAGAATTGATTAGCAGCAGAACCGTTTTTAGAAAAATTGGCAATGACGCCGATGATGTCAGCGTCATTACCTTTTTCTGGACTATGAAAAATTTTAGATGTATTGAATTGACGCAGTTTTGAAAATGACTGCACGATTTCTTCTTCACTCCTGCCAACGAGTGGCGGTTTTCCGTTTTCATCCCAATCTTTCAAAAATCTTTGGCGTAATTCTTCTACCCATTCGGTAAACTTATCCATATCGTAAGATACCAATTCACCGTAAGTTATATTTGATGACCAAGATAGAACATCACTCTTTTCATAGAAATACTTTTTCATTAGTTGTTATCCAATTTTACCAAATAATACTTTGCTTCATAATCATCAATATCAAACTCAACCTTTGCCAAACCTTGCGAAGAAACTTTAAGCGTTCCACCATTGAGGTCTTTGTTAGCAGCAAGAATACCATTAAAGTATTTTGCAGAGAAACTGATTGGATCAATATCCCCACTGGCATTACATTCAATATCAATAGAGATACGGTTTGAATTTGTGTTTGAATACCCAAGAACAATTTGATACTTGTTCAATTTTTCATTCTTCAATACAGTAAACTTCTCAATATCAGACAAAGCAGATTTGGCTTTGATGAACTTATCAATAAATTCTTTTGTAATTGTAATATCCAATTCAAATGGTGGCAATTCTTTGAGATCTGGTGCAGGTGGAATTACTGCAAGGTCAGCCAACATATAATTTACAGTAGTTGATTTATCATCAATGGTCAATGAGAATGCCTTATCACCGGCACCATTTACTTGAAAGTTTACTGTATTACCAAGAACACCCAACAAACTTACAAGCAAGTCTGTGTTGTAAACACCGAACTTCCAATCGTCACCTTGAAAGCTTTTTAATTTAACTTCACCAACAACGCACTTATCATCGGAAATAAAACGAGTAGAAAGTCCACCGTTTACATTCCAAGCAACAGATTGAATCAACTTACCCAAGTGATACTTGCTGATAAAGTTGAGCAACTTTGATTTTTCCATAACAAAATCCTTAATGATTAGAAAATAATGTATACAAATATACGAAAAAGTTTTGAATTATCAAAACGAAAAAAACTTTTGTGCAACTTTTTTATTCTCGGTTGGGAAATCCCACTTCATTGCCTCGTAAAAGTTTCTTAACTTGCCATCCAATTCAGACACAAATAATTCGTTGGCATCAAAATGTTCCTTGATAAACTCAATGATTTCATCTGGATCAGAATCACCACGAAACGCCAACTCTTCCAAACCATATTTGTTGGCTTTCAAATAAGCAATCTTAACCTTGTCACCATTTTTGATTGGCGGAAACTTTGGAGGACAACCAAATACTTTTAACAGATTATTGTAATTCATTGCCGCCTTAATATGTGATGGCGTTCCCTTACCAAATTTACCAAGAACATCATCGCCAACCATACTTGCATATTTTTTAATGTCTTTGATTGAAGATGTTTTTGCAACTTCTGAAAACAATACAGTATTCAAATTTCTTTTGAAAGTCAATATGTTTTCATCAATTTCTTCTTTGTCCTTGTCTTTCAGAATATCAACCATGACATCTTTCATAAGTTTCTGAAATGATTTGGGGAATGATGAACGAACAATATCCAAACCTTTTACTTCCAATTTATCCATTGGAACACCGTTGTCAGATATAATCCAAAGAGCATATCTCTTTTTCTTTTGCCAGAAGCCAGTCCTACCAATCATTTCTTGTTTGATTTCCAAACGATGTTTGTCCGTATTGAATATCTTTTTGGCAAACACATCGTAAAATTGATTGACATAGTTTTGAACTTCCGTTGCAATCTCATAAATCTTTGGTGTCATCAATTCAATGTTGTCAGTATCAATGTCCGGAAATCTGTTCTTAACAAGTGGAAGACATGAAACAAACACAGAATCGGTATCAACATATTGAACGTAATCAGTATCATCCGTTTTCAATTCTTTGTTGTATTTCATATTGATTGCCGCTTCTGTTTTCTTAATTACAGTTTGACCGGAAAGTGTAACGGCTTCTGCATTATCAATATCATAAAAACGAAATGCGGGTAAACCCAAAATACCATACATAGAATTGAGAAGAATCTTTTGAACAAGCTGTCTTTTCTTATAGAACTCATACTTTTCTGTGTCACCAGCATTACCCCACTTCTTCATTTCATTTTTATACTCAACCCTTTTATCAAACCAATCGGAAAGAATTGCAGGAATGAGTCCGGTTCTGTCTGAACTATACATAACACCGTTTGATGCAACCGTGTATTTGTATTTATCCAAAAACGCCTTTAACTTTTCTTTCGATACCGTTTCACCCCCAACAATATATTCATCAACATTACCACGGAGAAATTCTTCTGCGTTCCAATTTTCAATCTTCGCAATCTTTGTTTCTGGTGAAATGTTTAATGTCATAATGATTGACGGATAAAGTGATGTTAAGTCCAAGTCATACATCCATTCGTATCTACCCGGCACAGGATCCTTAACAAATGCCCCAATAAATCCTTTCTCGCCACTATCTTTTAATTCTTGCATCTTCTCTTGTCTGTCTGCTGGTTTGTTCGGAGCAACAACCCCACCTATGTGCTTCAAATATGTGAGCATCGCACCTTCAAGATACTTTGATGAATAAACAAAATCTTCATAAGGAACATGACCAACATGGGCAATACCTCTAACCAAATCAATGTATTGTAATTTCTTATCCAGATCAATTACCAACTCAACGTCAGTAATGTTGTATTCAATAAATGTATCAATATCATTTTCCATCAAGTCATCAAGGTTTCCTTCATACTCAACCTTACCACGACCAAGTTCTGTATTGGAAACATAGTTAAGAGAATATGATGGCAATTCTTTGTAAGAAAACTTTTTGTAAACTGTCATGTAATCAAGCACAGATGTTCCGCCGATTGTGTAACGATTTCTATATGGTGAATAAAATAATTCACCAATGACAGAAAGATTTTGTGCTTGTTTTTTTCCAAGAACTCTTTTGATACGATTATACAAATATGGAATATCGAATGCATCACAATTCCAACCGGTCATAACATGGGGCTGTATTTCTTGAATGGCATCTATAAATTTCAATAACAAAGTTTTTTCATCGTAACATGGGATTACCGTTTTGTTATCGGTAGTCTTTGAATCCAATTTTCTTTTCTTATCCAATACGAGAATTGTATAATGGTCTGATGCAGAATCGTGGTAAGCAATGGATGTTACTTCATTATTACCTTGTGTTGGATCCGGAACACCTGTAATCATTTCTACCTCAATATCGAATGTCATTGTGACAATTCCTTTTGACGGCATATCCGAATCACCATACATATCAACAAGAATACGAGTTGTTTCTGCAATATCAGATTCAAATAAATCTGGATCATTCTTAACAAAGTTTGTTACCTTTGAAAGTTTATCACCATACAAAGAAACATATTTACCGTTAGGATCTTTCTTGTAAGCATACGGTGTATATTCAAAGTGCATTAAACCTTTGACATCATCCCAAACCCATGCTTCTTTTGTATTTGTTTTTACGAAAATGTTTTGATACATATTAAACTCTCTTGAACATCCATATTGGTTCACAAAACTTTTTATCTCTATTCTTCTCAGCAAATTCTACACTATCATCAAGAAAGTGTCCGTCTCTTGTTGCAGTTCCTGCACCGGCAGAGTTTGGTCTCTTTGACATTTCCATTCCGATACAACCGATGTATTCCATTCCATTCTCTACAAGGAAATCACTCATTGGATTTGTTATCTCTAACCATTGACGACCGGTAGACCATGCAGAGTTTGTGTAAACATCTGCAATGTTTATCGCCATAATTCCACCAACTCGCAAAGATGGAATGATGTTACCTAATGTTTTATGTAGAAAGTTTTTATTCCATTCATCAATGCCTTTATATCGAACCCAACTTTGTGTATCTGATTGTGAATACTTCTCAACATTAAAATATGGTGGCGATGTAAACACCAAATCAAAGTGTTCCGGATATTGTGTGAAATCAAAATCTTCTGCAGGTGATGTATAGAAATTTGTTTTCTTTTTACTTTCAAAGAAACCCAAATTCTTTTCATAGAACTCTTTTTGTTCTTCGTATATCGGATGATTTTCTACTCTTGGATCCAAACCAACATAATGTTCGGTACAAGATGCTGCATAAAAACCAGCAAGTCTGTCACCCCATCCCATAGAAAAATCCAATACATTCTTTGCACCCAACATTTCATAAAGCACTTTAGCAACATTTGGTTTGAACTGTGAACAAATGTATTTACGAAGTCCTAACATAGTTCTCAATTCTGATTTACCAAGTGTTTCCATTTTGAGTGAATACATGGAACCCATTAGTGATTTCATAAACTTATGGTTAGACCATGTTCTAGCAGGACCCGGTGAAACTGATGCATCAACTTCCCAACGGTTCTTTTGTTGAAAATAATTTGATGCATCATTACCAGTATTCAAACGACTGAAATATAACTGTTTTCCCTCATATGTCAAAGCATATTTTGGTTCAGATGCCTTTCTAGGAAACCACTCGCCTTCGGTGAGCAATTCATTCCAACGAATACCTTTGAGTTTTAGGAACTCTTTTTGTGCATCTTCAATAGTAATTTCAGCGTAAGGCAAAGGATATGTCATTGCTATTTCAGCAAGACGATCCTTTACATATTCTTTATCGAAGTTTTCTTTTATGTATGTTATTTGTTCAGCAGTTATTGTTAGATACGGTTCCATACCGTAAAATTGTTGGAAGTAATCTTGTTCCACAAAACACCATTGGTTAATCTATTGAATAAAAACTACCTATACGGTCACGGAGATCATACGCTACTTGATATTTGGTTACAAATTCATCTTGTGTATAAACGATTGGTTTATTTTGTTCAACAACTATGTAACAATTTGGAAAACATTTTTGACCATCCCCAAATGTGATTACATATTTGTTATCGAAACTCTCATTTCTACCAATTATACATTCCCATTTTTCAGCTGCTTCTTTTGCAGAAGTTTCAGTTCCATTAAAATGATATGCACTAAATCTAGTTTTTTTGGGTTCAACCATCATAAAATCCATAACAATCATTTCCTCATAAGTTTTTTCTTAAAATCTTTTAACCAATCTGGATCATTGTCTGTATCATTAACATCGTAATATGTTTTTCCATCTTTCGCCATTGTCCAATTATCAGATATTTCATCTTCTGTTGGCATTAGAATTTCTTCTAACGATTCTAAATCACCATGAGTTGCTGCAATATGATCCTTTATTTGTTTCCTACTCTTTCTGTGAGCATGAACTTTATCATATTTTTCAGATGAACCTGTATTGCCTACTATTGAATTTTTTCTATATGACCGGCTCATAACAAAACCTTTAAGTTAAAAATTAAATATCAATATCTTTCCAATCACCTTTTGCAATAGCTTTGGTTGCCCACTTTCCCATTATGTTTGCACTTTTATAGTAGTTATCTTCTACAACAGTTTCGAGTAATGTATCTTCAAACATAAATGGACGACCAGCAATCTTTGTCATAAATTCTCCACCTTGTCCCATTTTTCTATCATTGAATCTCTGCTCTTTACCAAATCCTGGAAAGGAATTTGGACATTGATTTGTTCCAATTAGTATCGAACCTTTGCCGCCTTTTGGTATGAACAGAATAGAATCTTGATCATACATACCACCTAATGCTATCAGATCATCACGCAATTTTCCTGTATCTTTTGAATCAACAACAAAATAAACATTTTCTCTAACCTCTTTTGCATCAGGTGTTCCGAAGTTTTCAATATATGCACCATGAACAGCAGTTGCAAGATAACCTTTCATTTGAAGATTTGCATATAATTGTTTATTTCTCTTTTGATTATCTGCCTTTGTATATGGTTTATCTTGTGGTCCACCACAACCTTCTTTTGAACGGAATGCAGTTATTGTTCCACAGTCATGTTCTTCCATGTGTTTTGCCAAACGAGCAAGACCACTTTCGTTTAATTGTTTATCTGGTAATAGATGTTTTAACTTTGCCATAGTTTCTCTCTGTTATGAAAATCGTTTTACTATAAATATCAAAATCATTTTTTATCAGTTGAACCAAATCCACCATCGCCTCTATTGGTATCAGACAATTTTGCAACTTCTTCAAAATAAACTTTTGGATAAGGGACAATCAACAACTGTGCAATTTTATCGCCAACTTTTGGAACATGGTTTATCCATACATCATCGGGACGACTTGGGTATTCAAATCTAACAAGTATTTCACCACGATAATTTGAATCAATAACTCCAACTGAATTTTTTAGTGACACACCTTGTGGTGCCTTTGTGATTGAACTTCTTGGAAACAGAAGACCAACATGACCACTTGGAATTTCTACTGCGATACCGGTTCCATATTCCATGAAAGTTTCTGTCCTTCTAAACGATGTTGCAGTTAAATCTAAACCAGCATCACCGTTTTGGGCATACTCTGGTGTTACTGCTTCTGGTACCAATTTACGAAATTTTACTGACAATCCCAAACTTCTTTCAAAATTTAATTTGTAATTCGGGAACCATCTATCATGCCAATTCATACTCATTTTATCCTCCTACATTCCAAAATAATGCATCATCCGATGCGTGTTCTTTAATAAATGACCAAACTTTTGAATCGTAATAATCCGAAGAAGGAAACGGTGGTTTCTCTGCGGGTTTACATTTTTGTGCGAATTTATACTTTGATACGAAAATCTCTGCTCTACCCCGTTCTCGATCGGTAGTATTGTGGCCAACTCTAACACCATATACTTTTGCATCCGGCCATGCCTTCTGCAAACCTCTTGAAAGTACACCAGAACTTATACACGACCAAACTTCTTTTGGTTTTATCGGAAGTGAACTTGCAATTCTGGCAACTTCATCTATAACAACCGGATGGTCAAGACCAAACGGCAGTAATTGTGAACCGGGAGTTTCTAGTGCATACTTTTTAGCAACGTGTTGAATATGTGTTAGAAATCCCATAGGAACTTCTATGATGTTTGCACCAATAGAAATTGCTTCTTCGGTTAGCGGTAAATGTTTTCCTTTCGGAATGATAACGGTTGCCTTCAATCCCAAGTCTTTACAGGCATAAGCAAGTGCAACTTGAGCATAGCCAACTCTTGGTGAGGCATATACCCATTCTCTCACATGAGATTGTGATTGTAGATAACGATATAAAAATCGTCTCTTTGTTCCACCGGGAAGTAAGTCATCACGAACTACCCAAATGTTTTCATGTCTTTCAATAACAACATCTGGTAAAGCTACCGTAACATCTTTCGTTGGGTATTGAAAGAAGTCTGACATAAATTACCTTACAGACTATTGATAATTTCTTCGTAGTATTTTAATCCATGTAATCCCATAACTCTTTGAATCTCTTGTCCATTCTTTTCAAAGATTACAGTTGGAACACCTTTTATACCAATTTTTGATGCTGCATCTGGATTTTGATCAACATCTATTATTTGATAGTTAGTATTTGGATATTTGTTTACCAAGTCTCTCATAATAGGAGACAGTTGTTTGCATGGTTGGCACCATGTTGCTGTGAAATGTTTAATTGTAGTCATAGTTTTTTTATATTATTTGCGAAACATATCTTGATATTTTTTATATTGTAGTGATCCATACATAGAGTTATTGTGCGTATCATTCATTTCTTGAATAACAGGTTGATTTTCTTCTTCGTAATCATATTCTTCCATACCATATAATTTGCCAATGTCATCAGTTATCAGACGGGCATCTGATTCCGGACTAACTAATATGTTGTTGGCATCGGTTATTACTTCATATATGGCATTGTTATATTCAACAAAATACCCAACATATTCATTGTATAAATCATTTGGATTTATATGAATGAATGTATCTACTATTTTACCAGAATTAAACACTTCTTTTGATTTCATAAAACCTCTCCAATAGAAGAATAACATAGAACAAATATACAAATTTTTACAATAATAAGCAAGAAAAAAATTACATACCTAAATTTATATTCATAGCAATTTGACTATATTGTGTTTTCTTTATTGGTCGGTTGAACTTAGCGATAGCCAACAATTCTTTCTGGTCATTATACAAGCCAACTGATGTTAGATAAACAACTGGCTCATCTGCGAAACAAGGGTATCGTAAATATCCTTTAACATAATCACTTTGCCATGTTGGGTTATTACTAAAATTAGCTGCCTCTGATTGAATCCGTATTTGGTAATTACTGATAAATTCTTTTTTAACACTTCTTGCCATTATGGGATTACCAAGAGCAGCGGCTCCACTAATTGATGTAAACAGTTTGTATGCGTTATCTCCTGCAATTCCACTACCGGTTACCGTATTAAATCCTAATTCATTATTCAATTTTTTAGGATCAAAGATGATATACCCAAGTCTGGGATAAACGCGACCATAAGTTGTTAAATTTGGATTCGTTTCTATACTACCGGTTCCACTGGAATGTATTCCATCATCCAAACTACCACTAACAATATCATAATATGTTTGAATAGAATCTATCGAACAGTATTGTAAAGAGTCCATATCCATAGAATTATCTATGAATGTCATTACTTTATTTGAAGAACTTACAGATACATTACTACCAGTGTGAAGTAGATTTGGAAACGCATTACCATTCAATTCTGCCAAACTTATTTGAAAGTTACCAGGATCAAGTCTACCATCTACAACATCCCTATAAAATGATATTGCATATATGTCACCGACACCGGTTACAATATCCACTTCGGTTGATCCGGTTGTATAGAAGTAGAAAGATTTTTCTGGCAATTCAAGTGCACTTAATCTGTATTGAGAATAAATTGCATAAGTTGGTGAATCTGTTATTTCTAACCCCAAAGGAATGGATCCATTTCCGTATGAATGACCATACGAAACTGAAAAGTATGGAACTTCTGTGCAATCAGATGAACAACCAACAACATCGTAATAGTATTCTTTTGAAGATGATGATTGTATAGAACTTGTATAATAACAACTCATTGTTTCATTTCCGTCAAAAACGCCCTTTGTTATTATTTTAGATCCAGTCACAATATCTTCTGGAAAAAATCCATAAAAAATACCATCACTTGCAGAAATAGATGTTTGCAATGGCATATTATTTACAGGGCAAGGACGAAGACTCGAAGTTATTACTTTATATGGCAATGTTGCCGGTCTTTGAGTTTTCAATCCATCTCTGTATTCTGAATAGTTTATATCACCCGGATATATTCTATACTTACTTACACTTTTTATTTCATTACAACCACATGGTGCACCCATTGATTGAGTTACTTCATTCTGAAAATCAAGTTCTACCATACCACCTTCACCGCGTCTTCCTATAACTTTTCCATCAGGAGTAAATGCATCATAGTGTCTTGGTTGTGTACAACCTGGTAAATTTATATCTCTTACTGTATAATCAAATTCCCAAACTCTTACCATTTCTTCAACTGTTTCTGTCTTAAATTCTTCTAACAGATAAGGAGTTGCCCCGATTGCATCTTTTGGTAAATCCGAACCGGGTTGTTTTGGTACTGTTCTATTTGGATAAACTTCATTCCATGTTTTTCCAGATTTCACAACTTCATTCAAATCTGATAAATACTTATTCCATTCTGCCTGTTCTTGCAATACTTTTGCAGTTGGAACAACTTGATAATGTAAACAATTATCAATTAAGTCTGTTAATTGTTCATCCGGACTATCACCAGTATAGAGTGTACTTCTTCTGTATTTATTCAATGTGTAGTTCTTAACATCGTATAAAGTATACGGACCGTGGAAACATGGATTACCAGGAACTTGAACAAAATTTTTACTTTCAACTCTAATGACGTATCCAGGTGGCAAAATTGCAGTATCTTCTGGTATTGGTATCTGTTGGTTTGCATCAACATCTATTGGATTCAAATTTTGATCAGTGAACATTGTGTTTGATGGTGCCATTAGATTATTGTTTGTTCTTCTTATTTCATCCGTTGTTGTGTTATATCCGAGTGCAATATCATTCAATGTTTCTTGACGTTCACCATTTGTAACACCAACTATGTAATTTGAAACAGGATTTCCTACTCTTATTTTTTCACCAGGAATTATAGGAATAACAAACTTTTGTTGCTCTATTGATTTTGTAGTTAAATCTTTGTATGTTATTGTTAAACCATCCTTACCTTCAAGTTTTGATCGGATATTTCCGATGAATTGTATATCACCATTTGAACTGTTTGCACCCATTTCTCCATTGGTAATTATTATGTAATCCATTCCTTCTTTTAATGTTATCATACTCGAAGGCAAAGCATATTGTGGATCACCTATGGGCGAAGTATTGTATTGTATTAACAATGATCCCTTTTCAAAAGCCGGTATGTATGCATGATACATAGTATCGCCTTTTGTTAGTTTTGTAGATTCATATAGTGTCCATGGAATTTTATCAAGAATTTGTTGTTTAATGTCTTTATCAGCATTACATTTTATATCACCCTTGAACAAATCCATACCAGTTTCTACCAAATCTGGCATTATCAAAATTCTACCAGGAGGAATGGAAACATTTATATTTGATTCAGAATTTGCATATACACTCAATAATCTACTGTAATATCTGTCTTCACCCGATGGAGTTGCCTTATAGTTGTTTATGAAAGGTTCAAATGCACTTTCCATGAACAATATGAAGTTTTCTCTTTCGAGTTGATTGTTGAGAATAAGACCATCATTCAAATACTGTTCTCTTTGCGTTTGTGCAAATTCAGGTTGTTTTTGAAATATATTTGGAGTTGGTATTTCTTTTAATTTATAGCAATTATTTCTCTTAGTTCCCGCATTTAATTCATCAGACGGTGGAGTAAACTCATATAAAATTTGAGCTTCCAACGGCTTCATCAATGAATGTAAATTGTATGTTGAGTTTTCATCAACATATGATTCCATAAATTCCCAACCTCGTTTTTCAGATCCAGGTTCTTTGAATTTTTCATAAGACAATGTTGATGATGGAGCATCACCTGGCTTTGCAAAGTATGGTCTAATGTCATCTATTGATGCAGAAGTTGATGTGTATTTTGACGGATTTCTAAACAGTTCTTTTAATTCTATAATATCTTTGTTTCTTGCCTGCTTAATTTTCAATCCACTCATTTCCATTATTTCACCATAGACAAAAAATTGTCTATACATAACAGTAGATTTTTGAGTCTCTGGACAAAGATCCGTAAGATGCCAAATCTTACTAGTTGCAAGTTCAACGTCTGCCTGAATCAGTCCATATGAATCTAAATTAAGATTTGGAGTTTTGTATACAATTTTATCCACTCTCAATGGTTCTACTGGATCATTACTTCCGGTTATAGTTACTGTATTTGTATTTGAAAGTGTAAAATTATTTGTTGAACCAAACATTCCAGAATTTGGAAGTATGACATCCGTTGGACTATTAGTTTTAACAGGCGGAATAAATGTGGATTCAATTTCCGAACAATTATTCAGAGTATGAGACATATACAAATCTGCAACAAGTTTATATGGTCCTGGTAAATTTACATCACCTCTTGGTGTTCCAGTTACCAAAGGACCTTTTTCTCTAATCCAATTTCCATTTGCATCTTTTTTGTAAGCAGGAACAACTCTAAAATTCTTAAATCCATAGATAGTTTTTGACAATGGAGAAGTAAGTGGACTGACACCACCATCTGCTGAATCCATATAAAAAAGTCTAGGACTAGGAATTGTAAACTTTTTAGATCCACATAAAACTATGTATTCCAATGGCAAATAATGTTTTTTACCAGTTTCATCTGTATATGTTTGTATCTTTTTATAGTCTGGTAGATAAACAACAGAACCGGCAGGTAATGCCTTATACTGTGCATTATCAACTTTTCTCTTGTAATCAGCGGGTTCAGGTGTATATCCTGTTATTTTTCCACCCTCTAGTATAGGTTCCCCTTCCCATTTTTTCGTATCATTTTTGTAAGTGTTTATCCACTCTTTCGATTTTCTTTCAATCTCTCTTGCATTTTCATCTATTTTTTCTGCAGATAGTATTGGTTTTTCAACAGTAAGTCTTCCTGCAGTAACTTCTTCATCCATTGCTGTTGATTCTAAATTATCGAACCATTCAACAACATCACCTTCATTGTAAGTGATTCTTGGATTGTATTCTATTCTAAAAACATAATTTGGTCCAACATCTTTTCCCGGAAACAAATCACCAAGAGTTTCCCACACTTCTACTTTGTAATCAGGATCCCCAATATACTTTAATGCATATTCATATTTTGCAAATATAACAGAACCTATATCTGCATAATATGATTTGTTATCTCTTTTTCTTACATCAAATGTCTGTATTCCAACACTTCTGTATATCCAATCTTTCGGATTTGAACTGGTGCCACTTGTGTAATTATTAACAACAGATAATGGTATACTATCTTGTAACTTTACAAATTCTTCAACTGATAGTGATGATTTTTGAGCAAGTGAATCTATTGTGTCTTTGCTTCCATCTCTGATGTAAAGTTCATTTGTTGATTCAAGCTGACTATCAGTTCTGTTTGGTTTTCTTGCCCTATTATTTGGAACGTTATATTTGGTAACGGGCATGAAGGACCAATCGGTTAAAGGTGAAACACCTGGTCCTAATGGTGATATTATTGCCTGTATACCAAGTTTTTTCTCTGCTTCAGTTGGTTGTGGTGAAGACTTTGAAGAAAAATAATTGTTAAATGTACTTGGTCCAAACGCGGTATCTTTTATTTTAGCATACATATATTATTATCAATTTGAATATAACAACTTAAATTATTACTCTACTGCAGATATTACTGCACCGTACTCGTCTGAATCAAATTTTTCTTTTGCAGTATCTAATAGAAATTTTTCAACTTCTTTTCTGTATTGATCAATAAAATATGGTGTACCTTCTTCTACTTTTTCTATTTCTTTTATAGCTTCAAGTTTGGTAACACATTTCTTTTCACCAATCAATTTTGCCAATTCTATTAGCGCCTGTGTTTTATCACCTTTTTCTTCTATTGCAGTCTCAATCTTTTTAAGGGCAGTTTTTACTTTTTTGTCCAATCCTTCGTCTACTTCACGAATCATTTTTAATACTTTACCTGCTTCTTCTAAAAGTTGTTTTCTAGATGAAATACTCATCGTTTCCTCCGATTATTTACGGGATAATAAAAAATAAAGTCCAAAAAATAACAGCGCTACCGAGTAGAATATAATATCGGTAACGATGTAACTCCCTGTAAGTTTTGTCACTAAAGCAAAAGCCGCATCGAATCCAAGCGGATTGAAAAAAGTCCCAAGTATTAAACATACTTTTGCCAGCACATCTTTGTATTTTCTTGTACTTCCTCTTGACATTACGCCATCCCATGTAGTTACCTTCGTGTGAAAAATACTATTGTAAATATAAATATGGGATAAACAAAAAAGGGTGATGTTTCCATCACCCAAGTTTAAGATTTTGCTTCTTTTGCCTCGGCAACAGATGCCTGATTATACGGTGTAATCAACTTTTTAATTGCACTTGCCGCTTTACGAGCAGCCGCTGCATCTTTCTTTTTTGTTGAATTATGTGCAACTGTAAACTCATTGAATAGATTTGTCAGTTGTGCATAGATTTCTTGTTTTGACATAAAACCTCCTTTGATAACCTATACAATTTCCGGTATCGGTAATTTTGCATCGGTTATATTTTGAATAAAAAACTTACGGATTGGTTCTCTCATTCCCGAAACTTTACTTGGTTTGTTAAAAACAATATCATATAGTTTTTCAAATGATGAAACATCCGCAGGACCATATTGTTCTCCCAAAAAGAAATTTATCATTTCTTCGGGAGTCTGTGTTAAAAAGCTTTCACTTCCGGCTATTGTTTTTCCGGACTTAATTACGCCACCACCTTTGCCAGAATAATTTTTTATCAAATTGAAAATTCCTTTGTCATGTCTCATTACATACTTTTGAATTTCAATCGGAACATCTTTATCTGTTTTCTTCAATACCTTGTAATCAAATGCAGCAACAACTGCACCCAATAAAAAATTTCTATATGCTTGTTTATATTTCGATTCACCCTTTGAATAATCGGGAGAAGAATAAACAAATTGTGTCCAATTCAAATTATTCGATAGCATAAAATCAACTTGAACCGGTTCACCAGTATTCCTACCAACTATTTCATACGGTATAGATATTTGTGAAAAGCCCCTCATTGGTTCTGTTTCATAACCCATTGCACTCAATTTGTCCGATAGCCAATTAAATACTTCACTCAACTTCAATTCATTAGCAGAAGCAATTTGATCGATGGAAATACCAATATCCAAATCACCGGATAATTGGTCAGCGGGTTTCTTTCCTGCACTTCCTAATATAAAACAATCTGTTCCGAATCCAATCAACCCCAATGGTTTCAAAATATCCGTTTCTATTTTCTTAACAGTTGGCATAACTTCATTCTGTTTTATACCAACTGCATCTGCAAATAAATTTCCACCTTCTAGCAATATATTTTTTAATTTAATCATGTTTTTCAAAATAATATGTGTTATAGTTCTTTAACCGTGTTAATAATAATTATTTGTTAATTTACAAATCGTCTACTTAATTCATCAATTCTTTGATGTAAGTCTCTGTCTTGACTTTCAATATGGGGAAACATATTATCAATCCTCTGATGAAGATTTATGTCTTCTTTTTCCAATACTGAACGAAGTGAATCCACCCTCGAATCAATAACCCTTTTAATGTTTTCAATATCTTTTACGGTTCTATCAAGTTCTTTGGCTAATCTGTTAATTCTGAACATACCCGCAACTACACCTGTGATTAACACCACAACTGTAACCGCACATATACCCATTAAAAATGATGTAATATCCATAACTTTTCTCCTAAATTATGTCAAAGAACTATAACACTATTCTTTTTATTTTATCTCGCAGGCACCACCGGCACAAGCCAATTCACCTGACAAATCAGTATTGTCCTCTAATTCTATTACTTTACTCAAATCAACATCGTGTAAAGTTTCTATCAACTGATTGTATTTTTCTTCTGCAATATCTTCAAATGGTGCCTGTATGTATGTTCCACCATCATAAGGCAATACCGAAAGACCATTAAAGTGTTCACGGTTTTCCCACATCCAATTACCAACCGCATCCCATTCGTGTTCACGGATAGAAACTGTTGCAGAAATGTTGTGAGTATTCATACCTGTTCTGTGTCCCGGTTTAATCCAATTCTGATTGAACCACTTTACTCTTTCTAACAACTGCAAAGGACTTTCACTACGAAGTATTGAACCATCTGGTGACTTTTGTGGAACGCCAATCACAGCAGTATCATGTGGTCGGAAGTATTCATCTTCAACCAATTCAGGATGATTGATTGCAAGATAAGAATAAATTGCCTCATTTTTACCAACACGAACACGGCGTAAATAGAAATCGTTGTGCCATGCATGAATGCCGGATGAACAACCTAATGTCAATGATGATGTTCCAGCGGGTTTAATTGTTGTTGTTCTTGCACTACGGTTGATTCCAATTACACCAGCAACTCTTTCATTTTCCTCACGAGAAACTTTAGCAGCAGCTTTCAAATCCAATTTCTGAACTTTACCAGAACCGATACCAGTCATACCAACACCGAGAAGTGCATCCTTTTCGGTTGTTCTTTGCCAGATAGGGCGAAGATAATGGAAGTCTGTATAACCGGCTTGTAATGTTCCAATGAAAGAAGCAGCACGAACTCTTGCCTCCAAATCTTCTTGACTTTCAACATCAGAAACATTTACCTCACAAAGATTACAAAATTGGAATGGACGAAGTGCAATCTCACAACAAGGGTTTGTTCCCCAATCTTTATCGTTTGAAAGATATATGCCAGGTTCACCTGCATTTGATAATTCTATTTTCTTCCAAATTGTTTTGAAAAATTCTTCTGTTACTTTGCTACGAAGAAGAACTGCAGAATTATTTGCTCTGCCTCTTTGTGGATTGAGTTCCCACCAATTTCCAAACTTACATGAAATCATATCGTCATCATCTGCAGAGAAAAGAGAGATAAGAGCGGCACGGCGAATACCACCGGCAAGAACTGCATCTGCAATATGACAAACAATATCGTGAACTTCAATAGATGAAAGTTGATCACCGTCTTGTTTCAAATCAAGTATTGCTCTAATCTTCTCAATACAAATACGAAGTGGTTCTGGACCCGGTGCCTTACCACCACTTGTAATCAGACGAGCACCCTTGTGACGAATATCTGAATAATCAAAACGAATAGATGAACCACCGGTAAAGTATGACTTCATCAATGCCTTAACTGCGTCTGCCCAACCTTCGATTGAATCACTAATCAAAAATCTTCTTTCTTTATTCTTTGGTCTATGTATCGGTGGCAATACTTCAACATGATGTTTCTGAACGGAATAACCAACACCAGTTCCACCAAGAAGAAGAAACATCACTTCACCAAATGCACGCCAGTCATCAATAGGCAAATAAGCACAGTTGTAAATTCTATTCGGAGAAATCTCTATTGGTTTACCACCAAACTGTAATGAACGCATTGACGGTAAAACTTTTTTATCATATACAAATTTATAGACATTTTCAATCTCGTCTTTTAATTGTGGGTATTTTCTTTGGTGCATTTCTTTGTTTCTTGTTACCAATTCTTCCCAAGTTTCCCTACGATTTTTTTCAGGAATAAAACGAGCGTATTTCATATACACAGTAATTTCAGACAAGATACGATTGCTAATGTCCATTTATTTCTCCATTGATTTTTTTATTGAAAAGTTTATTTTGCCACTATAAAACAAAACCATACACAGATAAGTATATGGTTTCAAACGAAAAAATTGGGTTTTGTTAAAAATTATTTTCAACCCATTTTTCACCATCCCACCATTCAAAATTTGGATAATGTGATTTGTAATAAAACTGATCATACCATTCACCGATATACAAATATGGATATGAATGATTGGCCAATTCATCAATGAAATGATAACAACTCAATGGAGTTGATCCATCTTTTTTCACTCTACCACCCAAAACCAAAGAATAATACGGTATGTCATCAAACCAATTTAGAACAGCAAATGTATTATCATTGAAATAATATATCTCGTGCTTGAATGATAACATCGTATGTAAAAATTCTTCAACTGCATCGTCATATAAGAATTTTGATTTTCTCATTATTTCCAAATAATTTCCTTCTTTGGAAATTTTTATTTTCTCTAACTGCCGTTTTCTCCTAGAAGATATTGGAGAAATTTTAACTCTCGAAGATCTACATTGATACCATTCACCATTTGAATATGGCAACCAACCATTCTCAAAAAGATATTTTGAATCTTCGTTTTCCGGCTTACAAAACAGTTCACATAAATCAGTATGGTTAGATAAATCATACTGACCGTTCAGATGACTGATTCGTATTTTCATTTAGTCTCTCGTTATAGTATTTAGATCTTTCTTCATTAGACTCACCTGCATCCAAATCTGTATGATCATAATTCATGTTATCTGTATCTGGCGTAACCCATCGGTGATTACGTTCTGCCGTCCACAAAGTATTGTTATACATTCTATTTATGACAATATCTTTTTTTGTAGTGAAAGACGGATCATGAACTCTAAAACGATTGTTTGGTTGTATGGCAAAATTACCATTGTCCATCATAATCACATGACCACATTTGTGTTGTGATGGGTACTCGGAAAATAAATAGTCAGAATCTCCAGAATCCGTACTAGCAGCCCAATCAAGAGTGAACAAATATCTACCACTATATTCTACACGCCTTCTTGAAATAAACTTTACCACTTTATTCTTAAAGTAAGGAAATTGTGTTACTGATATGTGATAGGAAAATGAATCCCATAATACCAATTCATCTAATTGTTGTTCCGGAGCATCCTCTTTCCAGCAAAATGCATGAATAGGCATTCTCCACCAAACACCACCATCTTCCATAACAAAATGAAATAGTGGTGCCTGTCCTGGTATAGAAGTTACACCGATAATAAAGCATGGGAATTTTTTATCAAAAGAATCCTTTTGATCTCTTAAAAAATTACCACGAACATAACAATCTATTATCGGAATTGGTGAATTGAGATATGCCATAATGTTTCTCTTTGATATACTATAATTATCAGAATCCTTCTAATTCTTTGAATTTTTGTGAAAGTGCTTTCTTAACATTCACTTCACCTTTCATAGAAGTAGAAACACTTTGTCCCATGTCTGATGATGGTTCATATATTTCAATATGACCAGTCATTGTATTTATTTTACTTGGGAATGTCATACCATCTGGACCAAAACGATTTTTGATAATATGCCATCTTCCTGTTCCACCAACCTTGTCATTCAGTTTTCTTGAAAGAGACATAATGAAATCTGCAATCATAATCTTGTTGTATGATTCTGAAACTTTACCACCTTCGATAACATCATCTTCAAGAGCAGAACGATTTGCCTGTGATGCAGTCCAAATAGGTATTCCATAAGTTCCACCGATACCACGAAGGTCCTCATAAATATCATTCAGTTCCAATCTTTTATCACCGGCTTTTGATGGTCTAATCAAATCTGCATAATCAACTATAACCAAATCAGGTGTCTTACCTTGACTAATGCACTTTTCTATATGTGAAGTTATGGTTGTTATACTTGCAGTTTTTGTTGGATAATACTTTACAATCAAATCACCTTTGATAGTTTCCATAACATCACGAATTTTTTCTTGTGCATGTTCTTCACCGAGATTTTGAAATGCAATCTTTGTAAAGAATGCATCGAATCGGCGAGCAACATAAAACTGATTCAATTCAAGTGTGTAATAAACAACTCTCTTTCCTTCACGAACGGCATTTGCCGCAATACTAACCAATCCCCAAGACTTACCGCCACCGGCAGGAGCAATAATAACACCCAATTCACCGGCAGCCAATCCACCATTTGTAATATCATCAACAACATTCCAACCGGTAGATACACAAGTTCTTGCACCTTCTTCATAACGAGCTGCAATATCAACAACATATTCGTGTCCAATATCTTTGTCAGTTCCGGCTTTAAGTGCATTATCAACTTTCTTTTTTATCAAATCATACTTACCACTCTTAAGCAAATCAACCGATTCAATAATTGCAACTTTCATCTTTTGGTTTTTACAAAACTCTAATGCAGTTGATTTAACATACTCACCATCTGTACTGTCTTTATACTTTGCACTTTCTTTTAATGAATCTGCAATAGTGCTTTTCAAAACCTTATCTTCAACTTGTATCAACTCTGATTTGAATACTTCAGCAGTTGGTGCAGTTCTATACTTTTCATAGTAAGACATTATCTTAGCAACAATCCAATTATTTGCTTGAGACTCAAAATAAGTTGGTTCAATAATATCCGAAACTTGTTGTAAGAATGACCTATCGTTTAGTAGTGATGTGATAACTTTTGTTTGAAATGTATGTCCGTATTGGGATAAATTATCCTGCATACTTATTCCTAATCGAATTTAATGTTGTAAAATTTTTCTTCAACCACTCGTCCCAATTCAATAAAACATTTTGTAGTTTATCTTCCACAAAAAGTTTATCTAACTCAATCTTATTCATACCACCAATTTCACCATCAACTATATTACGAATTGTAGATTTAGTTGATGCTGGAATATCAACATCTTCAAGTTGCATTATACGGTGATTGGTTTCCAATACTTTCAGATTTTGTTTTAGTTCTTGAATTGCTTTCGATTTATTATCATACAATTTACAAAATTCTATGAACATTTCCAAATTTATTTTTCTTTTTTCCGATAATATAGGGAAGTGTTTGAGAATAGATTTGTCACCGATGCCTTTTATGCCAACTACATTATCACTCTTGTCACCAAGAATAGATTTGTATATGATGTAGTTCTCACACCATATACCAGTTTCTTCCAAAAGATTTTCTGGATTATACATTTTCTTTTTGGTTGGCAAATAAACACTAACCCTATCAGAGACTAATTGTAAAAAGTCTCTATCGTTTGATAGGATAACACATTTTTCTTTGAAATAAGAAGAAAGGTAGGCAATCACATCATCTGCTTCGATTTTATCAATGGAGAGTATTGTTAGTGGCAGATTTTGTAGGTATGAAAAAACACGAAACAGTTGATACTTGATGGATGATTGCTCATCATCTATATCCTCAAATCCTACTACACGGTTCAACCGCGATTTGATTGCCCTACCTTCCTTATAGTTTGAGTAAATTTCTTTTCTTCTTTGTGAACCACCCTTTCCATCAAAGACAACAACAACCCGCGTGGGATTAACCATACGGATTGTTGCTCCAAGAGACTTCAAGAATCCAGAAAGTCCGCCCACATGAATACCATCATCGTTTAATGTTGGGATGGCAGAAAATGTGCGTATAAATAAATTCATCCCATCAACAATCAAAACCTTACTATCACGATGTAGGTTTTCCTGTTCAGCTCTTTCTGTTTCTATTTCTTGTAAAAGTCTTTGATATTTTCGGTTCATACTTCATCTTGTAGTAATGGTTCATTTGAAAGTGTTACATCGTCAATTCTGGCTTCATCCAACTTCTTGTATTTCATAATTACCTTATCAGCAATTTCATCATATACTATATCATATAATTCAGGATCACTCATAATCTTTTCAACAAATTCTTTGGATTGAAATTTGATAACTTCTCCAGAACGTTTGTCTGTCCATGAATACCACGCACCAGATTGAGATACAAGGTTGTGTTCTTTCATAACGGTAAGCCAACTACTGTAATCATCAATACCACTATCAAAGTAAACCTCATATTCGCACTCTCTCAATGGAGGACCACAACGATTTTTAACTAACTTTGCCTTAACTCTCGAACCAACGATTTCATCACGACCTTCTCTCTTTGCCTTAATTGCACCGATTGAAGACAGACGAAGACGAACAGAAGCATGAAAAGGAATACCTTTACCGCCTGGTGTTGTCCAAGGATCAGAGAATGCTGGAGCATTAAGTTTCTGACGAAGTTGGTTTGTAATAATCAAACAAATACGCTCTCTACCGATAAGATTTGTAATCTTTCTCATTGCCTTTGAAATGATAAGTGCCTTTGCCGTAGCATAACCATCTTTATCAAAATCTGCAGCCATTTCTGTTTTAGTAGATGCACCGGCGATTGAATCAACTACAATAGTTACCAATCTATCTTTATCGGATGAACGAACTTTGTCAATGATAACATCAACTGTTTCAAAAATATCTTCTACGGTTTCCAATGGAATGTATAACATATCTTTTAAGTTCAGACCGATTGCACTCAAATACTCGGTAGCAATAGCATTCTCGGTATCAATATAAACAGCAAGACCACCTTTCTTTTGTGTGTTCAGAAGTGCATGGGCTGCCAATAGAGATTTACCAGATTGTTCGAGACCTGTTATTTCAGATACACGACCAACAGGAAAACCACCATACTTACGATTGGAAATGGCCAAGTCCAACATGGTTGAACCAGTTCCTACCCATTCTTTTACTATCGTAGGTGCATCACTATCACCTTCAAGAAAGTAAGCGGTCTTAATGTTTTGAGCTTTGAATTGTTTGTTTATAGTTTCGGCAATGACTCCACCGAGTTCATCGGATAAATCACTTTTTGATTTTGCCATAACACACCCTTATTAAAATAGGTCATCAAATGTAACACCAATATCATCAGCAGATGATGTGGGTTTTTCACTCTTTTCTTGTTTGTAATTCAAATCAGCAGCAGGTTCCTCTTGTGATGAAGCACCCATCCAAGTTTGTAATTGAATCTTCAAATCATCGTATGATGGTTCTGGATACAATTCTGTAATCTGTGGTTGTGTCTTAATCTTTTCAAGAACATCTTGTGATTCTGTAATAGGGGTTTCTTTTGGTTTGACACGAATAGTTGTTTCTGCATAAGTTTTACCAGCTTCTTCCGGTGACTTAACAGTAACAACAATGTCACGACCTGTTTTGGGATCTGACAAATCACCATAATCAGGATCAACAAAGAAGGCAAGTAGTTCTTCATACACTTGTTTACCAAATCCCCAAAACTTTACACCTTCGTTTTCTTGACCACGAATGATAACAGGAGCATATACTCTCATTTTAGGTTCAAGTTTTCTACCCATTACCCAATCTTCTTTATCGCCAGTCTGTTTCAATTTTTCAGCAAACTCAACGATTGGATCAGGGCGACCAAAAGATACAGGTGAAAGAATAGAACGTTTACCGATATTGTAATGGAAATACAATTCGATGAAAGGATTTTCTCTGTTGTGGATGTAAGGAACAATACGAATTTGGGTTTCGCCCGGATCGGGTTTCCAAATGTTTGATGTGCGATTGTTTGTGTTTTTCAAAGAGTTCAAACGGCTCTTGATTGCATCGAGGTTAATACCCATGATGATTCTCCAAATGTGTAATGAATAATGATTAACTGTTACTAAAAGAATGTTAGTTCTAATAGGACAATACTAATATAAGAATTTAATGTTTAATAAGCAAGCATTTTTTCTATAAATAAATATGGGAAACCAAAAGATTTCCCATTTTATCATTTTTTTAGTTGGCGATATATTATCACTTCTTGTTGTATTTCATAAGTTCTTTCAATCTACGGACAACTGCCTCTGGCAATTTCTCAACATTGAAAGTATTATCAACCCATTGTGGTGCATCATCAGTCTGTGGCATAACATCACGCTTTGGTGCACCTGTAACTGGTTTACTTGTAGATTTTAACACTTTAACGTTTTCCCAAATGTAATTCGCAACAGCTTCTGGTGTATCACCCTTTCCATATTTCTTAAATACTTCAACGACTGGTTCTGTTATAGTATCTATCACATATTTTTTTAGCTCGTCTTGACCAACGGTGAACAAATTAACACCACCACCAGCTGCAGTTGGAACTTTTCCAGTTTGAGCGGCAATACCAAGTTGTGTTGCTTTAAGTGCCTCCAGTGGTTCTTTAATATCTGTCAAATCCATTGCCTTGATTTTTGCTTCTGGATTTATACAAAATACTTGTGACCATCTATGGTGTCCATCAATAACAAATGTTCCACCGCCACCTGTAACTATAGATCGTCCTGCTGGAGCAACAACCCCACCTTTCAAAGAAGCTTCTGCACTTGCGGGATCTTTAAGTGGATAACTCAAAGAATTAGCCATCACCACTTCATTTTGAGTTGGTCTTAAATCCGTACACACAGGTGTCATTGCTGATGTTTTTACAGGTGCTTTGTCAGACAATTTTTCTATCGCTGCAATAAATTTTGGATCATTTACGTGTTTGCCAAGAGAAGCAACAAATTGTTTGTAATCCTTTTTCAGGATAGTTTTCAATATGTTTTTTCCCTTATCTTCGTTAAGTTTCATCTTAACTTCATTTACCATTTTTTTCAATGAATTTTTCATCAACTAACCTCTATAATTTACTAACAAATTCTTCTTGTATTTTTAACTGTTCATCCGTTGCTTTTCCAGATTTACCCCAATCTGGCAATATATCCAACGCCGCATTTAAGTCTTTTATTTGAATTCCTGATGTTGGGTTATCTTTGTTTTTCAATATGTTGATATGATTCAATCCAGGAAAGATATAAAGTGGCATACCACTATTTTTTGCCAACAGAACAGAATGTTGTAAAGGAACTATATTATCACTACCACCGTGAATGATTGCACCATTTCCACTAATTTCAGAACCGGATAATGATACCGTTGGCCATTGTCTATTCCACGCCGGAGCAACAAGGTAAACAGTTGATGGTTTTTTAGCACCCATTGAAAGTGCTTGTAAAAGAACTGCACCGCCTCTTGAATATGCAATCAATGTTTTCAAATTTTCTTCATTTAGATATGTAATTGCCTTTTCAATATCTTCTTTTGTAATAGAAGTTGAATCAGAAAATGCAGGACATCCGGTATCTTGATCAGGACTTGTCCATTCTATATTGCAGGTATCAACTCTCATGTCTTGTGGCTTCATACCAAATCCATGAAATGCACCCTTTTCTATCCCCATTTCTTTTAATATATCTAAAATTCGTATCATCTTTTTCCAGAAACCATAAGATGTGTTCTAACTATTTCTTTTATTTTACGCTTCAATTTATTCTTCATTCTTTCAGAAATCTTTGATTCTGTTTTAGATGGTTCCTCTTTTGGTTCAGAAGTTTTTTCTGGCTCAGGTGTTGATTGAACAACACTATCTAAATCAGAATCTATCTGTGATGCAACATTGGTTGCAACCGTGTTTAGAATAGAAGACAATTCATCAAATATAACAGAGTCTTCATCTGATAGTCTTTTTTTAATATAGTAACTTACTTTTCCAATCATTGTTTGTATATCGTTTTCGCGTTGTGATCTCTCTTGATCAGAAAACGGTGTTGATTTTAGTGCATCAATAGACTTGTATAAAACTTTCAAATTTGTATTATTTGAAAATCTCTCACTTATTCCTTTTAATTTTTCAGAATAATTTTTGTAATCATCCGAATATATCAATTTACGAAACCACTTTTTTATTTCACTGGGTGCAGCTTGTGGAAACATATACATTAAAAGACTTCTGTTCTTCTCCAATATAGAACTTGCATCTATTAAAGCACAATATGCCAAAGGACTTAAAGCACTTTCAACTATTGATTCATTTAGTTTTTTCTTTTTTTTCATTTTATTCTCATGGCAATAGTGATATTGTCAAATCATTTTGTTTCAAATAAAGACTTATACTTGATTTCTTATTGAAGAAATGTAATTTGTTATTTATAGGTCTTTTGTATTCATAGCCAAGAGACTTGATAGATTGCACAATTTCGTGCTCTTTATACTGACTTGCATCTATAACATTGTCAGGTAACATTGATATTTTATCAAGTTTCTTTTTCAGTTCTTCAAAAATGGCATCAAATCCATTACCTTCCGAAACAATTATTTTATTTGTTATGTTTTCGGCAATGTGTTTTGTTACCGTGTCTATGAAATTTTTTATTTTAATTTTATTCATTTTACTGCCGTTTGATGTTATACTAACATATAAATATGTATCAAATTGAATATACTCTAACTAAAAATATCTTAACTACTCTAAAACCTTCTTTATTTTTGAGTAAAGCACAATTTCGGTATCTTTCCCATTCAATCGGGTATTTTTTATCAAGAATGCCGTTGTTAAGATTCATTATCAGTTCATTAAGAGCATTTATAGTGTATAAAGTATTTGTTTCTTTCTTTTGATGTACCATTATGGAATTTGGTAAAAACTTTTTGTATGTGTCCATTATTATGTTGTATGATAATATGGCATCTTCTCTTGTATCAAAAGACTTAAAATGAAAAACTTTATCGTTTAATATGGAAAAATTATTTTTTATGTCTTGCAATACATCTTCAACTTGATGTTTTCTGGTAAATGTACATACTAATTGTGTCTTCAATAATTTTCTCTCAATTTTTGAAATATCTACTTCATATAAATATGTTCTTAATTCTGAATAATACTACCAAAAGTGTCACCTACATAAATTTTTACTGACATATTATCAGTCTCAAAAGCACGGTGAAGAACCTCTATCAAATCCATTTCATCTGGATGAATATCAAAAATAAAAGCATCATATAGGTACATCATAAACACAGAGTTCTTATTTTTCAAATGCGGTAAAATAGTTTTTATTTTACGGACATTGTATTCAGTCTCCAACGACTGCAAAAAATAATTGAATAGTTTATTCGGTGTTACATCTTGTATATCACGAAATTTCTTTTCATAGAACCAAGATTTCACTTCTGGTCCATTTTCATATTGTTCATATAAAGTATCAATCATTGCTTGAACATTTTGAAAAAACGGATGTCCCATAAACTCGGGAGTTATTGTTCCGTAGATGTTCTGAAACACCTTTCCTTTGAATTGGTCATAATCCATATCAATATCTAATTCCCCTCGTATCTGTTCGTATGGGTGATAATCAAATTGATAATCTAATATCTTTGCCAATAATTTTATATGAAACGCATCGTAATCGAATTGGACGATTTTTCCACCTTCAAACCTTGAACGAATTTTATCACGAGTTCCATCTTTCTTATTCATGGCAGAAAAATTAAATCCACCCCAAGCATTACTTGGTCTGCCTGTTGCAGTATACCACATATAGTTTTGTTTTTTTATTTCATCACCAACTAGAATATGATTTTTTTCTATCTCATGGAATACTTCTATGAAATCGTTACAATAGTTTATACATTTTTCTTTTTTGAACTCGAATGGTTTTAATTCCAATACATATTTTGCAATACCTCTTGCCCATTCTAATTGATTTGTCAATGGAATAACATGACCTAAATCTTCTATCTTGTAAAACTTATTGGAAAGATATTCCATACCTTTTGGATAAAATTCTTGTGGATTGATGGTTGTTGTTGCATAATAATGTAGGTATGAATTTACATCAAAACCATCATTAAAATTGTTATTCACCAATACTTTTTTATTGAACACAAGAGATTTCGGATGTAGTTTTATTTCTTGTAGAGTTATATCAGTATCAATTTCATCTGGATGTGTAAAATTGATGTATCGTTCTTCATCATTACCGAATGCCAGATAAAGACCTACAATAGCAACTTCTGATTGATGTTTGTTGGCATTACTTGTGATTGGAACACAAATACATGGTTTGTCTTGGAACATAATGATTTTAACTTAAATGATACATGAAATCAAATATAATAAATTTTCATTTAATTAGCAAATAAAATCAAGTATCAAATGGTGAAAACTCTCTATAATTGTTAATCAATTCACCCAACAAACGAAATTTTTTAGAAAATTTATCAACAAGTCTTTTGTTCGTATCAACAATTCCAGGAGTAGTAAGCAGTCCATTGTTAAAAATATCACGCTCTGGACCTATTATTTTCCATGGAATAACAAGAAGTCCGTATAAATACTGATTTATACCAGAATTGTTTTTTTGATAATCCTTTACCTGATTAAAGTCTACTTCAAAAAAAACTCTATTTGGTTCATTTCTTTTGTAAATGAAATATCTATTCATAACGCCAGATTTTGCTTCTCCGGGAGTAACTTGTCTTCTAACGACTCTAGGTGCTTTGTATTTGTAGAACTCATTTGATCCACCAACCTTTTTACGTTTTTCATTATTTATTACCTTAAAATGTTTTAAGTCAAGGTATTTGAAATACGAGTCGCTTCTATTTCTATATCTAACAAGTTTTTTTGAAGCAAACTGATTCCACTCTGATTCCGTGAAAACTTCTCCCGTAACATATCTATGATATGGTCCGGTATATTCCTTCCAATCATCTAGCGTCATCCATTCTTTGCCTTTTGTATAAAGATTTTTTTCTATCTGATTATCGGCATAATATAGTTTTTTACGAGATTCCATTTTAGTCACCAATTTAATTACATAGAAATTCTTGCTTTAGTTTGCAGTGTGGTTTCCCATCCTGATGTATTTATCGTATGAGTTATCTTTGTAACGGTAAACACCATGTTGTATTGAGTTTTATATCTGGAAGGAATCAGAGATGTTGATATTACATCACCAAATTTGAATCCAGCTACACCATCTATTGTTATTGTTAAATCTATCGGATATATTGCCTTCTCTAACCAGTGTGCACCACCTTTTGTAAACCTTTTAACCTTTATCAGAGAACCTCTAAACCCTTCACCCCACGCTTCATTGAACCCGGTTCTTGCTGCAGAATTTCTTAATGTATTTAATTCTTTGATTGCCTGTGCTCTTTCTTCATCGAACTTAGCATTCTTTTTCTTTCCAGGAGCAGTAGAAACATCCGTGTTTGAAGGCGATACTTCTCCTCTCGCCTCAACATAAGCTGCAGTTGCCATAGCTGCAGGTGGTTTACATGATATAGAGACATTTTTAATCAATGGTCTAAAAATAGTTGCATCAAATTGAAAAGGTTTTACAGATGGTGTAGAACCTAAATTTTGATCCTCAATAGATAAAACTGCCTTATCAACATTACCACCTTTGCCACCTATCGTTGCACTACCAACAAAGGATTTTGGATTTTCACACATAACGGGAGTTAATTGATATATGTCACCAGAAGCTATGTTTATTTTTCTAACAAGTTCTTCAAAGAAATTTGTTATATTTTTATATGGTATATTGGTGGAGTTTTCATCTATAAAATTTCGGTATGTTTCCTTTACATAATCAACTCCAAGTAGAATTTCTCCCAAATCTATCATTCCAGATTTGCCTTTCTTTTTTATACTGGAAATATATTCTGGAAAAACTTCACCGTATGTTCCCATATCATCATCTGGAAAAAGAACATCAAGTGGATATGCTGATTGTAAATCCGCATAATATCTCGTTTCATTTCCCCAAACCGTAACTCTGAATATACCACCAAGAGCAGGATTGCCTGCTTCAAGTTTTGCTATCAATTTATTTGCAAACTCAACAACAGCTCCCAATTTCACATACCAAAAGTTTTTATCAATAGGTGCAGCGGGAACTGCAGCAGGTTGACCAGCTGCGGCTGGATCTATTGGAGCGCCGGTTGCTGGATCGGTTGCAACTGGAGCACCAGTTGTTCCCATATCACCACCGCCGGTAGATGCTCCACCAGCAGCAGGATCTGTTGATCCCGCTAACGCAGGATTTGCAGTTGCCATTGCTGGATTTGGTTGAAATGCATTATCTTCCCATTCTTGAAAACTAGTCCAACCAGCAGCAGTAACCCTACCATTCAATGCATCGTTTGAATCTTTTACTTTCCACCCAGCCTTTTTATATTCTTCGTGGGATGAATAACCAAATGCCTGTGCCTTTAATGCATTAACATCGGGTTTATTTGGACTGTCTTGAAATCCAGCTGCAGCATATTCTTGAAAAGTTTTATATCCGGCATATTTTACTTTTTTATTCAATTCCTTATCGGTTATTTTTGGCTTCCATCCTGCATTTTTGTATTCATCAACGCTGTTATATCCAAGAAGTTGTGCCTTCTTCAATACCGATTCTGGAGATTCCGCTTGAGCAGGTGGTGTTGTTGGTGTAACAACTGGAGCACCAGCAACTGGTGCACCACCGGCAGCTGGATCACCGGCAACACCACCCATCATACTTGGATCACCTCCAGTCATTGGAGCGACTGCAGGCATTGCCATAGGTTGTGGTAGAGTTTCTGGTGCAGGTTCTGGCTGAAATGGTAGACATACGGACATATAATCTAACAAACCATTTTTTGTTCCACTTGCAGCAAGATATTGTACTGTTCCTCTTGCTGGACCAGATACAACTTGTGCAGCAGCAACACCCATTCCTGCATCAGTACCGGCACCTGCGGCAGGTGCAGCTTCTCCACCAACTGGAGCGGCAGCTGCTGGATCAGCAACTGCAGCCGGAGCAGCAGGAGGTGTTGGTGGTTTTATGAAATCCGCCAAATCTTCATCTATTACTGTTGCTAAGTTATTGCCTTCGAGTGGAATTTGTAAAGGATCCTGAGTTGATGGTGCACCTGCCGCAGGTGTTGTTGCTGGAGCACCACCGGTTGCACCGGTTGTTGCGGGTGTTGTTGATACCGATGGTGCACCACCACCACCTCCACCACCAGATTTTGTAGAACTTTGATCTCCAGATAAACCCATAGCAATAGTTGCAGCAGAAACTATTGAACAATCCGCACTAACAGATAAATCCGGATTCAATGACCAATTAAAGTTAAAAATTATACCAGTAAAAGATTGTGCACAAGCAGACTGACTACTTGCAGCTATGCTCCAACCCCAAGCAACTTCTACTTCTTTTCCAGGTGTAAAAAATGCTTCTTCCAAAGCACCCATATTGAATCCACTTGTACTCAATGCTGGAAAAATGGTAAACATAAATTTACCTTTCAACAATGATCCGATAGTTCCTTCATTTGATATTTCTAAACCAGTTAGTAATGGATATTTTGGAACATTTCTCGCGGCACTATACATGGTTAGATTACCACTTTTATCAGACATAGTTGGCGATCCAGCAAAACCAAGTTTAACTCCTTTTGCACCTTTAGCAACAACATGAGCCCATGCTGTTTTTTGATAAGACCAAACAACATTTTTTGGAAATGCCTTACCAACACCACGAACTCTACGACCATAATAGTCAGCTCTTGTATTTAATTCATTTCTTACTGTTGCCGAAACACTTTGATAAAAAGGGTTTACATATGTACTACCGTCACCCCATACAGGCATATTAACGCTCCTGATTGTAACTTTGTATTAGTGATGATATACCACTATATTCTTGATAATACGGTATTCGTATAATGATTCCAGGTGGAACTGCCATGCTACCTTTACCTAGACCGTTTACTCTTGCTATTGCAAACCAAAAAGTTTCATCACCGTAAAACTCTTTTGCCAATAAATCAAGTCTGTCACCTTCTTGTGTAACTATTTGAGTGTCTTCTGCCTGGCTCAGGTCAGGATACATAACCGTTGATAATCTTCTAACTGTTCTAAAATTATCGTTAGTAGATTCTTGTTTTCTAGCATTTGGTATTATGCTTGCATGTTCATATCTATTTGCCATAATTACCTCTTACAATATAAATATATTAACTATTACTTTTTACGTTTAGTTTTCTTCGGAACTGCAGCAGGTGGTTCACCTAAACTACCAGAACCATATCCCCACTTTGTTGAATCTGCCAATATATTGATGGCATTATCACCAATATACACCCATTTCTCTGCATAATTACTTGGATCAAATGATGGGTATTGTGGATTCAATTTGAAGAAATAAGCATTTGCACCATTACAAGCAATTTTAGGTTCGGATGATCCTGTGCTGTATTGTCCTAATCTTGCAGTTTTTCTCAATTCCTTTTCAAGTTCTTTCAGTCTCGGCAAACATGCAGCAGCAGATGCACCTTCACTTGCAAGAGCCGCTTGTAATTGTGTATAAGCAGGTGTATATTCGTATGTTACACCATTTACCTCATAGAAAAATTCTGTTTTTGGTGGAGCAGTTGCAGTATTAGGTGCAGCTGCCTGTGTTGGTGCAGCTCCCGTTCCACTTGATACAGGTGTTGGTGTAGCAGTTGCTGCACCAGCAGTAGTAGGTGCAGCAGTTGCATTAGTTACCACTTCACCAGTTGATTCTGGAGTTGTGTCTACGTTTCTCGGAGCAACACCTTCCGATGCCAAGAGTTCTGTATTTCCTTGTGGAATCGGTATCACACCTTCTTTACCAGGAGGAATTGGTGTGCCATCAACATTATCCTTACTACTCATAGGAACATCATCATAAGTCTTGAAGTAGTTCACCTTATTATCATGGTTTGGAATCAAACCATTTTCAAGAGCACCACCAGCGTAATCATCATATAGAGAATACATAACACCTCTAAATTCTGGACGATACATACCAACTGGAGTAAACCCAACAGAAACATTAACAGTTTTTGGCAATTCAAGTACACCTGGAGATGTTTTTTGATTCATTGCATCATCTTCAAGCAACTTAGCAATTTCCCAAGTTGTTCCTGTATTGTCAAATGAATATGATAAACTATTTATGAATCCTGGCATTTTTCTGAATAAGTTTCCTATATTCAATCTAATGAGTGGTCCTCGAATGAATCCATTTTTTGTATATTCAGGTGCAGTCCATGATGCAAGATAATTCAATTTACGCCATGATGCCTTCATTTCATCTCTTGAACCAATGTGAACGGTGAATCCAAAATTTACACTTCTTTCATATCCTTCGTAAGTATAGAGTGGATCAGCGCGACCCATATATTTTATAGGATTCCATGATGGATTGTGCGAATCTGTTATATTATCAAATATAGCACGGAAGACTATTACTTCTGCAGGACAATAATTATGTCCACTCAATACTATACTTGAAAAATAAAACTGTATTAAATCTTGGGCACCGGGTATGCTAGTATTAAATCCATTTGTTTCATATATCAAATCACGTGATAAGTTAAAATTAGCACGTTTGTAATCAATTATATTGATTCTATCGCCTCTAAATTCAGGAGAGTCTGTTCCTGGTTTCTGTCTAGGTATGGCATAATTACTAAATTCTGGAAAATTTCTATTTGGATTATCAACCGCCTTTGTATTTTTAGTATATGCAACCGAACTCACAAATGGAAGATTTCTTTGAACACCAGGTTTACCTTGGGATCCAAGACCAAAAAAGTCTTCTAAATTTCTACTTCCAAATCTAATTACTTTTGGATTTGTATTGTATGCCTCTGTTCCTGCTAAATCCAAATCATCTCTAAAATCATTAAATTTGGTTCTTCTTGTTCCATTTAGATCCGCACTATTTGGAGAAAACTTCTGCAATTTTGAATATGGCAAGGTTCTGTAATTTTTCAATGGATCAAATTGTAAAGTTGCCGCATTACTTCCAGTTGAATCTGTACTTGCCTGTGTTTGTTGGACTTGATACTGACCGACATTGTTATTAGATGACAACGGAACAACACTACCACTTGCTCGCATATTAGTATTATATGCCTTTGTTCTCTCGTATGGCAAAGGATGTGATGGTGTAAATACCTTGTAAGATTTTATTCTTGATATTGTATTTTGTTGTAATTTTAATGATTCTTCAGCAGCAGTTTTACTATATCCACCAAATGTTTCGGTTATAGGACCACCATCTAAAACATACAACAATGCAGATAACATACCATCCAATTTATTACTGGACACATTCATCAAGTCCATGACGTTTGTTGAATACATTGAGTTCAAAGGATTTGCAGTTGAAGATGGACCAGTCGTTTGTGTTGCACTTGCAGGTGGTGGTGCCAATAAACTATAAAATGTATTTCGTTTATTATTATCCGAAACTGCATTATCCTGTTTTGGGGAAGTTGTATAAAATGTCAAGAAAGGATGTCTTGCTCGATTTATAGTAGTTCCTCCAAGTCCAATAAATGAATTTGGTCCACCGAATGTGCTGGAGATTCTTTGTATAGTTGAACCACCATTTTCTGGTTTTGTATCAGTTGGATAAAAAGAATTTGGTAATAATTCTTTCATCAAACCAATCAAACGGTTATATCCTCTACCAGTTCTATCACTTGTTGCAGTTTCTAATTGTTCATATTTTATATCAAATGAAACTCTTTCAGTTCCTCTACCAGATCCACCACTACCCAATGTTGCGGTTTCATACATATTAAGTGATTGTCTAGTTTGTTGTGTTGCAAGTCCAACACCGTGTCTTGCATAATGTTTTGCAACGGTAGGCGGCAAACCTCTTTGTTCAACATTCTTTTTCCAAGCATCTAAATTGAAAAACAAATTTGTTGGTAATTCTTTGCCTTCAAATCCAACAAAACTAAGCGGTGATTGTAAATCAAAATCAACAACCGGATTCATTCGTTGTATACCTTCTTGACGAAGTAACCATTGTCTTCCTCTTATACTTTTTAACCACTTCTCAGCTCTTTCTAAATCTCTTTTTCCAATATCAATATAAGCGGCTATTCCGGTTGATGCATAACTATCTGGCAATCTTCTCTGACTTAAAACATTTCTCAATTCACTATCGGAAACTGTACTACCCCATCTGTTATTATCAAAAACAAATGGTTGTTGTATACCTCTTAATATGAAAGGTTCATGTGCAGATTGATCCGGTGATGTATTGTATGAATCTTGCAACAAATTTAATTTATTGTAATTTTGTTGAAGTGGCGATAATGATCTTTGTCTCAATGCCCATGTTGTCAAATATCCTTTTCTATCAGTCCGGTTTCTCATATTTTCTTCATACTTGTTAAAGTATGATCCAGGTATTGCTGATATTTTACTGTCTGGTACTTGATTATCTAATGATGCTAGTTTACCATCAACCCAAGGTCTTTTACCGAGTGATAAAGGGGCATACTTTTCAAAATTTGAAGACCTAACACCACCTGAAGATCTTTGTACCTCAACCTGCAGTCTTGATTCTGCAGTTGCATCTGCAGATAAACTTGGAGTAATTAGTGGGTATAAAGTTCCATCTGTTGATTTAGACATACCCAATAAGAATCCACTATAAGATGTAGCATCGTAACCAAAGAAAGAAGTTCTTGGAAAATCAGTTGGTTTCTGTGCACCTCTTGGATAAACATTCCCTTTATTTATATTAAATGCAGGTGTTAGTGAATTTGTTGATAATCCAGATAAAGTAGTATCAAATGCACTATCAACTTTATTATTAAGAAATGGAATAAATCCTGGACTTATATTCTGTTTAAGTGGACTTGTTTTTGGTGCAGTAGAATTAACCAAACCAACCGATGTTGGATCAGCATCACCAGACTGACCGATGTTTGAAGGACCTATTGATGAATTAAATGCAGGTGCATTTATTCTTGCTCCAACCCATGTCATTTTTTTAGAAGCATCTGCAAGTTGTGTTAAACTATTTCCACTTATATTTGATTCACCTTCTCGAATTTTGTAATTAGACGCAAGTAATTGTGAATTTATCACAAACCCATCACTAAAAATGTCTTGAATATAATTCGATGGAGTTGGTTTTGGTCCTTTGAAATCAAAGTTAGATGTTTCATTTTTATATTTACTTTCCAATGCAGATTGTTTTACAGTAAACCCGTCTGCATTAGTATCAGTAAAGTAGTTCACAGGTGAATCTGGTATAGTTCCTTTGAATGTCAAATTGGATGTATCATTCTTAAATTTACTTTCTAACGCAGATTGTTTTATGGTGAAGCCATCTGCATTAGTATCGGTAAAGTAATTTACAGGACTTGTTGGTATCGTTCCCTTAAATGTAAACTGTGAAGATTCATTTACATATTTACTTTCAAGTTCATTTGATTTTATAGTAAATCCTTCTGCATTCGTATTTACAAAATAATTAACAGGTGTTGGTTGTGAACCCTTGAATGTAAATTTTGAAGAATCTTGAACATATTTTGAAATCAAACTCTGTGCCTTAATATCAAAACCAACTGCATTTGTATCTGGAAAATAATTAACAGGTGTTGGTTGTGAACCCTTGAATGTAAATTTTGAAGAATCCTTTACATATCTTGTTTGATTTGTTGTGAATCTATTATCAAATCCAGATGCGTTTGTGTTCACAAAGAAATTCACAGGAGTTGGCAACTTACCTCTAAATGTAAATGGAGAAGACTCTGTGATGTATTTTGAATCACCTATTCTAGCAAACTTATGAAAACCTTCTCTTACATTTTTTCTTGATACATCGAAATAGTTTATTGTTTTAGCTGCACTTCTTCTTCCATCCCAATCAAATATAGATGAATCTTTTACATATTTTGAATCATATATCTGAGCAAACTTATGAAAACCAGCAGTTACATTTCTTCTTGATACATCAAAAAAGTTTATAGTCTGTGCATCAGCTCTATTACCATCCCAATCAAATAAAGATGAATTTGGAACATAAACACTATCATATAGTTGAGCAAAAGATCTGAATCCCGCAGATGAATATGTATTGCTAACATCAAAATAATTAACCACCGGAGCAGAATCTCGGTTTCCATCCCAATTATAGATTGAGGATGCTGGGATATATTTTGAATCATATATCTGAGCAAATGTATGAAATCCTGTTGTTGAATTTTGATTTGAAATATCAAAATAATTTACTGCCTTTGCATCTGTTCTTTTACCATCCCAATCAAACACAGATGATTCTGGAATATATTTTGTGTCATATAGTTGAGCAAAGGAATGGAATCCGGCAGTTACATTCTTTCTAGCAATATCAATAAAGTTTACAGTTTTTGCATCAGCTCTTTTGCCATCCCAATCGAATAATGATGCCTCAGGAATATATTTTGTGTCATATATTTGTGCAAATTTATGAAAACCAGCAGTAACATATTTTCTAGCAATGTCAATAAAGTTTACAGTTTTTGCATCAGCTCTTTTGCCATCCCAATCAAAGACGGATGCCTCTGGAATGTATTTTGAATCGTAAAGTTGTGCAAAAGAGTGGAATCCAGTTGAACTGTGTTGTCCGGTTATATCAAAATAATTAACAACAGGAGCAGAATCTCTTGTCCCATCCCAATCGAATAGTGATGCCTCTGGAATATATTTTGTGTCATATAGTTGAGCAAAGGAATGGAATCCAGTAGAAGAATGCTGACCACTTATATCAAAATAATTAACCACAGGAGCAGAATCTCTTGCCCCATCCCAATCAAATAATGATGCTTCAGGAATATATTTTGAATCGTATATCTGAGCAAAAGAATGGAATCCAGTCGAACTGTGCTGACCTGTTATATCAAAATAATTAACAACCGGAGCAGCTTGTCTTACACCATCCCAATCAAATACAGATGAATCTGGAATATACTTTGTGTCATATGTCTGAGCAAAAGAATGGAATCCAACAGAAGAATGTTGTCCAGTTATATCAAAATAATTAACGACTGGTGCACCTTCTTTTGTTCCATCCCAATCAAATACAGATGAATCTGGAATATACTTTGTATCGTAAGTTTGTGCAAACTTATGAAAACCAGTTGTAGTATATTGTCCAGTTATATCAAAATAATTTACTTCTGGTGCTGATTGTGGAACACCATCCCAATTAAATTGTGAAGAATCTGCAATATATTTGGAATCATATAGTTGTGCAAATTTATGGAAACCGATAGTTGCATATTGACCGGTTATATCGAAATAATTTGCCTCTGGTGCCTGTTCTCTCTTTCCATTCCAACCAAATATAGAAGAATCCAAAAGATATTTGGAATCAAATACTTGTGCAAATTTATGAAAACCTGCAGAAGAATGCTGTCCGGTTACATCAAAGTAATTTGTTTCCGGAGCAGATTGAGGATTACCAGGCCATCCAAAAACAGATGAATCGGTAATATATTTGGAATCAAATACTTGTGCAAATTTGGTAAAGCCGGATGTTGTATATTGACCGGATATATCAAAGTAATTTGATTCAGGAGCAGATGTAGAACTTCCTTGCCACCCAAAACCGGATGAATCTGCAATATACTTGGAATCAAATTTTTGAGCAAATTTGTGAAATCCACTTACAGTATATTGTCCAGTTATATCGAAATAATCTGTTTCGGGAGCACCTTCTTTTTTACCAGACCAACCGAATACAGATGCGTCTGATTTGTAATTTGTTTCTAACGGTCTTGCTTGGATTCTGAAACCGTCTGTTGTGTGTTTTTTATCAATATCAAAGAAATCAACGGGTTGAGCTTGATTAAATCCAAAATTAGATATAACTCCCGTGAATGAAGTTTCTCCCGTTTGTGCAAATTTTTTGAAACCAACACCATAGGTATCTGTTATGAAATTTGTTGTTGGTGCAGAATCTCTATTACCAGCCCAAGAAAAAACCGAATTTGGTATGTATTTGGATTGTCCAATTTGTTGTCTTGTTGTGAATCCAGTTGCATTAGCATTTGAAAACACATCAACTTGTTGTGTTCCAATTATAGATAAGTTTGAACGATTTGGATCCTCATTTCTTCCAGATGGGTTTGTCAATCTAACCGCATCTATATTGAAAAGACTGTTTGAATTTTCTATTACAGAATTTCCATCATATCTATCAACATCTGCTTCTTGTGATGGTGATACATTTGCCAAACGAGATGTTGCAACAAATCGTATTGGTTTACCATCAGGATTCAAATTACTTTCATCTGTTAAATGATTAACACCGTTTTGAACTCTTAAAATTTTTGTATTCGGATTTACTACTAATCCTTGTTGAATAGTATCGGTTATTATGTTTGGTGATTCTGAACTTCTATCTGTGAATTGTGGTCTTCTTTCAAGAGCAACATTTGGATTTATTACATTGTTTATAGGAGAAACTAGATCTTTATTTATTATTACCGATTGACCTTCTCTATTGAAAGTTAATGGTATATTGTTTATTACAGTATTTGGATTGGTTATATTATCCGATGCATCATTTCTATTAACTACTATATCTGGACTAGATGCCTTTCTATCTATACTTTGAACAACGGCAGGTGGTTCTACATCAGATGTAGTATTATTAGTTCCAGCATTTTGTCTGATAATCAATACATCTGATTTATCTAATCTGCTAACAAAAGGTTCTTGATTTATAGTTCCAAGAGCAGCACTTACGGTTGCTGTAGATACACTTTGTGGTGACAATGCACTTTCAGAATTACTTCCAGGTGAAAATTGAGAAACACGATTTAATAATAAACTTTGATTTTTTGGCAATTTAATGTCATCAAGTTTCGTTGTGTTTAATTTTTTAACAAGATCTATGTTTCTTGGTTTATCTACCTTTGGTCTGTATTTTATTAACTTATCGGATATGGGCAAAACTGTTGCAAAATTCTTACCATTTCTTGCCTTTGATCCAGCAGGATTTATAGTTTCTGTTGGTTGAATTTCAACGCGAAAATTAGCCAACTCCGATTTTAAGTCTACTATTGACATTTATGCTCTCGAATACATTTTTGTTTCATATAAATATAAATCTATGTGATTTATCAAATTGAACGACCATAACTATTATCTACCGAAATGTTGTATGCCTTTTTGAAATTTAATTGAGTTTTTATTTCTTCAATAGTTTTATCACCAAACTTTATTACAGTAGGTTGATTAGCAGCAGATGACATAACTGAAATTAGTGTATCAAGTTTCTTTTCTATGTTTGCAAAATTTACTGACATACCACCAGCACCTTCCGATGCCGCACCTGCACCTCCAGATGTCTTTTTAGATTCAACGGATTCTGTTGGTTGAAATACGGTTCTCAATGAAACCATATTTTTCATCGCATCTGCCTTTATATTACTCAAATCATTAAGTTTGTCTATATCAAGTTCATCTATTGCATCTGATAATTTTTCAAATTGGTCTTCAAGTTTATCAAGACCACTAACTGAACTTATACTTGAAAGTGTTTTTACGAACATATCCAAATTTTTAGTGTTTGCACCTAACTTTGCAAAATCTATTTTCATAAAACCATCTAAATCTTCGTAATCTAATTCATCAAAAACATCTTCTATTTTTGAGAACATATCCTCAAATGGTCCTAAAAATTCAGCAGCTTTTTTTGGATCTATCATTGCAAGTGAATTTATACCGGCTAATAAATTTGTACCAGCATTTTTAAGTTTATCATTTCCTAATTCCGAAAATGCCTGAACTGCATCTAAATCTATTTCTTCAAATGAATCTGTTAAATCTTCAAATGTATCTTCCAATCCACCCCAATTTATATTTTGATTTATACCCATCAAAGAATTTATACCAGCAACCAGATTATCACCTGCACTTTTTAATGAAGCATTCCCCAACTGACCGAATGCTGCAAGATCCTCGAAGTCCAATTCTTCTAATGCATCTTGCAAATCTTCAAACGAATCTTCCAGTTTACCCAAATCTATCTTGTCTGACACCGATGCCAGTGCCTGCATACCCGCGCCCAAGTTTTCACCGACTTTACCAAAATCTCCAATTTTTTGAAATTCTGCCAATGCCTTGGCTATGACATACAAACCAGCTCCAAACACAGTAGCGGCTGCACCCATTGCAATCATTGCAGCGGAACCCAAGATAATAAATCCAGCGGCTGCACCAAGAACAACAAATCCACCGGCAAGTTCTACCAATGCCATTGCCATTCCTTTGAAATTATCCCATTTAACTTCCCCAATTATTTTGAAACCAACGGCAGCAACCAATAATGCAGCACCTAGAGCTAAAATTGCACCTGCTCCAATCAACATAGGCATTGATGCAGTACCGAGTAGCATAGCAATACCAGCAAGACCAAGAAGAGCAATACCCCCTTTTAGTATTGAAGTCCATTCGACTTTAGCAAATTCTTGTAATGCCTTAGCAACAACAAAAAGTGCACCCGCAAGAATAAGTATAGCAGCAGCACCTTGCATCATTGCAACAGGATTTATACTAGTCATAAGACTACCCAATCCACCACCTGGAACTCCTGCTGGAATTGCACCTGCAGCAGAAGTTGCAATACTTGCCGCCTTCGATGCCGCTCCAGCTGCCTTTGCCGCTTTTGCAGCTTTACCGGCACCACCCACCATGCTTTTTAATTTTCCAACTTTTCCAATAGCACCCTTACCGATTTCTGCAACTTTACTTGCACCTGCCTTACCAACATCCATTATTTTTGATCCAGCAGATTTTACAGCACCACCTACACTTGATAGTATGGTTTTACCTGCATCTATTGCACTATCTTTTAGCATACCCATACCTTTCATCAATATGCCCTTTCCACCAAAATACAATCCTATACCCGCCAATACTGGTAATATAGAACTGAATCCGGCTTTTACTTCACCTGTTTTTTCTTCCGTTGCAAATAATGTCTTAAATATGGGTGTTACAAACCCAAGTATTCCACCAAATATACTGAAAACTACTTTAACTACTGGAATAATTCCAGATATTATACCTTTTATTCCTGCCAACAATCCGTCTATTTGTCCAGTTGCCATTGCAGTATCTAACATACCGTGTAACATTTCCAAAACAGGTGTTAGTATTTTCGATAACTGTTCTTGAATTTTTGTCAATACATCAGACATTCTTTGTTTTATTTCGGCAGATTCTTTTTCTTTTGCAAGTGTTTTTATGTAATCTTGTAATTCTTGTTTTCCACCTTTTGCCAATTCTGCATTTAATTCTTTTGCATTCATTGACTGTAATTTACCCATTTTTTCTTGTGAAATTCCAAGTGTTTTTAATTTTTCAGCATTTGTCAATAAGTCTGTCATTTCTTCAACACTCATACCCATTGCATCAGCAAATGACTTTTGTTGCAATCTATTCATCTTTTGAAAATCGGCAAGTGAACCCGCTTGTTTTAACAATTCATCTTGTAACTTTGCGGTATCACCTTGAAGAGCATACATACGAGCGGCATCTAATTGTAAATTCTTTCCTGTTATTGCTCTCGCTTCCATTTCTTTTTGCAATGACTGTTCTACATCCAACATTCCGTCACCGATACCCTGAATTTCTTTTAGATTCTTTCCGAGTGCTTGTGCCTTTTGTGCGGCTTTAATAAGTTCTTGTGTACTTCCTTTGAAAGCAACGGTTACTTCTTTTGGTATTTTTGCAAGAGTTTTCAATGCCTCTTTACTTGTCATTATTCCTTTACCAAGAGTGGTTGCCTCTTTTGTCAGTTCACCCATACTTTTTCCAGACATAATTGATATGTCATGGATGCTTTTTATTTCATCTTCACTTAAACCAAATTTTTCACTCAAAACTGTTGTGTCTTTAACTAATTGTTTAGCAGCAGCATTACCACTAGCAAGACGAGCACCCATATCTATGCCGTTCATAAGTTTTGATGCAGTGGAAATTCCCTTAACAACTTCTTTTGAATTTATACCAACTAAATTCATTTCTTTTGCAATATCAACGGAAGCATCTCGTAATGCAAACGCTTCTTTTCTTGATATGCCAAATTCTCTACCTATCTCAGCAACTTCTGAATCTATTTTACCAAGAGTATCTAATAGGAATGAAAATGCACCAATTATTAAACCTATACCCAAAGCTGCAAGTAATTTTGGTGCCATAGAAATCATACTACCGAGTCCCTTGATTCCGGATGAAAATGCTTCCTTAAAGTTTCCACTCAATCCTTTACTCAAAGCATCACCAAAATGTTTGTTCATTTTTTCTGCAGTTTTTTCTATACCAAGAACTTTCGATATTTTATCACCACCTGGAAGTTTTGTAACCCACGATGACATTGTGGTTCCAACTTTTGAAGAAACATCATTTAATATGCCCATTTTTGAAGAAGTTTTTTCTACTTCTTCTTTTGCTTTTTTCAATATATCCAATCTTTGCTGCATTGGTTCTAACTGATTAAGCAACATTTGTCTCTCATCATCAGTCAAATCACCCATTTGGTTTTGTATTTTATATCTTTCTAAAGCAAGTGTTTTTTCTAATTCGGATAGGTCTATTGATGCCTCTTTTCCATTATTTGCATCTTCTATTGCAATCACAGTTTTTCTTGTCATTTCTTGAAAACTAGCAGCCAAGTCTCCATTTTTTTGAAGCTGATCCGTAAACCCTTCGTTAAACTTTGTACCAGATTGAATTGCTGTTGCCGCCTGTGTTAAACCATAAGTAATATCATCAGTCATGTTTGCTGATAAACCAAGAACGGATGCTTGTTTTTGTATCTCCGCTGGCATTGTTGCCAATACTGCCTTAGTTTTATCATCAGTCTGTAATAATTCTTTTTTGATTGAAAGAACTGCAGAAACTCTACTTGCTAAGTCTTTTTCTAATTTTTCCCTACTTTCCTGTGATTCTTTTTCTTTTTGATTAAACTTTTCAGTTTCTTTTTGACTTTTTACCCTTGTATCTTCACTTTCTTTTTGTAATTTTTTTCTTCGTTCTTCCCGTTTTAAGTCATCTTCACCAATTTTTTTTAATTTTTCACGTAATTCTTCTTCCTTTTCAATAGAACCAGTGCGTATCGCTTCAAGTTCCAATATCTTTTTTAATTCGGATGAATTTTTTGATTCTTGGGAATTTATTTTTTTCTTCAATTCAAGAATTTCCGACTCTAGAACTGCCCTTTCGGTTAGAAGTTTATTTATTTCTTCTTGTATTTTTTTATCTTCTTCATTGATCGCCATTTAACACAATCTCTATAAAAACAAAAAATGGTTTACATACTTGCTATAAATATGTAAACCATAAATTATTATCGTTTTGGGGGTGATGGTTTTGAAAATTTAGGAACAGATGCCTTTTGTTTTGAAATAGCCTGTTCTTCTGCCTTATTTTTACTTTCCATTGCAGATTTTATTTGAGTTATGTAAAATCTTCTCAAATGTATTGGCAAATTGTATACATCATTCCATATAAAACCACCCTTTCCGTAATAACACAAAGAAAAGATTTCTTCATGTAAACCTAACCTATACTCAGGACTGAGGCCAAAAAAAGGAAATATCCATCGGGATATCCATCTCCTTTACCTCACCAGTTATGTCTGAAATAAATGTGAAAGTCATATCCAAATCGGGTGAGATTTCCTTGATATATGCCCTTAACGCACGAGAATCTATAGCAAATAATTCATTATCAACAAAATTATTTACAGTAGCACGCCCTTTTTCACCATCAACTGCAACAATAAGATGTTTGAGTCTAGTTGTAAGTTCCTTATCAATTCCGGTTCTTACAAGACTTTTATTCATGGTTTTTAACTCCTGTTGGACTTCTTTTTCCAATGAATGAGTCATAAGTCTGAAAGTTACTACTCTTTTTGAATTTGGAAGTTCATAATCGAACTCATTAACGTTGTTCTCAAATAAGCTAAAATCGACCTCCTTGTGCTCAATTTGAGTTAAATCTATTGTTAGTTTTTGTTTTGTTCCAGGTGAAAATGGATCATCCACTTCAACTGCATAGTCTTTACCATATCCCAAAATTCTAGCAGCAACCATTATTGCGTTTTTATCACCTACGAATAAATCACCATAATTAAATGGAGTTACAATCATAGACTCAAACAACTTATCTAACACCACGCCTTGTTTAATAAGGTTTTGTGATGTTAATATATCTTCTTCTTTGGCCGTCATATACTTCATTTCAACCGTACCTTCTGACAAAGGATGGCCTTCGGGATAAATTAAACCACGAGAAGGCAAGGGTATAATTTCTGTTGGAAAATTTGATTTTTTGACATCAACTTGTTTATGCTCGGAAAGAATTTTCTCTCTAATTTCGGCATCAGAAACCATTTGTTCATCAGGCAAATTGTAACCTGTTGGTACTTTTGACATAACTTAATTCCTATAAAACTTAATAAAACATTTTCACAAATATAAATATGGGTATACTGAAAAATACCAATATACCCACATATCATTTTCGATAAATTTTTACAGATTAGAACTGTAAGATAGCATAATCATAAGCGAGTGTGAGAGAAATCTCAACAAACGCATCATTTGCCCAATCCATTTCACCAAATGTAGTGGCTGTGATGAATGCACCTTTTAGTGTCCATTCTTCAACTTTATCACCAACAGGACCAAGAACATGAAGTGTTATGTCTTTTTTGTAGAAATCAGAATAACCATCACGACCGGTTACAGATTCATGTGATAAACGCACCCATTCCATAACTGCCTGAGCAGCAGATGGAACAATCGGATCATAGAGTTTAATTGAAATATCTTGCCACTCACCCTTACCTTTTACCTTTCTCTTAACGTTTATATGATCAAGTGTAATCGGGTTGAAGCTGATATTTGGTCTACCTGCACCCTTTACCAAATAAGCAGGAACGCCTTCGATGTACATAATAAAGCGATTCTGTAATTTCGGCTCAAACGGTGTGAAAAAAATTTCATTGGGATCGAGTAATTCAGCCATTTATATCTCCAAATTAAAAATGTTCTTTTACATAAATATACAACTTTGAAAAAAAGGGGAGAGTATTTCATCTCCCCATTTGATTTAATTAAGCACCTGGAAACGCAGCACCTGTATTTTGAATGTTGAAATCAAGAATGATAAATTCAGCAGTCTTTGCAGGTTGTAAGAACAACTGTCCATACAGAATGTTACGGTCTATAATATCAGGTGTATTGTTACTTTCATCCATGATAACACGGAAAGCATAAAGACCTTGACGTTGTTGAATTGATTCCAAATAAGGATTAACTATATTCAAGAATCGGCTTCGTGTTTGTGAAGTATTTTGTTCAAACACAAGGTATCTTGTGGAAGAAGCAATAAACTTCTTAGCAGCAATCAACAATCTACGAACATTGATACGGTCAAGTGCAGATGGACGACCTTGAAGTGTCTTTTGTCCCCATACACATACGCCTGTTGATGGGAATACTGCAATCGGATTGATACGACCTTCGTATAAAGTATCACGTTCAGAGTGTGTCAATCTCGTTTTCACTTCAACTACCTCTGTCAAACCACCTCTGTTCAAACCGGCAGGCGCAAACCATTCAGCTGCAACTCGGTCATTGAAAGCAATTACACCGGGAAGAACTACTGATGGTGGAACCCAAATAGGTTTGTTTCTATCCATGTCAATGATTTTAACCCAAGGATAATATGTTGCAGCATAATTTGTATCTAATCCTTCAAGGGATGAAACTGCAGCAGCGATATTATCATTTAATCCTGAATTATCCATTACATAGAAAGCATCACCACGATTTTCGCAAACGTCTTTAGCATAAGTTGTTATTGGCGTATGTAAAGAGTGTAATATACCAGGAGTTACAATCATGTTAATATCAAATTCATCTGCATTAGATACGGAATCAAGTGCCTTCTTATATGAAGTATATCCTTTTGCAGTTGTAGTTGAAATGTCAAATCCTTGTGTATTTGTTGCATCTATATTAGCACCAAGCTTTCTTTGTAAGTTTGGTTTGTGACCATCGAATCCACCTTGGAATGGCAACATAAACTTACGAGTATCTATTGATGTGTTTGATGTCAAATCAATGGAAGCACTATAAGATGTTGCTGATGAAGGGAATCCCGCAGAAGGCGATTGTTGATAATCTCCAAGATAAAAGTCTATATTACTTCCTGTTGTCAAATAGTTTGTATTTGGCAATGGACGCAAGAAATTGAAATTATCAGTTGTAGAGAAATCATAATCGAATCCCCAGAATACACGCTTACTATATGATCCACCGGCATTTTGACTTGCAATATAGCTACAAGCAGGTGGTTGTGTAAATGCTTTTGGTATCGGTGATTTTGGAGCACGGAATCCAAATGGAACAAGTGTTGGTGAAACTGCACCGTTTGTTACGGCTTCTGTTGTCTCAACACGAATAAATTTAGATTTGTTAGCATAATCACCATTAACAACAACTTTTCCTTCATCTGTTATTGTTATGTATCTATCACCTATAACACGAGCAATATATCGTGGTGAGTTTGGATCAAGACTACATTTGAATGTTTCAATTATATTTGGTCTTATATCTTCATCTTCTGTTGTAAATGGAGTTTGTGGTAAATATGATTGATCAACATATCTAACAACAACATCAAAGTCACCATATTCTGAACCAGCGATTGTTCCGGCCGCACGAACATTTGAAACACCAACTTTAACCTCATAATTAGAATGAACGCCATGAGATAGAGTGTGGAAACGGAACAACTCTTGTGTTGCTGCTCCAATTTTCTGTGAAGTTACCCATGGTGTTGATGCCTCAGCATAATCATATTTGAAATCCCATGGTGGAGCTGCTGATCCAGTTTCTATCAAAAGTGTTGTTGTTGGATCAGATGCTAAGGATGCAGATGCCTGATTTTTGAATAATACGTAATTGTAAACGGCATGAGTACCATACGGATTGTAACCATACAAATCACCAATAAATGAACTGTTTTCAGGATTTATTGATGAACTAAATGGTACACCATCTTCATTTGTTGCGTTAGTAAAAGAAGTATCATCAGTATTAAAATCACCAGCAAGTGTAATTACAAAACTACCACTATTGTTTGAAGTCAATGCAGAATCTGCAAACAACGAATCACTATCAGGATTTGTAATAACAAATGTTGGGTGTAATAATGAAATCAATTTTTTACCCCAAGATCCAGTAGCAACAAGTGCAACAGGATGCTTAACGGAATATCCACCAGAACCAAGAATACGAACAATCGTTGCCGAACCAGCATTATTCAAATAGTTTTTAGCCGTATATGGTAAATATGATTGCTCATATGTTCCGCCGAAATGTGTAACAAAATCACCATACCCTTCAACTACTGTTGGTACGAAGGCAGGTCCTTTCATTGTTGGTCCAAGTAGAGCTGCACCAATTTGTCCAATTCCTTGTGGTAAGAAGGAAAGGTCTTGTTCATTGGTAAAAACTCCAGGACTTACGATTCTTTCATTAGATGCCACTATTTATCTCCGAATAAATTATGTAATTAAGTCTTCATATAAATATGAACAAAAAAACTGTAAATTATGTTTGAGATGGAATAAATTTACCAGAATCCAAATCCAAAACACCATCTCCATATTTTTCATTAAGAGATTTTACAAGTTCTGATTCTTGTTTTTGTAAATCGTTATATTTGTCAAAAAGACTAATTCTCATTTCTTCCATTTCAGCCAATCTTTTTTTCAATAAATGTAACTCTATTTCAATCTGTCCAACTTGAGCAGTTGTGATTGAATAATCCGACTGTAACTTTTTCACATTATCAATATCTTCTTGTGAAAATTCTTTTTCAATAACCTCTGACATAAAAAACCTCTCTTAATAAGTAAAAATAATATACTATAAATATCAATGATTTTCCTGTGGATATACACCGGCAGACTTACTCAATGATTTATCTACAAGTTCTTGAACTCTTAATTGGAATTGCTCTAATTGATAAGCAGAATCTTCATTAAGACTTCTAAATCTGTTACGAGTATTTATAGTTCCAACTCTGTTTATAGTTCCCAAAGGTGAACCACCAGGATCCCTATCAAATTCACCCTTGTTGAAAGCATACTGTAAGTAATCTGGATTCTGTGAAGAATTTATTCCCTGGAATGCTTCCGAAGTAAATGTAATTTTATTTGGTGTAATAAGTCTCTTTGTTGTTGTTTCTGCACCAACATCTTTTGGTAATAAATATCCATGAACCATTAGTTGAAAACTTGACCTAACAACCCTATCTTGTCCAGTTGTATTACTGTCTTCCATGCTAAAGGAATCCAAATTAGTTGAAAATTTGAAAAAGTTTTTTTCACCAAATGATTGTCCACCAAAATATACAAACTGCTCTATAATATAGTTTAACTGATTTTGATATTCGCACCAAATAATAAAATCATATGTGACATCAACAAAATCAGGAACAGGAGTCATAAAGTATTCGTATGCAGTTCTTTTATCAAATTGTGTGCTCCACATATCGTATGGAGTATGCTTGTTATACTTTTGTTTTTGCATTATGTATGCAACTTGATTTGAGTTCATAACTTTGTTTCGTTTCATTTCAGGTTTCATTGTTACTGAAGATCTACGAAAAGTTATTAACGGTGTTATCGTTTTTCCTTTTTTATCTTTCAAAAACCCATCTTTTTGTATTGAAGCCCATTTTTCAGCATTTGCATATATTGTTGGAACGAATATCGAATCACCATTATCATCTATTCTTAATTGTATTTTATCATCAATATATGACTTTATTGCAAAATCTATATCATACAAAGTTATTGCAAGACTTCGAGTTCTGTCTTTATCCCTACGGATATGTAAATGACGACCTTTACCAAGGTCTGCACGCTGATTTTGTTCTGAATTTATATCATCTATAAATGTATCACGCGTTCTACGAAGTGGTGGTTTTCTATATCTAGACGAGTTACGCATATTCATCATATATTAGTTGGTATATCATTTACTATTGGTTTATTATTCGTTCTAACTTCTTCTATGTTTATTCTTGACCTTCTTGTTAAGTGTGTATTTACAACAATAGAAACATTATGTCCCCATTTTTCTGTTGCAAATGAATAATCTGGATTCTTTCCACCAAAAAATTGATTCTCTTGAACAGCATCAACCTCCCAGTATTCTCCGTTATATTCTATCACATCACCAACTTCCAAAAAAATATCAACCTCTTTTAGATATTCTCTTATGAAACCAAAATTTGCCGCTTGTTGATAATCTTGTCCAAATTCAGTTCCCTCATATGTTTGTGCCTGATAATCTATAAGTGCAGGAACTTTAATTGGCAAATGATATATCTTTTTATCGGATTCATTGTAAAGATTTGTTTTCGTATTTTCTAATGAAAGTTTGTAAATTGCAACTTCTGTATCAATAATATCATTTATCAATTCCATATTCAATTTATGAACTAAACTTGCATCTCTTTGTCCGTGAAATAATGGCATGGTATTATCCTATGTAAATTGCAAGTGGTGTACCATTAAGACTTGCAGCCAATGCTTCAGTTTCTAATCTTTTTGCCTCTAATAATTTTGAACGAGTCATTGTATCTAATATGGTTCTTAATTGATCAACTAATGTCTGTTTTTCCGTTCCTGCCGCGCCCAATAAGTCTGCAGCGTTTAACGATGTTTCACCATTGGGAATAGGTATACTTCCATATTTTCCTCGAATATATCCCAACATCTCTTTTGCCAAAGCAAGACCAAAAGAATATATCCAACTTTTACCAACAGAATTTATTTGTGAATATACCATAAAATCATACGGAGCATTTGACATATCCGATACTTGACCGTTTGGATATTTCAATGGATTACTTCGTTCTTCTTTTACGATATATTCTATCCATAGTTTGAAATCCTTTGTTGGTACTGGAAAAATACGAAGTTCATTATTGACAATTTCAAATGAAAATGCAGATTTTCGCATCATATCGTTAAATTCTATTGCCTGAACACGAAGTAAGTCTGCATACATAGGCATCAACATAAAAGATACACCAGTTGAATATGCACCAAATCCAAATGTATCTAACATTGCTTGATTACCCAAGTATGGATCATAAAAGCGCATTGATGCCGGAGGAGAATAGTGATGAACCTTTTTAATCTCTATTGAACCAGTTGGAACTTTTATATCACGAATCAATGCATTCAAATCGTATTTTTGTTTTCCGGTCTGTATATCAATAGATGATGAATAGAATTTTATATTACCATTTGTAAAAGTTTCACTACCGTATTCAGTTGCAAGTTGTATCAACCCACCCATGTTTGTAGATATATTTCTTTGGGTTAAATTTGATTCGGTTGATGATCCCATTATACTCAAAAGATTCTGTTGTATATTAAACTGGTTGACATGATATGAGTATTCATACACCGCTTCTTCAAAACAAGTATAAAAGTTTACATCTTGCAATTCAACATCAACAATCGGATAACCCAATCTTTTAGCACACCAATCTGCAAATGAATCTGCTTCTAATTGAAAATCTGGATCACTATCAAAAGTTCCAAATGGTGTACTACCAGTTGTAAAACTTGAACTTCCCGGCCAAATTGGAATCTCTACCATTTACTTCTCGGTTTTATTTTCTTCAAAATACTTTAATATATCATCAACAATAGGATGACGGTGGTTTGTTTTTAATTCATAAACCCCCAATCCTTGTATCTTATCTCTCATATTGAATAAATATGGCAAACCAGAATCTTTTTTCTGCTTTAAGTCAATTTGTGATATATCACCGGTTAGCATCATCTTTGAATTGATGCCAAGACGGGAAAGTATCATTTCCATTTGTGCCTTTGTTACATTCTGTGATTCATCAACAACTACACAAGCATTCACAAATGTTCTACCACGAAGAAAAGAAATAGGAGCAATTTCTATCTTGTCTTCTGCCATTAACTTTTCAATTTTCTCTTTACTATAAAGCATACACATATTTGCGTGTATAGGGGCTAACCAAGGATCCATTTTCTCTTTTATATTACCAGGAAGAAATCCCAAGTCTTCGTTTGATACAGTTGGTCTTGTGATTATTATACGATCAACCTCACGATAAAAAAGACACTCTAAAGCAATTTGTGTTGCTAATAATGTTTTACCAGAACCCGCTTTACCAACAAAAACAGAAATATCATCACGAAGTGCTTCTGATTTTATCAACTTTTGTTCCTCATTCAATGTTAATTGAAATTGGATTTTATTTTTTATAGTTTTTCTTCCTTTTTTTATTCCTGATGTATTTAGACTCGAACTTTCTTCTTCACTCAACAAATTCTCTTTGTTTTCAAATTCCTCGTTATGTTCAGAACTCATAATGGCTCCTATAATAATTTAGAAAGGGTATCTCCCATTGATTTTACATCGGCCTCAATTTTGGAAAATATATTATCCAATTTTTCTGGGTTATGGGTCCATTCAAAACCTACAATCGCAATAAATTCCGAACCTTTTTTTATCGGATATACTACTGCTGACTTAGACCCTCTCTGTGAAAAAAATGCTTTAGTTATTAAGTCCTCTATATTATCTACAACAGGATATACCGCCTTATGATTTACTACATCTTCTACAAAGTTGGAATAAAGTGACATCGGTAAGTTCTGATATTGCTTAAACTCCGTGCTAACACCTTCTTCGAGTGCCTCGAATGATGTTGAGAGTTTGGTCATTGATTTGCCTGTTTTGTATTTACCACCGTTGTGTCTTTGAAGAATAAATGCACGCTGACATTTATATTCTTCTAACAGTTGGTCTAATATGGTTTGGATTAGTTTGGAATGAGAAATCTCTCGGTCAATCTTTTTTTGTTTATATTCACCGTATTTGTATTTTAGGAACCAAGATAAGAAAACACCAAGTAGTGTTGCCATACTTGATACAACAAGTGATATTATGTCCATGTATTGAATTTGAGTTTCCATTTGTAATAAATAGCAAGTATAAAATAAAAAAGGGTGACTAATATCACCCTTTATCAAAAATTATTTTTATGTTTATCTTTTTACAAATAAAAGATTTCCTTCTTGTATTTTAAATTTACCAATTGATTTGTAAGATTCCTGTGCAGTTGTTTCTTCTTTTTCTACACTATCCACTAAATTGATAAGTATGTTTGCAATAGTCCATATCAAAAGTGCAGTGTGAATAGATTCAATTACACTATCGGAAAGTCCAAATCCTGGAAACATTATATCTTTTACAATACCTGTTGCATATTTTGCAGCCATCTTTTTTACCACTATCTCCAATAGTTCTCCAAACAAAGTTCCAAGTAATTCAAATGTATAAATTCCTGGACCACCAAATGTCTTTGTTGTATTTGAAAATGAAGATAATAATTTCGGTCCAGCCCATTTTCCTATAATTTGACCAAGTTTTGCGAAAGGTATGAATGCCCACTGTATTAATTCCACTGCATAGTGAACAACTTTTCTTAATGCAGGATTTTTTATTGCATCATCCAAATGTTCAACAGGATGAGATTCGTTTAGTGCATTTCTTCTTCTATTTCTTTTTAATAATTCACTAACAATATTGTAACTAGACAACAAAGAATTTCTTTTTCTTATCAAAGATTCCATTGCAGCAATTGTCTGTAATCCCGTTTCTGCCTCCTTAGAATCAATTTTTGGTTCTTCATCTACATTACCCTTACCAATTAAAACATCCTTTTCCCAAAATGGTTTTATTATCCATTTTTGATACCAGTCTGTTGTCCACCATGTTGAAGATTCTTTTAATTGTAATAATTCTTTTTTAAAATCGTCATCCATTTTCAATTTACCCTTTGAAGCCAAGTTCTTTACCATATTTTGAGCATCGGAGACAGATGCATTTTTTGTGATATTACACAATTTCAATAATCCATTCTTTGCAGAATTTATTACTTCTTGGACTAATTGTTTAAACTCTGACCAAATTGCCTTCAATTTACCCCACCCACCTGTTATGGCCTCTTTTGCCTTATCACCCAATCCTTTTAAACCATCCCATATATCGCCGAAAAATTCTTCTTTGAGTCTGATTTCCATTTCATTTGATTTTGATATAAATTTTACATTTTCATCTAACTTGTTTATCATGTTTTCATTTAATGATTTTGTTTTTGTTTTAGAGAACAAAATTCTCATTGCTCTCTGCTCATTTAATGTAAAAACCCTCGAATGAATTAATGAATGAATAGTGGCTTCATCTATGGATAATACACTATCAGTAACGGAGTTTATTCTGTTCAGAATATTTTTTTCTGACATTACTTCGTTTATTATTGTTTTTAATGAATTTGTTTTGTTGGATTTCATAGTTATTTTTCCGACTTTTAATATAAACTCAATTTACAATAAATATCAGACAAAAATAAAAAACCTCATGTATTTTACATGAGGTTTGATTTCTTAACATTGAAGTAAATTTACTTCAATTTCTTTTTAAGAATGCTTTTCAAACTTTGTTCTACAAGAGGTCTCAATAAATTTGAAAGTTTTTCTTGTAATCTTTGTTTTTTAACTTTTTTCAAATATGATTCTTGCAATCTTTTTTTGTTTTTGATATTATAGTCTTCTAACATCTTTATAGTTTTATTTGAAATTTTTCTATTACCAGTCATTACTGAATGGTATTTCTTCATATTTCGTATAACACTTTCCATTTTTGCTTTAACATCAGGAGAATAAGGTGGTTTGAAATCTAATTCGCCATTTGCAATCATATCCGAAACAGTTTTAACTAGTTCTTGATCAATAACAGGCATATTTACACGATTTGGTGCCCATGATGGAATTTGTTTATTCATTTTTGATGCATTATCAACCATTTTTTTCTTACCGTCTTCAACGGAGCCACCCCATTTCACAAAGGCCTCTTTACATTTTTCAGCATCACCTTCTGCCCAATAACCATTTGCCAAAATCTTATCTATTTCTTCTTCTATTGCCTTTCCACCAAAGTCTGCGATATTACCGTCTCCACCTTTACCGGAAACACCTTTACCTGCAGTGTAAACATTTAATGCCGATACTAATGCCTGTCCTGGTAACATTATCTGTGTAGCTATTAGTTTGGAATTTGGATCAACCAAAATGCTTGCTGCCCAACGATGGTGTCCATCCATTATGTGATTATCCGCAGAAACTATTGCACCCAAATCTCCACCTGGACCGGAGTTCATAGGAGTAGTTTTCAATAAAGCAGAAAATGCAAATTCAACAGCTTTTTGTGGAACGACTTCTTTTTGTGATGGTAATAATTCTGATGCTGAAAATGGTGTGTCCTCTTTAACAACCACAGCATCATCTTTTTCATCATTATCTTTTTTTCCTCCACCAATGGCAGCTTTTGCTGCATCTTTTGGTACATCACCCAAAGGTAATGCTTTACCTTTTACTCCAAAAACTTCATCGTCTTCAAACAGTCTTCTTTTTTTGTTAGTCTGTTTCATAAATTTTCCCAATAATCTTAAAAATACAAATTTGTAAAAAAGAGTGATCTGTTTGAACACTCACAAATAAATATGTGTCAATATAAAAAAAAACAAAAAAAGGAGTGAGAAAATCTCACTCCTTTATTTCTACTAACCCAAAATGGTTTAGATGTCACCTAGAGAATCAATTTGGATAAGACCATAAAACTCTGGACGAACAATCTTTTTCGCATAGCGAGTCATCACGCCTTTTCTTGGTGTGAAGTTTGTTGGGTCGTATACCAATGGTGTCATTACGAGTGGAATGTATGGAGCATACACAGCACCAGTTTCGAGGAATTGTGTTCCACGGAAACCTACGAGAACTTGATTCTCGAGCATATAAGGATTCTTATAGACTGTGATACGGCCATTTAATTGACCAACTTTTTGAACACCCATTGCGAATTTCATACCTTCACCATCAACTGCATATCCAGGCATTGATTCAAGTATTGTAGCAACTTGTGGAGAACATACGAGGAAGTTTGCACCGCCACGAAGTGTTTTCTGATGAATTGCGTTTGATACTTTTTGAATCTTTGTGCCAAGTGTTTGGAACCATGTTTGTTGGTTAAACGCAGAAGCATATGCCTGAGCATTTGAATAATCGGTAAATGCACCGGTGCCAGCATCATAAGTACGACCAACACGAGCAGACCATCTTTCTGTTGTTTGTGCATTCTTAATCAACATATCAAGAATTTCCAAATCAATTTCTTGTGAAATATATTCAGACAACATTGATGTCAATTCAGCTTCTGCATCGATTGAGTGATATGCATTCAAATCTTGTGCAAATTCAGGTGTCCATACTGCCTTCAACTTACGTGTTTTAGCAACGATGGATTCTGAACGCAATTCAAGATTGATTTCAGGAATATCAAGAGTTGCACCCGATTGTGATGCACCTTCTTCAAAATCACCGCGTGTTGTAGCAGTTGGTTGTTTCTGATAAGATACTACTGAATTACCAGGTTGAGCAGATGCGGAAACAACGAAAGTAATTTGTGTATTTGCAGTGTTAGTTGTTGTATATTGTGGGAAATATCCCTTAACATTTGAACCACTAATCTTAAATGCACGAACACCTTCAAAATCAGCATTAGGAACAGATCCAGAAGAAATTGTTACAGTATAAATTTGACCAGCAACAAGTGATGCAGAATATGCATTTTGGAACTCTGTATCAAATTGATAAACAGATGGTGTTGAATGTGATACAGAACCTGTTGCAGCTGTTGTATCATTAACGGTAGCAGCAGACATTGTTATTGCAGATGATGTTGCATCATTGATTGAATAACCAAAGCGTCCTGATCCGTAAAGACCGCCTGAAGGATCTGCATCTTTTGCATCTTTACCTGTGATACCAAATACTGAATCTTTTTGTGAATCTTTGCCTTGATTTGTTTCAAAACCAGGTTGTGCTGTTCCATATTTGAAATCCAAATAGAAAACAAGACCAGAAGGCAAATTCATTGGTTGAACAGAAACGAAATCTTTCGCAGCAATTTCAGAGAAAATACGGCGAACCAATGGAAGTGCAACGCCAGCCCATTCTTCTGAACCAGCTGCTGTACCTGTTCTGTTTGATTCTTCAATAAGTTGTTTTGCTTGATTTTCGAGAAGTATTGCAATAGAGTTCTTCTCGTACTCATTTTTCAAATTATCAAGAAGACCAGTTTTTTGCCATTTATTGACAATTTGCTTGTTCTCTTTGATAAGTGCCTTATGGGGATTACCAGAGGCATTTAATAAACTTTGTATACTCATTTCTTTATCCTTAAAAAATTATTTTAATCCTGCTAATTTGCGTAAACGGTTTGCCATACCATCACCTTCATTCAAGATGTTTTTGGATGGACGTGTGCTTGCAGTTGGCTTACTTGCAAAAGATTCTTTGATAGGTTTAAGTTTTGATGTGCCTTTCAAAGATTCAGCCAATGTTGCATAAATCAACTTAACTTCACGTAATGAAGTTGCTCGATCAAAGTTCTCAATAACTGTCATTTTTTGTGTTTCTGTTAGTGAGTGTTTGCGGAACAACTTATTAGAGAAGAGCAATTTTGAGTTCAAAAGATTAACCTCATTGATTTTTGAACGCAAGAAAGAAATTACAGCATAAGCTTCACGAAGTTTTGCCTCAGCAACTTCTGCTTCTTTTTCTTCTTCACCTTCTTCAACCTTTTCGGATTCTTCTTCTTCTTCACGAAGAGCACGAAGAACTTCTTTGATGTCTACTTCTTCTTCTTCTTCGCCTTCTTCAACAGGTGCAGATTCTTCTTCACCTTCTTCTTCACGCAATGCACGAAGAATTTCTTTGATTTCAGCAACTTCTTCGGAATCTTCATCTTCTTCTTCAACAAGTTGAACGAGTTTTTCCTTTTTGTCTTCTGTGCTGTCATCAGATGCAACTGCTGATGGTTTTTTGTTGTCTCCACCACCGATTTCAGATGAGTCAATGTCTTCTTCTAATTGACGAATAATTTCCATCAATTCTTCATCAATAGGTTCTTCTTCCTCACCTTCTTCAACAGGTGCTTCTTCTTCCTCACCTTCTTCAACAGGTGCTTCTTCTTCCTCACCTTCTTCAACAGGTGCTTCTTCTTCCTCACCTTCTTCCATAGCGGGTTCTTCGTCTTCACCTTCGCTATAAAATCCGTATTCTTCTACCGGTGCTTCTTCTTCACCTTCACCTTCTTCCATTGGCTCTTCAGCTTCTGCTTCTTCTGCCAATTTCTGTGAAAGCATAGATTGCAACCTGGGAGTGAATGCTTCCTCCAATGCAAGTTTTGCATTTGCTAAAGCAACTTCACGAACTGCTTTTGCATCCGCGATTGCTTCTTTCAATAAATCATTCATTTGAAATCTCCAACTATTTAGCGTTATTATGAACTCTAATCGTAATGAAAATAATAAAGGACTCTATAAAAGATAGAGTATTGTATGTATAAGTATATGATAAATTATTTTTTTTCTAATTTTTGAGGTGTATTTTTTACAGGACCATAATTAAAAATACTTTTAACATCAGATTCGGTATAAATATATCGTTTATCCCTATCTTTTGTATCAATTTTTTTTTCATCTGCCATAATTTTGCTCCACTAATATCTTGTAAACATTTCTTTGTTGATTGAATCCATGAATCGTATATCTACAATTTCTCGGTAGTGTAACTTCTGTTTCATGGCAATAATCATTGGAATGACACGGTAGAGTCAAAACTGATGTTCCTGCTGGAATAAAAAATTCAAAAAGTGGCATCCTTTTTTTATCAGTTCCTTCACATATTAGGGGATTTAGAGAAGTTGTTACAAAAGTTTTGTCAATCCATTGACCAGCATCAATAAACATTTGTAATATATCATCATTTTCAACAGAACGATACGATAGTAAATTTATGTCCAATCTCTGTGGTTCATCTAGAAATGCATAATCTAACTCATATATTGTAAATGAGTTCATTGCACTATTGTAGTCTTTTTCTCTCTCATCGCCTTCTTTTGGTTTACCCAATTTTATTTGTTTTTCAACTTCTTTTTTGTTCATAGATGGTTTTGAAAAACGTATTATGTTGTTTATCTTTTCAGAATTTGTGTAGTAATGTTGCAAAGCAACTATGGTTTGTTTATCCAATTCTGGTTGAGATATTAACGAATGTTTTGAAGTTGCAATAGACTCTATTTTTTTATAGAGTTTTTTCATATCCTTTTTCTTTCCGATATAAGAATCATATACGTCTAAAATTTCTTCAAAATCATATTGTAATAACTTTTCACGAAATTCTGGATACAATAGATTTGCATTTTTTTCTAAATCTTTTACATCAATTTTATTAACAAAACCAACAGTTTTTAATCCAGTTTTTTCTTCATTTGGATCTTTGGGTTTTTCTTCTGCTGGTTTTTTATCATCTGTTGATTTGGTATCATCTGATTTTTCAGTTTCCGGTTTTTCAGTTGAATCTGTTGCAGGTTCTTCCTTTGGGGTTTCTGTTGAATCTGTTGCAGGTTCTTCCTTTGGGGTTTCTGCCGGAGCAGATGGTTCTTCTTCTTCTTTTTTAGGAGATTTTGGTGCAGATTTTTGATGTTTAGCCGGATCAAAACTTTTTTTACTTATGTAATAGGATTTTCCACTTTCCTTATTTACAACCAACATTTTTTCAGGATCTTCACTTGCAGGTTTTTCATCTTCTTCATATATGGAAAAAGACCTTTCCAGGTTTTCAATAACTTTTCGTGCTTCTTCACGAATTAGTTTTTCAAGACTAGCAAAGGTCATTTTATCTCCATTAAATGTTTTCGGAATCAAGTTTACGTTGTCTTCGTATAGCAGCGTTTCTTTTTTCCGATTTTTTCTTTGATGGTTTAATATATTCCATTCTATTTTTATATTCTTCTAAGATCCCAGCTTCTTTTACTTTACGCTTAAAAACCTTAATCATAGTATCTAGATTCATTCCACCGGCTTTTACTTTAACATGAGCCGGTTTTGATGTGGTATAAACTCTGTCTGACATAACCTACTTATCCTTATTTTTTATTTCATAAAATGATCCGAGTTGTTTACCTATATTCTCGTAGATAGACTCCAGGGTTCTTTGTAACTTAACTATTCTTTCTGATATTTTTTGAAATTCGTTTACCGATTCTTTTAATCTTTTTGAGTTTCTTCTGTGTGATACACCTTCAAACCAATCACCAGATTCTTCTACCATATTTTTTGATGCAAATTCTACCATTCTTTTTATTTCTGAAACTATCTCTGGAAGTTGTTTTGAACGGTGAATAACATCGCGATACTCATTGTATCGTGATATTGCTTCTATGTATTTTTGTTTTTGTTCTGATGTTAAAACTTTTACATTAAATTTTTCTGACATCACTTCTTGAACAGCATCTGAAACAAGTTGGTTGATTTCTTCTCTTGTTATTGATTTTTTGTATTCAGAAACTTTTTTTGGTAAACCTTTATGTTTTGTTCCGGCAAATGCTTCCAGTTCTTTTTCGGACATTGAATTTGCAAGTTGTTTTACCGATTTACTTACGTCTGATGAAGACACTTGACCTCTTTTGTAAGAAAGAGCAAGTCCCATAAGTTTCTGTTGTTGTTGAGAAAGTGAAGGCATTTTTATCTCCCATTGAATATACAACTACATACATTTCCTATTTCACAAATGATGTTTGTTATATTATTATTTATTCGTTCAATTTTAGGATCAATTTTAGATATTGCAGATAATGATATATTTTCTGTTATCAATCCTTCGTTTATACCTTCACCCATTGGATTTGGGTACATAAATGCACCATGTGTTGATGGGTTTGAAACAAAATCCCAACCAATCAACTCGAAGTCATCTTGAACCTCAACAGTTCCTTCACTAATTTCTTCAACCGAACCCAACCCTCTTGATGATATACCAAGACGAATACCTGCACCGAGAAGTTGTTTCAAAATGTTTCCCGATGGTGTTGGTAATATCTCAACAGTACCAACAACATCATTTCCTTTCCAATCTACACCAAGAACATTATGTGAAACATTACGGAGATTTATCACAGATGAATCCGGGTGGTCAAGTTCTCCGAGAGCACGGTTTTCTTTTATATTAGTTGCAGCATACTTTTTTACTTCACGCATCAAAATTTTTTTTGGATATACTCTACCATTTTGATTTTTTGCCTCAGCTCTTTGTAAAACACCCGAAACTATGACTTTACCATTATTTTTTCTTTCTGATTCTGCAATCAATTTTGGATTTGCCGCAAAAAGTATAGTATCTACGAGTAGTTGTTTCATCTTAAGCACCTAATTCGTGTATTTTTTTAGTAATTCTGTTTATTCTTTCTGATATTTTTCTCAATCTACTCATTGATTCACCCCAAAGAGTTCTTTGATCAACATTCATTTCTGTTTTTAATTTCAATGCATGCTCAACTACTCTTTCGACTTCATATATTGTTCGATTGATATTTTTTATAGAATCGTTTATTTTTCTATTTGTGCTACGAGATTCATCACCACGAAACTCTTTGTATGTTGCCTCATTCATCAAACTCATAGCTTGTTTGTAAACCGATTCGTAATTTTTCTTTGATGTCTTTGAAACAACTTCATATCCTTGTTCTTCTGCATTTTTTTCAGCTTGTTTCTCAAACTTTTTTTTACTTGGAGAAAATGCTTTAGGTGTTTCATATCCGGCAACCATACCAGTTACGCTAGTTTCTTCTAAACCCATTTCCTCATTGAATTTTCTAAATTCTTCCGATTCTTTTAATTTTTTTATGAATGATTCCAATTTCATATCACACCTTATTTTGCAATGGGATTTCTTACTAAAGCATAAACAGGACCATTACTGTCTACCTTTACCGATAATACTGATAATTCTTGTATTCTCAATGAACCAGCAAGAACAGCAAGTGGAATATCACCACCCTTTGAAAGTGAAGCGGTTCCAGTTGTTGATGCCGGAACAATTAGTCCACCAACTCCAAAATTTGAACCGGTAAAATAAGTAGTTGTTCCATTTGAACAAGTAATGGATTGTAAAAATTTTCCAGGATGCCCATTTCTTTCAAAATCATTTGCCTGTGATGATGGAAAATTATAGTTATTTATTTCATTATATGACATTATACTTCCTCTTTATTTAATCCAAGACAAATCTTCTAATATACTGTAATATCTAAGCAACGCAGATATGTGATTTTCTTCAACATTTTTTATAGTATCGTAGTCATCCAAAAGACTTATTACTTCCACCAACTTTATTTTGAGAGATTTATCGGAAACTCGGTTTATATTCTTTTTGAAAATACCTTTAATGTTTGCCGATTCGGATTGGATAAATGATTTCAAATTATTGGTATTGCTAACATTTCCAATATATTCTCTTAACAAAACTTTTTGATTATCATTTAATTGACCGTACTTACTATTAAATTTTTCAACAAGATATTTGTAAGTAAGTAATCTTATTTCTTTTGGTTGATTTTCTATGGTGGATGATTCATCTAATTGTTTTGCTTTAGAATTTGATGTTATGTTTTCAATTATTGTTATTTTTGATTGGGTAAATTCTATTGGATTTTCCAATTCATTGTGTTCAAATATCTTGTATATTGATGCCAAAAGTTTATAGTTCTGAACTTTTGTTTGGAAAAATGAATCAATATCAAAACTCTCTTTTATTGTTTTTATCAATTCGTATTTTTCTTGATTGAGTCTTTTCTTATTCAATCCTCTGCGTGCTTTTAATGCTGCCTCTATTAACATATCGGCCTTATTATCAGACTTCAATCTTTCATCAGATAGGGTTTTATACAATTCATATTCCTTCAATAATTCCGTATTTTTTCCGAAATACTTTTTAAGTATTCCAATAGATATGGACTCATTTGAAGAAATTATGTCTGATGTTATTTGTCTGGTAAGTAGTTCAAACAACATACCAGTGTTCTTAAACTTTGAATGTTTAATTTTTTTCATCTTTTCATATACCTATTTGTGTGCACTTTCATAGAATAAATATGTAGAAAATTACAATTCATCTAATAAATTATCTTCATTTAATAAATTTGATTCAGTTTCTTTTTTAACCAATGGTTTTAGACTCTCCGATATGATTTGTTTGGATTTTATTTTAACTCCAGACATACTACCAATCAACTTTTCAATGTCTTTATTTTCAAGAGAAAGGGGTGAATTACCCTTGTGATTTGCCTTTGGTGATTGATTAACTTTTAGAGTATTACCAACATCCTTCATTCCAATTGGATCTCTACCAAATGGACTCTTATCTGTTGCATAATTTAAGTTTTTAGCAGGTCTGCCTGCACCAGGCCAACCGCCTTCTGGAACTTCATTATCATTTATTACTTTATATCCACTACCACGAATTTGCATACTTGCAATATCATGTGGTGTTCCAAATGATTCTTTTGTAACTGCAGGATCATTTCCTTCATTTTCTATTTGTTTCTGACGGAATGCATGTTTAATATCTTCAAGAACTTCATTCTTTTCAAATTCAGCTTCATCTTCTGATAAGTTGAAAATGTTTGAATAGATATATTTTAATGAGAATAATTTCTTTTCAACCAGTGTTCCAGCCAAATCTACCTTTTCTTTCATAAGAGCAATTTTTTCTTGTTCATAGATAATAGATGGACCAGTCAAACCAAGTTCAAAATTAACAAGGTCTGAATTTTCATATCCTTGTGAATACAAATGAACGATGGCAATTTTTGTTAATTCAGATACAACTATTCTTTGTATTCTTTCTATCGTTCTAGCAAAACGAATGTCAAGAGCAGCAAGTGTTGCTTTACCTTCAACTCTTTCGTCATAGCCCAAATATGGTTTTGGTACTTTAAGTGCAGCAAAAATCTTTGAACGCAAATACTCAATATCTTGAATTGAATCATATTGTAAACCTGCGAGTGATTCAATCGCAGTTCCGGACTGTCCGCCTCGAACTGGAAGATAAAAGTCTTCTAAAAGGTTTTGCATATTAAAACGAAGATTGTAGTCACCAGTTTGTTCATTGATGATGGGTGTTTTCTTCATTTTGTTCATAAGGTTATTCATATATTGATCTACTTCTGCAGGTGGTATGTTACCAATATCAATTTTGAATATCCTTTTCTCCGGTGCCCTCATAATACGATGTATCAACATCGCATCTTCCATAAGTAACAACTGTTTGTAAAGTTTACGGGCACCTTCTAACATAGATTTACCGTATGGTAAAAAATTAGTATCACCAAGAAGACGAAAATGTGCTATTTCATAATTTTGAAATTCACCCTTTCCGAGAGGTCCTTCATAGATAAACTTTGTCATATAGATATGTTCTGGATCAGTTCCCTCCTCTCTTTGCATTTCATAAGGTGAAAACGGAACAACATTAGTTACCCCCAATTCATCTTTTACATCAAGATAAAGATAAAAGTCTCCATACTTACAAAGATTACGAATCCATGGCCAAAGGTTATATTCTATGTTCAGTACATCGTAAAATAAATTACGAAGTATTTTTCTTATGTTATCATTATCGGTTTTAATAGTAAGCACATCACCCTGATCATTTTTTAGAGTGCTTTCATCGGAATATATGTCAAGTGCAGATGAAATAATGGCATCGGTGTCCATTGCCTCATAATCGGTATACAAATCTATTTTTGTTGCTGAAAATGAATTGTATTGGTTGTATACTGATATTGGGGTTCCTCTTGTACCATGCAAACGACCATATCTATCAATAACTTTTGATGTATGTGGGTTCCCATCGGCTTGATAACGAGCAGTATCAACCACTCTTAATTTTTTACCGCCAACATTACGAACAACAACATTGGTTGAAAAAAGTGTTTTCAGTCTATCAAATAGTGATTTTTTTTGTGCCATTTGTCACCTGTTTTGTATAATATAAACTTAATATAAATATATGGTAAAAGTTGTAAATCTTATTTTATCAACCAAGTTAAGTCTTCATTCTGACCATTGACAGTCATGTTCCAACCATTGCTATTGTCTCCAAAACTATATGATGGTTTATGTGGAGTAGATGCCTTACCCATGTAATCTAAACTCATTCGTGTCTTCATCAATCCTTCTTGACGAAGTTTTATTGCAGTATCTCTAACCCATAGACCGATTGAAAATGACATAACCAAATCATCGTTATATCCATTTTGTGCTTCTGCCTTTGAACCATTCCAAACAAATACGAGAAGTTCTTCGGTCAATCTTGCAGATTTTACAATAGGGGTTCTTTCACGAAAATATGTTTCTAACTTTGAAATCAATAATGGTCTTGTTTTTGCACTTGTTGTAAATCCAGGAACCATTTGTGATTTATCTTTTAAGTCATAACCCTTTGGTATTTGAATAGATGGATCAACATATCCATCTTCTTTGTAGGTGTAATACAGATTCGGATAACCTCTGTCTATTACTTGTTGGATTACTGCCCACCCAACATTAGCATTTTCAATAACAAGCATTGCATCGTTATATTCTGTAGCAACTGATACTAACATATTACCATACGATTTGGTATCAAGTTTTCCACGATATTCCGCAACTTGTTCTAAATTATCTATATCAATAACATGAAATGCTGAATTGTCATTTCCATCACCACGAGCAACATCGGCTACAACAATATAAGTTTTGTTAGGATCTGGATATTCCCAAATCCAATAAGCATCTTCTGCACCACGTTTTTCTTTCGGTTCACAAACATAAGTTTCTCTATACCATTGAACCAATTCACCATCAATTACAGAACGACCAGATGCAAGAAAGTTTCCATCACATTCTTGTTTTGCCATATCAGGACCAAGAAGAATATCTTGTTCATCTCTCCATGCTTGGTCACGGTCTGGATGAACTTGCCATAATAATTCTATCGGATTGAATGCACTCTCTTTTAATGTTGCCTTTACCCATTGTTTATGGTAGAAGTTACCAACACCGTTTGGTGTAGAATTGATAATTGCAGTTCCACCAGTTGCAAGTGTTTGTTGTGCAGATGCCCATATTTTATCAATGTCATCAATAAAGGCGGCCTCATCTATAATCAGAAGTGAAAGTGCTTCAGAACGAGCAGAGTCAGCGGCAGCAGAAACGGCTTTAATTTGTGAACCGTTCTTAAAACGAAGTGATAATTTATTATCTTCTTGAACACCGGTTTTTAACCAACTCGGAAGATTGTCATACATAACACGAACTTTTGTAACCAAGTTTTTTGCAGTTTCTTGTTTTGTAGCAATAACAAGAATGTTTTTATCTTGATTAAACAACATCATCCAAAGTGAATAACCTGCAATAAGTGTAGATATACCTAACTGACGAGATTTAAGCACAATGTTATACCGGTTACTATTAAATTCTTTGAGAACATCTTCCTGAAATGGGTATAGTTCAAAAAGTATTTTGCCACGAGTTGGGTGTTGAATCTTAGCATACCTTTTCATAAAGTACACTGGATTACTCGCACACTTAGCAAATTCTTCTTTGATTATGTCTTTAAGATTTTTATTTGATTGGTTCATTGGACTACTAAAATTACACCAACAACCGAAGCGGCTCCTGTTAGAAACCACAAAAATTTATTATCATACCAACGAGGTTGAAGTTCGTCAATTATTTTTTCTAATTCTACACTTCTTTTTTTACAAGCGGATAGTGCCTCATCGCGATTTTTTAATTGTTGTATGAATGTTTCTGATCGTGAAATGTATAAATCAATCACAGTATCTTGTGCATCAACAACTGCAGTCAAATGTTCGACTGAATCTCTTATTAGTTGGATTTTATTCCACAATTTAGTTACTTCGGGTTTTGTAAAACAAATGAGGGAATCTTTTTCGGAAGCAAAAGTCATAGATACGGAAAACAATAATGCAATAAGATATTTCATATATTACTCATTCAAAAATTTCTTAATAAGTTTAGTTGCTTCATCTGGATTTTTTATTTCTCTGTTTCTGTAAACATAGAATCTTTCTTTTATTATTAGAATACTGTCTTTACGAACTTTGATAAGTGAATCCAAATTATCAGCTCTTTTTTTTAATTCAGCATAATCAAGTTCATATTTGTTTATCAATGCCTCAAGACTATCTTTTGTTTTTGTTGAATACTTTATTTGTAATTTTGATTGAGTATTTTCATATCCGCTGTATATCAACAAAATTGAAAGAACGGATATGGCAAAAAATTTTATGTAATCACCAATTCTTTTTTCCAAAACATCTTCCATTTTTAATCCTTTGTATAAGTTGAAACCATTTTTGCCTTACCACGACCGGTAGCACCTTTTTTTCTTTTTCTTGTTACAGCACTTCTTTTTTGTTTAGATGACATTGAAGCTGCCTTTGCTGCGGGAACACATTTTGGATATGCCCGTTTACCACCTTTTCTGGCTTTACTACCAGCAGAGGCGCCGCATGGCGGATGTCCACCATTTTTTTTCTTACGAGAAATATCAACCCATCTCTCTCTAAACCATCCAGTTAATCCGCCACTGGGTTTCTTTCCCTCTATCAAGAATTTTTTTACATATTCTTTGATAATTTTTTTTGCAATATATTCATTTATAGGTGTCATTACAATAAATATGTTTATTCGGGTAGAAGAGCATATATTTTCGCAAAAAAACCTTTGATTGTATCGGCATCTTTTTGTGAATGGGCAACTTGTAATAACTGATTCACTTCTCTTGCATATTCTGTGTCACCAGGAGCAGGTTTATCCATTCTAACTATCTCTAAAAGTTCAGAATTTTTCATGTCTGGATAGTTGTCTTTTAGATTTTTTACAAAATCTATTGCATATTGAGCACCGCTATCATCTTGTATTCTTTCTGGAGCAGTCATTATAGCAGACCAAGGCAATACCATAGGTGCCCAACCTAAAAATCCAGCATAAGTCCCAGCAATAGTCAAATGAAATTTAACAAGTGCATTAACCAGTTTAGATGCAAATTTTTCAAAGTCATCATTTTCTGCAAATGCACCTTTCAAATCATCTGATAAATCTTTTGGATTACCAGGAAAAATAACAATAGTTCCTGCTCCAGGAGTTGTCATCGGTGGCATTGGAGGTAAAGGTGTAAATGTTGATCCTATCCAATATGCAGAAAATCCAGAAGCAACAATAGAAAACCCCTCATTTGTATTGCCCTTAAAATTCAATTCAAATCCTTTTTCTATCAAAGATTTCAATGACTCTTTATTACCTTTGAGTATTTTTGATCCAAATATAGTTCCACTTGTACCTAGGTTTGCCAAGTCATACGCAGTTGATAACAAATCTGCCATGTGTTTATTATCTTTTATATTAAAAGAAGCCATTTCTGGCTTCAACAATGATTTGAAAGTTTTAGCATTCATGTTTTATCTATTGCACCTTTGCCACTTGACGGCCATCCAAATCTACAAGACCAATACCTTGCCTTATGTCTTGGTCCAGGAGACTGACAATTATGACGAGCACGGAATGATTTTCTACGAGCAGCATTACTTTTTTTAATTTTCATGGTTTTTTTTCCACCTTCGCCCTTATGACCAAAATTTACTTTTACAACATTTCCATTTGGTTTTTTTACATAAACGGAAAACTTCTTTGGTCCACCTGGTGTTCTGAATGGTTTACCAAGAGAAACTTTTCTACCACGATACTCTGCCTCATTTAACATATTCGGTTCACTTTCTTGTAAACGAAAATGTAATTCTGTTATTTTACCACAGGCATTTGTAGCATACCCTTCAAGTTGATATGACGGATTATTTATGACTTCTTTTACATTACGAAATCCACCACCGGCAGCTTTGTAAGCTTTTACAAGTGCACCAGATGCATAAGCACTTGGCCATACTTTATACTTCTTTTTTATTCTTGCCTTTACACTTGCATATAATTTTTTATTCGTTGGAACTGCCCTTTCAACTATTATTTGTTTCATTCATTTCTCCGTTTTCTTCTTGGTGATTCGTCTATAATATCGTTATCGTGTAATTCTTCATAATAATCATGGTGTTCCATTTTTCTGAATTTACTGGCAAATTGTTCAGACGCAACTGAAAACAATCCACCAACTACTATGTAAAGGAAACCATCAAATATAAACTGTTCTACTTTTTTATCATAGAATGTAGATAGTATTGCCATAAATATCATAACGATAAAAGAAAAAAACATCATTACTCTTTTGGATGATATTGTACCACCCAATCCTCTAAATGTTTCCGATACTGGGTTAATCCGTTTCATCAGAATATCCAATCTTTTCTTCTATTTGATCTATAAAATCTTTTCTGAATTGTTCAAATTCACTTTCTATCTTTTTCAGCAATTCTTCTTTATTAACACGAGTGTCCCATTTTTCAATTTCACCGAAATCATTTGTAAATTCCAATCTTGATAATTCATCAACTATTACATTTTTGTCTTTTTCTGCATCTCTCAACCAAGCTATTGCGTTTTCTCTAATTTTTTTTCTCTCATATTCTTCCCATTTTCCTTCCAATCTCAATTTATGTTCAAATGATATTGCACAGTCAAAACACATACCATGAATACGACGCATTTTTTCGTCTAGTTTTTTTGGCAATGTGCAAGTACAGTTTTCTTTTTGACAGTTTGGAAAAGAATTTAGATATTCATGTAACTCTTGTTGCCATTTTTTACCTAATTTTATTTTATACCCTTCTCGTTGTTCCCATTCATTTCCATCTTCATCGAACCACTTATCACCTATTTTTCTCGGTGTGTTTTCGATTTTACTTTCACCTTCATATCCAACATTAACTTTTTGTTGAGATTCGTGTTCTCCAGCGAGAAGTTTTTTTACATCTTCCAAACTACTGATTTTAATATCCATAACATAACCTTTTACTTTATTATTTCGTTGTAAACTTTATTCCAAAATTTTCTTGTTATCATGTGTAATGGTCTTAAACCATTTTTATCTTTTTTATTTTCTTTCATTTTTCCACGTTTTGTATTGAATTTGGAAACAACCATATTGAATATATCAACATCAAACCAACCAAATATAGAAATGAAACGAGATTTTAATTCGGATAATTTAGCAGAACGGTCTGATAGTGCAGCAAAAATACTTTTTGATGTCATTTCGCCAAATGATGGAATATCATATCTAACATGATTTACTATCATATAGTAAACATAGGGATTCTGAATATCTTTGTATGGTAAATGACTACTCCCATTCCACTTCATCAATCTTTTGTAATCTTTTAATTTTGATACATCATCCTTGTCTACTGCATAAATAACAACAGTTGCATCACCATCGAATTGTTCTATAACATTTGTTGCATGAAATGGTGTATTTGATTTCATAATATGTTTAACATTATGACGACGCATTATTGAAAATTTTTCGTCATACGTTAATGGTTTCTCTATTGGATCAGTAATGTCATTTGTAACAATAATCACATTATCTTTATCGAATTTACGGCAAATTCTTTCATATTCTTCACGATGATAAATTGCCATCGGTTGAAATTTACCAGGATATAAAACAACAATGTCCTTATCCACTAATTCATTTTCATTGAATATGGCAAGATTCATTTCTTTTATCAATTTAAGGACTTTATTGTTCATATTTTATTCTGGTTTTATTGGCCAAACTATATTAAATGGATCGGATTGTAAAGGTATATCTCTTAAAGACTGACGATATGTTTGCCATTCCTGTTGCTTTTGTTCCGATATTGGACTATCTTTTAGTTGTGTCCAATCACATTCAAGTAACTTTTTATTTCTTTCATAACGAATGGATTCCCATTTATTATCTATTTCTTCTTGAATTTCCTCTGGAGTTTTATTACGAACCTTTTGATACTCAACCACTTCATCTTCTTCGATAACAAAATCACTTCCATCGTAGAATTGATTTGAATTTATTTCTGCTTCCACAAATCTAAACGGGTACCAACCATATTGTTTCAATGTTTCATTATCAAGGAGATAAAAGTTTGATATATTTGCCCAATTTCTTGGAAGCTCTGTTGGATCCCCAACGATAGTTCCATTTTCTACTAAAATATATTTCATGTATAAACTCTTTTTGTTAAAAACAATATACTATCTATAAATATGTTAAACCGATTGTTTAGTATGTTCTTCTGATAATTTAATAAGTTCTTCTCTAATTTTTAAGAATGGTTCATCCCATTTTCCATATTTCTCTTGACGAAATAATTTTACAGAATCATACCAAATAGAAGTATTGCCAGGAAAAACCCAAGTGTAATATGGCATAATAGGAACAACAACCCACGTAGGAATACCCATTGCTCCGGAAAGATGAGCGATTGATGTGCAAGATGTTATTACTAAATCTAAATCCGCAATAATGTTTACAGTTTCATCCCAAGTCTTCATTTGTTCACGGAAATCACCAAATGGCAAATCATCTACAAGATTTTCGTCTCTTTGTAGTGAATAAAATGTTGTGTTTGCAATATCGTGAAGACCAATCATCAATTCTGGCGGAAATCTTCTGTGTTGTTCGTGTTCAAATTCAGGATTGCCACTCCAACGAATACCAACTTTCAAATTGTTATTCTTGGAAAATAACGATATTGGATTTTTTGGAAAAATATATTTACCACCATCAATATCATCATATTCCATATTTAACACATAAGCGGCAGACATAGCAGGAACCCAATAATCATAATGAAGATATTTTATACCACCATTGTCAATGGATATAAAACCATTATTATTGAAAAGTTCCTTTAATTCAGATGAGCACGATATTATTACCCTTGCACCCATTTCTTGAAATTTCTTAGCAAAACGAAAATTTAGTATTTGATCACCAAATCCACCTTCACATCTGAATAAAAGTGTTTTGTTTTTTAATGATTCATTTTTCCAAATTGTTCCAGGAATTGGTGGAAGACCGAATACATTTATGTATCTTCCATAATTTAGATGTTCAAATCCTTTTTTAAGATTACCATGACGCATTTCATGCCATCCTAAATTGAAAAGAACACGTAAATCATCTTGTGATTGATTTCTCAATATGTTTTCACTTTTTTCCGGAAAACCATTTATAGTGCAGTTTAGAGCAATATCTAATGGATCAATTACTTCACTTTTCATTTCAAAACCTTAAATAGAATTACATACAAATATACACAATTCTAATTATTTTTCCAAATTTTTAATTCAATATAAATTAAGTTCTCAATCCGTGCATATGATTTCTTCCTGCCATTATTTTATACCATGATGTTAAAGATCCAATCTGTACAGGACTGGATCGATTGGTTGTGTCACCTATACCCAATTCTCCGTTAGCATTTGTCCCCCATGACCAAATTGTTCCATCAAATTTTAACGCCATGGATAAATAACTTCCGGCTTCTACATCTTTCCAATTTGTTAGAGAACCAATTTGAACAGGAGAATTTCTTTGGGTAGTTGTGCCATCACCTAATGCACCTGCATTTACTCCCCATGCCCAAAGTGTGCCATCGGTTTTTACTGCAAGAGAATGACAATTACCTATTTGACCTTGTGAAGCTGCAACGGATTTCCAATTACTTAAAGAACCAACTTGAACTGGACTGGAGTAGTCTGTTGTATTGCCTGTGCCTAAATTACCATTTGGATTATCACCCCATACCCAAAGCGTTCCATCAGTTTTTACTGCTAATGTAAAATAATTACCACCGGCTATTTCAGCCCAATTACTTAATGCCCCAACTTGACTTGGTGATAGTCTTCCATTAGCACCAATCCCAACTACTCCAAGCCCGGTTTCACCGGCGGTGCTTGCACCCCATGCCCAAAGCGTTCCAGTTGTTTTTATTGCAAGTGAATGATTTGCACCACATGCAATTTTTGCCCAATTTGAATCGGATCCAATTTGTGTTGGGCTGGATCTACTAACTCTGTCTCCTAAACCCAATTCTCCATTATCATTAAATCCCCAAGACCACAATGTTCCATCGGTTTTTATTGCAAGGGAATGATTGTTTCCCGTTGCTACTTTACTCCAATTACCCAAAGTACCAACTTGGGTAGGGGAACTCCTTTGAGTAGTGTTACCAGTTCCTAATTCACCGTATGTATTATTGCCCCAAGACCATAGTGTTCCACTATTTCTAACACCTATACTATGAAAATCTCCTGAATGAATTTCTGACCATATTGCCGTTGTTCCAACTTGAACCGGAGAACTTCTACTAGTGACACTGGTATTTCCCAACTGACCATTTGTACCCGCACCCCATGAAAAAAGATTAAATTTAGTTGGTGTTACCCTTCTAACTCTTTGTATAATATCAATAATCATAACACTACCTCAAAAATTCTGTCCACCAATAAATCCATACCAAGTTGTTCCTTGATTCGTTGAAACGAAACCATAAATATCTCTTTTATTATTTCCAGAAGTTATAGTTGGGATATTACCACCAACCCATACAACAGAACCTGGCCATGCCCACGTATATGCATTTCCATTTCCGGTTGTTATCAATGTAAAACTACCTGCAAAATTTAACGCAGGTGGATTTGATATTGTAAGAGTTGAAACATTGTTATTAACGGTAACAGTAAATGTATTAGCGGTTGATAAGTCTAACGTAAGAACACCCCCAACTGGATTTATTGCAGCAGCTGATGTCTTTTCTTCAATATCAGTTAGTCTTGATGCAGCAGATACAGTTAGAGTTCCAGTTAAAGCTAATGTTGATCCATCAAATGTTAAATTTGTCTCAGCATTAGCAGTATTTGATCCACCATCAGATGTTAAAACTCTATTATCGGTAAAATTACTTATGGTTGAAAATCCGGTTCCAGATGTTCCAGAAGTTCCATCTTGTGCACGACCAGATGTTCCAGAAGTCCCGTCTATTCCTTGAATACCGGATGTTCCAGATGTTCCCGATGCCCCACCATTTGCAAGTTCCGCTGCAACTAGTGCATATGATGCAGAAAATGGATAAGAACCTGTGCTACTCGTTGTAATCAAACCACCAGATACATCGGGTAATGTATATTTTCTGTTGGCAGTTAATCCACTATCATCAAATGTATATTCATAACTACCGCTTGATTTGTAATTGAATGGCATCTATAAACTCCTTATATTCTTGTTTCGGTTGCCCAAATAGTTGCGGAAAATTTAACAGTATTGCTAGTATCTGTCATTGCAGTAATTGTTAAAGCATCATATGAATTACTTGCATTGACATCTACGTTCCAATTCGCTGCACCTACATCATAAGATGTAACAATCTGATTTGGTGAATTTTCAACCATAACTATATTATTTGCATTGTCTCTCTTTATAGCACCGGTAAACTGCCATGATTTACAATCAAAAGTTGTTTGGTCTATTGCATTCACTTGTATATGAAAATGATAAATAGAACTCGGTTGTATTGTTAATCTTTCACCAGTTCCATCTAAAAACAATTCTACGATTGCGAATGGACCAACAACAGATTGATCCCTAAATTTTTGTATTATAGATAATGACTTATTTGATGTATTTTCATTTGCAGCTGAAACTATTTCATTGAATCTTTGAACTTTTGAATACGATCCAAGTGCAACAGATCCTGGTCCCTTTGTATTAGATGTTGCATATGCACCTATACCAACACCATAGTTTGTATTATCATCACTATCATATCCAATTCCAATTCCGTATGTGGTGTTACCAGATGCACCACGACCTATTCCTATACCAAATGTTGTGTTTGTATTTGCATCATGTTCAAAATCTTGTAATGAACCAGTAAATGTTGTTGCTGTAACCTTTCCGGTAACTGCAAGTGTTGAACCATCAAAGGTTAGATTAGTTTCGGCATTAGCAGAATTAGCAGTACCGTCTGATGTCAATACTCTGTTATCCACGGCATTTGTTATTGTTGTAAATCCAGTACCACTTGAACCTGATGTTCCAGCATTACCACTCGAACCCGATGTTCCTGATGTTCCGGAGTTTCCTGATGAGCCAGAAGAACCTGATGTTCCGGAGTTTCCTGATGAACCAGATGTTCCATTGTTACCAGATGAACCAGAAGTTCCGGAATTTCCTGATGAACCAGAAGAACCCGATGTTCCTGATGTTCCAGAGTTTCCTGATGAACCAGAAGAACCCGATGTTCCGTTGTTACCAGAAGAACCAGATGTTCCGTTATTGCCAGATGAACCGGAAGTTCCTCTACTTCCACTTGAACCAGAAGTTCCGGAATTTCCTGATGAACCAGAAGAACCCGATGTTCCTGATGTTCCAGAGTTTCCTGATGAACCAGAAGAACCCGATGTTCCTGATGTTCCAGAGTTTCCTGATG